>VFQN01003300.1_pt1 | contig 23409 bp, 24 predicted proteins | sample 3512371 | NCBI WGS metagenome assembly VFQN01 (sample SAMN10412370, study PRJNA504923) | tailings metagenome | isolation source: Replicate 2 from Balatoc abandoned mine | place: Philippines: Itogon, Benguet | collected 2017-08-28
TGGCGGCCGCATTGTACGGCGATTCAGCCGATCAACACTGAGCTAAGCCACTACCGGATCGGGCGTCGCAATCCCACGCGGGGGCGCGCGGTCCGCTTCCGTCGTCCGCCTTCCGGGTCGCCGCGTCGGGCCTCGCGGACTCGACCCGACCTACGAAACGCCCCGCTACTTCTTCTTCGGCTCCGGCGGCTTCTTGCCGTACACCAGCGTCTTCCCGCCCACTTCGCGCTCGGACCAGATGTACGGCGCCGGGGTGCCGTCCGCCTGCGGGACGATCTGGTACTTGTACTGTTTCCCCCACGGGTCGATGATGTCGGTCGGGTCGCGGAGGAACGACGCGCCACCGAACGACGGCTTCAGCAGATCGTCGAACGTCCGCGGGTACGTATTCCCCGACAGCGGGTACACGTAGTACGCCTCGCACGCCGCCAGCAGGAACTTCGCGTTCCGCTCGGCCTTCTCCGCCTTCGCCTTCTCGGCGTCGTCCTGCCCGCGGGCCAGACACGCCGCCGCGACCGTCACCACAACCGCCACACACAACTGCCGCATCGCACGCCCTCCGCCGGTTGGGACGGGCGCATCCTACCCGCGCCGCGGGCGGTCGCAACGACGCCGTGACGAACACTCACCGGCGGTTCATTCGGTTACGCCCGGCTCGCCGCCGGCGCGGGTGGTCAGCGCGGCCAGCGCCGGCGCGCTCGTGGTCGAGCGCAGGAAGCGGAGGCTGCCGTCGGCCATCGCCACGTTCGCGCCGCCGACGTGGTAGCTCCCGTAGGCGCCGAGGCGTGCCCGGTACTGTTCGGCCAGCGGCCCCGAGTCCACCGGTGGCGGCGTGGGCGCCGGGGCCGGCGGCGGGGGCGCCGGGGGCGGCTCCCAGTGGCTCGGGTTCATCAACCCCACCGACGCCTGCGACGAGAACAGCCCCCCCGCCGCGTTCCCCGCCGCCGGCTCCGGCGCGGAGGCGGGGAACGGGTACCAGCGCGCGTACGCCGCCACCGACCGCAGCGGCGGGGTCGGGGGCGGCGTGACGACCCCCGACGGGGCGTTCAGGTACGAGTCGAGCCCGGCGTCGCCGACCTGCCGCTCGCCGAGCAGCAGCGTGTTCGAGGTGCCGTCGGTGACGTGGTCGAGGCGGACGCCGGTCTGGTTCGGCGCCGGCTTCGACATCGGGCCGGCGGTCGGGAACATGCCGTCGGCCTTCGTGAGGGCGTCGAGCGGCCACGGGCGGGTGCCGCCGTTGCCGCCGTACGTGGTCAGGCCGGAGGTCGGGTCGATCCCGGGGTGGCTGGGGCAGAGCATCAGCGGCAGCGCCGTCAGCGCGAGGGCGGAGTTCGCCCCGGGGCTGGCGAAGTCCCACCGGCCGTGCAGCGGCGCCTGCTCGACGTACGGCAGCAGCTCGACGAACAGCGTGGTGTACCGCGGCCCGCCGGCGTCGACCGCGGCGGGGAGGCGGCCCTGCGTGTCGTGGTAGTTGTGGCAGGCGAGCGAGAACTGCTTGAGGTGGCCGGCGCACCTCGCCCGGTTGGCCGCCTCGCGGACCTTCTGCACGGCCGGCAGGAGGAGGCCGATGAGGATCGCAATGACGGCGATGACGACGAGCAACTCGATCAGCGTGAACCCGGCGCGGGAGCGGCGAGCGGACATGCCGACCTCGGGGCCGCGGGGCGAGACGTGTGCGGTCCATCTTCCCAGGTCGGGGTCGGCGCGTCCACCGCGCCCCGGGAAACGAACGAACCCGGGGCCGGCCCCGGGTTCGCGTGGTGCGGGTGCGCCCGATGGGTCAGGCGGTCGGGGCGGGCTTGCGGCGGAGCGCGCCGCGGCCGAGGAGGCAGCCGGCGCCGGCCAGGGCCAGCAGCACCGCCGGCGGGGCCGGCACGCCCGGCGGGGGCGGGGGCGGCGGGGGCGGCGACTGAACGATCTCGGCGAGCACCTTGCCGCCGATGGTCTTGTCCTTGGCGGTGCGGAACCGCACGCCGATGCCGGCGCTGCCGTTCGAGCTCAGGTACGACATCAGCGCCTCGGCGGTCACGTTCGCGCCCGGGCCGCTCAGGGTGAACTCGAACGTGCCCGACTGCCCGGCGGCGATCCCGTTGGTGGCGGTGCCGGAGGTGTGCCAGGTCGAGCCGATCCCGGCGCCGACGTCGAACGCGCCGAAGTAGCCGGTGTCGAACATGCTGCCGTTCGTGTAGTCGCTGTCGCCGAGGATCCGCCACGCCGAGTTCAGGCCCGGCGTGCTCAGGCTGGCGCTGGTGAGCGAGTTGGGCAGGCTGAACCCGAGCGACGTGATGTACGAGTTGCTGGTGGTGTTGTTGAGCGTGACCCGCACGGTGGAGCTGTTCGTCCCCGTGTTGTCCACGGCGATGGTGCCGGTGTAGCTCCCGGTGCCGTAGCTCGGGGCGATGCTCTTGATGTTCACCGTGGTGTCGGCGACGAACGCGGCCCGGGCGGACCCGGGGGCGGCCAGGGCGGCGGCCCCGGCGACGATGGCCGCAACGATCATGCGGCGGGGGGCGAGGGCGGGGCGCATCAGACGGGACTCCTCGGTGCAAACCGGTTGCGGCGTGGCCAAAAAACGAGGGGGAGGCCACGGACCGCAGTAACAGAGCCCTCACGGCATTCCCGGTGCCGTCGGATTTTTTCGCCCGGCGGGTGGAGGTGGAGCAACCGCTACTCGTTGGGGGGCAACGGGTTCCGAATACTGCCGCGAGGCGACTAACGACCGGGCGAGGGTGGAAGTGTAAACCACCGGCAACCGCCCGGGCGTTGGCGACTCAGGAAGTGTACAACCGGTAACACCGCGCTGAATGGTACAGGCCACAAACTCCACAGGGGCCACACAGCCGTTACGCCCGGCGCGGAAGCCGCAACGAATCACGCCGGACTACCGACCGCGCCCGGCGGATTGTGCTATCCCGGCCCCAGCCGCGGCGATAGGATGCTGCCCAACCCCTCCCGCCCGCCAACTCGCCAGAGGGCTACAGCTGTGGGAACGAACGACACCGACCCGCCCGCCACTCCGACCGCCCCCGTCCCGACCAACCACCCGCCGGGGTTCAAGTTCTTCTTCTGGGGCGAGTTCGCCGAGCGCTGCTCGTACTACGGGATGCGCGCCATCCTCGCCCTGTACATGACCGAGAAGCTCGGCGTGGACAAGGCCGACGCCGGCACGTTCATGTCGCTGTTCATCGCCGCGTGCTACTTCTTCCCGCTCATCGGCGGGTACGTCGCCGACAACTTCCTCGGCAAGTACTGGACGATCGTGCTGTTCTCGGTCCCCTACGTGGTGGCCCAGTTCCTCGTGGGCGTCGAGAACCGGTACGTCGTGTTCGTCGCGCTGATGCTACTGGCGATGGGGAGCGGGGTCATCAAGCCGAACATCACGACGCTGATGGGTCTGACCTATGACCAGCAGCGGCCCGGCCAGGAGCGGCTGCGGGCCAGTGCGTTCAGCTGGTTCTACATGGCGATCAACATCGGCGCCGGCATCTCACAGATCGCCATGCCGCTGCTGCGCACCAACTACGGGTATCAGACGGCGTTCCTGTTCCCGGCCGGGCTGATGGCAATGGCGCTGGGGCTGTTCGCCGCCGGCAAGCGGCTCTACGCCCGGGAGTCGATCGAGCGGAAGGTGGTGACCGACGGCGCCCCGCCGCCCGACACGGCGACGGTCACCGGCATCCCGGTCCGCTACAAGGCGGTGACGGCGGCCGAGCAAGCGGCCGACCGGGCGGCGAAGCTCGACGTCCTCAGCAAGATCGGGATGCTGTTCCTACTCGTCATGTTCTTCTGGGCCATCTTCGACCAGTCGGCGAGCACCTGGATCTTCTTCGCCGACACGTTCATGGACAACAACCTGTTCGGCATCCCGGTCACGGCCGACCAGATCCAGGCGTGTAACGCGTGGTTCGTCGTGGCCCTGGTGCCGGTGAGCGTGTGGCTGTACAAGGCGCTCGACGACGCCGGGTACAAGGTGAAGGCGACCCAGAAGATGACCGTCGGGTTCCTGCTCACCGGGGTGAGCATGGCGATCATGAGCCTGGCCGGGTTCCTGGCCGGGACGAAGCAGGACGCGGTGAAGATCACCACCCCCGAGGGCGCGCTCGTCGTCCCGGCGGCGCGGGTGAAGCTGGACCAGATCACGACCGGCACGACCGCGTTCGGCCCGGTGGCGGTGACGGCGACCGACTGGGCCTACGACGCCGACAAGAAGAAGGCGACGTTCTCCGCCGGGTCGGTCCGGCTGTCCGACGGGACGGACCTGCCGGTGACGAACGGCCACCTCGCCGGCGCGTCGCTGCCGGACGCCGCCGTGCTGGAGAAGGGCGGGGTGCTGGAACCGCGGCTGAAGTCCGCCGAGGACCGGGCGAAGGCCGGCACTGACGCGGCGAAGGTGACGGTCGAGGCGGTGGACTGGGTGGCGCCGGCGGAGCGGGTGACGGTGTGGTGGCAGGTGCTCGCCTACCTCATCATTACGGTGGCGGAAATCCTCATCTCGGTGACCGGGCTGGAGTTGGCGTTCGTCGCCGCCCCGCCGACGATGAAGAGCTTCGTGACCGGCTGCTGGCTGGCGGTGGTGTTCCTTGCGAACCTGGTACTCAACGCCCCGATCACCCGCCTCTACCCGTCGATGGACCCGGGGGTGTACTTCGCGATGCTCGGGGCGGCGGTGACACTGGTGGCGGTGGTCTTCCTGCCGGTGGCGGCGAAGTTCAACCGCATGATGGCCGGCCAGACGGCCGCGTCCGCCGGACAGATCAAGGAGGGCGACACGGAGGCGGTTTGAGTAGTGGGCAGAGGGCAGTGAAAACCGAAAGCCCGGACGCGCTGTCCGGGCTTTCCTTCTGCCCACTGACCACTGACCACTACTCAGTACCGCGGCACCGTCGGGTCGATCAGCCGGCTCCAGGCGTCGATCCCGCCGGCGAGCGACGCGGCGGAGTCGTGCCCGGCGGCGCGGAGCACCGCGGCGCCGCGGAGGCTGCGCACCCCGTGGTGGCAGTACACCACCACCAGCGCCCCCTCCGGCGGCTGCACCTCCTCGACGCGCGCCGGCAGTTCGGGCAGTGGCACGAGCAGACTGTCGGGGAGGCGACAGAAGGCGTGTTCGTCGTAGTTGCGCACGTCCACGAGGTACACCGGCTCCCCGGCGTCCTGCTTCTGCTTCAACTCGGCGACGGTGATTTGTGGAATCATGGGAATGTTCGGGCGAACGGCCGACGTCGAGCCGGTACACGGTCCCACCACACCAAACGCCCTCAACCAGACCGTGTATCAGGCCACCGTGGGAGTGGTAGGGGGCCACGTCAACCTACCGGCTCGGGCACGCCGCCACCAGACTGACGGCGATGGCCCTCGGGTTCACCCACGTCAAGTCCGACGCCACCGCCCGCGCCGCCGTGGACGGGGCGCCACCACCGCCGGCGCGGCACTTCGACCGGACCGCCGGGCGGTCGCCGACCTCGACCCGTTCGACGACGGACTCCCCGGCGGGGTGTCTGCGGGTGGGTGACGTGACCGGTTCGCGCACCCCGTCGCGCACGCCCGTCCGCGTTCGGGCACGCCCAAGAGAAGCGGCCCGACACCCGTCCCCCTCGGCGGGTTTCAGCCGCCGGGGAACGCATGCCGGGCCGTGTCTCGGTTGTGCGGCGGTGCGGGGGATTACCCCGCACACCGGGGTTGCGGGCGGGCGACCACCCGGGTGGTGTGCAGTTGGTACGCCAGCTCCAGCAGCAGTTCGGGCACCGGGCGGCCCGTCGCGGGACGGGACTTCCGGGCGGTCGTGCGGCGGGGAAGAACGCGCGTGGCGGGCATCGACTGCTCCTCATCTCGCGGGGGGCGTCCGTTCGCGTCGAAATGTTCAGCAAGCGCGGTGCCGCGCGGGGACTGGCCCCAGGTTGGTCACGGCCCGGTGGTCTGGAATTTGCCCTGCCCCGTCCGCGACGGCCACCCTTCCCACCGCGAGACTGCACCGATGGCGACCTCCCCCGAAACCAAACTGCGCGAACTGCTCGACGCGTTCGGCGTGGCGATGCTGGTCACGCGCACCCCCGACGGCGAGCTCCGCGGGCGGCCGATGGCCCTCGCCGAGGTCCAGCCCGACGGGTCGCTCTGGTTCGCCACCGACCGCAACTCGACGAAGGTGGACGAACTCGCGCGCGACGGCCACGTCGCCGTGACGATGCAGTCGGGCACGAAGTTCGTCTCGCTGAGCGGCACGGCGGTGCCGGTCGCCGACCGGGAACAGGCGGCCCGCTTGTGGAAAACGGAGTGGAAGGTGTGGTTCCCCGGCGGGAAGGACGACCCGAACCTGGTGCTGCTCCGGGTGGACGGCAGCGCCGGCGAATACTGGGACAACAGCGGGACGAGCGGGGTAAAATACCTGATCCAGGCGGGCCGGGCGCTGCTCACGGGCACGCGCCCCGACGTGGGCGACGACCCGAAGGTCCACGGCAAGGTGACTCTCTAGCCCGGCCGACCCGCGCGGGCACGCGCCGGAGCAGGACAATCACGATCGTCATGGCTTGTCGGAACGCCTTTCTGCCGGGAATGGTTCGCCCGGCCGGCGGGCGTCCCGAACCTTCCCCCCCGGTAGCCATCTCTAACGAGAGTCGCCTCGTTCACGCGGGCCGCGCCGATTGCCCTGTTCACGCGGGCCGCACGGCTTAGAATGTTACTTATTCGGGTCGGACCGACCGTTCCGTCGGAACCCGCGGGGCGTCCGCGGACGGGCACGGGGGTGTTCGGGGCATCCCACCAGGAGTACCGCTTGCAGCCGAATCCGGGTACGAAGGAAAAGGACAAGAAGGTTCGGGTATTCGAGCTGGCGAAGGACCTCAACGTCCCCAGCAAGGACCTGATCGCGATGGCCCAGGAGCTCGGGTACAGCGGGTTGAAGAACCAGCTGAACACCCTGGAGCCCGAGCAGATCGACGCGCTGAAGGACCGCGCCAAGAAAGGCCCCCCGAAGGCCGCCGGCGCCGCCCCCGTCCCGCTCAAGCAAACCATCCCCCCCGCCGCCAAGCTCGACACCGGCGTCAAGACGCTCCCGAAGGTCGTCGCCAAGGCACCGTCGGCCGTGCAGCCGGCGCCGGCCCCGGTCGCGCCGAAGCCGGCGCCGGCCCCGGTCGCGCCGAAGCCCGCGCCGGTCGTGGAAGCGCCGTCGGCCCCCGCGCCGGTCGTGGAAGCATCGCCGGCCCCCGCTCCGGTCGTGGAAGCGCCCGCGCCCGTCGAGCCGACGCCCGCTCCCCCCGCGCCGGCCCCTGAGCCGGAACCGCCCGCCGTCGTCGCTGAAGCGCCGCCCACCCCGGCCGCGCCCCTGGCCCCGCCGGCGAACGTCATCCCGACCGTCACCGGCGGCGGGATGCGCAACCTCGGCGGCGGCGTCCGCAACCTGAACGCCCCGCCCCCGCGGCCGATCGGCGGCGTCCCCCCGGCGCGCCCCGCGGCGCCGCCCGCCGCCCCGCCGGCGGCGCCGGCTGCTGCCGCCCCCCCGGTCCGTCCGGCGGCCCCGGTGCCGCCCCCGCCGGCGCCGCCCGCCCCGGCCACCCCCACGACCGCCGCCGGCCCCCGCCCGGCGGGTCCGCCGGGCGGCATCCCGCCACGCCCGGGCACGATTCCCCCGAACGTCGGCCCGCCGCGGTCGCTGCCGTCGGGCGGCCCCCCTCGCCCGGGTGGGCCGCCGGCCGGTGGCCCGGCGGCGCCCGGCGCCCCCCGGCCCGGCTTCAAGCCGCCGGTCGTGCCGCCGCCGCGCCAGGGCATCATTGCCGGCCCGCGGACCAGTGCGAACCAGTCCTTGCCGCCCGGCGCCAGCCCGCGGCCCCCGGGTGCCGGCGGCCCGCCGGCCTCGTTCCGCCCGCCGCCCGGCGTCGGCGGCCCGCCGCGCCCGCCCGGTGTCGGTGGCCCCCCCGGCTCGCGCCCGGTCGGCCCGGCCGCCGGCGCGAAGTCGGTCCGCCTCACCCCGGAGATGCTCGACCGGCTCCGGCAGGCGGCGTCGCGCGGCCAGAAGATCGAGATCCGCGACATCCAGCGCACCCCGCCGGGCGGCCCGCCCGGCGCCGGCGGTCCGGCACGCCCCGGCGCGCCCCGCGTCGGCCACGCCGGCCCGGCCCGCGAGGGCGAGGGCGAGGGCGACGACGACAAGAAGAAGGGGCCGGGCGGCGCAATCGGCCGTAGCAACCAGCAGAAGGGCCGTCCCGGCGGTGGCCGCGACCGCGGGCCGGGCGGCGGCCAGCCGGCCGTCGTCGTCGGCCCGAACGGGCAGGTCGAGATCATCGACCAGCAGTGGGGCTCGCGCCGCGGGCCGCGGGCCGCGCTGTTCCGCAAGAGCCGCCGCGCCGCCGTCAAGACCGAGATCACCGGGCCGGTCACCATCAGCCCGCCGATCACCGTCCGGTCGCTGTCCGAGGCCATCGGGATGAAGGCCGGCGAGCTGTCCAAGCGGCTCCTCAAGGAGACCGGCCAGCTCTACGGCGTCAACTCGGCCATCGAGTTCAACAACGCCGCCTCGATCGCGTTCGAGAAGAACATCGAGCTCATCCTGAAGAAGCAGGAGACGGCGGAAGAAAAGCTCCTCCGCGAGTTCGAGGAGGCGGCCGAGACGGTGGACCCGGAGAAGCTCAAGCCGCGCCCGCCGATCGTCACCATCATGGGCCACGTCGACCACGGCAAGACCTCGCTGCTGGACAAGATCCGGTCGAGCAAGGTCGTGGACACCGAGGTCGGCGGCATCACCCAGGTCATCCGGGCGTGGTCGGTCCTCCACCACGTCGAGGACCCGGAGAGCGGCGAGGAGCTGATCGCCCGGCCGATCACGTTCCTCGACACCCCCGGCCACGAGGCGTTCACCAAGATGCGCGCCCGCGGGGCGAACGTCACCGACATCGCCGTCATCGTCGTCGCCGCCACCGACGGCGTCCGCCCGCAGACGGAAGAGGCCATCGCCCACGCCCGCGCCGCGGAGGTGCGGATCATCGTGGCGATCAACAAGGTGGACATGCCGAACGCGGACGTGGACCGCACCCGCCGGCAGCTCTACCAGCTCAACCTGCTGCCGGACGACATGGGCGGCGACACGCAGTTCGTCGAGACCTCGGCCGCGACCGGCCAGGGCATCGACGACCTGCTCACCGCCATCCTGCTCGAGGCGGAACTGAACCTGGCGGAGGAACTCCAGGCCGACCCGGACCGCCCGGCGACCGGGACGTGCCTCGAGGCCTACATGAGCGCCGACGAGGGCGTGATGGCGACGTTCCTCGTCCAGCAGGGGACGCTCAAGCGCGGCGACATCGTGCTGTGCGGGTCCACGTTCGGCCGCGTCCGGGCGATGTACTCGGACATGGGCCGGGCGATCAAGGAGGCCGGGCCGAGCACGCCCGTCCGCGTCACCGGCCTGAGCGAGGTGCCCAACGCCGACGACCCGTTCTTCGCCGTGGACGAGCTCACCAAGGCCCAGGAGATCGCCGACCTGCGGCGGGTCAAGGACCGCGAGTCGCAGCTGAACCGGTTCGCCCCGGTGTCGCTGGAGTCGCTGACCGCGGCCAAGTCGAAGATCAAGATCTCCGAGCTGAAGGTGATCCTCAAGGCCGAGGCCCGCGGGTCGGTCGAGGCCATCCGCAAGGAGCTGGAGAAGCTCGTCCACGAGGAGGTCCGCACCCGCGTGCTCCACGCCGGCATCGGCGCCATCACCGAGAGCGACGTGCAACTGGCGCTGACCAGCCCGGAGGACACGCTGATCGTCGGGTTCAACGTGACCACCGACGACGCCGCGATGAAGCTGGCCGAGGCGCGGGACATCAAGGTCCGCGAGTACCAGATCATCTACAACCTGGTGGACGACGTGAAGGCGGCCCTGGAGGGCCGGCTGAAGCCGATCGAGGAGGTGGTCCACCTCGGCCGCGCCGTCATCCGCGACACGTTCCGCATCACCAAGGTGGGCACCATCGCCGGGTGCCACGTCACGAGCGGGGTGATCGAGCGGAACGCCCGGGTCCGCGTCATCCGCGAGGGCGTGGTGGTCTACCCGCCGGCCGACAAGGTGGTCGGGCTGGACAGCCTCAAGCGGTTCAAGGACGACGCCAAGGAGGTCCGCGAGGGCTACGAGTGCGGTATGAAGATCACCGGGTTCGACGACGTGAAGACCGGTGACGTGATCGAGGCGTTCAAGATCGAGATCAAGCAGCGAACCCTGTAACCAGAGGGCAGAAGACGGAGAACAGGGGGCAGTCCTTCTGAACTCCGCCCTCTGCCTCTGAACCGCAATGGTGATCGGTTCCCTCACGGCCCGGCTGCTCGTCCGCGACAGCCGGACGCTCAAGGACAAGCGGCAGGTGGTGCGGTCGATCCTGGACAAGGCCCGGGCCGGGTTCGACGTGGCCGCCGCCGAGGTCGGCAGCCTCGACGACGTGAAGGTCGCCGAGCTGGCGTTCGCCGCCGTCGGCCCGGAGCCGGGGCTCGTCCGCAACGCCCTCCAGAAGCTCGCCGACGCCCTCCGCCGCCACCCGGTCGCCGAGTACCTCGGCGGCGACCTTGCCGTCGGGCACGAGGTGGTGTGAGCGGCCCGCCTCGCGCGACCCGGCGCGAGGCGCCGACCGCCCGACACACGTGAAGACACACCGATGAAGTCCCACCGCCTGGCCCGCGTGAACGAGGTGATCCGGGAGACGGCCGCCAACGCCGTCCTCTTCCAGATCAAAGACCCCCGAGTGAAGGGGGTTACCGTCACGCGCGCCGAGGTCTCGGCCGACCTCCAGCACGCCAAGGTGTACGTGTCCGTCATGGGCTCCGAGAAGGAGCAGAAGCTCACCATGTACGGCCTCACGAGCGCCGCCGGGTTCATCCAGACGAAACTGGCCGAACGGCTGACCACGCGCTACGTTCCGCACATCACCTTCGTCGTGGACGAGGGCGTGAAGAAGAGCATCGCCATCGCCCAGATCCTCGCCGCCGAGAAGGCCAAGATGGCGCCCGAGGAGGCGCCGCCGGCCGACGAGGACGAGGACGAGGACGAGGACGAGTCGGACGACGACGAAGAAGACACCGAAGCCGCCGACCAGCCCCCACCCCCCGCCGACGGACCGTCGGGCCGGACGGGCTGACTCCACCGTGGTCCGACGACCGGAAAGCGAGTGACCACATGCCGGCCATCACCAACAAGCAGCAGATGCTCCAGCAGGCGCACGCGCTGCTGAAGAAGCGCTACCCGCTGCCGGCGACGGCCCCGGACGAGCCGCGCCCGGTGCTGGAGGAGCTCATCTACGCCGTCTGCCGCGAGGGCGCCACCCCCGCCGACGCCGACCGCGCCTACGACGCCCTCCGCAAGACGTTCGTGGACTGGAACGAGGTCCGCGTCAGCACCGTGCAGGAGGTCGCCGACAGCCTCCGCCCGCTCCCCGGCGCCGGCCTCAAGGGCGGGTGGATCATCGCGCTCCTTCAAGCCGTCTTCGAGATGACGTACTCCTACGACCTCGACGAGCTGGAGAAGAAGGGGCTGAAGCAGGCGGCGAAGCAGCTCGCCCGCTACTTCGACCCGAAGGACCTGGAGAGGCTGGGGCTGCGGCAGGCGGCGAAGCAGGCGGCGCGGCTGGAAACGATGCACGACTACGCGGTGGCGTGGGTGGTGCAGCGCCGCCTGGGCGGGCACGCGATCCCGCTCGACGGCCCGACGCTGCGGGTGCTGCGGCGGCTCGGGGTGGTGGAGCCGGGCGAGCCGGAGAGCCTGGAGGCGCTGCGCGGGAGCATCGAGCACGTCATCCCGAAGACGAAGGGGCCGGAGTTCACCGACCTGATGAGCGTCCACGCGAAGGAGTTGTGCGTGGACGGGACGCCGGACTGCGCGCACTGCCCGCTGAAGGCCGACTGCCCGGCGGGGCAGCAGTTCCTCGCCGCCGGCAAGAAGCCGTCCGAGGGGAAGCCGAAGAAGTCGCGGTGAACCGTGCCCGGGGTGTCGCCCCGGGCTGTCGAATCCCACTCCTTCGGGTGAAGACGGGTCGCAGGTTTTCAGGCCAACGGCCTGAGATTCGATAGCCCGGGGCAACGCCCCGGGCGGCCTGCGGCGAAGCACGAACCGCCCGAAACCCGGGAACCCGTCCCCCGCCGGCCGCGTCGAACGACGAGACGGTACCCACCAACAGATCACTTCGACACACCCTCCCACGGAGTACGGCGATGGTCCGACGGGCGTTCGGGTTGGCGGTGGCGGCGGCGCTCGCGGTCGCCCTCGGCGGGTCGGCCCAGCCGCCCAAGCTCACCCCGGAGCAGACGAAGGCCAAGAACGAACTCAAGAAGCTCGAAGAGTTCCTCGGCATGTGGAACCTCGAAGGGTCGCTCAAGGCCGGCGGCAAGGAGACCATCTGGAAGGAGCAGGTGGACTGGAGCTGGAAGTTCAAGACCACCGAGCCGACGATCAAGGTCGTGTTCGGCGAGGGGAAGGGGAAGTTCTTCAGCGCCGGCGACCTGACCTACGACGCGGCGGCGAAGGCGTACAAGCTCGCGCTGACGGCCGCGGACAAGACGACGAGCGTGTACACCGGCGGGGTGAAGCTCGGGGCGCTGAAGCTGGAGCGGAAGGACGCCAAGGGCGACGTCCACCGGCTGGTGCTGAACACCGCGGCCGACGGGGTGCGGATGCAGATGGCGGTGGAGAAGCAGGAGGGCGGGAAGGGGATCTTCCAGACGGCGTTCAAGATGGCCGGCACCCGCGAGGGCGAGTCGCTGGGGGCGGTGGCGAAGAAGGCCGAGTGCATCGTCACCGGCGGGGCCGCGTCGATCCCGGTGAGCTTCGGCGGGAAGCAGTACTTCGTGTGCTGCTCCGGGTGCCGCGACGCATTCAACGAGACGCCGCAGAAGTTCATCGACGCCGCGGCGAAGGCGGGGAAGAAGTAGTCGGTGGTGTTTCGTGTTTCGTGTTTCGTGTTTCGTGTTTGGCCTGGGCGATCGGTGGCTCGTGCGGTGTCCGGGTAAACACGAAACACGAAATACCAAACACAGACAGATCGTAAGGCTCGCCCGGGCCACCTTGTCCCTCACACGCACTTCGTGGTAGCCTCCGCCGCCCCCGGAGGTCGCACCGTTGCCGCAGTCCCGCTCCCTGGCCGTCGCCGCCGCCACCAACTGGGCGGCGTTCGCCTGCGCGATGGCCGTCTCGTTCTTCATGGCCCCGTACCTGATCCGCGGGCTCGGCGACGCGCGCTACGGCGTGTGGAGCGTCGTCGAGAACATCCTCGCGTACTTCACGCTCCTCGACATGGGCGTGGCCGCGTGCCTCGTCCGGTTCGTCGCCCGCCACCACGCCGCGGGCGAGCGCGACGAACTCAACCGCCTCGTCTCGGCGTGCCTCGCGGTGTTCCTCGCCGCGGCCGGCGTGGTGATGCTCGTCGGCACGGCAATCGTCCCGTTCGTCGGCCCGGGGCTGGAACGGAAGCTCGGCGAGCCGGGCGACGTGCCGGCGTTCATGCTCCTGATGCTCGCCAACGTCGCGCTCACGCTGCCGCTCAGCGTCTTCCCCACGATCCTCGACGGCCTCCAGCGGTTCGGCGCCAAGAGCGCGGTGCGGCTGGTCTTCATCGCGCTGCGGGTCGGCGGCACGGTCTTCGTGATGGAAACGCGACCCGGGCTGCTGGCGCTCGGCGTCGTGTACGCCGTCACGAACCTGCTCGAACACGCGGCCGCGGCGGCGCTGGCGTTCCATTACGTCCCCGGTCTACGCATCAGCCGTCGGCTGATCGACCGCGAGACGCTGACGCGCGTGAAGGGGTACAGTGTCGATTCGTTCCTCGCCATGTTCGCCGGGCGGGTCACCGTGCAAACCGGCGCGGTCGTGGTCGGCGGGTTCCTCACGGTCACGGCGGCGGCGCACTACGCCATCGCGGCGCGGCTCGTCGAGACGGCGAAGGGGCTGCTCCGGTCGGTCACGACGACGCTGACGCCGGCGGTGAGCGAGCGCGAGGCGACCGGCGACATGGCCGGCGTGCGCCGCGTGTTCCTCGACGGCACGCGCGCGGTGCTGTACCTCGTGCTGCCGATCCACCTCGGACTGCTCGCGTTCGGCCGCCCGTTCCTGGCGCGGTGGGTCGGCGGCGCCGAGTACGCCGACCGCTGCTTCCCCGCCGCGGCCATCCTGTCCGCGACACTCACAATCGGCGTGGCGCAGTCGGTGGCGTCGCGCATCCTGTACGGCACCGGCCGGCTGCGGCTGTTCGCCCGCCTCGCGCTGGTCGAAGCGGCGCTGAACCTGGCGCTCAGTCTGGCGCTGGTCGGCCCGTACGGACTCGAAGGCGTGGCGGCGGCGGTGGCGGGGCCGAACCTGCTGTTCTGCACGGTGACGATCGCCTACGCGGCCTCGGTGCTGGAGGTCGGCGCGGGAACGTACCTGCGGCGCGCCTGGCTCCGGCCGCTGATCGCGGCGCTGGCGCCGGCCGCGGTGTGGTGGGCGCTGCCGCCGGCGGCGGCGACGTGGGCGGCGATCGCCACCGGTCTCGCAACCGGGTTGGCTCCATACGTGGTGGCGGTGGCGCTGTTAGAACTGGCTCTCAAGAAGGTGGCCAACCCACAGCGCCCCGGGACAGTTGTCCCGGGGCTTGTTGTCACCACCCGGGCCGGACAATCCCCATGCCGCTCCCTTACGACGCCACGCTGAAGGCGCTCGTCGGCGGCCACCCCGCCGACTTCGCCACAGTCTTCGGCCTGCCGGCGACCGAGCCGGTGGCCGCGGTCAACGTCGACGTGTCCACGGTCTCGGCGGCGACGGACGTAGTGCTGGCGTTCGGCAAGCCGGTGCGCGCGGTCGTCGACCTGAACTTTCAGACGGGGCCGGACCCGACACTGCCGGCGCGCCTCCACCTCTACAGCGCGGCGCTGCACCACAAGGAAAAGGTCGCGGTGCGTTCGGTCCTGGTGTTGCTGCGCCCGAAGGCCGACGCGGCGAACCTGACCGGGAGCCTGACTTACACCGAGGGTGGTAGCGGGGTAGAATTCCGCTACGAGGTCACTCGCCTCTGGCAGGTGCCGGTCGAGAGTTACCTGCGCGCCGGGACCGCCGCGCTGCCGCTGGCGACGCTGTGCGAGATGCCGGCAGACCGGCCGCTGGCGGACGCGCTGTACGAAGTCGTTCAGGAGATCAACCGCCGTCTCGGTGCGGAGGCAACCCGGGCGGAAGCCGTGGAGCTGATGACCGCGGCGTACATCTTGACCGGCCTTCGGGTGGATAAACCCGACCTCTCGTCCATCTACCGGGGAATCGGACTCATGCAGGAATCCACCGCGTTCGACCGCGCGATCGAGGAAGGCGAGATCAGGAGCAGTCACAACCTCCTACTTCGCCAGGGTCGCAAGTTAATCGGTGTCCCCGACGCCGCCTCGGAAGTGGAACTGAAGTCGATCCGCGACTTGGACCGACTGGGCCGCTTGGCCGATGCCGTCCTGACGGCGAAATCGTGGCAGGAGTTGTTGGCGACTCTCTGAGATGAGGTTAGCCGCCAAGCCGTTCCGCCAGCAGCGCCGTCACTTCCTCGGGCGACCGCCCGCGGATGAGGACCTGCTTGTTCCGGTTCGTCTGACCCGTCGCCAGCTCCACCTCGGACCGCTTCAGCCCGAGCCACTCGCGCAGCAGCTCGACGATCGCGGCGTTGGCGCGGCCGTCTTCCGGCGGCGCGGTGACGGCGACCTTGAGCGCCCCGCCGTGCTCGCCGCCGACGGCGTTCTTGCGCGCCCCCGGCTGCGCCCGCACCGCGAGGAGCGTGCCGGCGGCGTGTGGCGTCAGGTTCACCATGCGGGTAGCATACGGGTCGGCATCGGTGGGACCGGCGTCCCGCCGGTCGTGACTCGGACCGGCGGGACGCCGGTCCCACCAAACCGACATCCCCATGCTCCCCACCCGCCGCCAACTCCTCGCCGCCGGGGCCGCCGCGCTCGCGCCGGCGCCCGCCGCCGCCGCACTCCCGGTCGCGCAGCCCGCCGACCTCGGCATCCACCCGCGCCGCCTCCAGCACGCCTACGACCGGCTCGCCGAGTGGACGCGCGGGGCGGACGCGCCCGTCCCCGGCGGGGCGATCCTGGTCGGCCGCCACGGCCGGGCGCTCCCCCCACGCTTCTTCGGCCGCCAGGGGCCGGAGCCCGACGCCGCCCCGATCCGCGATGACGCGCTGTTCCTCATGGCGTCGATCACCAAGCCCGTCGTCTACATGGCGGCGATGATCCTGGTCGAGCGTGGGAAGCTGAACCTCACCGACCCGGTGACGCGCTACGTCCCCGAGTTCGCGGCGAACGGGAAGGGCGCGGTGCTGGTGTCGCACCTGTTCACGCACACGTCCGGCCTGCCGGACATGCTCCCGAACAACGCCGAGCTCCGCCGCAAGCACGCCGACCTGCCGACCTTCTACGCCGCCGCGGCGCGCGACGCCACGCTGGCCTTCGCCCCCGGCACGAACTTGAGCTATCAGAGCATGGGCACCGCGGTCGTCGCCGACATCGTCGGGCGGCTGTCGGGGGTGCCCGTCGCCGAGTTCGTGAAGCGCGAGATCTTCGACCCGCTCGGCCTGGCCTCGACGCGCCTCGGCACCGCCGGCCTCGACCGCGACCGGGTCGTCCGCGTGCAGCTCCAGGACTACCAGGTCGGCAGCGACTTCCACTGGAACAGCCGGTACTGGCAGGATCTCGGGGCGCCGTGGGGCGGGATGTTCAGCACGCCGGCCGACTTCGCGGTCGTGCTCCACCTGCTGCTCAACGGCGGCGCCGTCGACAGGGTGCAGATTCTGTCGCCGGCGTCGGTGCGGATGATGACGACGAACCGGCTGAACGACTACCCGGACCTGCCGGAGCCGCTGCGGCGGACGCAGCCGTGGGGGCTGGGGTGGCGGCTGAACCACCCGGGCACGCCGGGGAGCTGGGGCGACCTGCTCGGCCGCGACGTGTTCGGTCACACCGGCGCGACCGGGACGCTCGTGTGGGCCGACCCGCAGACCGGCGGGTTCGCGGTGATCCTGACGAACGCCCTCCGCGAGCGGGCGCCGTGGCGGCTGGTCCACCTGTCGAACGCGGTCGCGGCGGCGTTCGTGTGAGCGGCGCGAATCAGGCGACGCGGATCACCTGGCCCGAGCTATAACCCGCCATCGCGGCGAGAACGCGCCGGGCCTTCACCCACCCGGACACACCGTCCGGCACGACGAGTACGACCGGGCTGCGCACCCGCAGGGACTTGATTCCCTTCCGGTTCAGTAGCAGCTCGATCCGGTCCCCGGTTACGTTGATCTGGCGTGCCCCGCCGTAGCAGGCGACGGCCTGGTCGTCGCGTTCCAGGTAAACGGTATCCAGGTCGGGATGTCGCTCGTCTCCTGTCTTCTGACAGACAATGTGGAATGGCGCCAGCCGTCCCGACCCGTCGCGGTAGTGGAGCGAGACGACCGCGTAATCCTCGGTCACGTCCGAGCGGATTCTCCGAACTTCGTAGCTCGGCACGCGGCACCTCAGTGGTTCGGCACGCTTCCTGCTTCTCCGTGGGGCGGTTGGTGACGCTAACCGGGAGAAGTCATGGTCGGATGGGCAATCACGTTCTTCCTGATCGCGCTGGTCGCGGCCGTCATGGGCTTCGGCGGGATCGCCGGCGACGCGGCGTGGATCGGTCAGGTGCTGCTGGTGATCTTCCTGATCCTGGCCGTCGTCTCGATGATCATGGGGCGGAAGCCGTCGTCGCTGCCGTAACCGGCGCCCGACGGCCGACCGCCTGAGTCGCGGCCGCCTCCCCCTCGTCCGCCACAGCGCGGCGGGGGGAGGCGGCCGCGTCAGCGCGCCGCGAGGATCAGATCGGGCACCGCGGCGACCGACGGGACGACGTGCGTGTGCGGCCGCGCTGCCAGTTGCTCGCGGGTGAACGCCCCGGTCGTCACGCCGATCACCAGTCCGCAGCCGGTGTTGGTCCCTTCGTCCATGTCCACCGCGGTGTCGCCGACCTTCGCCACCGCCTTCGGGTCGGTCACGCCGAGCCGGGCCATCAGCGCCCGGATCATGTCCGGGTGTGGGCGGCCGCGTTCCACCTCGTCGCTACAGATCGTCGCGTCGAGCACGCCCGGCACATCCCAGCCGAGGCGCTTCAGTACCGCGTCGGTGATCGCGCGGCCGAACCCGGTATCGAGAGCCACCTTCACGCCCGCCGCCTTCAGCCGGGCGAACGCCGCCGCGGCGCCGGGGATCTCGCGCACCGCCGGGTCGGTGGCGTAGTGGCGCTTCATGCGCTCGACGAAGTCGGCGTGAACCGGGTCGACGTCGGCGGGCGTCGCCGGGCGGCCGAGTTGTTCCAGGATGACGCGGATGGCCTCGGGCTTGTGGTAGCCCATCACCGGGTCGATGACCGCCGGGTCGGCGGCGACCCCGTGCGCGGCCAGCGCCGCGCGGAACGAGGCGTTCACCGCGTCGCCGTCGTGAACCGTCGTCCCGGCGATGTCGAACACGACCAGCTCGATCACGCGCGATCCCCCAGAAGTTCGTCGATCATCCGTTGGGCGAGCCCGAACGACAGCGTCATCCCCGCCCCGCCGACGCCGGTGACGGCGAGCACGTTCGCCGCCGGCCGCGCGACCACCCACGGGGCCGTCGGGTGCTTCACGTAGACGCCGTGCCAGCGCGCCGCGACCGTGAGGTCGGGTAGGTCGAGGAAGCCGCGCAGGTAGGCGAGCACGAGGTCGTCGATGCGCGGGTTGTCGAACGGGCCGGGGGCGTCGCCGTACTCGTGCGAGTCGCCGATCACCACCTCGCCGGCGCCGTTCTGCGACGCCATGACGTGGATGCCGTAGCGGCCGTATTCCGGCAGCTCGGCGTCGAGCCGCGCGGCCAGAGCCGGGAGCGTGGGGCAGGCGGCGAACGAGGCGTAGTGCCGTAGCGTCAGCCCGGCGGCGAGCATGGTGCCGAGGCGGAGCCGATCGCCGTAGGGCTGCGACCGCATCATCTGGAGCTTGCACCGCACCAGCCCACTCTCGGCGAACGCCTGCGGCGCCAGGTCGCGGAAGTCTTCGCCGGTGCAAATCACGAGGCGGTCGGCGCGGACCGCGCCGGCGGTCGTGGTGAGCTGCGGGCCGTCGTACCCGAGGACCGTCGTGCCGAACGCGAACGTGACGTCGAGGGCGCGGGCGAGGTACGCCGGGAGCTCGGCGATGACCTGCCGCGGGTCCACGCACGCCTCGGTCGGGCTCCACAGCCCGGCGCGCAGCCCCTCGGCGCGGACGGCGGGGAAGCGGCGCGCCACGTCCCGCGGCGGCAGCACCTCGCACGGGCGGCCGTGTGCCACCGCCTCGTCCGCGAACTCGCCCAGCACCTGCTCCTCGTCGGCGTGGTACGCCAGGTGGAGCGAACCGCAGGGGTCGTGCCACAGACCGGCGGCGCGGAGCACCTCCAGCCACACGTCGCGGCTGCGGCGGGCGAGTTCGTATCGCTCGCCCGCCGGCTGGCCGATCGGCCAGAGCATACCGAAGTTCCGCACCGACGCGCCGCGCGCCTGCGGGTGCCGCTCGAACACGACCACCTTCAGCCCGCGGCGCGCGAGGTGGTAGGCGTGCGCCAGCCCGAGTACCCCGGCCCCGACCACGGCGGCGTCGTAGCTCGCGGTCATGCGGCCCCCCTCAGCGCGGCGTCGAGGACCGGGCGGTAGTGGTCGAGGCCGGGCACCGCGAGGCCCGGCACCTTGGCCGCGTCGTCCCACCGCCGCAGGGCCACGGCGCGCTCCCAGTGCGGCTCACGCTCGAACGCCCGTTGTTCCTCGGACGTGAACGGCCCGCCCTGGAGTTCCAGACTCCGGCGGGAGGCAGGGGAAAGCCCGACAAAGTAGTCCTGTTGAGTGGCACAGAGGTAGCGCTTGGCGGCGACGTGGAGGCGGACCGGGTCGGCGACGGCGGGGCCGAAGTGGCGGGCAAGCCACTCGGCGCCGCCGTCCTCGTGACGGGCGTCGGTACCGCGCTCGGCGACGTCCTCGCCGAGGCCGTGGAGCAGGTGGCCGATGTCGTGGAGCAGCGCGGCGGCGACGAGCTGCGCGTCCGCGCCGGCGGCCTCGGCGAGGTGCGCGGACTGGAGCGCGTGCTCGGTCTCGGTGACCGCTTCGCCGAAGTACAGCCCGCTGCCGCGCTCGGCGAACAGGCGGAGGATGGTATCGACGGGCGACATGCCGAACTCCGTGAGGGCGTGCGCGACGGGCCGGTCGTCGGCACCCGGCCGCGTGGCGGCCGGCTCCCCTCCCCCCGTGAGGGGGAGGGGTTGGGGGAGGGGGGAACCACGTTCGACCGAGACCAGGGAGTCAACCACCCCGCTCCCCGGTGGACTGCTCCTCACTCGTAGGTGCGGAAGGATCGCCCGCAGCGCGACCGCCTGCCCGTGCGGTACAGGCGTCGTAGATCGTGGTGAGCACGCCGTCGAGGTTGTCGTAAACCTCGGGGTTCCAGAACCGCACCACCCGCAACCCGGCCGCTTCCAGGTACGCCGTCCGCCGGGAGTCGTGGCCCTCGCGGCCGACGTGCGAGTCGCCGTCGAGTTCTACGACCAACCCCGCGGCGGCGCAGAAGAAGTCGGCGATGTACGGACCGACCGGCTGCTGGCGCCGGAACTTGAACCCACCGAACCGCTTCGCACGCAGTTCCCGCCACAAGGCCGCTTCCGCGGGCGTGAGCGGCCGGCGGAGGGTGCGGGCGAGCCGGTAGGCGTTCCGGTCGTGGCGGACCGACGGATGTTCTTCCATCCTTGCGCCCCCACACGGCGAGAACGGATGAGTTACGGGAGCCGCTTTCGACGGTGTAGTAAGACCGATCGCCACCGGCTCCGGTCGCGCGTGGTTCCCCCCTCCCCCAACCCCTCCCCCCGTGAGGGGGAGGGGAGCCGGCCGCCACGCGGCCGGGCGCCGACAACGTCGTTACGCCGGCACCACCGCCACGCGCACGCCGGGCCGCGCGTGCGCGTCGGCGAAGGCGCGCTCGGCGTCCGCCAGCGCGTACTCCGCGCCGACCAGTTCCGCGAACGGGTACGCCCGGCCGGGGCCGGCGAGGAAGTCGAGCGCGGCGGCCAGGTCGCGCGGGTGGTAGTTGTGCATCCCGCGGATCGTCAGCATCCGCCGCACCGCCGCCTCCGGGTCGAACGCGACCGTCCCGACCGGCGCCACCGTTCCCGCGAGTACCACCGTCCCGCCGACGCGGGCGAGAGCCAGTGCCGCCGTCACCGCGTCAGCCGTGCCGGCGAGTTCTAGTACCACGTCCGCGCCGCGGTTCGTGGTCGCGTCCGCCACCGCGCCGGCGAGCGCGTTACCCGTGGGAACGGCGTGCGTGGCTCCGAACATCCGCGCCCGCTCGCGGTTCGCGGGGAGCGGGTCGGCGGCGAGCACCGTTCGGGCGCCGGCGGCGCGGGCCATCGCGCACGCGGTCACACCCAGCACACCGGCCCCCATCACCAACACCGTGCGGCGGTCCACCGGGCCGGCGGCACGCAGCACCGCGGCGGCGGTCGCGGTGGCGCAGTTGGCGGGGGCGGCGACGCGGTCGGGAATTTCGTCCGGCACCACGAACCACGCCGTCCCGGGCACGAGCACCACGAACTCGGACAGCCCGCCGGCCGGTCGGCCGGGCTCGGCGCGGCGGTGGCCGTACTTGTACGGCGTTTCGCACTTCTGCGGCAGGCCGTCGGCGCAGAAGAAGCACGCCCCGCAGCCGACCGCCACCGCCCACGTCACCCGCGAGCCGACGGCCGCCGGCGAGCCGCGGAAGTCGGTACGCGCCGTTCCTTCACCGAAGGCTTCGATCCGCCCGACGATCTCGTGCCCGAGCACCGCCGGCAGTGGCTCGGAGCGCCGGCCGGCGTGCGTGTGCAGGTCACTGCGGCAGAGCGTGCAGCACGTCACGCGCACCAGCACCTCGCCGGCGCGCGGCTCGGGCGTCGGGCCGTCGGCCAGGTCCAGTGGTCGCCCCGGCCCGGTGAACAACGCCGCCCGCGCCATCACGCCTCCGCCGCGGCGCGCTGCGTCGCCGGGTGCTTCAGGAAGTAAACCCACGCCGGCAGCAGCAAGCCCGCGGTCGCCGCCGCGATCACCCACGACAGCGGTACGAAGAACGCCAGGAAGTCGCCGCCCGGCGCCGCGGTGTACCGCACGAGCAGGACCGCGACGTAGCCGAGGTAGCCGAACGCATCGACCAGGTACATCAGGTAGCCGATGTTGCCGCGGTCGCGGGTCATGGCGATCAGCCGTTCAAACACCGTGGTGTGAACGGCGATGTAGGGAAGGTACAGCCCGACGCCGTGCAAGACCATGAATGCCAGTGGCGGGAGCACACCGGTCTGTAGCCCGAGGAGCGCGGCCGCGACCACCAGCGACCCCGCCGCCGCGACCCACAGCGCGTACGTGAACGCCCGGCGGTTGTCGGGGATGAACACCGCGGCGCCGTTGAGCACCAGCACGCACGCCGCCACGGCCATCTCGGAGTACGCGAACACCGCCGGCTGCCCGGTCACGCCGAGCCCGGCCCAGATCTCCGGCGCGAAGTCGGCGCGGGCGCTCCGCAACACCGTGACGAGCAGATAGGCAGCGCCGATCAGCGTGAGGCCGAGCGCGTAGCGCGCGAAGAACGCCCGCCGGTCGGCGCGGGTCATCGGCGGGCGCTCGCTGCGCGCGGCGACGTCGTGCGCCGTCGGCGGCGGCACCCGGCTGAGCATCCACACGAACAGGAGCAGCGGCGGGGTGAACAGGAGCCCGGCGGCGGCCGGCATCCAGAACTCGGACACGCCCGCCTGGAGGAGGTACGCGCCGGCCGATTTCGTGACGCCGTCGGCGAGGATGAAGCTGGCGCACAGCCCGGCCGCGAGCGCCTCGGTGTGCCGCCGCCCTTCGAGCACGCCGAGTACCAACCCGAACACCATCCCGAGCGGGACGCCGTTGGCGAACAGCCACACGAAGTTGACCGGCGCCGGCGTGACGGCGAACAGCAGCAGCGCCAGTTCCGCCGCGCCGACGAGCGCGAGCAAGAGCCCCGCCCGCCGCGCCGGCGACACCTCGGACACCACCTTGATGCCGAGGAACTTCGACACCGTGTAGCCGAGTACCTGGGCGACGACGAGCACGACTTTGTACTGGACGCCCCACAGCTCGTCGCCGGCGTACGTGCCGGCGGTGAACGGCTTGCGGAAGGCGTACATGCAGAAGTACGCGCCGAACGCCGCGGTCACGCACCACGCGGCGGGCGTCAGGCTGGCGGCGGAGCGCGGCGCGGGCTGGCCCATCCCCGTTGCGTGTATCGCGCGGCGCGGGAGTTTCGACGGGGCTCACGCGATCTTCACGGGCGGCGCGCGGTCGGAGGTGGGTTGTCCCGGTTGCGTTCGCCCCCGGACTTCGCGACAGGTGGTGCCCCCCACCCCGCCGCGAGGCGCGGCGACCCTCCCCCTCAGCGGGGGGAGGGTGGG
>VFQN01003301.1_pt1 | contig 23406 bp, 20 predicted proteins | sample 3512371 | NCBI WGS metagenome assembly VFQN01 (sample SAMN10412370, study PRJNA504923) | tailings metagenome | isolation source: Replicate 2 from Balatoc abandoned mine | place: Philippines: Itogon, Benguet | collected 2017-08-28
GCGCGTAGAAGGAGAAGCGCAGGTCGTGCTCGCCGTCGTCGGGCTGGGGCGGCTGGGCGAGCATGGTGCGCAGCAGCATCGGCACGATGCTCATGAAGGTGCAGCGATGGGTCTTCACCTGCGACCAGAATTTCCGCGCGCTGAACGACTGCAGCAGCACGACGGTGCCGCCGGCCGTCAGCGCCGGGATCGTGCCGACATACTGGCCGTTGACGTGGAAGAGCGGCAGCACCACGCAAGTGCGCTCGTTGCCGGTCATGCCGAAGAGCATGACCATGGCGATGCCCTGGATCACCGTCGCGCGGTGGCTGATGATCGCCCCCTTCGGGCGTGAGGTCGTGCCGGAGGTGTAGATGATCTGGGCCGGCGAGGTCGGCGACACCGGCACCTGGCGCCAGGTGTCATCGCCGGACCGCTCGATCTCGGCGAGCAGGTCGAAGCCGGTCTCGCCGACGGAGGCCCGCGCCAGGACCTTCACATGAACGCTTGGGCAGTCCGCCTCCACCGACCGGAACTGCGGCAGGAAGCTGGGCTCGACGATGAAGCCGGCGCATTCGGCGTTGTTGAGCAGGTAGGCCAGCTCGTCCGCCGAGTAGAGCACGTTGATCGGCACCATGACGGCGCCGACCTGGTTGATGGCGAACCAGGCGACGAGGAACTCCGGGCAATTCGCCAGCATGACCGCCATCGTGTCGCCGGGCTTGAGCCCTTTGGCGGCGAGATGGTTGGCGAGCTTGTTCACCCGCGCGGCGAAGGCGCCGTAGGTGAAGTCGGCGACGTTGCCGGCATCGTCCTCGAAGACGAGGAACTGCTTCCCGGGATTCTTCTCGACCTGCCGTCTCAGCAGCGCGGGAACGGTTTCGTTGCCAGCGACATCCATGAGCTTCCTCCCTGCTTGTCAGCGCGCCCGCTTGCCGCCTTCGACCGGCACCGCGGCGCCGGTCATGAAGGACGAGGCATCGGAACAGAGGAACAGGATCACGCTTGCGATCTCCTCCACCGCTCCCAGGCGCTTCATTGGTGTATCGACGGCCATGGTGCCCATGTCCGCGCCGAACAGCCGCTCGCTCATCGGCGTGCGGAAGGAGCCGGGGCAGAGCGCGTTAATACGGACGTTGCCGGCGGCGTGGTCGAGCGCGGCGGCCTTGGTGAGCCCGAGGACGCCATGCTTGGACGCGGTGTAGGCGGCCATACCGGCGACACCACCGAGCGAAGCTGTCGAGCCGATGTTGACGATCGAGCCGCCGCCGCGCTTCAGCATGTGCGGAATCTCGGCGCGCATGCAGTAGAACACGCCGTCGAGATTGATCGACAGGACACGCCGCCATTCGGCGGGATCGTAGTCGCCGGCAGGCGCACGTGCGCCCTCGATGCCCGCATTGTTGACCGCGTAGTCGACGCCGCCGAACGCGTCGATCGCGATCCGGACCGCCTGCTCGCCCCCTGCCGGGGTCGACACGTCGCACGTGGCGGATGCGACCTCGCCGCCGGCACTCGCGATCATCGCGGCCGTCTGCTTAAGGCCCGAGGCATCCAGGTCGCAGATCGCGACCCGGTCGCCGCGGGCTGCCATCGCCAGCGCAGTGGCCCGTCCGAGCCCGCTGCCGGCGCCGGTGATGAGACTGATCTTTGGCATTGCATTCCTCCCTACAAGCCGATCGGACTGGAATTCGGGGTACTAGGCCGGCAGCCCCCACCGCCCCTCGATCACCTTCTCGCCGCGCTGGTTCACGCAGACAAAGGCGAAAGTGCCGCCGTCGCCGCCCGCTTCCTCCGGCCGGGGCTCGATATGGATCGTGTCGCCCGGCTGGGACGGGCGCAGATAGCGCAGCGACATCGTGCTTCCCGGCGGGAGCGTCGGTGCGCCGGTCAGCTTCCTCATCGCCTGGAAGATCGGCTCCATCGGGATGCAACCGTGTGCGATGGTGCCGCCGAACGGGGTCGCGGCCGCCATCGTCGGGTCGACATGGAGCGGATTGAAATCGCCGGACAGGCGGGCATACTCATCGATCATCGCCTGGGTGATCGTGATCGCCGGAACGTCTCTCAGGTCCATGCTCGCCTCACGGAACGATGGCTGTGAAGGCGACGGTGCAGATCCGTTCGCCGCGCTGGTTGCTCGTCACCATCTCGTATTTCAGGAACTTCCGCTCCTTGCGCACGAAGCGGTCGACGATCGTCAGGACGGTCACGAGCGTGTCGTCGGCGCGCGCCGGCACCCCGTAGACGTTCTCGTCGCCCATGCGGATGGCGCCGGGCGGGAAGACATCCTCCTCCCAGCCGAGCCTGAGCCCGTAGGTCAGGCACATCGATGTAGGGGCGACTGCGCCGCCCGGCGCGGCGCTCCGGTAGGCCGGATCGTCGTAGCCCATCAGCCGGCAGAAGCTGTCGATGTCGTCCTGGGACACGACCATCCTGCCCTCGCAGACCGGCACGCCGATCTGCGCGCCGTCGAATGTCGTCGCCGGATTGCTCATCGCATCCTCGCCAGCATTGAATAGGGATTTTCGAGCGCGGTGCGCACCCGCGTGCGGAACCGGCCGGCGACGGCGCCGTCGATCAGCCGGTGGTCGAAGGTGAGGCTGAGCATCATCATCGGGCGGATGACGATCTGGCCGTCGCGCGCGACCGGCTCGTCGACGATGGCGCCGATGCCCAGCAGCGCGGACTGCGGCGCGTTGAGGATCGGCGTCTCGAAGTCGCCGCCATAGGAGCCGAAGTTCGACAGGCTGAAGGTGCCGCCTTCCATGTCGTCCCGAGTAAGCTGGCCGGAGCGGGCGCGGGCTGCGAGGTCGATCCGCTCGCGGGCGATGTCGGCGATCGACTTGCGGTCGGCATTGCGGATCACCGGAACGATGAGGCCGTCGTCGAGCGCAACCGCCAGTCCGACATTGACGTCGCCCCAGGTGACGATCTCGTCGCCGACGATGGAGGAGTTGATCTCCGGCATCGCGGCCAGCGCGTCGGCGCAGGCCTTCAGAACGATGTCGGTGTAGGACACGCGCACGCCGAGATCGGCTTCCGAGGCGAGACAGGCCGCGCGCAGCCGCACCGCCTCGTGCATGTCGACACGGGCGAAGCCGGTCATCTGCGCGGTCGACTGCAGGCTCTGCATCATCTTCTGCGAGATGGCGCGGCGGATGCCCGCGAGCGGACGCCGCTGGTCGCCGGCGCCGATCGGCACGGCAGCGGCAGCACGAGTTTGAGTTGCCCTTGGTGAGGGGTCCACCGCCTTCGCAGGGCCCGCAGCCGTGCGGCGCGCGACTTCGGCGTCGACGTCACGGCGAAGCACCGCGCCATACGCGCCGGTGCCGGAAAGCGTCGCCGGATCGATTCCGGCCTCGGCGGCAATCCGGCGGGCCAGCGGCGAGACGCGGGCGCGCCCCGGATTGCCGGCGGCCGGAGCCTGTCCGATGGACGGCGTTCCGACGGCCGCAGGAGTAACATGGGCAGGCACGGCCTCTGCCGGGACGGCCGACGCGGTGTCCGGTCCCGTGGCCTTGAGAGCCTCGTCGCGGGTGGCGAAGAGCGCGCCGATGACTGCGCCGACCTCGTGCATCGAGTCGACCTCGGCGAAACGGCGCAGGAAGCCAGAGCCATCCGCCTCGACGTCGGACGTGATCTTGTCGGTTTCGATCGCATACAGGATCTCGCCCTGCTCGACCCTGTCGCCATCGGCCTTCATCCAGTCGACCAGCGTACAGTCGGTCATGGTCAGGCCGAGCTTGGGTATCGCGACGGTGTGTGCCATCAGCCGATCCTCACGCCATCAGCTCGCGCACCGCCGCCACGATCGAGTCGGCGTTGGGGTTGAGGAACTCGTCGAACTGCCGACCGAACGGGGCGGGCGTGAATGGCGGCGACAAGCGCTTCACCGGCTGGTCGAGGTCGAAGAAGGCCTTCTCCTGGATCTCGGCCGCGACCTCGGAGCCGAAGCCGAACTGCTTGACGGCGGAGGTGACGACGAGAGCCCGGTTGGTCTTGCGGACGGAGTCGAGGATCGTGTCGATGTCGAGCGGACTGATGGTGCGCGGGTCGACGACCTCGATCTCGATGCCGTCTTTGGCAAGCGTTTCGGCCGCGGCGAGAGCCCGCGCCACCATCAGGCCGGAGGCGACCACCGTGACGTCGCGCCCCTGGCGCTTGACGTCGGCCTTGCCGATCGGGATCAGGAAATCCTCGTCGTCCTCGACCTCTTCCTTCATGCGGTGCAGCGCGATGTGCTCGATGAAGACCACGGGATTGTCGTCGCGGATCGCCGACTTGAGCAGCCCCTTTGCGTCGCGCGGCGTCGAGGGCATGACGACCTTCAGACCCGGAATGTGGCCGAGGATCGCTTCCCAGAGCTGCGAATGATGCGGACCGATGCCCATCTCGACAGCCGTGCTGGTGCGGATGACCAGGGGCATCTTGAAGAGCCCGTCATAGATGTAGTGGGTCTTCGCCGCCTGGTTGGCGATCTGGTCCAGGCACAGACCGAGGAAGTCGATGAACATGATCTCGACGATCGGGCGGCGGCCGGTCATGGCGGCGCCGACGCCGAGACCGACGATGATCTCCTCGCTGATCGGCGTGTCGCGCACGCGCGAGGGGCCGAACGCATCGAGCAGGCCGCGCGAGGCGCCGAAGGAGCCGCCGGCGGCGGCAACGTCCTCACCGATCAGGAACACCCTGTCGTCGCGCGCCATCTCCTCGCGCATCGCATCGACGATTGCCCAGCAATAGGTCTTTGTGGCCATGGTCCTTCCTCAGCGGATCAGGGGCGTGGACGAGACGGTCACGCGGCGAACACTTTGGACAATGCCGTCTCGGGAACCGGCAGCGGGCTGTCGAGGGCGAAGGTGATGGCATCGGCGACTTCGCCCGCGACCTCCGTCTCCAGCGCGACCAGTCGGTCGCCGGCGATGCCCCGTTCGGCGAGCAGGACCTTCCGGAACTGCGCGACCGGACAGCGGGCCTTCCATTCGGCCTCCTCCTCGCGGGTGCGATACTTGCGCGGATCGCCTTCGAAATGTCCGCCCCAGCGATAGGTCTTGAGTTCGAGGAGCGTCGGCCCCTCGCCGGCGCGGGCCCTCGCGACGGCACGCCCCGCCGCATCGCGCACCGCGACCACGTCGTTGCCGTCGACGACTTCACCGGGCATGCCGTAGCCGGCAGCGCGGAGCGCTACGTCGGGCTGTCCGACGGTCGCCTCGTACGGCGTCATCTCGGCGTAGAGATTGTTCTCGCAGACCAGGATGAGCGGCAGCTTCCATGCCGCCGCCACGTTCATCGTCTCGCCGAAGGAGCCGTTGTTGCTGGCACCCTCGCCGAAGAAGGCGACCGCGACGGCCCCCTTGCCGTCCATCTGCGCGCTGAGCGCCGCGCCCGCCGCGATCGGCATGCCTCCGCCGACGATGCCGTTGCCGCCGAGCACCCCGATCGCGGGATCGGCGGCATGCATCTCGCCTCCCCGACCGCCGCAGACGCCGGTCGACTTGCCGAGCATCTCGGCCATCATCGCCTTCAGGTCCATCCCCTTGGCGAGGTAGTGACCCCGGCCGCGGTGGTTGGAGACGACGTAGTCGGTGTCCTCCAGCGCATCGCAGACGCCGACGGCGCAGGCTTCCTGCCCGAGATAGGAGTGGATGTAGCCCGGGAAGAGGTTCTTCGCGAACAGGTCGTTGAGCTGCGCCTCGCACTCCCGGATCAGGAGCATACGGCGGTAGAGGTCGAGCGGATCCTGGCTCATGGGCGCCTCAGTAGGAACGCGGCAGGCCGCAGCCGACCTGCGCGATGAAGTTGCGGCTCATCTCGTTGGTGATCGGAGCGAAGATGAGCTGTCGGATGTCGCGGTAGTAGCGCTGCATGTGGTATTCCATCGTGAAGCCGTAGCCGGCGAGCACGCGCATGCCGCGATCGGTGGTGCGGAACGCCACCTCCGACGCGTAGTATTTCGCCATCGAGGCAGGCAGCGAGCAGTCCTCGCCGCGATCCTGCATCCAGGCCGCCTTGTAGGTCATCAGCCTGGCCATCTCGATCTCGGTCAGGCTGTCCGCGAGCGGATGCTGCACCGCCTGGAACTGGCCGATCGGCCGATCATAGGCCTTCCGCTCCTGGGCATAGCGCACGGCATCGTCCAGCGCCCCCTGGCCGAGGCCGATGCAGGTCGCGGCGATGAAGATCCGCTCGTTGTTCAGCGTGTCGAGGATCGCGTGCCAGCCGCGCCCCTCGGCCCCGATGATCGACGATTTGTGGACACGGACGTTCTGGTAGACGACCTCGTAGGAATGCAGGAAGCGCGAGCCGAGCTTCTCGATCTTCTTCCACGAGATGCCCGGCGTGTCCTTGTGGACAAGGAAAACGGTCAGGCCACGTGACGGCTTGTCCGGGTCGCGGGACGTGCGGGCGACGACAAACAGCCACGACGCGATATTGATGCCGGTGGTGAACACCTTCGCGCCGTTGATCACGTAGTGGTCGCCGTCTTCGACCGCGACGGTCTTCATCGCGCCGAGGATGTCGGTTCCGCCGTCAGGTTCGGTCAGCGACAGGGCGAAATGCACTTCGCCGCTGGCGATCTTGGGCAGGAATTCGCGTCGATGCTCTTCACTGCCGTGGCGTTCGATCGTCACGGCGCCGAAGGAGACATCCAGTCCGTAGGCGAGAGCGACCGTCGAGGAATGGCGGGCGAGCTCCTCGAGCACGATCGTCTCTTCCATCACCCCGCCGCCGGAGCCGCCATACTCCTCCGGGATCGAGGCGCCCATCAGGCCGATTTCCGCCATCCTGTCGAGCAGCGACGGAGGGAACTCGCCCTCCTTGTCCCAGGCGGCGACGGCCTCCTTCGGCATTTCGCGCTCGACGAAGCGACGGGTGAGATCCTGCAGGGCCTTCTGGTCCTCGGTGAACTCGAAATTCATTGCATATCCTCAACGACGAAGACGCGGGTCATAGCCCCGCAGCAGGCTGACGATGTCGCATATTCCTCCACCAGCGCCCGTATTCTGCGGCTCGCGGACTTCGCCGGCGCGGAGCGGCTGTCGACACAGCCAGTTCGAGCCACCGTCCGTTACGCGATCCGCTTCCTCCGTCGGACATTTCTTATTACTGATTAGTATATGCACTTACCGATTGGTAGAGATATCGATCAATCCGGGGAAGGTCAAGCCGAGCGAGCCAGAAACCGCGTGGACGTTTTCCCACGTCGAATTGCGCGAAGGACGCAATCCGGGGCCTTGACCATGTCGGGGTAACTCCATATCGATACTTATCAGTAATTGATTATACCGATTGGTATCGGCATGCTGGAGATCGACGCGGGAGGCTGATGCGTCGGCTCATGCGACGGGACGCCCAACGCCGCCGCAGGCGATCGAAACCGCCGGCAGGCTCAGGCGCGGCGTTCGGCGAGGCCGCAGATGGACAGAGGAGGAGAGCGATGAGCGACAAGAGTACACCCGCCTACGAGACGATCGACTTGTCTTTCGACGGACGGATCGCCCGGATTCGCCTGCAGCGGCCCGACAGGCTGAACGCTCTCAACCCGCAGATGCTCGAGGAGCTTCTCGATGCGCTGCGCCGGGTGCGGCATCGAGATGGGCTCAATGCGCTCTTCCTTCTCGGATCGGGCAGGCTGTTCTCGGCCGGCGTCGACCTCGACACTCCGTTCTTCATGGAACATGTCGAGGACAGCTCCGTCTATTCCGGCACGAGGCTCCTGAACTGGCAGCACGACGTCATCACCGCCCTGTTCGAGCAGGAGATCGTCACCGTGGCCGGCATCAACGGCCACGCCTGCGGCGGCGGCGGCCTCGGACTGGCCATGGCCTGCGACATGCGGGTCAGCGTCAGGGCGGCCCGTTTCTGGATGGTGCCGCTGATGCTCGACGTGGTGCAGGATTTCGGCCTGAGCTGGCTTGCCCAGCGCGTCATCGGCCCGTCGCGGGCGATGCAGATGGCGGTGCTTGGCCAGAAGATCGACGCGGAGACCGCGCTTGGCTGGGGTCTGGTCAACGAACTGGCCGACGATCCGGAGGCGCTGTCGGCACGCATGGACGCGATCGGTAGCCAGATCAACGGCATGGGCTCCGATGCGATCCGCATGATGAAACTGGTCCTGCGCAATGGCGAGCGCAGCGAACTGCGCAATCAGCTGGGCTTCGAAGCCGTCGCCAACGGCCTGAACTTCCAGTCCGACGAGTTCAAGCAGAAGAAGGCCGCCTATTTCAGGCAGTTGCGGGAGCCACGCGCATGAGCCTCGCCCCGAAGACCATGCGCGCGGCGCGTCTCCACGAAGGCCGCAACGGCCGGGCCGAACTGCGCCTCGATTTCGACGTGCCGGTGCCCAGCCCCGGCGAAGGCGAGGTGCTTGTCGCGGTCAGGGCCTGCGGCCTCAACCAGGTCGACCTGCTGACCCGCGACGGGCAGACGCCGAAGGAGGTGCCGCTGCCGCATATCTCCGGCACGGAGGTCGCAGGAGACATCGTCGGGCTGGGTTCCGGCGTGAGTGGCTGGCGCATCGGCGACCGGGTGGTCGTCGATCCCATCATCGCCTGCCGTCACTGCACGCCCTGCATCCAGGGCAGGACCAATATGTGCATGAAGAGCCGCGTCTTCGGCGTGCAGACGCAGGGAGGCTATGCCGAATACGTGGCCGCCCCCGCGCAGCAGTTGCTGGCGCTGCCCGACAACCTCGACTACATGGCCGCGGCTTCGATGGCGGTGACCGGCCCGACCGCCTGGCACATGCTGCGCACCCGCGCCGATCTCACGCTTGGCGAGGACGTGCTGGTGATCGCCGCCGGCTCTGGCATCGGCGTCCTCGGCATGCAGATCGCGGCGGCGGCGGGCGCGCGCGTCATCGCGACGGCCGGCAGCGAAGAGAAGATGCAGCGGGCGATGGAGATGGGCGCCGCCTTCGCGGTCAACCACAGCGACCCGTCCTGGCCCGACAGGGTGCGCGACTTCACCGGTGGCCGCGGCGTCGACGTCGTGTTCGAGCATGTCGGCCAGTCGACCTGGGCGGCCAGCCTGCGCGCGCTGGCACGCGGCGGCAGGCTCGTCACCTGTGGCGGCCATTCCGGCTTCGACGTGGACATCAACCTGTGGCACCTCTTCGTCAAGGAGCACACGATCATCGGCTCCTTCGCCGGCAGCCGGCAGGACTTCCTCGACGTGATGGCGCTGGCCCGGCAAGGGCGGCTGCGCCAGGTCGTGCAGGAGGTGTTCTCGCTGGCCGACGTGCCGAAGGCGCAGCAGCTTCTGGCCGACCGCAAAGTGTTCGGCAAGCTGATGCTCGACCCGACGCTCCAGTAGCCCGATCCGACGGCGCGAAGGCGTCGCCTGAGAATTGTCCGCATCACCGCTGGAGCTTCCGCATCACAGTCCGCCGACGAGGACTTGAAACAACTGTTGTTTGTGATACCGTTCAGTAAATAATATAAACCGATGCGTCATTTCTTGTCATTGATGAGTTGGCGACCGCGGATCGAGGGGGAGTCAGGAGGCGATCGACGGCTGCGGCCGGGATCGGCCACCGGGACGAAGGAATGCTGAACGCGCTGCCGCAATCGGCGGGCGCGGAGGCTTATGCCTGCATTGTCCATTTATCGAAAAGGGAGGAATGACAACATGTTGCATCGAAATCTGCTGCGCCTTGCGGCCGGCTGTATGGTCGCCACGGCTCTCGGCATCCTGCCGGCCAATGCCGAGAACCTGACCTTCTCGTCCGGTCTCCCCCAGACCCATTTCTGGGTCGGCGACCACATGGACGGCTTCGCCACCATGATGGAGGAAAGGACCAAGGGCGAGATCAAGTTCACCCGCTTCTACGGCGGCGAACTCGTCCGCGTCGGCGGCGAGCTCGACGCGCTGACCAGCGGCATCATCGACGTCGCCGGCCCGCTGCTGGCGCCCTACAACGAGGGCCGTTTCCCCCTCTCCGACGTCACCCAGCTGCCGATGAACAACACCAACGGCCGCATGGCCACCGAGGCGTTCCAGGAGCTGATGGACTCCAAGGCCGAGGTGAAGCCGGGTTCCACCTTCTACCAGTACGAGATCGCCTCGAAGAACATCGTCGCCTGGCCGATCGGCGCGACGCCGGCCTTCGTCATCTCGACCACCGGCAAGGAGTTGAAGACGCCTGCCGACTTCAAGGGTTCCCCGCTGCGCGCTGGCTCGGCGCTTCACACGATGGTGCTCGAGAACCTCGGCGCGACGCCCGTCTACATGCCCGGCACGCAGGCCTATGAGGCCATGTCGCGCGGGACGATTGACGGCATGACCAACAACATCGCCGACTGGTTCTCCTACTCGTTCCAGGAAGTGCTGAAATACACCATCAAGGACGGCAATTTCGGCCACTGGGAAAGCTATCTGGCCGTCACCAAGGCCACCTGGGATTCCTTCAGCGACGAGCAGAAGAAGGCCTGGGACGAGGCCGCCCGCGAGAAGGCGCTCACCAATGCCGATTTCTGGGAAAAGAACCGTCTCGACGTGATCGAGAAGACCAGCGCCACCGGCGCGAAGTTCCCCTCGCTCAACGACATGTCCGACGAGACCAAGGCCTTCTTCGCAGAGGCCTCGCTAAAGACCTGGATCGCCTGGATCGAAAGGACCGAGGCTGCCGGCCATCCCGCGCGCGCGACGGCAAAGCTCTGGGCCGAACTGATGGCGGCCAGGGGCGCGCAATTGCCCGCCGGCGTTGCCGAGTATCTCGCCAAGTAAGACATCCGTCAGCCCGGCCGTCTCGCGGCCGGGCTTCCCTTCGCACGACCCGAGGATGGCGCAATGACGACGGAAACGGTGATCATCCTTGTCGTGTCCTGGTTCACGATCTTCCTGCTGCTCGGCCAGTCGGTCGCGACCGTCATGCTGGGCGCGGGCCTCCTCGGCACGGTGCTCCTGAAGAACGTCGCGGTCCTCAACGGCCTTGTCGGACCCGACATCTTCTTCACGACGTCCTCCTACACGCTGTCGATCATCCCGCTCTACCTGCTGATGGCGCAGGTGCTCGTCAAAGGCGGCGTCTTCCTGGACCTTTTCCGGGTGGGCCATCGCCTCGCCGGCTACCGCCGCTTCCCGCTCGGCATGGCGACGATCATCACCGGCGGCATGCTCGGCGCGGTGTCCGGCTCCGGCGCGGCCAGCGCCGCGGCGATCTCGACGCTGGCCACCCCCGAACTCGAGCGGGTCGGATATTCCCGGCCCTTCGCGGTTGCCGTCGCGGCCGTGGCGGGTTCGCTGTCGGTCATCATTCCACCCAGCCTGCTCGTCATGATCTACGGTTCGGTGACGGGAGCTCCGATCGGCAAGCTCTTCGTCGGCTCGATCGGGCCAAGCGTTCTGTGCATCCTGGTCTATGTCCTCTGCCTCTGGCTTTTCGGCGGCAGGCCGCAGGTCTCGGCGGCTCAGATGCGCCAGGCGGCGATCGAGGAGCCGATCGTCACCAGACGGTCGGTCGTCGCAGCGGCGTTCGTGGTCATGCTGATGACGGTCGTGTTCGGCTCGATCTATGGCGGCGTCGTCACCGTCGGCGAGGCCGGCGCCATTGGGGCATTCATCGCGCTGGCGGGAATGATCCTCATGCGCCGGGTCACGATGGCCGACATCGGCCAGGCGCTCGTCGACGCCATAAAGATCTCCGCCATGCTGACCATGCTGCTCGTCGCAGCGCAGATATTCTCCCGCTTCCTGTCCTTTTCGCGCATCCCGACCGAACTGCTGCAGATGGCGGCGCCGCTGATCGACCAGCCGGAACTGCTCGTAGTCGTCATCATGCTCGGCTTCTTCATCGCCGGCATGGCACTGGAGGAGGTCACCGTGATCGTGCTCTCGGTTCCGATCCTGCTGCCGATGGTCAAGGCCGCCGGCATCGACCAGATTTGGTTCGGCGTGGTGTGCTGCTACGTCATCTCGCTCGGCCTGCTGACACCGCCGGTCGGCCTGGTCGCCTTCTCCGCAGCCACCGCGGCCAAGACGCCCGTCGGACCGGTCTTCAGGATTGCCCTGAATTTCACCATCGTCGCGGTGGTGCTCGTCGTCGGAAGCCTGATGCTCTTCCCGCAGATCGTCACCTGGCTTCCCAGCCACCTGAACTGAGGCCGATCCAATGCGTATCTGGAATGCGATCTGGAAGTTTCAGTGGGGCCTGGCGTCGATCGGAGGCGGGATCTGCCTGCTGCTGATCATGATGATCACCGTGATCAGCGTCTTCGGCCGCTATGTACTGCAGATGGACCTCGTGCCGGGGGCCTTCAACATCATAGAGCGCGTGCTCTTCCCGCTGATGGTGTTCTGGGCGCTGCCAATCGCGCACCGCGAAGGCATCTTTCCGCAGCTCGAGGCAATTCCCGCGCTGCTCAACCCGTTTGGCAAGGCCGTCATCGGCGTGGTGATCTTCGTCATCGAGATTTTGATCTACGGCATAACCCTCTGGTTCCTGGCGCGATACAGCTGGGCGGCCTTCGTGGAAGGCCGGTCACTGCAGATCGCGACCTTCTACTGGCCGATGTGGCCGGTGTTGATGATGGCGCCGCTGGCGCTCGTCATGATGCTGCTGGAGACGGCGCGGCTGATCGCGCGCGATGTGGCGCTCGTCCTCGGCAGGACCCCGCCGCCGGCGGATGCCGCCACGGCGCCGGCGCCCGACATCATCTAGGGAACAAGCAGCGTCCGCAGGCTGCCCTTCTGGTTGTTCGCAAGCGAGGCGACGATCTCGCCGCCATCGGAAAGCGGCGCGGTGTCGGCCCAGGACAGGCTGCCCAGCCGCCCCTGCCCCATGGCGTCGACGATCTCGCGGAATTCCGTCGGCCGGTAGCCATAGGCACCGAGCAACGCCACTTCACGAAGCGTCGCATCACGGAAATCGTATCCGGGACCCTCGTCCGCCAGCCCGAGATGGACGATCACGCCTCCGATCGCGACGTTCTCGAGCGCCGCCTGGCGGGAAAGGCCTGAGCCCACGGCATCGATGACGAGATCGAAGCCGCCGTCCCGGCGGGCCGGCAGGCCGGCGGGATCGATGGCCTCGATCCCTTCAAGATCCCGGACCAGCCTGCGGCGATCCTCGAACGCTTCGACGAGAAGCAGGCTGCCGGCCGCCTGCATGCGGATCGACAGGCATGCGCCGAGCCCGATGGCACCGCCACCGAGCACGAGACAACGCGCCGCCGCGATGGGCTTGTCGAGCAGGCGGGCGCCAAGCACGACGCCGTGATGGCCGACGGCGATCGGCTCGGCAAGAGCGGCGTGGCGGGCGCTCACGCCCGGCGCCAGCGGGACGGCATTGCGATCCGGCACCGCGACATACTGCGCGAAAGCGCCCTGCGTCGGCCCCAGCGACATCACCCTGCGTGTCCGGCACAACTGGTTGCGGCCGTTGAGACAGAGATCGCAGGTGCCGCACCACTGGATCGGATTGATCGCGACGCGCTCGCCATCGCGCAGGCCGCCGACGACGATTCCCGCCGGCTCATGGCCCCAGATCGCCGGGAACTGCTTGCGCCGATCCGCGTGACGGTAGGAATGCAGATCGGTGCCGCAGATCCCGACCGCCTCGATCCGGACGAGAACCTCACCCTCCCCTGCCACAGGATCCGGAACCTCGGTGTATTCGAAAAGCTGATGAGCTTTCGTGACCAGCGCCTTCATCCGCTCTCCCCCACCAAGGCCGCCGCCTCCCGGCCGGCCAATGCGTCAGACGCCGCCCGCCTGTGCAAGTCGCCGGGTGGAGCCAAGCACGATGCAGGTCGCGCCGTCGGTGATGACGGCGACCTTGCCATCCGGCCTCGTCAAGCGGCCCGTCCTCCCTGCCCTGCAGTCCTCTCCGGGAAGGGTCGCTCCGGATCAGATGCCAATCGATATCACTGGAATACGATTTGGTTCTATATTCTTACCAATTAGTATCATCCTGCCATTCCCGCGCAAGTGGGTATCGCGCCCACGCCTGGGCGGACGAACGCGGCGGCGGCTCGGCGGTCCGATCATGGGCGCGGTGCGTTGGGTGGGCCTGCGCGACGAACGCGCTGAAAAGGCAAGCTTTTATGCCCGCGCACGAAGACCGGAACCGGGAGGCGGAGATGACGGCAGACAATAAACGAGGTCGACATAGGGCGGCCTGCCGCAGGCCGGAGGTCCTCTTCGTCCATGGAATCGCCGGAACCGGAGAGAACATCTTCAAATCGCACGGAATTCCCTGATACTAGTGAAGCAGAATCCGCTACACGCGGAGGATGCGCGGACCGCGCTGCCGGATCGCGCGGCGATATCGAACAGATGGAATTCCGGGAAGGAACGAAGCCCATGGCCCGCGCACGCAAGGTCGCTACCAGTGAAACCCTCTGGGACGAGCTTGCCGGCATCAAGAAGGAACGCATCCTGAAGGAGGCGGCATATCTCTTCTTCGAGCGCGGCTACATGCAGACGACGGTCGATGCTATTGCCGAGCGGGTGGGTGCGACGAAGCCGTTCATCTATTCCCACTTCAAGGGCAAGATCGACCTGCTGGTGGAGATCTGCGAGCGCGCCAACCAGGACGCGCTGGCCGTCGCCGTCAAGGCGGCGTCCCAGAAGGTCGATGCCGTGGAGCAGCTGCGGATATTCGTCCGGGAGTTTACGGACGTCATCCTGGCCGAGCACCGCTATGTTTCGATCTATTTCCGCGAGCAGATCCACCTGCCGCCCGCCGATGCGAAGCGGATCGCGACGCTTCGCAAGCAGATCGACCGCAAGCTGCAGGAGATCCTGGCCCGAGGCAGAAAGGACGGCCAGTTCGAGTTCGACGACCAGGCCATGTGCAGCCTGGTGATCGCCGGCATGCTGAGCTACGCCTTCGCCTGGTACCGCGAAGGAGGCCGCCTGAAGAACGACGAGATCCGCGAGCAGATGCTCGTCTACGTGCTGCGGGTGGTCAAGGCGGGCGGCTGACGGATACCGGCCCCCCTGAGCATCACTCCGCTGAGGGTCCGCCCAGTCAGGCGGCGGCGAGGCGGGCGCGCGGGCTGAACAGGTCGATGACCTGGGCAATGTCCGTTTTCGGCAGGTCGTCGGCGAATGCCTCCAGCCGGTCGTAGATCGACGCCGGAAGCCCCTGCTCCTCGCCCAGCCGGCGCACCATCCGAGCCGCGGCGTCCCGGCCGTAGGCATAGTCTGCCGCGGTCATGATCTGGTCCTGGCGCACGGTCTCGCCCGACGTCGTCTTCACCTCGATGATCGTCGACAGGTTCGCCACCTGCGGGTCCGTCACCACCTTGATCCTGCTTGACAGGCTCGCCACGGCCTCGTCGTCATAGGTGGTCATCCGGCGCATGTCGGGCACGCCGTAGAGCAGAGTCGCGGCGATGCAGAACGGTACGCTCATCAGCGTTCCGGAGACAGTCGTGAACGGGCCGTATTCGAGCATCCCCGGATAGCCCGTCTCATATTCGTTCATGCGCACGGTGACGGTTTCGGGCACTGCGCCGGCAAGCTTCGCGCGCATCGCCAGGGCCGCTTCGACCGGGGTCTGGTTGAAGGCGCAGACGGGATAGGGCTTGAACGTCACCCGTTCGATCGCCCAGTCCTTTCCGAGCGCCGCCGTCAGAGCCCCGACGTCGCAGTCGCGCCTGGCGAATGCGCGCACGAAGCCGGCCTTGCCTTCGATGGCATGCGGCGCGGACACCGAGCCCGCCGCGGCCAGCATCGCCGCCCGAAGCCCGGTCGACGCGGCGATGCCCACCTGGTAGCGCCACTCATCGGTCCCGTCGTTGAACGATTGCAGCGTCCCGCCGGAGAACGACGCGGCATTGGCGATGGCCGCCGCCATGCGGTCCGCGTCGAGGCCCATCAGGCGCCCGGCGGCGGCCGCCGCACCCACGGTCCCATACAGGATGGTGGCGCGCAGTCCCATCGGCGCCGTCGTCGAGCCGTAGGCCTTGTCCAGCAGCCCCGCGACCTCGTAGCCCGCCAGCAGGGCCGGCAGGAAGCGGTCCATCGGGTATCCCCTGACCTCGGCAAGCGACATGAGCATCGGGATGACTGTCGCGCCGGCGTGCACGGTTCCGCACGTATCCTCCTGGGCGCGGCCGTGGAACAGCGCGCCGTTGGCGGACAGCGCGCCGACCAGCGACGTGCGGCGACCGTCCCCGAGCACCGTGGCACCGTTCGCGGGCTCTCCCTCGACGTCGAAGGCAGCTTTCGCGGCGACGCGCCAGTACGGCGTGTCGAGGCCGGCAAGCGCTATGCCGAAACCGTTGATGACGCAGGCCTTCAAGCGTTCGTCCGCGAAGGCGGGAATTGTCGACGGGCCCAGACCCGTCACGAAACGCGCGATCTCCGCGACCAGTGCCATGAGCCATCCTCCATACTCATTGGTAGGAATATATCCTAATTGGTTGCACAGCCGGGTCAAGGCCGACCCGCCGCCTTGGCGCTTGCGATACGGATTGGAATGATCTATTACCAATCAGTAATAAAATAAAACTGATCGGGATAAGCGATGCCGGTCAGATGCTGCGTCAAACATGTTTGGGAGGACCGAATGACGACCGTAACACGCCGTACCCTTATGCTGTCCGCGGGAGCCGCCGGCCTCGCAACCCTGCTGCCGGGGCGGATCAACGCCACATGGGCGCAGGACGCCGATACGATCCGCCTCGGCCTGACGACGGCGCTGACCGGCCCCTACAACGAATTCGGCGAAGGCTGCCGCCGCGGTTTCGATCTCGCCATCGACCTTTGGAATGCGGCGGGGGGCATCAACGGCAAGAAGATCGAGATCGTCACCGCGCTCGACGACCAGATGGTCCCCGACCGCGCCGCCCAGAACATGCGCCGCCTGCTCGACGACCCCTCGCTGGTCGGCATCCTCGGCCCCGCGGGAAGCGGAGCCACGATGGCGGTGATCGACATGGCGACCGCCGACGGCCGCCCCTATGTCAACGCGCTGGCGCAGGCGACACCGGCCACCTATCCGGACGGAATCGACAAGCCGCCGCGGGCCAACGTCTTCACCTTCGGCATCCTGAGCCCGGTCGAGGCGGAGGTGCTGGGCGCCTACATCGCGAAGTCCTACAAGAAGATCGGCCTGATGCACGAGAGCACCGCCTATGGTGTGTCCGGCAGAGACACGCTGACCAATGTCATCAAGGCGGCGAACGGCGACGTGGAAATCACCCCGGAAGCCTATAACCAGCGCGCGACCGACGTCACCGCCCAGCTCGTCCGCATCCAGCGCGCCGGCGTCGAGGCCCTGCTGGTGGTGGGTCTTGGCACCGACCTGGTCAACATCCGCCGCTCGATGCTGCGGCTCGGCCTCGACCTGCCTCTCGTGACCAGCGCCGGCGGACTGTCGCTGCCCTATTTCGAAGGCGCCGGCGAGGCGGCGGTCGGCACGATCGCGCCGATGGTCTCGGTGCTGGTGCGCGACAATCCCCGTCCCGAGGTCACGCGGTTCATCGAGGAATACAAGAAGAAGTTCGGGACCGACCGTTACTGGGGCCCGGACCCGGAGCGTCCCCAGTTGCAGATGTCGCTGATCGTCATCCCGGCCTTCGACGGGGCCAACGTGCTGTTCGAGGGCATCAAGGCGGCCGGCTCGACCGAGCCCGGGAAGGTGATCGCCGCCATCGAGGGGCTGAAGGATCTGCCGGGCGTCAACGCCGTCTATTCCTTCACCGCCCAGCGCCATCACGGCATCCAGCCCGAAAGCCTTTCGATGCTTCGCGTCATCAAGAAGGGCGACCGGATCGGCCTCGAAGTCCTGGAAGGCTGACCACGGTGGTCTCCCTGTCGCGGAGGACGCCGCCGGCGCTCTCCGCGGCTCAATGACTGCCATGTTCGCGCGGGGATAGAAGGTGACGTTCGCCCTAACACTCGTGATCGCCGGCCTGAGCGTAGGTTCGATCTACGCTCTGATCGCGATCACGCTCAATCTCACATTCTGGACGACCAAGACGGTCAATTTCGGCCAGGGCGCGGTGCTGATGCTCTCGACCATGGGCACCGCCTACCTCGCGCAGACCGGCGTGCCCGTATGGCTCGCCGGGGTGCTCGGGATTTCGGTGTCGGCGCTTGCGATGATCCTCGCCGAACGCATCAGCGTGCGCCCGGCATTGCGGATCTCCGGCAGCATGGGCTGGGCCGTCTCGACGCTCGGCTTCGGCATCTGCATCCAGGGCATCGTGTCGCGGTATCTCGGGACCCAGGCCGTCGCATTCCCGGACGTGGTGCTGAGCGCGACCACCTTCGTCAACGTCTTCGGACTGAGGATCGGCGCGCAGTATCTGGTGATCCTGGCCTTCTCGATATCCGCGATCGTGGTCCTCGACCTTCTGCTCAACCGCACCGTCTGGGGCAGCGTCGTGCGGGCCGTCGCCCAGGACCGCGAACTGGCGGGCGTGTTTGGCATACCGGTGGCGCGGGTCGTGACCATCTCCTTCGCGCTGTCCGGAGCGCTCGCCGGCATAGCGGGCATCCTGACGGCGCAGATCATCGGGACGGTCGACCCGGCCTTCGGCTTCAGCCTGTTGATCTCAGGCTTCGTCGCCGGCGTCATCGGCGGCTTCGGCAGCAACTGGGGGGCGCTCGCCGGCGGCCTGCTGATCGGCGTGATCGAACAGATCGTCGGCGGATTCGTCTCCACGGCCGCCGGTCACGGCCTGTCGCTCGCCCTGCTGATCCTCGTCCTCGCCTTCCGCCCCCACGGCCTGCTGGGCCGGCCCGAGGTCGTGAAGCTATGAACAGGCTTCGCAGGCTTCTCAGCTCGGTCTTCTGCAACGTCTATGCAGTCGGCGCGATATGCGCGGCGCTCTGGATCGCCGCACCATGGATGCCCGAAGCCACGCGGCAGATGGTGTCCTTCGCCATCATCAACATGCTGCTCGCTATGTCGATCAACGTCCTGACGGGCATGGCGGGACAGATCTCGCTCGGCCAGGCGGCGTTCATGGGCATCGCGGCCTACACGTCGGTGCTGACGGTAAAGGCCGGCGTGCTGCCGCTGTGGCTGTCCATTCCCGCCGGCACAGTGCTTGCGGCGGCGGTCGGCGCGCTGCTGTCGATACCTGCCGGCCGCGTGCGCGAGTTCTATCTGGCGATGATGACGCTCGCCTTCGGGATGATCTTCATCGAGATCGTCAGCGAATTCGAATCGATCACCGGCGGCGTCATGGGCGTCACAGGGATACCCTCGCCGCAACTGCGCAATCTCGACGTGTTCGGCTACAAGGTCTCGACGACAGACTATCTGCGCCTGCTCGTCGTCATCGGCGCGGCGACGATCTACCTGCTCGACCGCTTCGTCCGCAGCCGCTTCGGCCGCGCCTATTTCGCCGTCCACGAATCCGAACCGGCCGCGCGCAGCATCGGGATCCGCAGCGAAACGATCAAGCGGCAGGCCTACGTGCTGGGCGCGGGCCTCGCCGGGCTCGGAGGAGCGCTATACGGCCATCTCGTCAGCTACATCGGCCCGGAAAGCTTCGAACTGCACCGCTCGATCGAGATCCTGGTGATGTCCGTCATCGGGGGTCTCGGATCGCTGGCGGGCCAGGTGATGGGAGCGGCCGCCCTGACCTGGCTGCCGCTGCAGCTCGAAGCGTTCAACGACTACAAGTTCATCGTCTACGGCGTCATTCTGGTCGCGATCTTCGTGGTGATGCCGAAGGGCCTCGCCGGCCTGCTTCTGCTGCCGCCGCGCTTTGTCGATCGCCGCCTGCTGCGCAATGCCGCAACGCCCCCAGGCACGCTGATCCGCGAACGCCAGCCGGGCGAGGCGATCCTGTCGTGGCGCAACGTGCGGCGCGATTTCGCCGGTCTGACGGCGGTGGCGGATTTCTCCTTCGACCTTCGCCGCGGCGACATCGTCGCGCTGGTCGGGCCGAACGGGTCCGGCAAGAGCACGATGGTCAACGTGCTGACCGGCGTCTACGCGCCGACGTCCGGCGAGATCACACTGGCGGGCCATAGCATCGGCGGCCTCTCCAGCGACGAGATCGCCGCACGGGGCATGGTGCGGACCTTCCAGGATCCGCGCCTGGTGGGCCGGTTCACCGTGCTCGAAAACGTGCTGCTCGGCAGCCACCTCTCCAGCCGCTACGGTGTCGCGGAAGCGATGACCGGGCTGGGCCGTGTCGGCGGCGACGAGCGCTCGGCGATCGAACGCGCCCGCGCCGCGATCCGGCTGCTCGATCTCGAAGGTGTCGCCGACCGCGTCCTCGATACGCTGCCCTACGGCTACCGCCGTCTCGTCGAGGTGGCGCGGGCGCTGATGGTCGATCCCGACGTGCTATTGCTGGACGAGCCCGCGGCGGGGCTGTCGGAAGTCGAGATCGAGCAGCTCGGCAAGGTGGTGCGGATGCTGCGCGACCGCGGCATCGCCGTGCTGATCGTCGACCATCACATGGACTTCCTTGCGAGCCTCGTCGACTCGGCCGTCGTGCTGGATTCGGGCAACGAGATCTATCGCGGCAGCATGGAAGGCCTGCGGCGGGATGAGCGCGTCGCCGAATGTTATCTCGGAAGCTTTCAGGACGCCCATGCTTGAGATCAGGGATCTGAGCGTCTCCTACGGCGCGGTACGCGCGGTCCGCAACGTGTCGGTGACGGCCATGCCCGGCCGCATCACCGCCATCTTCGGTGCCAACGGCGCGGGAAAGTCCTCAGTGATCCGCGCCATCGTCGGCCTGGCGCCGTCGACCGGCAGGATCATCATGGGTGACCACGAACTGGGTGGCCTTTCGCCCGACCGGCGCGCCGCACTGGGGCTCGGCTGCGTGCTGGAGGGACGGCGGCTGTTCCGCGACCTCACGGTGGAGGAGAACCTTCGCGTCGCCTGGAGCTTCGGCCGGCGGCGTGAGCCGTTCGAGACCATGCGAGACGCCGCCTACGGCCATTTCCCGATCCTCGGCCAGAAACGCCATGTCGCAGCCGGCCTGCTCAGCGGCGGCCAGCAGCAGATGCTGATCATTTCGAGCACGATGATCCGCTCGCCCGACTGCATCCTTCTGGACGAACCGTCGCTCGGCCTGGCGCCTGTCATCGTGCAGCAGGTGTTCGAATTCATCGTCGAGACCAACCGCAGCCGGAAGACGACGACCCTGGTGACCGAGCAGGTGGCCGCGCTCGGCCTGCGCATCGCCGACTACGGTTACGTGATGCGCCAGGGCGAGACGGTCCTGGAGGGAGACAAGGCCTCGCTCCTGGCACTGCAGAACAGCCAGAAGCTCGCCGAGGCCTATCTCTAGAGCCGGCGCGGCCTCTGGCTCCCCTTCAGGCTTTGTGCCAAAAGCCGGCGAGGAGGACATCATGACCAATCCGCTCTATGACGCCCTGGTCCTGCCGCATCGCGGCGGGGAGAAGACGTTCCTCGATCTCGACGGCAAGGGGCGGATCAGCTTCGGCGAATTCGCGAACCTCATTGCGCGGATCGCGACCGTGCTGGTCGAGAACGGTGTGAGGCCCGGCGACCGGGTGGCGGTGCAGGCGCCGAAGACGCCGGAGACGCTGGCCGTCTATCTCGCCTGCCAGCAGGCAGGCGCGGTGTTCCTGCCGCTCAACACGGCCTACACGCCCTCCGAGGTCGAGTTCTTCCTGACCGACGCGGCCCCTCGCCTCTTCGTCTGCGACGAGGCGGCGAAGGACGGCTATGCGGCGCTGGCGCAGAAGCTCGGCATCGGGCTGCTGACCATCGCGGCCGACCGGGGCGGCAGCCTGCCGGAGGCGGCGGCGAAGGCGCAACCGATGGCCGACGTGGTCGAGCGCGGGCCGGACGACCTCGCGGCGATCCTCTACACCTCCGGCACCACCGGCCGCTCCAAGGGGGCGATGCTGTCGCACGACAACCTTCTGTCGAACACGCTGGCGCTGGTCGAGATCTGGCGTTTCACCGGCGATGACGTGCTGGTGCATGCGCTGCCAATCTATCACACGCACGGGCTGTTCGTGGCCTGCAACATCATGCTGAAGGTCGGCGGCACGATGATATTCCATGCCGCCTTCAATCCGGACGCCGTGCTGGACGCGATTCCGCGCGCGACCACGCTGATGGGCGTGCCGACCTTCTACACGCGGCTGCTCGCTTCGCCCCGGCTGACGAAAGAACACGTCGCCAACATGCGGCTCTTCATCTCCGGCAGCGCCCCACTGCTGGCCGAGACGCATGTCGAGTTCGAGGAGCGCACGGGCCATCGCATCCTTGAGCGCTACGGCATGACCGAGACCTCGATGACGGCGTCGAACCCCTATGACGGCGAGCGCCGGCCGGGCGCTGTCGGCTTCCCGCTGCCGGGCGTCAGCGTCCGCGTGGCCAGCACCGAGGGCAAGGTGTTGCCGCAGGGCGAGATCGGCATCCTGGAGGTGAAGGGGCCGAACGTCTTCAAGGGCTACTGGAACCTGCCCGAGAAGACGGCGGCCGAGTTCCGCCCGGGCGGCTGGTTCATCACCGGCGACATGTCGATGATCGACGCCGACGGCTACGTCCACATCGTCGGCCGGCAGAAGGACCTGATCATCGCCGGCGGGCTGAACATCTACCCGAAGGAGATCGAGGAAGTCATTGATGCGATTCAGGGCGTGGTCGAGACGGCCGTCGTCGGCGTGCCGCATCCCGACATGGGCGAGGCGGCGGTGGCGGTGATCGTCGCGAAGCCCGGCCTCGACCTCGAGGCGGTGAAGGCCACCGTCGGCGAGAAGCTCGCCCGCTTCAAGCACCCGCGCCGCTACGAGATCGTCGCAGAGCTTCCCCGCAACACGATGGGAAAAGTACAGAAATCGCAGTTGCGCGAGAGCTACAAGGACAGCTTCACGGGTTGACCTGGTCGCGATGGACCAACGGAAATCGCGACTGTCCTGCCTTGCAGTCGGGCCTGTCGGCGTGGTCACCTGACCGGCGAGGAGTGCATCAGCCATGCGCGCGGCGAGCGGCGATTTTCCAGATTTCGGCCTGACCGAGGATGAGCGGCGCGAGGCGGTGCTGGGCCACTATTACGAGTGGCCGGGCATGGACGGCGAGCGTGGCGAGATCTGGGCCTATACCGGCCACTACGCCTACTTCCCTGGCGACGAAGTCGACATGCATGTCAGCTCGACCGCGCCGCTCTTCCGCCTCGACATCATCCGCGACGGCGGCGCGGAAACACCGGTCTTCTCGCATGAGAACATCGCGGCGCGCTGGCAGGACACGCCCGACCAATGCTCGGTCGAGGGCTGCGGCTGGGAGACGACGTTTTCCTTTCGCATCCCCGAGGACTGGCCGTCGGGCGCTTACCGCGCGACGCTGACGGCCGAGGGCCGCGACGGCGGGCCAATCGCCTCGCACCACCTGTTCATCGTCAAGCCGAGGCCCGGCAGGCAGCCGGGCCGTGTGCTGCAGGTCGCCGCCACCGGCACCTGGCACGCCTACAACACCTGGGGCGGCTCCAACCACTATCAGGGCATCACCGGGCCGAA
>VFQN01003297.1_pt1 | contig 23401 bp, 14 predicted proteins | sample 3512371 | NCBI WGS metagenome assembly VFQN01 (sample SAMN10412370, study PRJNA504923) | tailings metagenome | isolation source: Replicate 2 from Balatoc abandoned mine | place: Philippines: Itogon, Benguet | collected 2017-08-28
ACGCATTTGAGCTTTTTACCCAAACTTTGAATACTTCTCAAATGAGTAGTGGTGGTACTGACATTTGTAGTGCGATAGACCTAGGTATTCAAAAACTGATTCACAACAAATCTCTCAATACTTCAAAAATTCTTTTGCTTTTTACGGACGGTGAAGATTTTGGGAATTGTGAGCGTAAGACATTGACTTCCATTAGACAATATGATTTACAGCTCGTTGTAGTTGGCATCGGCACTCCTAATGGGGGACGTATCAAAGACGGAAATACATGGCTGCGAGATGAACGTAAGCAGGTGGTCATCTCGCGACTGAATTCCAATTATTTAAGAGAACTCGCAATGGCAACCAATGGTAAATATTTTGAAATCAATAATCAATCAAACGCTATCTCGGATGTAGTAGATGCAATCAATTCTGTAGAAAATCGCTTGATTGATAGTCGCAAAGTTGCTGTTGTTAGTAATAAGTATAGGTATTTTCTAATCGCCGCTTTGGTACTTATCTTATTGGATGTACTGGTGACCGTTACAACCTTTCAAGTCTAAAAATTAAACAATAGTTAATAAATTAAGTGCTAAGGCACAACGGCCCACAACTAACTGTGTGCAAGAACCTAATATAGATTATGTCAGAACAAAATCATTTGCAAACTTCCCTTACTCCTACATTGCTATGGGGGCTTGGTGTTGGGTACGTTATCTCAGGAATGTATTTTGGGTGGAATGTAGGATTGGAAAAAGGCGGTACATTGGGTATGGCCGTAGCTACGGCGTTGGTAGTGATTATGTATGTATGTTTTACAATGGGCTATGCAGAGTTAGCCTGTGCTATTCCGAAGGCAGGTGGGGTTTCGGATTATGCTACGCGCGCTTTAGGAAAGGATTTGGGTTTTATTGCGGGGATTGCTCAAGTGTGTGAGTTTGTATTGGCTCCTCCTGCTATTGCGGTGGGGATTGGGGCGCACGTAAATCTATTTTTTCCGAGTATTCCTGCTATTTATGTAGCGATAGGTGTATATATATTGTTTACTTTGCTCAATATCATTGGGGTGAAGTTGGCCGCAACTTTTGAGTTTTTTGTGACCTTTTTGGCCGTAGCTGGCCTGATACTTTTTGCTGGAATCACAATAGGTGAAATATCATTCGAAAATTTGAGTCGCAATGCTCTCCCCAATGGTTGGGCGGGAGTTTGGGGAGCTATTCCGTTTGCGATTTGGTTTTTCCTTGGGATTGAAGGTTTGGCTAATGCTGCCGAAGAAAGCCAAAATCCTCAAAAAGATTTGACTCGTGGGTTTGGCTCAGCGATGCTTACTTTAGTTATTTTATGTTTCATGACTTTTGTTGGGTCTGTAGGAGTAGGGGGCTGGGAAGCCGTCGTATTCAAGACTGACGGTACCGTCTCAGATTCACCTTTGCCTTTGGCCTTGGGTAAGCTAGTAGGAGAGTCAGCTACGCTTTATTCGTTGGTGATTGTATTTGGGCTTTTTGGACTTACCGCCTCCTTTCATGGGTTGTTGATGGCAGCTGGGCGTGCTACTTTTGAGATGGGACGTATTGGCAATTTGCCATCTTGGTTGGGTGCGATAAATCCTAGTTTCAAAACCCCCGCAAATGCCCTCATCGCTAACATGGCTTTTGGAATATTGATTTTACTATCCAATACTGCTGCCGATATTATTGTACTATCAGTATTGGGGGCTCTTACTTTGTATTGTTTTGGTACGGTGAGTGTTTTGCGACTACGTCAAGTAGAGCCTGACCTCAAACGCCCTTTTTTAGTACCACTATACCCTTGGATACCACTTTGTGCTCTTGTTTTGGCAGTTTTAGCCTTGGTAGCTGTGGTCGTTTCCAATGGAATGCTAGCGGTATATTATAGTGGAACTTTGGTAGTAGCTTTTGTACTTTACAAAGTTTTTGTGCGTAGATAAAACTACTAAAAACCCCCTTTACAAGAGTATAAGCTATTTAGGATAGTTTCATAAAAGATTTTTTTTCGTTTTAATCAGATTTTAATCTACATTAAAATAAAATTTTATTAATATTGCTATTGAATTCAATTATCTCTCTAAAGAGTTGAATTTATAGAAATGGTGTGGATAACGTCGGAAAGCTGTTCGAACTCTCGGGCAGCTTTTTGTTTTTTAATTTTTATTCATTAAGTATAGTAAAACCTCCCCAAATTGGTGTGTTTTAAGTGTGTCAAAATATGTGGGAAACCTATCTAAAACATTTCAAGGATTATCTATTGTTAGAAAGAGGACTAGCCGACAATTCGGTGGAGGCATACGTAAGAGATGCTTCTAAATTAGCAGAATACTTAGAGCTGCTTGGAGGAAAAGAGATACCTGAGGTCGTTGAGTTTGACATACTAGGTTTTTTGGGTTATCTCCATGATTTGGGGCTAGCAGCTTACTCGCAAGCGCGGATTTTGTCGGGTATCAAGGCTTTTTTTAAATATTTACTGTTAGAAAATATCATCTCGGTAGATCCTACTCAGCTCATCGAATCTCCTCATTTGTCACGGCACCTGCCAGATGTACTTACTTATCCCGAAATCGTCACTTTGTTAGAAGCCAATGACCTTTCTACTTCCGAAGGGGCGCGCAATCGCGCTATGCTCGAAGTACTTTATAGCTCAGGATTGAGGGTGTCAGAATTGGTAGATTTACAGATTACAAACTGCTATTTCGATGCAGGTTTTATCAGGGTGATTGGTAAAGGAAGTAAAACGAGATTGGTTCCCATAGGACAAGATGCCATCAAACATACGCTGCTGTACGTAGAGCATGTCAGAAGTAGAATAGAAGTTCATAAAGAACATGAGGATATTGTGTTTCTTAATCGACGTGGCAAGCAGCTTACGCGCGTGATGGTATTTTTAATCATCAAAGATTTAGTAGAAAAAACGGGGCTTCAAAAAAACGTAAGTCCTCATACTTTTCGGCACTCTTTTGCTACTCATTTAATAGAAGGAGGAGCCGATTTGAGAGCGGTGCAAGAGATGCTGGGACATGAGTCGATTACGACTACTGAAATATATACTCACCTCGACCGAGAGTATTTAAGAGAGGTAGTGACCAAATATCACCCAAGAGCCAACTAGTATTTAAGAAATACAGTGTCATTTGTATCCTTGAAGCTACCCCAAAAAAAAGTCGCGGAGGGGAAGTACCCTCCGCGAACTCTGCTTTACTTTACCCCTTATTCAAATCACATTAGAAGTACTGTGATTCAAGATTTTTAAGTGCTAATGCCAGTTAATGGCTGACTTAACTACTTATGAATGTCATATCATACCGCTTCAGTGGTTGATTTTTCTCCTATAAAATAATGTTCAGTGTTTTTGAACAATAAATTGAAAGAAGTCAAAGAACCATACACCTTCGTGATATATTGCTGTATATTAATTTTTTCTTCGTCGTTGAGATTACTTGCATTGATACGCTGCTCCAAAACCCGTAAGCGGTCGCGTGTCATAACTATTTTGTGAAAAAATGTATCAATTGGTATTTCTTTGGCCGCCAAATCGTGACGTCCGGGTTTCAGAACTAACTTTCCGCCTTTCCATTTATCGCCCAAAGGAACTACCTCCGTGACATCCAACCATTTTTGAAGGACTTTGGTGAGCGTATGTTCTACGTCGAATAAACTTACTAGATCATTGTCCAATTCTACGGCTTCAATGACATCAAAATCAGTATCGAATTTGATAATTTTGGTGCCGTGTTCGATGAAAGTGACAGTGTAACCGGTAGATTTTAGATTGATAACCACCCCGTCACCAAAGGTGGCATGTCTAACTCTTGAACCGATTCCTAGAATACTATTCATACTTTTTGCAATTATTTAATGGATTATGTTTGACATTGAGCAAGAGGTGTGCCAAACTTGTTTTTTCTTAAAAATTTTTTTTCATACTTTTTTAAATATACTGGTTTTCAGGTATTTCTTTTTGGGATATTTTGTTTAAGGAACTAGCTTTTACTCCTAATAAAACATGAAAATAAAAAACTTTTTTTCACATTTTGACCTTCCTGAAGGCGTACATTTCATTAACTGCGCTACGCGAGGCCCATTTTCAAAGGCTGTGGTACAAGCAGGTATAACTTCGATTGAACAGTTCACACCATCTATTCATACCATCAAGCCAGAAGATTTTTTTGAGGGGGCTTGGCGGGTACGCGAGTTGTTTGGAACATTGGTCAAGGCTGATAAAGAACGCATAGCGATTGTGCCGTCAGTGTCTTATGCCATGGCCATAGTAGCACGTAATCTCCACCGGAAGCCTGGCCTCAAGGCAGGACAGCATGTGTTGTTGATGGAAGACGAATTTCCGAGTGATGTGTACGCATGGGAACGTGTTTGTCAAGAGTTATCGCTAGAGAGGAAGGTAGTACCAATGCCTCAGGGTGATGTCATTGGTGAGGAATGGAATGCTCGTTTTCTGGAAGCTATCAATGAAAACACCGCCTTGGTAGTGGTACCTCATGTGCATTGGCAGTATGGGATTCGATTTGATTTGGAGAAAATTTCACGGCGAGCCAAAGAAAAAGGTGCGTTGTTGGTGGTGGATGGTACTCAATCCGTAGGTGCATTGGATTTTGATGTAGAGAAGATTCAACCCGACATGCTGGTAAGTGCGGCTTACAAATGGCTCATGGGTCCTTATGGAATGGGAATGGCCTACTTTGGGGCGTTTTTTGATGAGGGTATACCGCTTGAAGAAAGTTGGATGGCTCGGCAAGATAGTCACCTTTTTTATAAACTGACGGAATATCAACCAGATTATCGTCCTAAAGCGTATCGTTATAATGTGGGAGAGCATTCTCATTTTATTCAGATGCCTATGCTCGAAGTGGCACTTAAGGAAAAACTAGAATGGGGATGTGATACTATACAAGCTCATTGTAAAGCTTTGTGGGAAAACTCTATTAAACAGCTTTCTGAAAAGGGCGTTAGGTTTGAACCGGATACCGTAAGAGCGCATCACTTGGTAGGAGTAAGATTACCTCATACGATAGATACCCTTCAGATACAACGGGCTCTGCAGCAACGAAAAGTCATCGTGGCAGCGCGGGGACAGGGGATTAGGGTATCTCCGCACTTGTATAATACGCCCGAAGATATGCAGGCCTTGGTCGATACCTTGCTTGAGGTATTGTGATAATCGTAGGGTTTACACCTCTGGGTATTTACCAGAAATGGGGTCAGATGTAAGGGGCACACGCAATGGTCACACGCAAGGGGCAGACGCAAGGCCTGCCCGTACGGGGAGGTTTTTTGTAGGGGTAGGCCTTGCGTCTACCCCATATACAAAATGGGCAAACGTATAAAAATGGCGCAAACGCAAGTTTTTGTAGGGGTAGGCCTTGCGTCTACCCCATATACAAAATGGGCAAACATATAAAAATAGCGCAAACGCAAGTTTTGTAGGGGTAGGCCTTGCGTCTACCCTCTACTATCCCATATACAAAATGGGTCACATGCAAGGGGGGCAGACGCAAGGCCTGCCCCTACGGGGAGGCAATAAATATTATTTTATTCCCAATCCGTCATAAACCACTTGTAGAATAGAGGTGCGAAGGTTGAGGGTAGAAATACCACTGTTGTCGCGGGTAGGATAAACCCGATTTGAAAGAAACACATAATTGAGGTTGTAAGCGGGGTCGTTCCAAATCATAATTCCCGTAAAACCAGTATGACCGTAGCTCAACGGGCTCGCACTACGTGGGGCATTTCCGCAATATTGGCGGCAAGGTTTATCAAATCCAATGCCACGACGCGACTCAGGAAACTGATAACTCGTAAATTCATTCATGGTTTTTTCGGCTACAAATTGTTCGCCACCATATTGGCCTTTTTGGAGAAACAACTGGGTTACTTTCATGAGGTCGTTGGCATTGCCAAACAAACCCGCGTGGCCGCTAAGACCATTGAGCATTCCAGCTGCTTCGTCGTGTACGCGGCCATGAACGAGGGTACGACGGAAGAAAGTATCGCGTTCGGTAGGTAAAATTGTAGTCAATGAATGCGAACGAAGCGGATTGAATGTGAGAGAGTTAGCTCCGATTTTGCGATAAACGTGGCTTTTGAGAAATGTTTCGAAGTTTTCGCCTGTCAGATTCTTAACTACGAGTGGGTATAAGATAAAAGACAAATCCGAATAAACGTACTCTTTCTTGGGGTTGAGCGGAGAGTCTTTGATGGACTCGTACATTTTTTTGGAGTATTTTTTATGTAACCAAAGGCTGTCGGTTATTTGTATCGTATAGGCTCCCTTTGACTCCTTGCCCCACCGAAAAGTATTTTTTTTCCAAGAGCCATCAGGTTTGAGACAATCGCGCCAAAAAGGAATGAATGCCCGCAATCCTGCTTGATGCGTGAGCACTTGTCGCCATACCAAATCTGCTTTGTTAGATTTTTTGAAGTCAGGTAAGTAATCCTTCATGGTAGCGTCGAGATTAAACTTACCTTCACCGTGGAGTCTTCCTAAGGCCAAAGTAGAACCAGCGATTTTGGTGACCGAAGCTAAATCATACAAATCAGTAAGTTGGGTAGGGCGGGGAGCAACTGACACACCCTGGATGGGCGTCGGATATACGTGGGTTCCGTAGGCTTTTCGATAAAATACTTTCCCGTCTTTGGCGAGTTGTACTACGATACTAGGCGTTGCTTTTTGAGCAATGGCATTGTAGGCCAAAGAATCTATTTTAAAAGAAAGCCATTGACTATTGAGTCCCACTTCTTCCGGGATGGTGTATTTGAGGCGACCAATGGCGGGAGTTTCAATACCTGACCCATATTTAAATTGTGCGTTGACACTCACGGGCAATTTGCCCTTGCCTCCAATCGCCCCAAACAATAGCTGTGCCGATAGGTCTTCGGTAAAGGGGGTAAGCTGATAAGCCATCACGAGGCCTTTGGCATTGGCGATGCCGTCTAGTTTGTTGAGCGAGTATGCATTTCCAAAAACAGTAATGACCGCATTCTGATTATTAGCTAATTCCTTAATCCAACTGGCCGTAGTAGGCGAAACACCGTAATTGGCTCCCGGACGAATATTGTTGAGGTGCGCTCCTACCAACACAATATCGTAGCTTTTGAGTGCAGTGCGAATGCGGTCTTGAATGCTATCGGGGGTGAGGGGATGTACCACATAATGCTCCACGTTTGTATAGAGCGAAAGTGTTTTTTGGAAAGTAGTAATATCGCCTGTACTAAGGGCTTCATTGCGAGTGCCAAGTGCTACTATCCCGTCTTTGGTGGTAGTAGTAATCGTGGGCGCGTCGGTCAAAGAAATAGAAGCAATCGTGATTTTGTCTAAGTCTTTGATAGGTATAATATTATTATCGTTTTTGAGAACGGTAAGCGCGTTTTCGGTAAGACGGCGATTGATAAGCTCGGCTTGCTTATCGTTGAGGTCGGTGGTTAAGTTTCGAGTGTCAACAGGCTGATAATGGTCCAGTCCTACCCATGCTTTAGCGGCGAGTACTTTTTTGACGCGGGCGTCTATTTCGGCTTGGCTGATACGGCCTTCAGCAACTGATTTTTTGATTTGGGCAATAGCAGCGGGTACGTTGGGACTAAACTCTAAAATATCCATCCCCGCTTCCAACCCTTTGGCATCGCCAAGGCCATTTGGGAAATATTTGGTAAGGCCTTTCATGTTCATGGCATCCGAATAAATAATCCCGTTGAAATGTAATTGGTCTTTCAAAACGCCTGTCACAATAGGTTTGGATAGCGTAGAAGGAACATTTTTGGCGGTATCAAGTGAAGGAATAGCCAAATGTGCCATCATGATCCCATCGGCTCCTTTTTCGATGAGTTTACGGAAAGGATATAATTCCACCGAATCCAGACGGGTGCGATTGTGGGGAATAACCGGCAATTCATAATGGGAATCTACGCCCGTATCGCCATGCCCAGGGAAATGTTTAAGAGAGCTTAAGATGCCCCCATCTTGCATTCCTTTCATATAAGCATACGATTTTTCAAATACTTTTTCGGGATTTTCGCCAAACGAACGAAAATTGATGACAGGGTTGTTGGCGTTGTTGTTAACATCTACCGAAGGTGCAAAGTTGATATGAACGCCTAGGCGTTTTTTATGGGCGGCTATAGAGCGTCCCATTTGATAAATCAGTTCATCATTGCCTTGAATAGCTCCCAAAGTCATTTGATAAGGAAAGCGCACTGTGCTATCGAGCCTCATAGCCAAGCCCCATTCCGAATCCATGGCTACCAAAAGCGGTACTTTCGAAATAGATTGATAATAATTGGTGAGCTGGGCTTGCTGTACTGGGCCTCCTTGAAAGAAAATCACCCCGCCTACTTTGTAGTCTTTGATGTACTGAGCCACTACGCGAGGGTTGGTAAAAGTAGTATCAATAATCACCCTTTTGGGATTGGTAGGGTAACCATGAGCAGCCACCATGATGAGCTGAGCGATACGTTCGTCGGGGGTGAGGCTATTGAAGACCGAATCTACCCAACGTTGATTGGGATTTTGTAGAAAAGGCGGAGTAACTTGTTGGGCAAAAGTTTGGGATAAGGAGGCAATTACCAAAAGGAAACTCCCGAAAAATCTGTTCATGTTGATGATGTATTGCAAAGAGGAATTTGAAATTTGATGCGTAAGCGGCGGTTGATACTGTTTGCAAATATATGGATTATTAAAACTTCATGAGGGTTTTGAACGCTTATAAAGTTGACCTTATAAATAAATTGAAGGTAAGGATTTGGGTAGATTTCATAAATATAAGCCCCGAAAAAAACAGCCTCAATAGGTATGTATTAACAAGGGGACTTTTATCTTTACGGAATACAAATGAGCCAAGTGCAATGGGCCTAAAGCGAAGATATTATAAATACGTTAATTATAAAAATCGTCTAATCAGTCGTTTACATGATTTTTTTGAGGACTTATCGTTTTATGTAGGAGGGTTTGTTTTTTTTGTAATTGTGTATGATTTAGGTTTTCCGCATACGGTTAGTTACTTTTATTTTTCTGCTATTTATTTACTGTTCTTAGTAAGTTTTACCATTGCTTTTGCTTTCCGCTCGTTGCTTTTTCCGTCGCCTAGTCAGCGGCAAAATACGATTCGATGGTTGATAGTGGTGGGGTTGATGTTTTTTTGTTCGTACAAATACAGCAAGCTCAAATACCAGCCCGATTTTCATTCACTGAGTTATTATGGAAGTTTAGCTATTTGCGGATTATTGTTGCTGTTTGATGTTTCGCGCAAAATCCTCTTGTTGTATTCAAAGCGCTTCAATCCTGCTTTAAGTTTTGTGTTGAGTTTTGCTTTATTGGCGTTGGTAGGTGCGGGACTTTTGATGTTGCCTCGGGCTACTGTCCACGGCATAAGCTTTGTAGATGCTTTGTTTATGTCGGTGAGTGCGGTATGTGTGACGGGCCTTGCCACGGTCGATATGGCCGTGGAGTTTACGCGTTTGGGTAAGCTTATTCTGTTGGTATTGGTGCAGTTGGGAGGGTTAGGAATGCTTTCGTTTACGAGTTTCTTCGGCTATCTGTATCAAGGTAGTTTTTCGATTGAAAATCAGCTGTTTCTCAAAGATTTTGCGACTTCCGAGCGGATAGGCGATGTCTTCAAAACTTTGTCCCAAATTATCATGATTACTTTTGGGTTGGAACTGATGGGGGCGGTGTTGATTTATTTAACCATCAACGACAGCCTTTTTCAGACGCCGGGTCAGCAGATGAGGTTTGCGATTTTTCATAGTGTATCGGCCTTCTGTAATGCCGGTTTTTCGATTACTCCTCATGGATTGTTCAACGAACAAATCAATCAAAGTTATGGCTTCCAATGGATAGTGGCGTTGTTAATCATACTGGGAAGTATTGGTTTTTTTATCATTACTGATTTTTACCAATACTTGAGGCACTATGTCAAGCAGGTTTATTTTTGGCTCAGATATCAGTTGACCATTCAGCACCTTCCTCGTATTGTAAGTATCAATTCGTTGATGGTATTGCTAACAACAGGCTGCTTACTTTTAGTGGGTATGGTGGCGATTTTGATGATCGAACAAAAAGGTATCTTAGTTCATCATCCCACTTGGTGGGGCAAAATTACCACCGCTTTTTTTGCTTCTGTTACGCCACGCTCAGGCGGGTACAATACCTTTGATATGGGCTTTCTACAACCTGCTACTGTGTTGATTTTCTTGTTGTTGATGTGGATTGGTGGCTCTCCAGGTTCGACTGGTGGTGGAATCAAAACCACGACTTTTGCGGTAGCAATGCTCAACATCGTAAGTTTGGCAAAGGGGAAAGACCGGGTGGAGTTTGCTGGTCGTCGTATTCCTTCCGAATCAGTGCGACGAGCTTTTACGGTCATTACTTTATCACTGCTTATGATTGGACCCGCTATCTTAATTATCACGATTTTAGAACCTAATCAATCTCTTATCGGAATAGCGTTCGAATGTTTTTCGGCATTTTGTACGGTAGGCTTAAGCCTAAACCTAACCCCCACTTTTACAGATGCGACCAAGGTAGTTTTGATTGTTCTTATGTTTATTGGAAGAGTAGGCACGTTCACGTTGTTGGTAGCATTTGTAAAGCGCGTAAAAACAATGAATTATCAATACCCCAACGAAAATGTTTTTATCAACTAGGAAGTGTGAATTGGGGAATGCGTTGATTTGAAAATGTGTTGATTGAGTATGAATTGACTGTAATGGTTTGATTTTAACTGAATAATGTGCTGGTAAATAGGGGGTTGAGTCTAGTTTTCAAATTGTCGAATTACCTAATTATTTAATTAAAAAAGCTTTTTATGAAATTTTTTGTGGTAGGACTCGGCAATTTTGGTGCCACCCTTAGCATCAATCTTACTTCCCTTGGACATGAGGTGATTGCTGCGGATATAAGCCTCAACAAAGTGGAATCGCTCAAAACTCGTATTACTCATACGGTGTGTATGGATTGTACGGCTGCCAACAATCTACACAGCTTGACGCTAAAAGAACTGGAAGTAGTGATAGTTGCCATTGGAGAAGATTTTGCAGCTTCGGTCTTGATTACGGCATTGCTCAAACAGCAAAACGTAAAAAAGCTCATTGGTAGGGCTTTCAATGAAGTGCATCGTACGGTGATTGAGGCGTTGGGAGTAGATGAGTTGCTTTTTCCCGAGCAAGAAGCCGCCGAGCGTGTAGCCAAACGTTTGACGTTGCCTTTTGTGGAAAATTCTTATGAAATATGCGAACAATCGGCGATGATGGAGCTGAGTATTCCGCCTAAGTTTTATTATCAAAGACTGGACGAAACGGGCCTAACCGACGTAAAAGATTTGAAAGTAGTAGGTTATCTCAATATTCAATCCGAAAAGAGTATATGGGGATATAGCCGAAACGTCAAAAAATTGGATGTAGATGTGTCACCTTCCAGAGAATTGAAGCCAGGAGATAGATTGTTGATTATTGGAAATGTGAAAGAAATCAAAAAAATCATTGATAAATAAATACTTTGCTTCATCTTCAAACTACTAATCTTTATGCGTAGACTTCTATTCTCGATGTGTATGGTGGGAATATCTACTTTGGGAGGCGCTCAAAATAAAGCTACTTCCTATTTTCCGTCAGCCCATGATTGGGTAGCCAAAACACCCGCTGCCTTGGGACTTAATCCCGCCAAAATCCAAGAAGCGATTGCTTTTGCGCAAGCCGCCGAATCCAAAAATCCCCGTAATCTTGAATACTCTCATTATCAGAGTTTTGGGAAGGAACCTTATGGGTATGCTATTGGGCCTTTTGCCGACCGTGGCGACCAAACAGGCTTGATTATTTATAAAGGATATCTTGTAGCTCAATGGGGCGAGCCTTCGCGTTGTGATATTACCAATAGTGTCACCAAGAGCTTTTTGTCAAGTGTAGTAGGGGTGGCAGTGGACAAAGGTCTGATTAGGAGCGTCAAAGATACTGTTGCGCCTTATGTGCCACCGATTGAGCTGTATGGGCAGCCTGTGATGCGTCCTGCCGAAGAATGGGGCAAACCCGAAATGCTCCGACTGTTTGATACGCCGCACAATCGTCGTATTACTTGGGATGATATGCTGCGTCAAACTTCGGATTGGGAAGGAACACTCTGGGGCAAGCCCGATTGGGCCGACCGCCCCGATAAGGATGCCGCTACGTGGCTCTCTCGCCCGCGCAATGCTCCCGGTACGGTGTATGAATACAATGACGTGCGAGTCAATGCCTTGGCCTTGGCCGCTACAAGTGTATGGCGTAAGCCTTTGCCGCAAGTATTGAAAGAGTATATTATGGAGCCTATCGGTGCTTCTAATACGTGGCGTTGGACAGGCTATCGAAATGCGTGGATTGTACTCGACGGACAGCCTGTTCAATCAGTCAGTGGCGGCGGGCATTGGGGAGGTGGTATGTTTATCAATGCGTTTGACATGGCTCGTTTTGGGTTATTGACGTTGCACCGGGGCAACTGGAATGGAAAACAACTTCTTTCGGAACAATGGGTAAAACAAGCTACTACCCCCACGGCCGCACAACCTACTTATGGCTATATGAATTGGTTTCTGAATACCGACCGTAAACCTCTGCCGAGCGCTCCTGCCAATGTGTATTATCATGTGGGCAATGGTACCAATATTGTATATGTAGACCCTGACCATGAATTGGTGATAGTGCTGCGGTGGATTGAAAATAATGCGCTCGATGGTATTGTCAAAAGGGTATTAGAGGCTTTTACTCCTTCTGTACCCGATACTGAGATTTATCTTACTGACTTAAAAATAGCAGGCGATAAAGCAACCCTGGGCAAACCACTGAATGTGACAAAACGGGCGGGTTATGATAATCAACCTTCTTTTACGCCTGATGGTAAAAAAATACTCTATACAAAACAAGCCAATGGGCAAACGGATATTTGGGTCTATGATTTGTCAAAAAAAATAAATACTGCCCTGACCAGCACCCTAGAAAGTGAGTATTCGGCGACGGTGACGCCTGATAAGAAACATGTTTCTACCATAAGAGTAGAAGCCGACCAAACACAGCGGCTTTGGAAGTTTGATTTGGCGACAGGAGGCAATCCTGAGCTAGTCTTGAAAGACATCAAGCCCGTGGGTTATCACTGTTGGTATGGCACTGATTCTTTGGTTTTGTTTGTGCTAGGCAACCCTAATACTCTTCAAGTAGCACGAGTATCCACAGGACAAGGACAGGTGATTACGACCAACGTAGGCCGTTCGTTACTAAAGATTCCTGCTCAAGAGGCGGTGAGTTTTGTACATAAAGTTTCGGCTAATGAGTGGCATGTGGAGGCATTGGATATGAAAACTTTACAGACTAAAAAACTCATTGCAACCCCTTCGGGCAGTGAAGATTGTGCATGGTCAAGCGACGGTACGCTATGGATGGCGCAAGGTGCAAAAGTCTACAAATGGAATCCTAAGTATAATGCTGAGTGGCAGGAAGTAGCCGATTGGAGTAGCTTAGGAATCAAACAAATCACACGATTGGCGATCAATCCCCAAAACAATAAATTGGCTTTTGTAGGGCAGTAAAAGAGAGAATTTGAAAAGTCCTTGATCTCAGTAGTATCTTGTATACTACTGAGATTGATTTTATAAGGAAATCGAATTTTTAGAGTTATTAAATATTCATAAATATCCCTATACTAACCTTAATATTCTTTTTTGTAGACATTTATACTTATTTATATAAGTGGTGGTCTTTCTGCTAATTTTTCTTTGTGTCTTTTTTAGAGCATAGCCGTCTAAAGTATCTGAGGATGTGGAGAAGCCTATTTATTGTGTAATTCTCAGATAACATGAGAATGTTTAGGGTTTGTTTAATCTCAGATTTTATTACTCATTTAGTGGTTTTAATGATAAGCGAAGGTTTTTTAGGATTAATTAAAAGGTATTGATTGGTAGATATTTGATTTTTATAAGAAATGCTGTAATTGTGATTAAATGAACTGATTAAAGAATTGAAAATCAAAATTGTTTATTGATCGAACTGGATTGTTGTATATTCTTAAAGCCTGTTTATTACATTGTTAAGTAAATAGTTTTATTTTTTACCCGCAGAAGTGCGCTGAATAATACAAGCGCAGATTTTCGCCGAAAAAAGGGGTATATAACCAATCATCTGCGTTTGTCTGCGACTTCGATCTGCGCCAATCGGCGGGTAAAATTTAAAGAAACTTAGCTAACACTGTATTTAGGTTATTTTATTTTTTTAATAGTTTTTGAAAAATATAATCAAATTTTAAATCAAAAAATAAATTAACATTTTAAAATAATGAAAACCATGATGAAAAAAGGGATGATTATGTTTTGTGCTCTAACAGCACTGCTAAGTTGTAATAAGGAGGATACTTCTACAACAACACCCGTATCCACAGAAGTGCCAGCTGTGTATAAGAAGGTATATGGAGCCACAAGTATTACTAGCGACGGTACATATATTTACTTTAAAACAAAAAATTTGCCTGATCACAAAAGCACTTATTATGCGACTACAAACCCATTGTATGAAGCTTATAGTGGTAGTACTTTTGGTGGGAATGAATTTAAAAAAAATCCGAACACAATTTCGGAGTATAATGCTACTGTGAAAATCCCACTTAATCCAAAAGTGGATGCCTCACATCCCGCAACTCCTTTAGGGGCGATTGGAATTGCTTTGAATGGCGTAGCTTTATTTAATCAATATGCGGGCCCTAATAACCAAGCTTTAACCGGTGAAATCGCTAGTTTTGATAAGTACTATGGACACCCCCAAAATACAGGTGTTTATCATTATCACGTTGAGCCTCTGTATCTGACTACTGTCAAATCGAAAAAATCTGGATTGATGGGATTTTTGTTAGATGGATTTCCAGTGTATGGCCCGCAAGAAGAAAATGGGACTACTGTCACAAGCAGTATGCTTGATGCTTATCATGGTCATACTCATGCTACAGTAGATTATCCTAATGGTATTTATCATTATCATTTTACGGCAGATTCTCCTTACTTGAACGGTAATGGGTATTATGGAACTCCCGGAACGGTCACTCAATAAAATGAAAATATTCTTAAGAAATATGTTGCTTTTTCTGGCTTGCTCGTGTAGTAAGCCAGAAAAAATAGCAGATAAAAAAGTGCCAAATATCTATTTGTTAAAATCCTTAGAAGAGATTCATATTGAAAATGATGTCGTATTTTTGAATACGCAAAAATACACAGGTTTTTTATATGAATTAAGCCCTAGCAAAGATACTTTGCTGATCGAAGGATATATCAATGGATTACTACATGGACGTTGTAAAAAATGGTACCATGATAGGCAGTTGAAAGAAGAACGAAATTATTATGAAGGAAAAAAACATGGGCCGCAGGTGCTATATTGGGAAAATGGTCATAAAAAAGTTGAATTTATTGCTAAAAATGACGTCTATGAGGGAGAATTGAGAGAATGGAGTAGCAGCGGTGCTTTGTTTCATTTAGGGACCTACATCAATGGGCAAGAGGAAGGACCTCAAAAAATGTGGTATGAAAACGGAAAAATAAGGGCTAATTATGTAATTATTAAAGGTAAAAGATATGGTTTGCTCGGAACTAAAAATTGTAGAAATGTATCGGATAGTATTATTAGTAGTAAGTAGTTGGCTAGTAGTAGGATGTGCTGAAAATACAACAAAATCAGTAACATTGCCTTACTATAATGAGCCGAATTTTACGCCTATTTTTATTGAAAAAGAAGAAGAAATAAATCGTAAAGTATTTCACAAGATTAGCGATTTTTCATTTTATAATGAAGATAGTATTATTGTTACACAAAAAAATATAGAAGGGAAAATTCATGTTGCTAATTTTGTTTTTACTTCATGTGGTATGATTTGCCCTAATATGGTGAAGAATATGAAAGTATTAAGCGATAGCTTAAAATTAGGTTCTGATGTAGTGTTACTGTCTTATTCTGTAATGCCTTGGGTTGACTCTCCTTCTGTTCTAAAGAAATATAAAGAAAAAAATAACATACATAATAAAAATTGGCATTTTTTAACAGGAGATAAAGGTAAGATATATTTTCATGCAAGACGCTCTTACTTTGCAGAAGAAGATATTGGTTATAGTAAAGATAGTAGCGAATTTTTACATACAGAGCATTTTATATTAGTAGATAAATCAAAGCGGATAAGGGGTATTTATAATGGTACACTTTTATTAGAAATGCAACATTTAATCAATGATATAAAAACCCTGAGTTTAGAGTGAAGTGAAGGAAGGCGTGTTTTCTTGTTTTAAAAAATAGTACAAGCATTTTGGTAGCAATTGTTTTTAAATTTACGACTTGATACCCAATCTTTGCCCTTAATCTACTAAAGGCATAATGAAGGTAGCGTTTTGGATGCTACAGATAAGAACAAATCATATAACGCAGGTAGCGTTCCAAACGCTGCCTGCGTTGCTAAATTCCTCCTCCCAATTACTCTAAAGACTGTACTATAGGGGTTATGTTATATTTTAGGAGTATTCAACTTTCATTGCGCGTATAACGCAGGTAGCGTTCCAAACGCTGCCTGCGTTGCTAAATTCCTACCCCAATTACTCTAAAGACTGTACTATAGGGGTTATGTTATATTTTAGGAGTATTCAACTTTCATTGCGCGTATAACGCAGGTAGCGTTCCAAACGCTGCCTGCGTTGCTAAACTTCTACCCCAATTATAGGGGTTATGTTAACTATTTTAGAAGTATTCAGCTTTCATTGCGCGTATAACGCAGGTAGCGTTCAAAACGCTGCCTGCGTTGCTAAATAGAATTTTAGAGTGTTACCCCAAATCTTTGCCCCAATACCTCTAAAGACTGTACAACGGGGGGCAATAAGTCTAGGCCATTTTGGGTGCGCTCGGCTTCCATTTCACGTTCGGGGTCGCCCGGAATAAGTACTTTCTTGCCTTCTACGGCTTGCGCGTTCCTAAAACGTCTAATCCAAGTATCCATGTGCGCCTTAAACTCATCGGCTGGGCGAAAACCATCTACACGCATGGCTCCAAAAAAATGACCCGTCCCTTTGCCGACGCCTTCGGCAGCAGCCATAAAACCCGCTGTGGCAAAAGGCGGTACCCACGGCCCATAATTGGCTCCTGACAATACCCCCGAGAATATATCAACAATAGCACCTAAGCCGTAGCCTTTGTGGCTACCGTGCTCGCGGTCGGAGCCTAGAGGAAGTAAAGCCCCTCCATGCTTGATAGGGTTGGCATCGGTGGTGATTTCGCCAGCGGCATCCTGGGCCCAGCCTAGCGGTGCGGGGAGGTTTTTGCGCTGTAAAATTTCAAATTTTCCATAAGCGGCGGCTGTACTTGCAAAGTCAGCCACAAAAGCGGGTTCCTCATGGGCAGGTACGGCTACAGCGATGGGGTTGGTACCAAGCATTTTTTCTAACGAAAAAGTAGGTGCTACGAGTGGAGCGGCGTTGGTCATAGCCATACCTATCATGTCGTGTTCGAGCGCCAACATAGCATGGTAGCCTGCAATTCCAAAATGATTGGAGTTTTGTACCGAAATCCAGCCCGAACCTACGTTTTTAGCTTTTTCAATGACTATCTCCATGGTTTTGGGACCTACTACCAAGCCCACTCCTGCATCCCCATCTACCACGGCAGTGCTAGGAGTTTGATGTACAATCCGAATATTAGGTTTGGGGTTGAGACGACCGTGGTCAAACAAACGTACATAGCCTGCCAAACGCGCAATGCCGTGAGAATCAACGCCGCGTAAATCAGCAGAGATAAGTACTTTGGCAGCCAAAATGGCCTCGGCTTCCGAAAAACCGATGCTTTGGAATATATGTTGGGTGAAAGTTTTGAGCTGTGTAACGCTAAACATGGACTCTGAGTCTTAAAAAATGGAGAAAATATAAACCTCGCAAAGGTCGTAATATTTAGGACGCGTCCAAATCAAAGCTTTTTGGACAATTGCTGTAAGACCTCACTCATTTCATCAATCGCAATTTGTACGTCGTCGGCAGTAGTACGCCAATTGACAAAAGCCGCCCTAATGCCTCGTTTGCCTTGATAGATGGTAGGTGTCATAAAGACTCTACCCCTTTTGTTGAGTTCTGACAAAAAAATGGGAACTTTTTCTTGGTTTTCATCTCCTTGAAGTGTAAAACAAACATTGTTGAGACGCGTAGGTGCCAACAATTCAAAACCGTGGGTTGTTGTGATAAACGCATTTAAAAGCTGAGCCATATTCACACTATTTTCTACAATTTCTTGATACCCCTTCTTGCCATATGCTTTCAACGAAAACCAAGTAGGTAAGGCTCGCAGTCTTCGTGAGTTTTCGGGTAAAAAATTAAGGAAACTAAAATTATCAAGGGGATTGCCAAGATAAGGAGCATTTGAATTTTGAAAGGTCTGAATTTGTAATTTAATGTGTTCTTTTTGAATCATGAAAAAAGCACTTTCATAAGGCACATTCATCCATTTATGACAATCAATAGTGATACTGTCAGCTTCTTCCCAACCTTCTACTAAATGATTATAATGGGGTGAGCAAGCCGCAAAACCTCCAAAAGCCGCGTCGATATGCCACCAAAAAGAATATCGCTTTTTGAGGGAAGAAATGGCCTTAAAGTCGTCATAATCAACCGTATTGACGGTGCCTGCGCTAGAGATCAAAATGAAAGGTTTGCCTTTTAGCGCTTCTATTTGGGTCTGCAAATCTTCCATATCTATCGCTTCTCGGTTGCCACGCAGGGATTTGAGTTGAACAAAATTTTGACTCCCTATGCCCAACATGGACAGTGATTTGACAGCTGACGAATGAGGCGTAGCCGTCAGAATCGGGATAGTCTGCCGAATGCCTTCTCGCGCAATATCATGGCCTTGCTCTAACCCCGCCCATTGGCGAGCTACGGCCAAACACGTAAAATTTGACATAGTAGCACCCGTCACAAATCCTCCCCCAAAAGAAGAGGGTAGCCCAAAAAGATCTAGGAGTAATTCAATCGTCTCTAATTCAATCAGTGCCGATACATCGCCTTGTCCCTGAGTACCTTGGGGGTTTTGGTCATAAAGCCCCGCTAACCAATCTCCCGCGACTGAGGCAGGAGTAGCCCCGCCCGTCACAAACCCCCATGACCTAGGCCCCGACGAAGCCACAAGAATTGGGTCAAATCTTTCTTTAAATTCTTCTAAGACTGCCATCGCACCTATCCCTTCGTCGTTGAGCGGCAGAGAGGTGAGTTGTGGAGGGAAGACTGAAGTAGGACGCTGAGGTAGGTTTTCTAAAAAATCAACACTTTGGTGTACTACTTTTTTGAGAATGCTTTCAAATGTGATTAAATCTTTTTGCAACATGGCTAACAAAATTTGTTGAAGTTGCAAAGAAAAAGGGAAATAGCACAAGACAACAAAATGCTTGAAAATTAATCAGATTTGAGGGTATTGTTGTTGGTAACAGCTCAGGCAGAAGCGGAGTGTTTTTTAGGAGCCATCCAATAATACAACAATGGAATCAGTGTCCAAGAAGCAATCACTCCAAGAGTCATTCCTCCAATGACGGTCAGGGCTAAGGGGCGTTGGAGTTCGGCACCTAATCCTCCCGAAAACAGCACCGGAAATAGCCCCAATACGGTGGTGAGATAGGTCATGAGCTGTGATTTGAGGCGACGCTGCCCCGACAACCTGATGGCTTCTATCAAGCCTACTCGTTCGCGTTCGCGATTCATGGTATCTATTTTAAGAATAGAGTCGTTGTCAATGAGTCCAATCAGCACCACCACCCCAATCAGAGAGAGGGCATTGAGACTTTCACCAAAAACAAAAAGGGTAATCAAGGCACCAGAGATGCCCAGAAGTGCCGTTAGCATTACGATGAGTGGTTGGAGTAAAGACTCAAACTGGGCAGTAAGAATACAAAAAAGCAGCCCTATCGCAATCACCACTACCCATGCCAACTCTTGGAGATAGGCGGCGTTTTGGAAATAACTGCCCGTAAAACGAAATCCCAGCGAAGAGTCTTGCTGTAGGATAGATTCTATTTTTGATAATGTAGCGGTAACTTGTGTGGTTTTTATATCAAACGGAATGTAAGCACCTTCTTTGCCAAGATACAACAAACGATAATCTTCAGAACGCTGAAAGGTAATGAGTTCACGTAGGGGAATAAGTTGTTGATGATGGTTAGCAACAAAAGCCGAAGCAATCATTGATTGGATGGAGCTTGCTTGTGGCGTTGCCAATACAATCGGTATTACTTTTTGGCCTGATTGTAGTTGACCTACTTCGTTGCTGTTAAATAGCGTTTTGAGGCTTTCATAGACTTGCTCTGCATTCACATTGTACAGCAGCAGACGTTCTTCTTGAAGCTGTATCGCCCACCTTTGTTGGGAAGCAGTTGGAGAAATAGATAGCCCCTCTTGCCTCAATCGCTCACTTAACTGATCGATTTGAGTCAGGGAAGGGACATGGTCATTTTGCACGCTAAATACTTGAAGCCTAAGAGGTGCTTGACTACTCCCAAACAATTGCTCAAAGACATTGCGTGCAGGACGGATTTCGACTACCGCATTGGGAAATTTTGCCCGAATGAGTTTTTCTATGGTAGTCACCATTTGTTGATAAATCTCTGGGCTGTTTACCTTCAAACTGACGGTAGTTTCCCCAAAAGATTGTTGCAATTGTTGGTTCAACAAAAACTGTTGGGGTCCAATATACGCACTTACATAGAGTGGAGTAGGGGAGAGTTGTTGAAAAAGCTCCGTAACGCGTTTTTGGTTTTGGTCTACGCTCAAAGGCTCATTCCAGTTGAGTTTTATTTCCATTTCGCTACGGCTTACGGCGGGCATTCCGCGTTTTTCGAGCTGAGTGATGCTCCCCAGGGCCCCTCCCAATATTGCTATCACCAATACCCATGCTATATATCGAAACCGAAAAGCCCCTCGAAAGGTGTGACTGTAAAATCCCGTGATTTGTTTCATCAACCACGTTTGTTGGGTAAAATAAGAGTTTTGAGTAGCTGATTTCCGAAATGCCAAGCGATACAATACCGGAATCAAAGTATAAGAAGTAAGAAGAGATACTGCCAACGCTAACGAAACCGACACGGCTTGGTCAAAAAACAAAGCGCCGGCCAGACCACTCAGAAAAATCAAAGGAAGAAAAACCGCCGAATTGGTCAAGACCGATGTAAAGAGCGGACGGATGATTTCTTCAGTACCTGCTACGCAAGCTTCGTTGAGAGGGAGGCCTTCTTCGCGTTTGTCTTCGATGTTTTCGATGATGACAATGGCACTATCGATGATTTCGCCAATGCCTAGTACCAATCCTGCCAACGACACGATGTTGATACTTAGTCCCATAAAATAAAACCCCAAGAAAGTGACGCAAAGTGAGACGGGAATCACAATCCCGATGATGAGTGGTACACGAGGGTTGGGCAAAAAGAAAAAAATCATTACAAAAGTCAACAACGCTCCTGTGAGGATATTACTCACGAGATTGTTGATAGATATCTCCAAAAGTTCGGTTTGGTCTTGGGAGAGGGTAAAGTGTAGTTTTGGATAATCTTTCTGAAATTGGCTCAGAAGTATATCTATTTGTTCGCGCATTTGTAGCAGTTGGGCGTCAGATTGTTTGATGATAGCCAAGCATACCGCCCTTTGTCCATTGAAAGTATATACGCCTTGTTGGGGCTGCTCGCGAATCTCCACTTTTACCAAATCTCCCAACCGAATCACGCGGCTCTGCCCTTTTCCTAGCCGCAACGGAATATTTTTGATATCCTGTGGGCTACGAAGTAGCGACGAAAACCGAATGTTGTACTGATATTGCCCATCTTTGACCGTAACATTCCCAAACGTGACGTTGTTTTGACGCAGTAGCTCGGTTATTTGAGATTCTCTCAGCCTTAAGCTCTGCATTTTATCACGATTGGTACTCACTATAATTTCTGGCACCGCCATGCCAGTGGCATCTACCAAGGCCACTTCGGGAAGCTGCTCAAGGCGGCGCTTCAGTACATTTTGGCAAAAATCAGAGAGTTCAAGAAACTCCTCGGAAGTAGGAGACTTTTCTTTCGTGGGGTGGGGGACTACATTCAACTGAAACACCGCAATATCTCCTGCCCCCGCTTTGATGACTTTGGGACGTTCGAGGTCGCGGGGGAGCTGCGCTACGATGCCGTCAATTTTTTCGTTGGTTTCCAAATACGCCAATCGAATGTCGGTGCCGAAATCGAAGCGTAGCTTCAACACCGCAAAACCGTCTTGGGTAGTGGCCTCAATATCGCTTAGGTGATTGACCTGTAGGAGTTGGTTTTTGAGAGGCAGGATGATGGATTGTTGCAGTTCGGGGGCGGCGGTATTGGGGTAGTTGACTTGTACCGTAATTTCGGGTACGGCAATATCGGGCAGCAGTGATACTGGCAACAAACGGAACACAATCACCCCCAACACCGAAAGTGCCAAAGTGACCACAAGAACCGCAACGGGGCGAAGAAGAAGAAAACGGGTCATGGATTGTCAGCTCCTTTCTCTTTTTGACTATTTTCTCGTTTTTTCACTCGCGCATCGTGTCCTATATTTAGATTGCCCTCTACGATTACTATATCCTTCGCTTGGATGCCTTCACTTATAGCCATTTCGGTGTCGTTTTCTTGGGCTACTGTTACGTAGTTCCATTTGGCAAGGCCGCTTGTATCGGTATCGGCTACGTAAGTAAAAATCACCTTTTTGCCGCTACGTTCTACTACCGCTTCTTTAGGAACTACTATTTGATTGGGAATGCTTTTTTCGACGCGTACCCGAACGTTCATGCCCTCAAAAAGGTATTTGTCGGCATTTTGAATTCTGGCTTTGACCTGCACGAGGCCTTGGTCATTGACAAAAGGATTGATTTCTTCGACGGTTCCATGATAAAAACGCTCACCAAAAGCAATCGGTTGTACCACTACTCTTTGCCCCGTTTGTACGGCTATTAGTTCGGTTTCAAGTACCACAAATTCCACCAAAGGTGCCGCTTGACTAAGGAGCGTACAAAAAGGCTCGGCTGTAGAAGTGTTGAAAGGTTTGGTGTTGAGATTGGCTACTATGCCGCCAAAAGGTGCGCGGAGATAGGTATTTTCTAAATCATTTTGGGCTTTGAGGAGTGCCAAGCGTGCTCTTTCGTAGCCACTACGCAGCTTGATGTAAGTCCACACATCGGGCTTAACCGAGGTACTATCTCCCTTGCGACCACCTTGCGAAATGAGCAAATCGTTGATTTCTACCTTGGCTTCGCTTAGTTGAAGCTCTACCTGACGCAGGGCCAAGGTTTGTTCGTGGTTTTCGAGCTGTGCCAATAGCTGCCCGGCTTGCACACGTGCGCCATTTCTGACTTTGATGTACGCAATCACCCCACTGCTTTTGAAG
>VFQN01003303.1_pt1 | contig 23394 bp, 28 predicted proteins | sample 3512371 | NCBI WGS metagenome assembly VFQN01 (sample SAMN10412370, study PRJNA504923) | tailings metagenome | isolation source: Replicate 2 from Balatoc abandoned mine | place: Philippines: Itogon, Benguet | collected 2017-08-28
CGGCCGTAGGGGCTTGTCCGTGACCATCAGATACCGCCCCCCCTCATTATTATTATTATTATTACCTGCGACCCGTACGCAACAGGCTGCTGCTCTGCTAATGTGCGCTTGTGATTTAAGACGCTGAGGTACCAGCGCCTACCTCTCTGCGCTGACGTCAGTGATTATGCCACTTGTGCTTGGCCTTTATGCGTGCAGCCCGTGTGCGCCCACCCGCCGTGGAGGTGCCGGGCGGCGGCCACAGCGGCCCCGCCTCGCCCGTCGCCGCGCCGCCCGCCCCCACCACGCCCAGCAGCGGGGCCACCACACCGGCAGCGCGGCCGTCCCTGTACGGCGCGGAGCGACAGGGCATGGGGCAGCTGGGGGGCGTTGCCGCAGGGGACATCACCGCCCTAACGGGCTCAGGGCCAGCACACCCATCTGTCTCGGCATCGGTAAGAAGGGGCAAGCCCATATTGTAGTTACTATGTTTTGTCCCCTGCTCTTAAGGCCCTGTGCACATGGCCAACCTGCTTGGTTTCCCTTTCTTTGTACCGCAACTGCAGCTCCACTCCCCCCGTACCATGTCATCCTCACGGTCCACATCCTTATCCGGCTGCGCGCCGGCCGGCCTCGCCGCCGTGCCGCCCGACTCGCCAAGTGCCGCCCCGCGGATGTCCGGGGCGGGCCTGGTGCCCACGGGCCCGGGCGGGCGACCCACGGGTCTGCCCGACTCGCCGTCCATGCGCAGCCGGCCGCCCGTGTGGGCTATGGGCGCCGCCGCCGCGAGCGTGTCGCAGTCCGGGACTGCCGGCGGCGGCGCCCCCGGCGGCGTGCCCCACAGCCCCTCGTTGAGCGGCAGCGCGGCGTCGGCCTTCCAGCTGCCGCGCATCAGCATGTCGGGGAAGCAGCCGCCGCTGAGGGCGGACACGGGTGGGTCGGGGGGGTAGGCGGGCTTCATGTTGCTGTCCAAGCGTGCCATTGCCCATACCACCGCAACCGCAATGTACTGGCCTGGCGCTTGGCAGCCTGCATGCGCTCGCGGGTTGTCACGTGATGTAGGGCAACTTGCGCTTTCTCTCCCACCCACAGCGCGCGCCCTGATGACCGCCTTTGCGGACGGCGGGTCGGAGTCCCCTCAGCAGGCGGGCGGCCTGGGCGGCGTGGTGGCGGAGCACCAGCGCCTGCGGTCCAGCTTCAGCATGGACGGCCGGGCGGGGGCCGGGGACACTGTGTCGTCCCCCTTCGATTCCGGCCCGATGGGGCCGACGGGGCAGGCCATAGGCCCCAGCCACCTGGGCTTGGGGGGCGCAGGAGGGGGCGGGGCGGGAGGCGCCCCGTGGTCCCCGTCCGCGCGCGGCATGCGGCCGCTGGCGGCCGACGTGGGGGCAGTAGGGGATCTGCGGAGGTCGGCGTCCGGCCGCGGGGGCTCCCTGGACGTCCTGACCAGGGGGGCGGAGGGGAGGGTGTCAGACGGGGGGGCCGGCGGCGGGGTGTCGGCGCGCCGGCTACCGCTAAGGAGCGACAGCCGCCAGAGCCTGAGACGTTCAGCCTCGGGGATGCAGCGGGCGTCGTCAGACGGTGCGGTGGGCGTTTCTGGTGATGGAGTGTACGCTAACAGCGGCGAGGTGACCCGTACAACCGCTGGCATGAGCTCCAGCTTGTCATCATATAAATGGTTTGTTGAGTGTGCTACTGCTCCCGTTCTGTACCGCAGCAAGCCGCTTCCTTGGCGACGCTGCACCCCAGCACCCAGTGGCCAACCAGCCGCACCCGGTGGGGCTGGAAGAGGCGCTGGCGCGCGCCCGTGGCTCCCTGTCGGGCACCGGGGCGGGGCCGGGGTGGGGCCCTGCGCTGGGGGCCGAGGGGGGCCAGCTGTCCCCGGCGGGCGGGGCGGGCGCCAACGCGGTGCGGCGGCTGCAGGGCGTGCTATCCCCATCGCCCTCTATGCAGGTGTGAGACGGCATCATTCTAGACGGGGGAAAGGCGTGGCGACTGGTTGCCGGGGCATACAGATTATGGACTAACAGGCAGGAACCTTGAGTCGGGGCTGCGGGTCAGGGGCTGTGGACGAGAAAATCAGCATGCGAGCAAGGCGTGCAATAGGCTCAAGGGGCGCAGTGTTAAGAGCAAGTGCTGCTTTGCAGAGGACTGGGCGGCTGGGCTGAGGGCATCTCCAGCTTTGATGGCAGCTGGCATTTGTAGTCACCTGTCACCTGCTACGTTTCACATCCAGCATTTGAGCTGGCTGTGCACCTTGCCTGCTGCCCACCTACCCCGCAGCGCGCGACCACGTCCGTCATCGCAGCGTCCCCTACAGGTGGCACCAGCCCGCACCACCACCCATCCGCGCCCCTGTCCGCCAGCGGCGCGGGGCACGACGGCGCCGTATCGCCCGCGTCGCCCAGGCAAAGCCCCGCGGTCCCAGGTGCCTCGGCAGTAGGGGCAGGCGGGCCGCGGCCGGTGCCCCCGCCCGGCCCCGCCACCCACGTGGCCAGGTCCATGAGCCTGCTGCGGCACGGCTCCTCCCTCAGCAGCACCTCCACCAGCCAGTACGCTCGTGGCGGCGGCAGCGAGGGCGGGGAGGCGGGCGCGTCTGGCGGCGCCCGGGTGGGGGGTGGCGGCGGCGAGCGGCTGGCTGTCAGCGTTGACGTGGCGGCGCGCATCGCCAAGCTGAAGCAGCAGCTGCAGGTCAAAGTGGAGGAGATGAATCGCTGCAGCAAGCTGGTGGGTGTAAGGGCACAACGGAGTACCCGTGGCGAAGTGCCAGGCTCATGATGTTGGCTCCTTATCTTGCGGCTGCGTCGAAAGTATATCGTTGACCTGGTCCGTCCGACTTCGTCTTGCCCGCAGATCTCGATGTTCCTCAACCGCTGCAACGCCGCCTGGGCCGAGTCCCAGACGTGGGTCCTGCCGCCGCTGGCCTCCCAGCCGCACCTGCAGGCCTTCGCGCGCTCCGAGGCCGCCATGGTGTTCCGCAACGAGCTGGTCAAGCTGCTCATGACGGGCGGCGTGGCGTTCCACTTGCGGGCGGCGGACGACGTGCTGGAGGCGGGGGCGGTGCGCGCCTGGGGGCAGGGGCCGGACGGGGAGCCGCTGTGGAGCGGCACGCCGCGGGGCAGCCAGTCAGGCAGTGGCGGGGAGGCGGGCCGTGCGGAGCGGCTGGCGATGATGGGCCGCGGAGGGGACGGGGCTGGCGGGGGCGGGGGCGGCGGCAGCGGTACCACGACGCCCGGGGGTGCTGTGGGCGGCGGCGGCGGGCTTGGGAGCGGCGGTGGTGGCGGCGGCGGCGGCGTGGTGACGCCCGGGCTGCTATGCCGCAGCACAGCGCCCGACCTGTGGACGCACGACCCGTGGCGCATGCTGGACACGTACAGGTGGGGCGGGCAAAGGAGATTATGCCCGATGCATAAGGGATAGCCACGCTGCTACCTTCGCTCACTGTGTGAACACTGACGCTGTACCAGGAAGTCCGGCCCCTTGGCAGCTGCACACGTCCCACACCCCAGTTCACGCCCCTGTAGGCCCGGCGTTGGGCTGGACGGCCCGCGCATGGACCACGTGTCGCTGGGCTGCCGCGTGGTGGCCTCGCTGGTGCTGGCGGTGGAGGCGGCGGCGGGGCGGGGCGCCGTGTCGCGGCTGCCGCTGGTGCTGGTGGTCAGCGAGGAGCAGCAGGACGAGGTGGTGCGGCAGCTGTGGGAGTACAAGTTCTTCGGGTGGGTAGATTGTTGGAGGGGTGGCGGCGTTGTTGGTTAGGGTGTCTGGTTGACCCTGCAAAATGTGTCGGCCCAGCGGGGCGCCGCCGCGGTCGCGCGGGCTGTGCCACTGGCGGTGAGTGCTCTCGTGTTGGCCGTGAAGGAGGGTACCGCAAGAGATTGTAGGGTATGTGCCTACCGACCAGAGCGGACGCACTCCTGGGCGAATGTGGAGAGCCGGGTGGGCATAAGGCTAACAAGGTCTCGGCCAAAGTGCAACTCGAAGCCGGATCAGCTAGGATCGGTCTTGCCACTTCGACTTACATGCCGTTCCTCCTTTCGCTGCTGCCCCCTTCTGCCCTGTTGCAGCATTCCCCGCGAGAACGTGCTGGTCGTCGTGCAGCCCTCCCACCCCGGATACGCCTACGACAGCGAGCGCCGCACGTGGCGCGCGGGGGACGCCGCGCACTGCCTGCCGCTGGGTAGGCCTGAAACGGGTTGCGGGCCGCGGGCGGACGCGCGGACGGGCGGGCGGTACCACTGCTGTTGGTGGTGCAATGGGCTAGGCCCTGCTCAAGTCACCCAGGCCCGCTCACCCACGCCCCACCCTGTTCGACGTTCCTCCGCGCTGCTGCCTCGTGTCCGTCCTTGCCCCTCGCAGGCAGCGGCTACGGCCTGCTGCAGCTGGCGTGGCAGGGCGAGGCGCAGGCGGTGGGGGAGGACGGCGTGCTGACGCCGCAGCCGGTGTCGGCGCTCAGCTGGATGGAGGCGCGGGGCATCACGTGAGGCGGGCGGGAGCGGGCAGCTGGGGGTGTTGCGCAGGGCAGAGTCCACCGGGGCCGATTGGACACTGGAAAAGGAACCAAAGCGGTTGACACGGTTGCGGCCTGTGCAGCGAGAGAGGGCAGCAGTGCAGCGGTGTGGGCATCGCGTGGTGGTGCTGCTCCTGCCGCGCCGGGTTGGTGCTTGCCCCCCTCGAATGGGCCCTTGCTACCCACCCTGGCGTACCCGCCTACCCGCCCCCAGGTGGATGCTGTCCCGGCGCGTGCGCGACCTGTCCCTGCTGACGCGGGAGGGGGCCCTCGACATTAACGCTCTGGCCTACGGCCTGTACTACCACACAGACAGGTGCGGGCGGCGGACACGCACCGGAGCGTTTGCATAGCAGCCGCACAGCACAGCCGTGGAAGCACTCACTCGCCTTTCCCCCAAAACAAAATGCACCCCGTCGGTAAGTAACGCTCGGTAAGCTGCCAGTCTTTTGCCCCGTTTGCTTGCCTACCACTAACCTCCCTCTCGCAGGCTGACCGCTACCTTTTTCGTTACTTTGCCGCTCTGCGGTTGTTCCCCAAATCCATTTTTGGTTGTGCTTTTTGCCGCTCAAGACTATCCCTGAACTTACCCTCTGTGCTGACGTCCCCGTCCCCAGAACTCCCGCTCACACCCCGCCCACCGGCCCCCTCCCGCAGGCACCCCTCCACCAACATCATCGTGGAGGCGCAGCTGTCTTCCTCCCTGGCGCAGTCCCGCTCCCTGGACAGGTGGGCAGCTGGGGGGCAGGCACATTGCAGGGCTGAGACTGTGACTTACTGCTCACGTAAGGCACGCAAGACCCTTGCAGGCCATTGCTTTCACTGGTCCGTACCTACAAGGGAACCAGGCACGTGCACTGTCTCCCTGTGCCCTCACGCCGGACGCCTCCTCACCAGCTCATCGCTGCCCTAACCGCAGCGTGGTGCTGTGCCGCAAGGTGGACTCCTTCGACTCGCAGCCCTCCCACACCGGCTCCGACCGCCCCGCGCGCAGCTCCGCCGGCAGCAGCAGCTTCAACTCCTCCGGCGGCAGCGGCACGGGCGAGCCGCCGCCCACGCCCGGCAGCTCGGCGGCTGGCGGCGGCGGCGGTTCGACGACCAGCCAGGTTGTGGAGCTGTGCTACGCCGACCTGACCACCCCTGCGATGCACGCGGTGCTGGGGACCGCGCAGGCGGCGGGGCGCGTGCTGGCGGGCGTGGGGCGCTACATGGTGCACGTGCCCGGCGTCGCGAGTGAGGGGGGCGCTGTGGGCAGGGGCCCGGGCCAGGCCAGGCCAGGGGGCGACGACAGCTGCACCTGAGTCCTGGTGGGCGCTAGGGAGAGAGCTGAGCGGAAATTGACTACGGATGGCACCTGTGGCTGTTGGTGGGGTTGAGGACACTGCCCTTGCAGTGCTGTAAGCCCATTCTTCAGGATGCCACGCTGCTTTTCCGCACGCTGCCCACCTGCCCCTTCCTCCCCCAGCCATGCTGGCGGGGCGGCTGTCCGTGCTGCGGCCCAAGCTGGGGCTGCTGGACGGCATGCTGCACCTGCGCATGGAGCTGGCGGACCTCACCAGCAGCAGAAACGCAAGCACGCTGCTGCTGCAGGTGGGGGGCGCTGGGGCAGGGGCAGCCGGCCGGGGGCCGCCACGCACTGTGGGGGGGCCAGCAGCTGGAGGCTGTTCCACAACGCCTGGCTGTGGTTGTCTTCTCGCTCACTGGCTGCTGGCCACAGCCCTGAGTCTCCTTGCACCCCGGCTGCCCCCTCCCCAGGCCCGCCCCGAGCTACCGCTGCTGCAGGTGCAGGACGACCTGGACAGCCTGCTGCCGCTCCTGCAGGTAGCTGGACGTGTGTGTCTGATGTAATGGGGTTCGGACAAGCCTAAGTGCAGGCATGCAGCGCCCGCCACGGCGACTTCGCTGTGGCGTATGCCACCGCTACCATTTGTGCAAGCGCGTGTGCACCATCATGCGCGACCCTTGCGCCTCCCTGCTGTCACTTTTGTTTTGGCACCCCATCCCACGCCACCTCTAACCCCAGGCCCAGGACGGCACGCCCGCGTTCCGGCAGCTGGTGCAGTCCTCCCGCGACGACGAGCTGCGCAGCGCCCTGGCGGCGCTGTGGCTCATGCCCGCGCAGCCGGCGCGCGTGCACCCCAACGCGCAGCGCATCGTGGTGTTCGTGGTGGCCAACGCGGTGGGTGGACCCGGGCAGCCCCGGGGAGGGGGCGCAGGGAGGGGGTTCTACCAGGAAAGCAGCACCTCGTGTTGCACCATGGCCCATCCTCGGGCAGATAACCTCCTTCAGCACGCACTGGCTCAGCTCTGGTCCATCCGGGTCACCATGTCCTTTCCTTGCGGCCGCAGATCTCCGCCGCCGCGGTGTCCATGGCCGCCTCCGTGGCCCGCGCCGGGCGCGACACCGTGGTGCTGGTGACGGTGGTGGCGGCGGCGGCCTTCCGCGACCGCGCCGAGCAGCTGTGCGCCAAGCACGTGGCGGCCTTCGAGCGCCTTTGCACCGCCGAGTGCGTGTACGACGTCGTCGTGAGTGGGGCTGGGGACAGGATCTGAGGAACGCGATGGGTGCAAAGGGGCCATGAAGGTGCGCACATGAGGTTTGACATAGTCGTTGTGGTTCAAGACCTGTGAGGGAAGGGTACATCGGCCAGGACGCATGGAAGGGCAGCTGTGGGCAACGCCATTCCTTACCGCTTCCACAAACCAACACGGAACTCCTCAACCCAAACCCCCTGCCGCGCCCGGCTGCAGGAGCGCGGCAGCCGCGGCTTGATCGACTGCATGGTGGAGTATGTGGAGGCGCGGGGCGCCACCCTTGTCGTCATGGGCAGCAACGCACTCACCGGACACCGCGTGGAAGGCTCAGGCATGAGCGCCGCAGCCTTCAGCCTGGGGGGAGGCGCGGCCGGCAGCTCCCGCTCCGCCGCCACCGCCACCGGCCCCAACGGCGTGACGGCGCCCGGGGGCATCACCGCCGCCACCGCCGCCTCCATCCACGTGGTGGGCAGCGTGACGCTGGCGCTGCTGCGCCGCATGCCGCTGCCGCTGCTGCTGGTGACGCGGCAGGGGCCCGCCAACCCGGGCGTGGCGGCGACGGCGGCGGAAAAGGCTGAGCGCGAGGGGCGGCGGCGGGCGCTGCGCTACATGGGGCTGCTGGACGGGGGCGCCAAGGGCATGGTCGACTTCGTGGCCGGCAAGGTGCGGGCGGCGGGCTGGGGCGGGAAGGAGGCACGCTGTAGGTTGTGATGGCGCGGTCAGGGACTTGGCTGCGGCCGGATGTCCTGATCGGAGGACGAGGTATGAAGGGTGCCATAGGATTGGCTACTAAGATGGGGCTGCACCTACTTAGTAGCGGATGCATACGAAATGGTGCAATGACGGGACGGGCTCCCACCCGCGGCTGCCTTTCCTCTGCGCTCTGCCCCTGCGCTCCATTGCAGCTGTGCCACCCTGCCGCCGGCGACCAGCTGCACCTGGCCTACGTGCGCGCCACCGCCAACATGACGCGGCAGCAGCAGGCCAACGTCAAGGCGCTCATCGGACGGTACCTGCACCAGGTCGCAGGTGCGTGCAAGGGTCTACACGTTCCAGCCTACACACGATACCAGCACTGTGCGGCCCGCTGAATAACTATGCAGGTACAGCAGACACTTGCCCTGGACTCCGGGACACCGCACGTATGCGCAGAATGCAGGAAGTTACCTGTGGTCCCCTTTGGGAGGCCCCACCACCACACTTCTCCGCACTCTGATGCGGTTCCCCAAGGCACACGTGGTACCGTACTTGGTTGCGTAGCTGCGCCGACCGAATGTGTACTCCGCCCCACATCAGTACACCCAAACCTCATCCCCTGCACCACGCCCCCCCCCCCCCCCCCAGGCATTGGCCTGCGCCCCACGCAGACGCTCCTGCTGGACGCCCCCATGGAGGTGAGCGTGGCCAACGCCGTGGCGGAGCACAGCGCCGACGTGCTGGCCATGGTGGCGGGCCCGCTGCACAGCCTGGTGCCGCCGGCGGTGGTGGCCACGCTGCGGACCAGCCGCGCGGCCGTGCTGTGGTACCGCGACGCACACACAGGCGTGGCGCCCATGTGAGGGCGGGGAGGCGGCGGCGGCAGCAGCAGCAGCAGCAGCGCAAGGGCAGCAGCTGGTTGCCGGCGGCGGCGGACAGGTTAGGGTGATACTTCTCATACCAGGCGAAGGAACCTGACTGACGCATGGACACGACGTTGTTGTATGACCGACCATGTGTTCTTTGACCCGTCGCGGCATGGCGGGCTGGCAGAGGGCGGCCGGCCTTGGCACTGGGACATGGGAGGCAGTCGGGGCGCAGTGAGGCATGGGCGCAGCGGTTGGTGGCACGGAGGAGTGGGGCTTCATCAATCGCAATGCTGTGCGTTCATCTGTTAAGCTTATTACGTTGCTGGGGGGTAGGTGTGACAGGCAGCAGGTTCCCAATGTGGTGTACAGCCAGGCGGCTCGCGGCCGAGCACTTCTGCACCGTTACGTGGCGAATGCACGCGCCCGGGCTGGCGGTCAGCTGTGGCGAGGCGTGATCGCGTGTTACAGACACAGGGCGCAAGGTTCCTGCACGTTTGTACATGGTGCTTTGTCATGGTCGAAATGAGCCGTCAGGCGATATCTTGTGAACTCGATGGGCCCCGCCCGAGTTGGATTGTTGCAAGCCTGCTGCAAGCATAAAAGCCTAGCACCGCACTGTTGTGACTTGCCCTGACCTGCCGGTTGAGAGTTGCAAATGAGTCACGCACCGTGGCTTAACGGGCAAAGTTGTGGACACGGGAGCCAACCACGCTTGGAACATGCCTCGTGTACCGTGTGGGGCATTGTGGCGGAAATGGAGACCCACGCCTTGACGTTTCCGGTTCGAAGAGAGTTGACGTGCGTCGGGTGCGTGACTACGCCCCAATCATTCATCATCAGGGTATCTATTGCTAAATGCGGTGTGGCATACCGTACCGGTTACCGTACAAGGTACTGGAGACAGGGCGTCTAGATACACCTGCTTATGCAACACATGTATCACCACCTTGTCCGAATGCACAGAACAGCACGCGTGCTGGGACGTAGACAAGAGTGCAAATGCAACCAGTAGGTGTGGTGGGCCATTAAACTGTGAACGCGCATCCTGACCAAAGGGGGAGATGCGGCCGTACTGCGCCCACTTCAGCTCCCTAGGGAGATACAGCCCCACACTAATAGGCACAGCTCCGTACAGGTGAATGGACACACTCACTAGGTAGCGTGCCGGTATGTACGGCAGCGTCTTGAGAGCTTGCGCTTCCTCGTATCTCCGTGCACCTACGCTAAGACTCTTCCCTGCTGTTCCCCACTACACCAACATCAGTAGTGCTCAGCAGGGTGCTCAGGTTGGTGGCTGGAGGGCTGACAGTCACGAGCTCGCTACTTGCTGCTGCACCACGTCCTGTGACCCCCGTTGCATTGCCGACACAATACAGTGCCGAAGAGCGCAAGGAGCACTGACCATCGAGCCGAGCACATGCCGTTACACCGTGCGAAAGTGCGTCGCTGTCACCTGCTCGCCAGGTCTGCCCGGCCGCTGCAAAGCCAGTGGCACAGCCCGGCAGTTGGCAATGCGCTATGCCCCGGCAGTCCCGGGCGGCCCACCACGCAGTATGTAGCAGGCCCACCGTGCAGTGTTGTTGACCAAACGGAACCACTATGCCACCTTCTCACGAAGCCTAGAATGCGTGCCTCGCACATCCTGTACGTATTCACCATACGGTCCAACTTTGCGACTATGGCAAGCACCACAGATCCGCTAAAGCTATCATGCAAAAACACCCAACTCTTATGCCGTACACCTCCATAGCACGAACGCACCTGCTCTCCTGGACTTCACACTTTCCTAGTCCAGTTCCCGAAACCCTCGCCCAAGGAACCCTCAAACCTATAGCCCCAACCATCAATTGGCACCATCACCCACTATGCAGTGAAGGGATGTACCTCGCCTACAAGCATTGCGCCTCATGGGACAAAACTGCTCAACCTGCCCAGTCCTTGCTCTATATCCCGTACACAAACATACGCGGCCAATGTGGTGTACGGTGCACCTTCTTGTTGTGAGGTACGCTAGTTGCCCACATGCACCCGTCCGTATGCACACTAGAAGCCCATCACAGGCCGCAGTTCGCTCGAATGACCGCTACCCGACCTCCAGGCAGCCACGAAGCGTGCAAACTCGGGCAGCGGCCTCACACACAGTACCCAAACCATGCAAACACAGTGCATCCAACGGGCATAAGATGCTGAACTTCTCAGATGGCATGGTGCAATGCATCGAGACACCAGGGCTCTATAATGCAGAACATGCTATACCATCGCACCCCACCGTAAAACGCACCCCGCCATTCATCCCAGCTCCTGGCGCGGCCAGGTACGCAGCAGCTGCTACGCTTGCCAGCAGCCTATGCGCCTGCGGGAACAATGGTGCTGCCCGTCAGCACCCAAGGGGTGCTGTCCGCTGCAGCCGGGCACCAGGGCCCCTGAGCCGCATCCGTGCCACCCAGCCCTAGATCATGAAGGCCCCGGGCGACTGCATGATGTCCAGCTCGATCTTGTCGGCCTCCTCCTGGTTGAGCCCCAGCATCTCCTGCAGCTGGAGCAGCGTGGCGAAGTTGGGCGGGACCTCGGTGTTCTTCAGGTGCAGCTTGTAGAGCTCGACCAGCTCCTCCTTGCTGTGGTGCCCATCTAGAAGCGGCGAGCGGCAGATGCTGTTTTCCGACAGCGCGCGGCCCAGCTCCATATACGCCCGTGCTGGCTCCCCGGCCTTCAGGAAGGCCAGGGCCTTGGTCACATGAGCTGCCTGCCGTGTCCGTGCCAGCGCCCGCTGGTAGCTGCGAGGGTCCTGCTGAGGACTTGGAGGTATAAGCATCACCTCGTCTGTTTCGCGGACGGCGGGCTTCCGCTTGCGGTTCTGGAGAATGACCGCCGAGAACAACGTCGCAAGGCCGACCACTATGAGCGGCGGGATCCAGCAGGGCGGCTGTGTTGGGTCACGTGCACAGCACACACGGCCTGTAGGAATGACCATGGTTGTTTCCAAGTCTCCGTGAGCATGGTCGGCCGTGGCCTGCACTGTGCTGACCGCCGCGTGGCGCCTCTGCCGCCTTGATAAGAACCTCGAAGCTGATGGACAACATCGCTGCGGGACAGAGCTCAAGGCTTGCTGCCGGAAAAGAGCAGCCCTGCAGGTCGCCATGACCCCAACTTGCAGAGGAGAGCAGACGTGTTCCTAGTGTCAAAGTTCTTATCTGGTTATATGTGCTAAAGCCACCGTCTGTGCTGTGAGGCAACCGAACGCACGTACGCACCCGACTCAAATTCGCTCATGCCATGGGGAGGGGGGGGGGGCTGAACCAGGACGAAGCTGCAGGGCAAGAGACCTGCTAGCCGAACACGTGTTTGGGAGTGGTTTACAGAACACAAATTCAGATGCGGCACCGCTGGTTAGGGACAACGCACCGGGCTTGCCCCACCGGTTTAAGCATATTGACCCTTCTTTGAGACAGCTAATATCCAAAGTTATCTAGCAGCATACGACGCATCGCATACACAAGCTGGACGCAAAGTCCTGCTTCCGCAACAGCCCAGAGGGCACACTAGTGTCTCTCACAAATGTGGAACGTCCTCCAACGTGCTCAGAACTTAGCGTCAAACGTGAAGAACGCTCTTCTTGATGAAGGGGACTACGAAGAGCAGGTTCGGCCTGCGCAGCGACTGTCCAATTCAAGGGAGTCACCGATCAGAACAGCGGGCTGAAAGGCCACGGTTGTACGCTTCCGCGTTGCAGGATCCTATCCAACAGAACGGGCACGGGGTATCCGGGGGCGGCTCAGGTTATGTCAGGTAGGTGCCTGGTTCAGCGTCTTCTGGCAGCTGGCTCGGTAGCTGTCCTTTTGCCCGCCAACTGCGCCCCCTTGCAACTGCCTCACCCCATCGCAATATCCGCAGTCGCTCACGCGGACCCTTTGCCGATGAAGAAGATGGAACCGCTTATCCGTACACCGGTCCTGGGGATGGCAGTCAGCACCCCCCAATGAGCACCAACGCACACGAGACGTTCGGTAGTACCGGTCAGGACAGGCCTTCTGGCGGGTTCGACGCGTACGGCGTCTCATCAGCACCAGACGGCGGTGCAGATGGCGGCGCTCTACCTTGGCGGCCGGAGCCCTTCCCGGCCGCCCCAGCCGCTTCGCCACACGGCCCCGGCGGCACCGGTGCCACCCATCAGCACACTACATGGCAGCAGCCTGCGCCAGCCGATGACTCGTTGACCCCGGCTGGCCATCCGATCCCAGATGGAACAGGTGGCTCCAACGATTACAGTGTAGGGGCACCCGCAGCAGCGGATCCAGCACCGCCACCGGCGACGGCAGCATGTTCACGGGCCAGCCAGCCCACCAGCGGCGCAGGGGCGGCGGGACTGACGGAGAAGCCCCCGGCTCCCGGCCACGCCGCGTCCGGCGCGCACGGCGGTCTGGCCAACGGCGCGGGCGCCGTGGCTGCCTCCGTGGGCCGCAACCTGCTGGGCTCCACCACCACCATGTTCTTCAACGCCTCGTCCGTGCTGCAGAAGGTCGCCACACACGTGGCAGGCACAGAGGAAGCGTCGGACGGGGCCAAGCACAAATCCCAGGTGGGGCATGGGCTGCTGCCAGCCTTGCGGCTTACTGACATAATCGTAGGCAAAGGCTTGTTCTTGTCGTACCCAACAAAGCGTGTTGATTGTGAAGTATGAAAGCAGGGAGCCATGTGAGCCCCACGTTGTTGAGGCTCATGCGCTGGCATACCTCTCGCAGCTCGAGCTGCTGAAACAGCAGCTGCTGGAGGTGAGCGTGGAGAACGAGGGGCTGACGGCGGAGGTGGCGCGGCTGCAGCGCGCGTTGGAGGAGGCGGAGGACAGCGCGGAGCTGCTGCAGGTGGGCCTGAAAGTGGGCTGTTTTCGGTTGCTATGGTGGTACATTGAGCTTGTGCGCAATCCTTCAAGGGAGGTCGAAGGCGCTATGAGCTGCAGGCAGCAGCGTTTGTACGTGCTGCCTGCATATGCAGCGTTCACACTGCCGAGCAGGTCGTGTGTCTTACTATAACTACACGTTTGTGCCATGAACCTCCCGCCTGTCCTGCGCAGGCGCAGTCCCAGACCGCGGCCCTGCTGCGGCAGGAGTTGACGGCGGAGCAGCACGCGCACGAGGCCACGCGGCAGGAGGCGGCGCGCCTGGCGGAGCACCTCAAGCAGGTGGGCGCGGAGACGCGGGGCGAGGGCTGGGAGACTGTGCCACGTGGAGGAGGTCGCTTGACCTGTGGGGATTTAGACCAAGTAATGCGTGGCGCCATGCCGTCTCTGGGATTGCGGTCGGTGTACCCTCTCAAGTTTCCATGTGCTGACGACAACCTGAGGGTACGCATATGCATGCCGGTCGTACACCTTGCCCTGAACAGGCCGAGCGCAGGCTGCACGCCTCGCAGGACACCGCCGACGTAGATGCCGCGATGGCGGAGCATGACGCCTTTTGGAAGGCGGAGCTCAACCAGCAGCGGGCGGAAGCGGCGGAGGTAAATGGGGGTGTCTGCGACGTGATTGCGTGCCCGGCAACTGCAACTGTATTGGCACTGCGTGCCGTGGTACAGCGTGTGTGGGGGGTTTAGGATCGGTCCGTGACTTTGCATGTCCCTTATCAACAGGCCCGCGCTCGTATTGCTGACTTGGAGCAGCTGGTGGACCAACTGCGTGCGGCGCTCCAAGGGGAGAAGGAGCGGGCAGACAAGGCGAGTTTCGGTTGTGGGCACGCATGTCAGGACATGTATTGACGTTTCAAGCGCTTTTGCTGAACGTTGGCATGGTTATTCACGTGCTAGGGTCGTATCCTCGCAGCCTGATCCCCTGGGCTTGATGCGCCTGGCTTCGTTACAGGCTGGCACAGCTGCAGCCCCTGAGCCGGCGGCAGAGCCAGTGACTGCGGGGTCCGCTTCCGGCGGCGGTGTGGTGGCGGCCCGCGTGGCTGAACTGGAGGCGCAGCTGGGCGCCGCCACGGTGGCCGCTGCGGGAGCGGATGCGCGCGCGGCGGCCCTTCAGGCGGAGCTGCGCGCTCTGCGGCAGCAGGCGGAGTCGGCGGCCAGCGGGCTGCAGCAGCACGGGGTCGAGGCAGCGCAGGAGGTGGGCCGGCTGAGGGCCCAGCTGGCGGCCCTGGCCGGGGAGCTTGAGGAGGCGCGGGCAAGGGCGCAGCTGGCGGACGGCGAGGCGGAGGCTGCCCGCGCAGACGCAGCCTCCACACGTGACGCCTCAAGCGCTGCAGCCGCCCAGCTGGCAGCAGCTCGGGAGGAGGCGGCAGCCGCCAGGGCCGAGGCGGCTGAAGTGCGGGAAGGGTCGGATGCTGCCTCGGAGACTCTTGCAGAGGCCCGGCGGTTGGAGGTAAAGCTGCGAGAGCAGCTGGCGGCTGCCGAGGCTGCACTGGCTGCGGCCCAGGCCGGGCTGCGGGCCGCCTCCGACCGGGCGGGCGCAGAAACGGCTGCGGCCGCTAGGCTGCGGGAGCAGCTAGGGAACCTGGAGCGCCAGCTGCAGGAGCAGCAGGATGGCCACCGATCGGTGTTGGACGCGCTGCAGCGGCGGGTGGCGGAGGCAGAGGCGGCGGCTGCGGCCGCCACGGAGGCGGCCTCTGCAGCCCGTGCAGCGGCCGCCGACGCAGCGACAACAAAGTTGGGTGCTTCTGAGGACGGCGGGGCAGAGGACGGTGGCCCGCTTGCCAGCATGCGGGATCAGCTTGAGATGATGAAGGAGCTGTTTGAGGACGAGCAGCGCTTCTCCCTGCAGCACCGTCAGCAGCTGGAGGCCGAGCGCGCGGCGCATGACGCCACCCGGGGCCGGGCCCGGGAGCTGGAGGAGGAGGCCGCCGCGGCAGTGGCCCGCCTAAGGGAGGCGGAGCAGAAGCTGGCTGGGGCTGAGGCGTCGCTGGAGGCCTCGGAGGCCGAGGTGCGGCGCCTGCGGGAGGCGGTTGGGCTGAAGGATGCTGAGGTTGCGCGCGTTGGCGAGCAGCTGGCGGCGGCGAAGGCTGCGTCAGAGGCCGCGGGTCACGAGGGGGCAGCACGGGCAGCGGAAGCGCAGGACGCGGCGGCGCGGCTGCGGAGCGAACTTGAGGCGGCACAGCGGCTGGAGGCGGCGCTACGGGAGCAGCTGAGAGCGGCGGAGGCCGTGGCCCTGGACGCTGCTAGGAGGGCTGACGCTGCGGAAGCAAGCGCTGCGGAGGTGCGTGGGCAGCTTGAGCAGCTTCAAGGGCAGCAGCACCTGCACGAGCAGCAGCACGGTGAGCATGAAGTAGGGCTGCAGCGGGAGGTGCGGATGGCGCGCGAGGCGGCGGCGGCGGAGCGGCAGGCCCTTGAGCAGCAGCTGGCGGAGGCGCAGGCGGCGGCAGACGCAGCCCGGCAGCAGGTGGAGGAGCTGCAGCGGCAAGTGGAGGAACTGCAGTGGGCAGCGGAGGCGACGACGGGCAGCGCGGCGGCGGCTGGGGCTGAGGCGCACTCTGCGCTGGCGGCGGCCCAGCGGGAGGTGGAATCGCTGCGGTCCGAGCTGGAGGGCCTGCGGGCAGAGTGCGAGGCGCTGTCGGGGCAGGCGGCGGACGCGGCGGCGGACGGGGAGCGCTGGCGGCTGCAGTTAGAGTCGGAGGTGGAGGCGGCGACAGTCAGTAAGAAACAGGTGCGGTGCTTGTCTGGGTTCAAAGCTTTACTGCTGGAGACTGCACTGCCTATGCCTCTTTTCTGTAGGCCTATCGACTCCCTCGACCCGCTCTGGACTGTAACTTGCTTCCCGCTGGCAGATCGTCTCACTGAAGGAGCAGCTGGTGGCCATGTCGAATGAAGCGGCGCAGCAGGTGCAGCAGGTGCGCTTCGGCCGCCGCTTGGAGCAGCATGCACAGGCTGTAGCTGCTGGGCCTACCTCTGAACCACAGCCAAGCCAAGCCGCTGCGATTGGGGTCTCCGTGCAGCAGTTTGGCACGTCTTGCATTTGCGCACCGAGTGCCTTGTTTCCCACGACGCCCCCCACCACCTCAGTTCGAGGACGTGCTGGAGGAGGCGCGCGGCGCCACGGCCGCAGCAGAGCGGCGGGCCGCGGGCCTATCCTACCAATTAGCTGCGGCGGCGGAGCAGCACCGCACGATGGAGGGCGAGCTGCGGTCGCGGCTGGAGGAGGCGGAGACAGCGCTACTGACGGAGCAGGCGAGGTGCGGCCGGATCAGCTGCTGTGCAAGGGTAGCAGCGCCAGCCTGGAAACCCCCGGGGAGTGCATGTCGCCCATTACACCTGCCTTAGTGCACGGAGCGGAACTGTCCTTTACATACCCGAAGGCCCATGTGCGGTGCGTGCAGGTCCCCACTTTGCGATGGTGCGTTGCTCAACGTCCCGGCTGTCCCGCTGCCGCGCAGGCTGCAGGAGGCGATGGCGGGGCGCGCCGCTGCGGAGGAGCAGCTGCAGGGCCTGGCGGCGCAGGTGGCGGCGCTGCAGGCGGGCAGGGCGGAGCAGGACGCCAGCGGCGCGCTGGTGACGGAGCTGGCGGCGGCGTCCTCGCGCATGTCCGCGCTGCAGGCACAGGTGGCCCAGCTGCAGCACGCGCTGGACGAGCAGGCAAACGGCAGCCAGGCGGTGCTGCAGGTGGGGCCGGGGCGGGGGCAGGCGGGGGCCATGGGGGTTCTCACAGCAGGGAATGGGGCGTTGCCGACAGAATGCAATTCTCCCGGTGGCGTGGGTGTGGGGGAACAAGGGGTTTGCAGTGTAGGGATCACATGGTATCTGCCAGAGCACCTTGCAACTCCGACGGCTCATTGGCCTGGCATCGCGGGCCTCCCAGAAACCACCTCGCAGAAATGGCCGTGCACCGCACGGCAAGCTGCCCAGCAGTGGTTTGCATTTTCTCCCATTGGCACATCTCCTTACAATTGCTGTCACCGGTCCTCCTTCGCACGCCGCAGGAGCGCGACCAGTTCTGGAAGAAGGAGCTGTCCGACCGCGCCCTGGAGGCGGCGGAGCTGGAGCGGCGGCTGCGGGCGGCCACGGAGGGCGCAGCGCGGGACGCGGAGGCGCTGCAGGTGCGGCCCGTGGGACCTTGCGACTGCACCCAACATCAGGACAGATTGCTATAGAGGTGAAGCCAACTGTTTCTTGGGAGGGTTATGCTGACTGTACTGTACAACGCAAGGTGCTGAGCAGCGTTCACCAATACGTAACCCGCATCTGCAGGAGGCCCGCGCGCAGCTGGACCACTTGCGCTCGGAGTCTGCCGCCGCCTCCGCCGCTGCCTCCGCCACGGAGGCGTCCCTGCGCCGCGAGACGGAGGCGCTGCACGCGGCGCTGGATCGGGTGCAGCAGCAGCAGGCGCACGGCTACGGGGAGCACGACAGCCACCTTGAGCGGGACGTGGCGGCCGCTCGGGGGGAGGTGCTGCGCCTGCAGGCCGAGCTGCGCAGGACGCAGGTGGGCGGCACACAGTGGCTGCACACAGTAGCTTTGACCACTGCTCACGCAGCCCGTCTCACCCTACTTGCCCTCTCCCCCGACCCCCGACCCTGTGCCCCCAGGCCCAGCTGGACGCGGCCCACGCCGCCTCCGCCTCCGCCGCCTCCGAGACGTCCCGCCACCAGGCGGAGGCGCGGGCCCTGGCGGCGCAGCTGGCTGCCGCCGCCGCCGAGCGGGACGCCGCAACGGCCGAGCTGCGGCAGCTAAGCCACGTGTACCAGCAGCACCTGCAGCAGCAGCGGGAGGAGATGCAGCAGGCGGTCGCCAGCGCGTCGGCGGCGGTATCGGCGGCGCCCACCCCGCTCCTCGTGAGTGCAGCTGGGGGCAAGACGCACAGGACCGTGCCGTGTAGAGGTGACGGCCTGGGGCCGCGGGGTGGGAGTACGGCCAGTCTGGGAACCTGCAACTGCGTGCGCTGATCTATGAGCTCGCGTACCTTTTGGATTGCCATTTTCATGCCAACGCTTAACCACCCCCTGTGTGTTGCTTCCGCTACGCCTTGCAGACCAGCCGCCAGGCCAGCGTGTTGGCCCCAGGCACGTCGGGCGCCACGGGGCCCGTGGGGCAGCAGGACGGCCGCGGGGCGCCCTCGCCGCTCGCCACGGACGACAGCACCCCGCACGTCGCCAGGCCCAGCGGCGACGGAGCCGGCGGAGGCGGGGCGGCCGCCGCGGCGGTTGCCGCTGCCGCCGTGTCTGCGCTGGAGGGCGAGGTGGCGGAGCTGCGTGCCGCGCTGGAGGCGTCCGAGGCGGAGCGCGAGCGGCTCAAGGGGCAGCTGCTGAAGCTAAAGGCGCAGATGCTGCACGAGCAGGAGGAGGAGGAGGACAAGGTGCGAACGGGGGACACAGGAAACGAGGCGTTGGTGGTACTGATGCTGGAGTATGGACTGGCGGCCGCACGTCTGGGCCGTACACTCCCTTAGCAGGTATTTGGTGTACCGTCTGGGTTATCGAGATGCAGGCGTGCATGCACTCAACAATCGTAAGGGCCGCGCAATGCTCCTGAGGGTTTCGACCTCGGCTTAAGATGGCTCACCGGAAGTGGTCTCCCTTCACCCTCCAGGTGGGCTGGCGTGTCGAGGCTGAGCTCCGCGCTGCCGCTGAGCGGCACGAGGCGCACGAGGCGGAGCTGCGGCAACAGCTGGAGGCGGCGAGGCAGCAGCTGGCACGGCAGGAGGCGGAGGCAGCGGGTGGGCGAGGGCGAGTGCACAGCAGCCCGCACGCGGTTGGAACCAAAGTCGCCTTCACCTCGGCTCGCTGCGCTGCAGTTGCAATGTGGTACCCATAGGATTGGTGGCTAGGAGTCCATTAGCGCAAATCCAGCCCGTGGCCTCGCTGTCCGCTCTCCGGCCGGATGTGCACGAGTCCATGCGCGACCCACTCTCCGCTGTACCCCCCGTGTCCCCTCCCGCCTCCAGGCCTGAACGAGGCGCTGGAGCTTAAGGACGTGGAGGTGCAGAACCTGCAGGTGGGGCGGATGGGCGTCAGCGCGTGTTCCTCTCAGCCTACGGCCCTTACACCCGGCGGAGCAACTCGCATCGTCCAGCTCCGTTACCTCCAATCTAGACGCTTTCTTCGTTCCCTCGTAGTTGTGGTATGCACATCTTGACAAGGAGCGCTGGAATTCCTGCCGAACACGCTCGTTAACGGCGTATATTTCCCTTGCCTTCGCTGTCTCTCCCGCCTGTTCCTCGCCCTCAATCCCAGGCTGCGCTGGGCGAGCTGACCTACGAGAGCGACGCCGCCGAGAAGCTGCGGCTGGAGGTACGCGCCGCCACCAACCGCTGCGCCCGCCTGCAGGAGCAGCTGGCGGCGGCCAGCGCGGCGGTGGCGGCGGCGCAGACGGCCAGGGCCGAGGCGGACAAGCTGGTGGAGACGGTGCGTCGCCGTGGGGTAGTGATGGGTGGCTTCTGGGGGGCGCCAACTCCACGCTGGGCCGCATGTGGGAGCGCTACTAGCCTGATGATAGATGCAAACTGCAAAGCTGGTTTAATTAAGTCTGGCGGCCTACATGGAAAGTAGCGTGCATGCGACTACTGCGCAGCTTGTACTCGTTGTCGCCCCCTGCGTCCGGCCTGCACCCATGCACTCGCCCCTGGCCCACTGCCTTGCGCCGTCGGCCCCCCGCAGATGCGCTCCTCGCTGCAGTCCTGCCAGGCCAGCGAGGCGCGCACCGCGGAGGAGTGCGCCATGCTGCGCCGGGCGCTGGACCAGGCGGTGGCGCAGGCCGCGGCCATGAGCAGCGAGACCAACGGCATGGTGGACCGCCGCATCATGGGCAAGCTGCTGCTCACGTACTTCCAGCGGAACCACAGCAAGGAGGTGGGCGTGCGCAAAAGAAAGGGGGCGAATGGTGCTGGCCAGAGTATCTGGCGCCTCGCATTCCATTGGGCTGTAGAGGACGCCATGTTGCCTGGGCAGTCTGGTTCTGTGCGTCTGTTAGCCTAAAGCAATCGAGGCATGGTGTGCCCTGCATTGCTGAAATGTTGCGTAAACCTCGCAAGAAGCGCTTCACCGCACGGGCCGCCGACCCTCACCTCACCCCGCGCCCCCGCCTTGCTCCCGGCCCCGTGCTGCAGGTGCTGTCCCTGATGGCCCGCATGCTGGGCATGAGCGACGAGGAGCGGCGGCAGCTGGGCCAGATGGCGGCGCGCCGCTCGCTGCTGTCGCGCGTGGCGGGTGCGCCGCTGGCGCTGGTCAGCGGGGCGGGCCGCGCGCTGGTGGGGGCGGGGGGCGGCGGCGCGCACGGGCCCCCGCACGACGACCACCACGACATGGACCTGCACCTGCCGGGGGCGGCGGGAGGCGGCGGCGGCGGCGGCTCGCTGGCGGACCAGTGGGTGCACTTCCTGCTCAGCCAGGACGAGGCGGCCAGGTCGCAGCACCAGCAACGCCTGCAGCAGGTGAGGGGCATGGGCGGCAATCGCCTGCGGGTTACAGCGCAGGATGCATTCGGTACCATGCTTCGTCCAGCCTCCCAGGTTACATGTCCCACTTCTGTACTGCCCTTGACAGTCCGCGCTTGCGATGTCATTGGAGTGGCTGCATACCGTACTGCCCTGATGCTCTTGCGTTGGCCGGCTCCTTAAACCACAGGCGGCGGCAGTGTCCGGCGCGCAGCTCCAGGCTAACCCATCACATTCGAGCTCATCCGCTACCGCCAGCCGGCCAAGCTTCATGGGCCCCGCCCCCACGCTGGCAGCTGCTTCCACGTCGTACCCGGCAACGGCGCCCGGCAGTGGCGCAAGCGGCCTCGTTGTGGGCGTCGGTGGGTTCAGCTCCCCCGCGCTGCCTGCCGAGCAACCTCATCAGCAGGTTAACCACCAGCTGCCGCCGTCACACCCGCACACTTCCATGCATCCTGCAGCCACACCGCCAGTGCCCCAGCAGCAGGAGCAGCAGCTGCCCACGGAGGTGCATGGAGGCGCAGGAGCTGGTACCCTTGTCGGCCATCCCGCGGCCCCCACTTCGTCCTCGTCCCTCATGCTCGCGCCCGCGTCCACCAGCCTCCTGTACAGCCGGGGGGTCGGGGCCCAGGCTGACGGCCCGCACAGCGCCGCCGCGGCACCCAGCCATGGTCCCCCGGGGTACGCAGTGCTGCAGCCTCACCCGCAGCCGCAGCCCCAGCCGCCCCACCCAGCCGCCTCCCATGGCTCCGTCACGGCGGCAGCGCCCCACTCCGGCCAGGGCCTGCATGCCCTTGCTGGGCCGCTTCATCATCATCAGCAGCAGCAGCAGGGCCACCAGCCCATGCAGGTGCCTGCCCAACTGCCGCATCACCACCAGCAGCACCAACAACAACATTACCGCCAAGCGGTGCCAAGGCATGGGCAGCCGTTCCCGGCCACGGACGTGCAGCAGCAGCAGCAGTGGCACCGTACGCAGCAGGCCGGCGGTGCTGCGGGCGCTGCCGCCCCGTTCGCCGGGGGGCGCGGCGCTATGGGAGGCCAACAGGAGCCTCACTGCATGGACGGCGAGCAGCATGGTGCAGTGCAATCCTCCATGCCGGGCTACATGAAGTAATCTTAGGCACGCAGGCATGATTGCCACCAGAGGTGATAATAAAATTGTGGCCGGAGCGTCAGTAGGTGTGAGGGGTGTAAGAGAGTATTGGACAGTGATTGTGGGATTTGAGCTTCAGTTGAGTTTGGTGCGGTTTGAGTGCGGGACACTTAAAAAGGTGCAAGCGCAGGATCTGCATATTGCAGCATTCTTCATGTTGGACGTGTAGAAGACCTGCAGGGTGTACAGTTGCCGGAGCTGGCTTGCTAGGGGAAGCGGCAGGTGAACAGCCTGTTCCGCCCTGGTACGGGAACAAAGTGCGACGGCCGGCAGGGCCGTGCAATGCAAGCACGTCAGCTGCGTTCCTGGTCTGCCTTGCTTCTGGGCAGGGTGCAGCGGCCGCCCTAACTCAGCAGGGCGGCGACAGCCGCTGATGCCTGAGTGGCGGCTTGCACCCGCCCATGCGCCGCCTTTGCTGCACTGTGCGTGTGCAACTGTGCATGCATGCTGTACGTGCAGACACGGTGCACGGCTCAGTGGAGTCACTCGAAGGCCACGTAAGGGCTGGAAGCTTTAAGAAAGGAACACATCATCAGTCCTGTCACGCGTTAGCAACCAAATCTGTACAGGCTCACGCAGCAGAAGTACTCGTGAAGGTTATTGTTGCCATCATCTGGCATTCTATAACCAAGCAACACACAGGCCTGCGCAGGGGACTGTTCATACCGGATATGGGCCTGCCGGCTGCGGGCCCACACCCCACAGCGTCAAAGGCATGAGCCACGTGCGATGGGCCAAGAGTCAAGCCACTTAATGCTGCCGAATTGCAGGCTTGCAGCACACCGTTGGCGTGTCCCGGTGGTGGAGTTCGGCGGGCGGCAGCACTTTGAAAACGGCAGGTCGGCAGCGGCAGCTGGGAGAAATGGGAGTATGGCGAGTTGGCGACCTTTGCGAGTCCCCCTGGCGAGTACGGTAGCAAGGGTTTCCCGGTGCTCCTGGCCATGGCCAGGTGACCGTGCCAGGTGGCCCTTGCTAATTCCTTGCTATTGCCGGTGTGCTGCTGCCCCCTGACCGGTACCGCAATACCGGTGCCTGCTTTCCCGAGGGGCACTGGCGATCAGAAGGGTGTAAAGATAGCGTAGCTCTCCTGTGCCGCGCTCGTGGGTGCAGGGCTGTAGGCCGCAGGGTACAGGGGCAGCCGCCAGCAAGGGAGCACGTCAAGGCTAGCTTCTACCCGTTGGGTCTACGCAAGTTCACCGAAGCGATTAACATTGGTTAATCAGCGTAGGGCTAAAGTTGTTGCAGGGGCACATCACCGAAGCGACCCACGATTCATCGTGGTAGCGGAGGGCTAAAGTTGTCGCGG
>VFQN01003304.1_pt1 | contig 23391 bp, 21 predicted proteins | sample 3512371 | NCBI WGS metagenome assembly VFQN01 (sample SAMN10412370, study PRJNA504923) | tailings metagenome | isolation source: Replicate 2 from Balatoc abandoned mine | place: Philippines: Itogon, Benguet | collected 2017-08-28
GGAAGGACACATGGAACCTGCACTGGACGCGCCGGAAGAAGAACGACGGCGAGGCGTGACAGGTCATGCGTGGCAAACGTTCCCGCCAATCTCCAGGCCCAATCCACCTGATCGATCGAGCGCAGGTCAATCCCCTCGATCCGATCGCCTATCAGGCGGCCGTCGCGTGCAGCGGAGGTCAAGGGCGGCGGCCTCTTTTCCGGATGTTGGACACGCCGTCCGACGATGCCCGTCCGGAAAATGTCGGCCGCCGGCGAAGCCTTGCCCTTGGCTGGACCGAGCACGATGGCAGGATGATGGCGCATCGGGACGGCGGTGCATGCGCTGCCGTCCCGTCCATCATCGCGGTGCTGATTGCATGTACGATGATCCTCGTGATGGCGGCTCCCGTGTCGGCAGAACAACCTCCCGGCGACCCGGAAGCGGCCTCCGCCTCGATACGGGACAGCCCGTTTGACCGCTCGTCATCTGTCGCATCATCGCCCGATCCATGGGCAGTGCATATCGCGGAAGCGGCGAAGCGCTTCGCTATTCCAGAGCGCTGGATACGCGCGGTCATGGTAGCGGAGAGCGTCAACGATCCGGCCGCTCTCTCGCCCAAGGGCGCGATCGGCCTGATGCAGGTCATGCCTGCGACATGGGACGGGCTGCGCGCCAGGCACCGCCTCGGCAGCGATCCCTGGCAGCCGTGCGACAACATCCTCGCGGGCGCGGCCTATCTGCGCGAGATGCACGACCGCTACGGCTCGGTCGACGCCATGCTGGCCGCCTACAATGCCGGCCCGGCGCGCTTCGATGCGCACCTCGCGACCGGCCGCACGCTGCCGGCCGAGACCATGGACTACGTCGCGAAGATCTTGGCCGTTATCGACGGCACGGTCTCGATCGCGCATTCTGCCGGCAGCTCATCGCGGCCGACATGGTCTCGCGCGCCGCTCTTCATTGCACGCTCGACTGTCCATATTGGAGACGATCCGGAGGCCGCCGATCTTCCTCTCGAACGCCCTTCGAAGCGACCTGCGATCGTCGACCTTTCCGCACTCGTCCCGCCCTCCGATGGCCTCTTCGTGCGCAGGCCGGAAGCGGAAGGAGAAACGCGATGATCATCGTAGTTTCTCGCGTTGCGGGGTGCGCAATCGCAAGCGTTGCAGGACGCTGCAAGGCACCTGGAAACGACCGTTTAGGAAGGCAAGATAAAAAGCCGCACATCGCGGCTTGGGCGGTCGGTTGTTTTGCTTGCGCTTTTTGGAGTTTTCCGCACATCGCGGATCATGAGCGCGATGTGCGCTTACCCGATTTACCGAGCGATCGCAGCGCGGATCGCACATCGCGGGCTCGCACGCCATGAGCCGCGACGACGATTTCCGCGTCCGCCCCGGCCGCATCCGCTCCTCGAAGTCGCAGCGGGCAAAGCCCTTCGTAGCCCAGGCGCTGGCTGCCGCCCGCAAGGCCGGCGGGCGCGTCTCGCGCTCCGGCAAGATCACCTCCGGGCGCGGTCCGCATTTCGCGCGTGGCCGCACGGCGAGCCTTCGCGCCAATCGCCTCATCACCAGCCGCACGCGCCTCTGCACCGTCAAGGCGCTCGTCATGCGCAACAGGGGTGAACGCGGACCGCTCGCCCGGCACCTCGATTATCTGCGCCGCGATGGCGTCACCCGGGACGGCGAGCGGGCAAAGATGTTCGGACCGGCGACCGACGATGCCGACGCGAAGGAGTTCTCCGACCGCTGCAAGGACGATCGCCACCACTTCCGCTTCATCGTCTCGCCGGAAGACGCCGCCGACATGGAGGACCTGAAGCGCTTCACGCGCGAGCTGATGGCGCAGGCCGAGAAGGATCTCGGCACAAAGCTCGACTGGGTCGCCGTCGATCACTGGAACACCGACAACCCGCATGTCCTTGTGATCGTGCGGGGTCGCACCGACGACGGCGAGATACGCCTTCAATCCAAATCCGTCTCTTGCAGAGCAGTTCGAAATCCTCGCCGCATGAGGCTGCAGCCGTTCCCTGCGCTCCTATAACCACACGAAAATTTGCAACGGAACCTTTTTGCCGGGCGCGTGATCGCGGCGGATATTTCCGAAGGCGTACGCCCGCTCCTCTGGCACGACCGGGCCTATGCGCGGACCCAGCGCTGACCGCCCAGCTCAGGACCTTCATCTTCGCCTGAGGACGGCTCGGCCGCGATAAGCCGTCGCGGCCCCGCTCCTTCCCGGCCGAGAATGTCGTTCGGATTGTGCAGCGGACATTCCTCCAGCGAAAGACAGCCGCAGCCGATGCAGCCCGTGATCTGGTCGCGCAGCAGCGTCAGGCAGTCGTGCGCTCCTCGATCGTTTGGCGCCAGTTTTCGGAAAGCCGGCGCCAGTCTGCCGTGTCGGGAACGCGATCCTGCGGCAGACTTGAGAGGCGTATCGCGGATCGCACCGAGCTGCAGGCCCGCGCGCTGGGCAATGCGGATGATGGCGATGCGCCGGAGAATGGCGCGGTGATAGCGCAGCTGGTTTCCTACCGTTCTCCAGCCTGCGATCAGGCCCTTCGTCTCGTCGAAATGTACCGTCGAGACAGCGATGCCACTGCGGCGCGCGACGTCGCCGACCGTCAGGCTGGTCTTGGGAGGGCTCTTTCCATCCGCGGTATCCTTAACAGGCGAAACGCCGCCGCAGCCGGATCGCGAAATGCGGCTGCGGCGGGGTGTCCGTTCCCGACTACCGTCTTGTCGCTACGCCAGCGGCGAAGATGCCGAGCAGGGTCAGGAGCGCGATTCCGAGAGCAACGTAACGTGCCGAGTCCACGATGGACTCCCCGCCTGCCGCCATCAGCGTGCCAGCGAGCGCTGAGGTGATCGAGAAGGCGATAAGCTGGGTGATGGTGATGGCGGCCGCAGCCTTGCCGCCCTCGGCGGGATCGTGGGTGCTGCTCATCGCGGCGACACCGAGCAACGGCCAAGCCAGGCCGATGCCGACGCCGGCAAGCGCGAGGACGGCGGCCCAAATCAGCACCATCGACATGTCGGCATCTGTGATCTGCAGCAGACCATAGGCGATCAACCCAGCCGTCAACAAAAGCGGGCCGAGGCGGATGGCGCGACGTCGGCCGCTTTCGCTCTTGACCGAGACGACGAACAATTGCGCGATGACCCAGGCCAGCGACAGCACCGCACCGAGCAGACCGGCAACTAATGGGCTCAGGTCGGCCAATTGCTGCCCGAACAGCGGAATGAAGTTCTCCAACATCACGCCCGCGCTCAGGGCCGCGACCGTGAGATAGACCCATTTCAGCGCATTGCCGCGCCGGTAGGTGATGTGCGGCAGGATGGTGTTCTTCGCACGCCGCTCCACGATAACGAACAGCCAGAGCAGGACAAGGCCGATTCCGACAACTGCGAGCGTCGGCCATCCTATGGGCACAATGGCGCTGAGGCTGATCGCGATCGTTGCGAGAATGAGCGGGATGAGGGACGCAACAGGAACGGGCGAGCGGTGCCCGGAACCAGCCATACGGGCGAAAGCGCGCTGCGCGATGATCCCGAACACGAGCGACACCACGGCGAGCGCCCCGTAGGACCACCGCCAGAGGCCGAGTTCGGCGAAGACACCCCCGAGCGCCGGGCCGAACAGCGTGCCCAGGCCCCACATGGCCGACACGACGCCGGTTGCCCGCGCCCAATGCCGTTCGGGCAATGCAGCGCGGATCACCGCATAGCCGAGACCGGCCAACAACCCGCCGCCGAGACCCTGAACCACACGGCCGAAGATAAGCAACTCCATTGTCGGGCTGGCGGCATTGGCCGCCGCGCCGAGCGCGAAGACGACGAAGGCCGTCACATAGGCGAGCGCCGGCCCCTTCCAGTCGAGGATGCGGCTGACAAACAGAGAGGCCACGATGGCCGAGATGACAAAAGCGGTCGTCACCCAGGCGTAATATTGCTGGCCGCCGATATCCGCGACGATGGAGGGCATGAGCGCGGCGGTGAAATAGAGGTTCATCGCGTAGAGCAGGACGCCGCCGGCCATGACGGCCACGATGGCGAAATAGCGGCCGGACAGCAGATCAGACCAGCCGTCGAGATGGACCAGAGCCGCGGGGTCAGGATCGGCCGGGCGGGACGATGTGGATGCGTGGTTCATTGACGACTTCTCCGAACGAGGATTTCAGATGGATGCGCGCCGCACGCGGAGGGACAGGCACAGCATCAAGAGCGAGATCAACAAGACGACGCTCGGCGCGACCGCGTGGCCGTTATCGGCGTTCGTCAGAGTCGTGAGGGACGCCGCGGCCATCACCAGCACGGCCAACCCTGCTCCGAAGGGGCGCGATACCTCGCCTAGCAGCAGGAGCGCGGCAGCCAGTTCGAGGATGGCAGTGACGTAGTGGAACCAGTCCGGATAACCCCAAGCGGCATAGGCCGCCGCGTTCTCGTCGGAGATGAACGTGTTTCCGTAAGCACCGAATAGGAAGAACGCGGCCAGAAGCCAGGCCAGGGTGGACGATATGACTTGCAGGGACTGGTTCATGACACCTCGCAGCTTCGACGAAAGCGATCTGGCCGGAGCAGCGTGCCGCTGGACCGGTCGGCCATTCCGTCTTAGAGTGAACGATCACTCTAATTATGATCGCGACGAGGTCAAGCTTTAATAGAGCGATCGCACTATGATTACGGAGGCCACATGGTCCGGAAGCTTGTTCCCGAACAGCACGAAGCAAAACGGCAGGAGATTCTCGCGGCGGCGCACCGCTGCTTTCTGCGAGACGGACTGCAGGGCGCGTCGATCTCGATGATCTGCAAGGAGGCGGCCATGAGTCCTGGCCACCTCTATCACTACTTCCCGAGCAAGGACGCGATCATCGAGCAGATGGCCGACGACTACCTGACCAACCTTCACGCCCATTTCAGCGGCCACGCGGAAGGCGTGGAAACCGCGACGATACTGCTCTCAGAGCTTTGGAGCATGAAAGGATGGGACGAACTCACCCATTGCCGCATCCTGTTCGAGCTGCTGGCCGAAGCGGGACGGAACGAGAAAATCCACTCGATCCTGAAGAACAACACCGATGGCGTACGGGCGCTGTTGTCGGAGACCCTGAGAGCAGGTCAGGCGCGTGGCGAGGTCGATCCCAATCTTGATCCGAAGCACGCAAGCGCCGTGCTGGTCGCCATCCTCGACGCGTCGCCCATGCTGGCGCTCATGGCGTCCGATATTAGTTTCGAGGAAAGCCGGAAGCTCATCACAACAATGGTCAGCCGGTTTTTGCAGCCACCGCGATGAGCGTTCCCGGTTCGCAAATTCGCTGTATCTGCGACATCTTTTGCGATCAGGTCCTGTGACATAGCGAGCTTCAGGATTTTCGCGGATTCATGATGAGTCCGTCTACGGTGGTCAGCAAGGCCGCAAATGCCAAGGTGACGCCGAAAACCAGCATAGTTCTGGCCGAGCCTGCGATTTCAAGCTGCATCGCAGCGACGGGCAGAACCGCGAGAATCGTCAGGTTATTGAGGCTTTCCGAAACCGACAGCACCTGACCTTTGTCGTCTTCGCTTCGAGTGGCGAGCATTGAAGTGCTGGTCGGTGCAGCCAGTCCGAGCGCAAAGCCCCAAACCGTCAGGCAGGCCAGTCCTCCCCCCAGCGGCAATGGCGCGATCATGAACATGCCAACCGCTATGCTCAGGAGTAGCAACGCGGCCATGAGCGTTCGTTCGTCTCCCCGAAAGAGGCGGACGGCTAGACCGACTCCCAGATTTCCGAGCAGAAGTCCGAGGCCGAATGCGGAGACCGACACGCCGACGATCCCGACGCTGAGGTCATGGCGCTGTCGTAGCACCTCGCCGGCGAGTAGGAAGCCGGCGACGGCCGTTCCGTTCCATAGGCCTTTCGCGACCAAAGGGCGTGCAATGCTTCCTTTGGCGATCCAGCCAAGTCGCCGCCTGTTTATTTCGGAATGGCGAGCTTTGCGTTCCGGGATTGCGCGATGGGCAAGGGTGAACGTCAACATGCACCCCGCAGCAGTCGTAACGAACGGCGCGCGCCAATCGAACGCTTCTGTCAGGATTCCAGAGATCACAGGGCCAGCGACAATTCCGACCGTCATCCCGACCATGACCGCGCCCATGGCAGCGGATTGCCGATGCGCGGGGATAGTGTCGGCCACCAACGCAAAGGCGGTAGGAATGAGCGCCGCCGATGCCAAGCCGCCGAATATCCGCAACGCGATAGCAGCGCCGAAGCTGGGCGCTACCGTCAGTGCGAGCCCATCGATCGCGAACAGAACAAGCGAGACTAGCAAGAGGCGGCGGCGGGCGATGCGATCAGACAGAAAGCCGAAGATCGGTGCTGCCACGGCATAGGAGAGGGCGTAGCTGGACACGAGCCAGGAGGCGTGTGCCGGCGTCGTATCGAAGGCGGTTGCCAAAGGCGAAAGCATTGTCGAAAGCATGAATTCGGTCGCTCCGACAAAGAAGACCGCGAGAGCAAGGGCAGGCAAAAGGAATCGTGAGGGCACGATTGTCATCCTTGAGTAATAAAGCTGGAAGAAACCGGCGCACGATATTCGCGAGCGCATTCGTGGCACCGGAGCAAAATGGTTTGGGAGATTTAGGAACGTCTTCTAGTGACGTGGGAGCAGTGCGGGTCCATGGCGGGGGCACTGCGATGCGAGTCTTGCGTCCGTACTCGCTGGGACTGTGAAGTCTGAGTGGTCAATAGCAGGGAAGCAGAACAATCTCAATGCGTTTCCGGATGTCAGCGCTGCTTCAGACCCAGTCGCGGGACCAACCGGCGTCCGAGGATGTGAAGGGTTCTGCGTGTTTCAGCGCCTCGGCAAGTTCGCTTCAGGCGTTTGGCCCTGGCGTGCATTCAGCCGTCGAAGACAATCGGGTAAAGAGATGCCACCAGCAGGGCGGCCATCGTCAGATTGAAGATGCGTAGCTGGGCAGGTTTCGTCAGGAAACGCCGGAGGCCGACGCCGAAAGCCGCCCAGATCCCGACGCATGGCGCGTTGATCACGGCCATCAGCAGAGCAATGGCCGCGACCGGCGCCAGAGAGGGGTGTGCCGGCAGATAGGCGGCCACGGCGCCGACCGCCATGACCCAAGCTTTGGGATTGACCCATTGGAAAGCCGCAGCTCCCAGAAACCCCAACGGCTTACCCGTTGCGCCGTCAGGCTTGTCCGGCGCATCCGATCGGGCGATCTTGTAGGCGAGATACACGAGATAGGCTGTGCCGACCCAACGCAGCACGGTGTTGAGCACGGGGTAAAGCTCGAAGACCGTACCCAGACCCATTCCGACGACAACGATCATCGCGGCAAATCCCAAGCTGATGCCAAGGATATGCGGCAGCGTTCGTCGGACGCCGAAATTTACGCCCGACGCAAGAACCATCATGTTGTTCGGCCCAGGCGTGATCGATGTCACGACGGTATAGAGGCTCAGCGCCAAGACGGTCTGCCACGGTCCTACGCCGGAACTCGTCGCTCCCAGCAAGTCAGGCGTCAAGAGCAGTCCCCTGCCGTTTTCGCCAGCATCGATGATCGTGCATCGTCTTGTCCTAATTTCCTAGGCTAAGGCTAGGCTTATAGGACATGGCACACTTTGGCGAATAGCACTAAAGTGTCACGTGACACTTTAGGAAACTCCGGATGCGTGCACGATCCCCATGGCAACCCAGATTGGCCGGTGGCGCGGCCAATCCCGCCGAGCGTTTGATGCGGGCGATGAGCGAGGACATCCTCGAGCGGCGTCTTAACTCCGGTGATCGTCTACCCGCACATCGCGACTTGGCTTGGAAACTCGGCATCGGCGTTGGCACGGTGACCAAGGCCTATGCCATGCTCGAACGTCAGGGGCTGACGCACAGCGTTAGGGGCCGCGGAACGTTCGTGGCGGCCGGAGCGGCACGATCCGGCCCGCTTATTGATCTGTCGATCAACACGCCGCCAGCGATGTTGGGTGACCGGCTATTGGCGCGCACGCTCATGACGGTTGCGCGTAAGATCGACGCCGCCCACCTCAACCTCTATGCTCCACCGGCCGGCCACGAGGAGCACCGACGGCTGCTGACCCGTTGGTTGGAGACATTCTCGCTTGCCGTCGATCCGCGACGGGTCGTCCCAACCGCCGGTGCACAACAGGCAATTTCGCTGGCTTTTGATCTGACATGCGGGCGCGACGGTGTGATTCTCACCGAGCGGCTGACCTATCCTGGTGCCATCACGCTGGCCCGCCATAAAGGCTATCGCCTGCGTGGGGTTGAGTTGGACGAGGAAGGCGTGGAGCCGGACTCGTTGGCGGCAGCGTTGGACGAAGAAGCGACCGTCCCTCGCAGGGCCGTCTATGTCACGCCCACCCTGCACAATCCAACGACCGCCACAATGGGGCGGGCCCGGCGGCAGGCCATCGTCGAGATTTGCCGCCGGCGGAACGTCGTCATTATCGAAGACGGCGTGTATGCGATGGACATCGATGCCGATCGACCCACCCTCGCCGCCCTTTCGCCGGAACACGTCATCCATGTCGCCAGCCTTTCCAAAACACTCAGCCCAGGCTTGAGGGTCGGCGTTCTCATCCTCCCATCTGGATTGGAAGAACGGGCCGAGTCGGCATTGAGGGCGCTGCCGATAGCGCCGTCGCCGCTATCCATGTCGGTGATGGAGGAGTGGTTGGTGAATGGCGTGGTGGCGTCTGTCAGGCAGGCGATCGGGATCGAAGCCCGCCGTCGTTCAGCGCTTGCCGTGTCTCTGCTCGGCGAGGATGCAGGCCGCTTTCATCCTGCCGCGTTTCACGCTTGGCTACCGATGTCTCGCAGCAAGGCGGAGCTTTTCGCGGCGACCGCCTCCGCACTGGGCGTTGTCGTGACTGCGCCGGACAGCGTCACTGTCGATCCCAATGACGACGCGACCGGAATTCGCCTATGTCTCGGCGGCCCTTCGCCGGATGATCTGAAAAAGGCATTGGTCACGTTGGCCGGTCGAATCTAGCCGGTTCAAGCCGTCGCGAAAATTCTACCAGGGTCGAAACTGCCGACAAGGAGATTCGTATAAAACTACAATCGTAAGGGACGCTCTGCGTGCTTCATCCCTCTTGATTTCGACCCCGAAGGCAATTTTCGGCAGTACCGCTGCCGTCATAGGGTGGCTGACGACGTTCAGTATGGTTGGTTTCATGGCCGATCTCTTCCCTTCTTCCACCCGCATTCAGAGCCGGATGACCTCGAGTTTACCGTCGTGGTAGTCGGCGCGCAGGCGCTTCTTGTCAAACTTGCCCACGCTGGTCTTGGGAACCTCCCGGATTGCCATCCAGTTTTCGGGGAGCTGCCACCTGGCGACCTTGTCCGACAGATACTGCTGCAGTTGGCTCATTGTCGTGCTGCTGCCCTCCCGCAGCACGACGGCCACCAGGGGCCGCTCTCCCCATTTCTCGTCGGGCACTCCGATCACTGCAGCTTCGGCGACCGATGGATGTCCCATAACGGCGTTCTCCAGGTCCACTGATGAGATCCACTCCCCACCTGATTTGATGATGTCCTTGGTACGGTCCGAAAGAGTGAGGTAGCCGTCGGGCGTGATGGTGCCGACGTCGCCGGTGCGCAGCCAGCCGTCATGGAACTTCTCCGGTGCGTCAGTGCGATAATAGGAGGCGGTGATCCACGGCCCACGCACCTCCAGCTCGCCCACGCTCGTCCCGTCATGGGGAACCTGATCGCCGCTGTCGTCGACCAGGCGCGCCTGCACCGAGGCGGGAAAGCGGCCCTGTGTGTACCGGTACCGCCATCTCTCGTCACCGGTCGCGCCGGCGGGAGGCCGGGCGACCGAACCGAGCGGCGAAGTCTCGGTCATCCCCCAGGCGTGTAGCACCGATACCTGATGCTCGTCCTCGAAGGCATGCATCAGCGCCGGCGGGACCGCGGATCCGCCGATGAGGACCTCTTTCATCGTGGAAATGTCCTGCGGGTGTTGCTTGAGGAAAAGGTACAGTCCCTGCCAGATCGTCGGCACCGCGGCCGCGAAGGTTGGATGCTCGGCCGCGATAAGAGCCGCCAGCGGACCGGGTTGAAGGAAGCGGTCCGGCATGATCAGCGATGCGCCAATCATGAGCGCCGCATATGGCAGACCCCAAGCCATGGCGTGGAACTGGGGCACCGCAGTCAGCGCCCGGTCGCCTTGGGCGAGGTTCGGACCGTCGCTCATACACACCGCCATCGAATGCAGGTAGATCGAACGGTGCGAATAGACCACGCCCTTCGGCTCGCCCGTGGTCCCGGAGGTGTAGCATATCGCAGCCGCGCTCCGCTCCTCGACCTCCGGCCAGTCAAACCCATTCGGCTGTTCTGCGAGCAGAGCCTCGTAGGCGTGCACCTGCATTCCCTGTGGCGTCTGCAGGCCGGCGACGGAATCGCCTGTCACGATCACATGCTTGACCGTGGGCAACTGTGCAAGATGCGGGGCGAGCAGCGGGACCAGGGACGCGTCGACTATGATCAAGCGGTCTTCGGCGTGATTGACTACATGCACCAGCTGCTCCGGGAACAGGCGGATATTGAGAGTGTGCAGCACCGCGCCCATTGACGGCACCGCAAGATACGCCTCGAGATGCTCGGCATTGTTCCACATGAATGTCGCAACCCGTTCGTCGCCGGTGATCCCAAGTCTGCGCAGGGCGTGCGCCAGCGCGGCGCAGCGTTGGCCCACCTCGGCATAGGTGCGGCGGCGGGAATCCGATCCTGTCCACGTCACCACTTCCGCAGCCCCGTGCACGGTACTGCCGTGCCGAAGCAACTGCGCTATGGACAAGGGAAGGTCGCTCATGGTGCTCAGCATGGCACCTCCTATCTGATGTTTGGCCTGATGACTTTCGCTCGACCGCCAGCGGCCGGGCGGTGGTATAGCGCAGCGCAAGAGCCTCGCGGCGGCACCGCGGCGAGGCTCCGGACTGACCGTTTACCGGCCCGCGGCGGGTATCTCGCCTACGAGGTCGAACAGCTCTGCTGCAACCTGCTGAGGAAGCTCGATGCCCGGGAAGTGCGTCTCGCCGTCAAGCCGCGTGTAACTGAACCACGGGTTTCTATTCCTGAACTCCTCATGCAGCGCGTCGTATTCGGGCGCCTTGGGGTGCGAGAACACATGCCGGATCGGGCGCGGCGACGTCAGCTTCTCCATGCGGCCCATCGGCGAGCCCCATGTGCCGTAGGCCTTCTCGATCACCCGGCCTGCGCGGGCCCACATGTCGAAGCCGTGGCCGCCGCCCTCGTAGCGCACATGATTGAGGACCGCCTCGTTGGTGGTGCCGGCAAGCCACGACTGCACAAGTCCGTCGCGCCCTGCCAGCCAGGTTTCGGGCTGCTGGATGGCATGCAGCCCGGCCACGAAATCTGGTGGCGCCGGTGTCATGATCAGGTCGAGCAGCATGAGCTGCGGCACTCGCTCAGGTCCGAGCTGCTCGGCGATATCCATCGCCACCCACCCGCCATGGGCGTGCGAAAGCGGCACGAAGCTGTCCACTTCCAACGTATCCAGCAGTCCGATCGTGTCGCTGACCTGCTCGGGGACCCCGAAGTCGCCGACCAGGTCGCGATCTGGGCCGTGGCCCCGCCACAGGACGCGGATCACGCGGCGGTGTGGCCGAAGATAGGGCAGAAGCCCATTCCAGGCGCGGTGGTCGTGGCCCCAACCGTTGAGCAAGACGATGGTTGGCTTGTCGGGCGCGTAGCCCTGGTCGTCGAAGCCGATCTGGACTCCGTTGATGGTCTTTGTGTTGATCATGTTGGCTCCCTGTTGATCACTGGCTGGGTTCGGTGGTGGTTACGGGTCGCATATGCGTTGCCGCGAGCTGGGCGTCCGCGAAGCTCGGCATGCGTCCGGTCAGCGCGAGCAGCGGATTGCGCAGTCGGTCCGGGATCGCATTGAGCAGCCGCATGCGGTAGGACGTCAGCTGAGTGCGCTCGATGTCGGGACGTTGCTCGCGCTCCCAGGTCGCAAGCGCCTGCTGCAGCGGCAGGCCAGCGCGGCTCACCGTCGCGGCGAGTGCGACGGCGTTGGTCATGGCGGTGCCTCCGCCTTGTCCGAGATAGGGTGGCTGGGCATGGGCGGCGTCGCCCAAAAAGGCGACCTTCCCATGAGACCATGCATCGAGTCGGATGAATTCGAAGGCGTCCCAAGGGATCAGCGCGACATCTCCGGCTGCGCGCAGCAGCGGACCGAGCGTCGGGAAACTGCGCAGCCATGACGCCACGTTGATGCGGTCGCCGCGGGTAGCAAAGTCATCCGCGTCGGAGACGAAGGCCAGATACACCAGCTCCGGTGTGCATGGCGTGTAAAGCAATCGGCGGCGACCCTGGAAGAACTCGTGATGCTTGCCCGCATCGTCGGGTGGAAAGTAGTCCGGCGAGGCCGGAACCATGAGCCGTGCCGCCCCCTGCTTCAGTCGGATGCGCCGCGTGGTCATCCCGACTGCGTCGCGCAGCCGCGAGTGGACGCCATCGGCCACGACGACGAGATCAGCTGATGTCGTTCTCCCGTCACCGAACGCGACCATGCCGTCGGCGCTGACGGAGGTCGCGGTGGAGTGGATGACGAGTTCGACGCCAGCCCGTTCAGCCGCCCCAGCGAGCGCCGCGATGAGCCGGTCGCGCAGGAGCGTGTAGCAGCGCGGCTGTCCCGGTCCATTGATGCCGATGCGATAGAGCCTTTGCCCCGTGCGGGAACGCACTTCAACCGCCGGGCCGATATGGGCGCCTGGGTCGCCTGCTCGAAGGCTCCGATCGCGTCGAGGGCATGGAGGCCGTTGTCCCAGATGTAGATTCCGGCACCCACTGCGCGGATCGCCGATTGGCGCTCGTGGAGCCGGACGGACCAGCCGTTCTTTGCGAGCGCAGCCGCCGCGGTGAGCCCGCCGATGCCGCCCCCGATCACCTCTGCATGCCGAGTATGCATGTGTGCAACTTCCTCCATCCTCAATGCGATCAGGAGAGCGCGCGTGCGCCAGTGTCGATGTCGGCCGCAACAGATCGACGCGTTGCGAACTGCCTTGCCGCCGATCCGGTAAGTACAAAGCGCGGTTCTACCAGTTGCCGCGGAAGCCTTCAGAATCACCCAGCCGGAGCTCGCACTGTTACGCAGGTTGCCTTCCCCCTACGCATGTCTGTTTCCTCCTATCGCAAGTCAACTTGCGATAACCGCACCTTAAGATTCCGGCGTGCATAATGCAAGTCTTCTTGCGATAATTGTCGAATGGTTGAACGATCGAACGAGACACCGCGCGGCGGAATCCGCGGCAAGCGACTTCAGAAGGCAGTACTCGACGCGACCATCGCGCGCATCGAGGCGGTCGGGATCAACGATGTGCGGGTCAACGACGTCGCCCAAGCTGCCGGCGTGCACGAAACGTCGATCTATCGCAGATGGAAGACGCTGCAACGACTGCTGGTCGACGCCCTGATCTCGCGGACCTCCGCGGCGGTCCCGATCCCCGACACCGGTTCAGTCCGGGAGGACCTCGACGCTTTCCTGTGTGATCTCGCCCGTTTCGTTGAGACGCCTGCCGGTACCGCTCTGATCAGGGGAACCGTGGTGTCGGGGACCGATCCGGAGGTTGAGGCGGCAAGGCGGGAGTTCTGGCGTTTGCGCCTTTCGGCGGCCGAGGAGATCGTCCGGCGAGGACAGGGCCGCGGCGAGATTTCGCCGGACGCGGATCCCGCGCTGGTCGTGCTTGCCTTGGGCGGGCTTGTCCATATCTACGCTACCCACCTCGGAGACCGCCTGCCGCCGGACATGCCGGGCAAGGCCGTCGATCTGGTACTCCGAGGAGTGGCGAGGGCGCCTTGATCTCAGGGATCAGATGGCGGCACTTGAGAATTCACCCTTGGCAGTCGCAAAAAGCCGGGATGAATGCATCCATCTCGAACGCTACTTCGCCTGAGCTGGAGGCCTGAAATGGCAGATCGAGTAATCGGTTCCATTGGAGGTCGCTCGCTCGATACCGGAGATGCAATTTAACTGCTCAGCATTGACGATGGTGGACCTGGCCTTGGGCGTGGGTAAAACAAGGTCAGCATCCGCCTGTGAAGCTTATTGTCGGCGTGGCCAGCGCAAGTTGGCTGGTCAACACCGACAAGAGCATGAAGCTTGACCTCGCCGCAGCCCGCCACAAGGCGTCGACTAAAAGTCGGCAGCGAAGGCACAGCGTTACATCCGGCGAGTGCGCCGGCGAACAAAGCGCCCAACACCAGCTCAACGGCGCCATTCTCGAGAAGATACTCGACCGCGACCATCCAACGCGGATTTGATCGGCGGCCTAGCGCTCTAAGGTGTCCGAAGCAGACCGGCGCCATAGCCTTTGTATGCCGTGCTTTTTGACTGCCAGGCCAGCTTCGCCTGCGCTCACTCGGCATCCATATTGCCCGCACTTACCGCGGTGCCAACAACGAAGCCTTTCTGCGCTCGACCACGTTGAGAGCGACCAGAGTTGCCCCGGCCAGCAGCGCCGGCAGGACAGCAGCGAGAATGATATCGCGCGCCGGCAAGCCGAAGGACAGCATGGTACCACCCAAGGCAGGCCCGACGATCGAGCCGATGCGGCCGGCCGCAGCAGCCCAGCCGACTCCGGTCGCCCTCAGCATCGGCGGATAGAAAGAGACTGCCAGCGCGCTTTGTCCGATGCAGCCCACGATCAGGCCCGCCCCCGTACCGCCAATCAGTGGCAGGACGAAACCGGGCGAGATCGCAACCTGGCTGATGACGGCAATGCAGGCCATAGCCACAAGCGTGCCGATCATCAGGATATTCTTGATTCCCCATCTGGCGACGATCGTCATCATCACTACGCTGCCGGCCAAGCCCCCTGCTCCGAATGCCGCCGCACCGAGGGGCGCCTGGGCAGGGTCGAAACCGAAGCTCGTCAATAGTGTCGGGATCCAGAATGTCAGCGCGTAGGTAGCGATGAAGATGAAAAACGCGAACAGCCACAGCAGCGCTGTGTATGTCGACAAGCCATTCCGGGAGAGATCTGCGATGGGACTGTGCCCTCCTTTGCCAGGCGCCGTGGCTTGGTCGGGCTCGGCAGTGGCCAGCACCCGCCCGAATGCAGGGGCCAGAAGAAGCGGCAGCACGCCGCCGAGAACGAATATGGACATCCATCCGTATGCCTGCATCAGCGGTCCACCGATGAGACCACCCACAACGCCACCGGCGGAGAGGCCGCTGGCCACAAGCATGGCAACCACTTCTTTTTGCCTTGGCGGAACGGCCAGGGTGGCCGCCGAGACCGCGACCGGCAAGGCGCCGCCAAGTCCCACTCCTGATACCAATCTGAGGACGCTCAGAGAGAACATGTCGTAGGACGCGGCAGTCAGAGCCGTGCCCAGGCCAAAAAGCACGACGCTGCCAACCCCCACGACGCGGGCGCCGAACCGCTGGGCAAGCGGACCGCATGCCATGTAACCAATCACCGCCCCGATGCTGGTGGCCAGGAAGGCCGGTGTGAACGCCGCCGGAGAGACCCCCCATTCAGCGGCGAGCAAAGGGGCGACGAAAGCGATAGATGTGGTGTCCAGCCCGTCGAGCAAGACAATCAGGAAACACACGACGATGGTCCAGATGCTGGAAACACTGAGTGTCCCATTCCGTGTCTGTGGCGCGACCTTCCCAGTTTCGTGGATATTCATGAAGATCGCCTCCCAACGACCATGACATTCATTTTGCGTCGGCTGCCGCCTCGACCGCCTTGTCGAAATGCAGGATCGAACGGCTTGAACCATAAGCCGGCCAAGCGGGCAGACCCGGCCCATCAGGTGTGCCCCGTCTGGCGAAGGCCGCGATAGCTCCCTGGAAGATGCGGCTCAAATCCTCGACTTCCCCCTTGTTTGTGCCGGCAAGCATCGGTGCGGCTGCCCAGCGGTCGACGTTGCCGAACAAGAATGGAAGCTCGATGCAGTGGCACGCCTGTATTCCCGGCGTTGGCGACTGCCAATCGAACCGATAAACGAACGTCGGTCGCCGCCGATCGGAAATTGCAGCAGCCAACTCGCGGCTCGGTTGGGCAAAGACCGCCTCGGTCATCAAGTCCCCGAGCAGCGAAAGCGGCGTTCCCGGAACGCGCTGTGCGCGCGCCCGCAGGATCGCATCATTCGCGCCTTCTCCGAATCTGCGCCGAAAGGCCGCCTGGACGACCTCTTCTCCGCGGGCGGCCAATCCTTCGTCGCCATAATAAAATGCCGCCATCTCCTCGCGCGTAGTGCCGATCATAAGATCGCAGCTGGCGGCCGTGCCTTCGGCAAGGGCCTCGCGCGGATCGGCAGGAATAAGATCCCCGTCGATTGCAGGCAGGAAAGGCGGTGTCACGTCGCCCGGCGCGGCACCACCGCGCTGGAGCAGCTTAAGTTGTGCATCGAGCAACCGCGCCACGGGCACATCCCGAAGTTGGTTCCCGTCCGACGGCGAGACGCCCAAGGTGGCGAGATAGTCCTGCCCGAGTTGCTCCTGGGCATCGACAGTAGGTAAAGCCAGACCCAGCGGCGCACTCATCAGCACCGCCCGGTCGAAGAGCTTCCGACAGTCGGGCATCGTCGTCATGAGTGCGATCGAGTAGGCTCCGGCCGACTGTCCAGCCACGGTGATATTGCCCTCATCCCCGCCGAAAGCAGCGGCGGCCTTGCGGATCCAGCGCAATGCCATGATCTGATCATGCAGGCCGAGATTGGCAGGCCCAATTCCCTTGATCGGGAGAAATCCCAGAGCGCCCAGGCGATAGCTGACATTGACGACCATCATGCCCGAGTTCGCCGCAAGCACGCTGCCGTCATAGCAAGGCAACGAGCCCCCACCTGTCATAAAGGCGCCGCCATGCAGAAAGACGAAGACGGGAATGTTGTCGGCTCGCTCCGTGGGCACCCATATGTCGAGGTGCAGGCAGTCCTCCTCCTGGCGCATGGGATAATTTCCCATCACCTTGGCCAGCCGGGACGGCAATTGCGGTGGGACCACCGCCTCGCCGGTACAGTCCAGAGGCTCGCCCAGAACGGGCAGCGGCTCGGGCAGGCGGAAGCGTAAGCCCTTGACCGGCGGGGCGGCATAGGGAACGCGACTGAAGCGCACAACGCCACCTTCACGCGCGCCCACCAGTACACCGAAGGGCGTCTCGACGATTTGGGTGTTCGCTCCCTCTCTCATATTCTCCTCCCATGGCTCGATGGGACGAAACTTAACACTGCAGAGGCGATCCGTTTGTTCTAAAATCGGTACGAAACCGTACCGGAAATGGAACAGTGATGAAGGGTCTGGACGAGCTCTACCTATTCAAGACGGTCGTCGATTGCGGCGGCATATCAGCTGCCGGGCGCCATCTTGCCCTGCCGAAATCCACCCTGGCGCGACGTTTGAACGAATTGGAGCAACGCCTGGGCATGCCTTTGTTTCATCGAGGCCCGAGGCGTTTCGTGCTGACGAGTTTTGGCCGTGAGTGCTATGCCCAATCCAGTCGCGTGGTGTGGGAAGCCGACAAGGTTTTCGACATGGCCGATCGGGCACGCCAAACGCCTTCGGGCTCCCTTCATGTGATCTGCCCTCCCTTGCTCGGAACGCTCGTCATTGAACAGCTTGTCGCCGAATACATGGAAGCTGCGCCGAGAGTGCGTTTACACCTGGAGGAAACGGCCTGGATCATCGACCCCCGACTCGCCTCCGCCGACCTGATCATCCACGGCGCTTTCGAGCCGCTGCCCGACCTGGACGTGATCGCGAGACGCATAGTTTCATGTCCATACAGGCTGGTTGCCCATCCGCGGATCCTGGAGCGAGGCATGCCGCGCGTGCCGCAGGAGTTGACCGAGTTCGACGGCATCGGCTTCGGGCCCAAGACGACGCCCTGGACATGGCGTCTTCGACGAGGGAAAGAAAACTGCTCAGTCGCCTTCGAGCCGCGCTTCTCGACCACTCAGCTGTCGGCTGTCATCAAGGCGGCAAGATCGGCGATCGGGATAGCTTCACTGCCGTCCGCCGTGTGTCAGGAAGACATCGACACCGGTCGGCTTGTCACCGTGCTGGGGGAATGGGCGGCGCCGTCAGCAAAGATCTACGCCGTTTATCCAAGCCGCCGCACCTTATCCATGGCCGCCGAACGCTTCCTCGAGCTGATCGAAAACCGTCTTCCGACGCTGCTGGGGCTCGATGGCGCCGTGGCAGCCTAGACGCTCCAGCTCGGAGTGAATTGTTCAGCCGATTGCAGTCCACGACCCCGCGGTTCTAATCAGTTTGACGGGCGAGAGTTTTCCAGTCCCTACGCTTGATGGATTTGCTATCGGCAACGGCGCGAACAAGGATGATGGCGAATACCGCCCGATGGCTCTTACAGCGCCGAAGGCCGCTGGCTCCTGAACCAAGAACGACCACGTCGTAGTCGACACTGCCTAGTTATCTGGCGGTGATGTCTGCCGCGACAGTGAGGGAATAGTATGAGAGTGAAGCCGCGAGCGATTATGCGCCAGCGTGTACTCGGCGGTCTATCCCGCTTGGCGACCATGGGGACCGGCTATCATACCCGCTTAATATGACCCGGTATCCACCAACATGCTAGTTGGAGCTTCATCGCCTTCTATCAAATCCGTTGGCCCTGTAGCCTCTGGCATTTGTCATTCAATTGTATTGCGTTCCTCGCCAGACCCAAGGAGGCGAACATGGCTGCGAATGCTCTTGTCCAGACTCGAATCGACGCCGAGGTCCGCGATCGCGCTTCGGCCGTGCTCGAGGCTATGGGGCTGACGGTCTCGGACGCCGTGCGCATCCGGCTCACCCGGACCGCCAATGAGGGCGCGCTGCCGCTCGAGCTCGTCACGAACAGCGAGGCGCATGTCGCCTGGTTCCGCGCGAAGATGCGGGAGGCGCTAGGGTTCCGTTGCAAACTTTTCGTCAATCGCTGAGTTGGCAGAAGGCATCTCCGTTTTCTGGAGGCTTGGCATGTTCAAGGGCCGTCACTTCGACCAATCAGTGATCCTGCTGTGCGTTCGCTGGCACTTGGCCTACGGATTGAGCCTGCGGGATCTGAAGGAGATGATGGCCGAGCGCGGCATCAGCATCGATCATTCGACAATCCATCGCTGGGTCGTCCACTTCTCGCCTCTGTTGCTCAAGCGCTTCAACAAGCGCAACGAGCGGTAAGCGGCAAATGGCATCTGGACGAGACTTACATCAAGGTCCGGGCCAGTGGATGTATCTTTACCGTGCGATCGACAGCGTCGGCGATACGGTCGAATTCTGGTTCAGCGAGCATCGCGATCTGCCAGCAGCCAAACGTTTCCTGCGCAGGGCTTTGGAACGCCACGGCCGACCGGATTGCATTGTCATTGATGGCAGCCAGACGAACCGCGAGGCGATCATTTCCTGCGATACTTCCCCGCGCATCTGCGCGAGCGCGTCGTGATTGCCGCGTGACTTTCAGGCGCTTGTCGCGATTGACATGCAAAAACAAATGTAACAACATATGCTACCGCGTCTGTTGGAGGTGATCGAACATGAAGCTCCTGTCCGGCATTGGTGCCTTGCTGGCGATCGCCATCGCTGTCTTGGCCGGCCCTGCTTCCGCGCAGGAGGACACGCTGACCATCGCCGTCCCCACGGATGTCCAGAACTGGGATGCGCAATCGACCAATGCGACCGCGCAGACGCTGATCTTGCGGCAGGTATTCGACGCGCCGCTGACCCAGGACAAGGACCTGAAGCTGATCGGCAACGTCATCAGCGAATGGCATTGGGTTGATGGCCTCACGCTGGCGGTGACGCTGCGCGACGACGTCTACTTCCATAACGGCGACAAGCTCACCACCGAGGACCTGCGGTTCAGCTATGTCGACCGGCTGCGGAATGAGAAGGACGTGCTCCAATTCTCAGGCGTCTTTAATCCGGTCATCAAGGACATCGAGATCGTCTCCGACACAAAGGCCGTCTTCCATCTCGCGCGGCCGATGCCCACCTTGCCAAACTGGCTGGGTTTCCTCGGACAATACATCACGCCGAAGGACTATTTCCTGAAGGTCGGACGCGAGGCGTTCATGCGCAAGCCCGTCGGCTCCGGCCCCTATCGGCTCGTCGACTATCAGCAGGGCGCCCGCATCGTGCTGGAAGCCTTCGATCGCTATTGGGGCGGCAAGCCGGCCATCAAGAACCTGGTGTTCGAGATCATCAAGGATCCCACGGCGCGGGTCGCGGCCATCAGTTCGGGTCGCGTCGACATCGCCACGGGCGTACCAATCCGCGAGGCCCAGCGCCTGGCCAGCGATCCCGCTTTGGTCTCCTCGATCGAGCCAACCACTGAAATCCTCTATCTGAACGCCAAGCGGGAAGGCGCCTATCTCGATCGAAATATCAGGCTTGCCGCCCATCACGCGATCGACAAGGCAGCTCTTTCAAGGGCGTTCTTCGCGGGCAAGGCCCCTGTCATCAATGCTTTCGGCGTGCCCTCGATGCCGGGCTACCCCGGGGATTTCGAGATCGCCTACGATCCCGAACTGTCCAGAAAGCTGCTCGCCGAATCCGGCTACTCTCCATCCAAGCCCGTGAAGATCGGCTTCATCACCACAAATGGTGCGTTCCCCAACGACTACGAGGTCGCGCGGGCGATCGTCGCCATGTGGGCACAGGTGGGCATAGAGGCCGAGCTCGAAACCGTAGACCTTGCCAAATATTACGAGCTGAGCCGCGGCGGAAAGCTCAAGGAGACGGCCCTCGTCGTCTACGCCAACGCGACAAACGATCCTGAACTCTACATCGGCACCGCGCTCAACCCCGATTCCCGCTTCTCGGTCTGGAAGAGCGACGACATGCGCGATCGGCTCGCGCCACTTTTCGCTGAGACCGATAATGAAAAGCGGATCGCCGGCTACACGGCGGCCAATGTCTACGCCATGTCGAACGGCTACTCGATGCCGCTGCTGCAGGCGGTCACCACCGTGGTGCACAAGAAGGGCATCAATTTCACCTGGTTCCCGAACACCTGGTACGAGCCCTACCGCATCACGAGAAACCCGTGAACCTGCGTGGTTTCTCCCAGAAGGCGCTTGCTTCGAAAGGTTTTCACGCCGAGATCGTGCCCTCTCCCGGGCAAGGCTTGGTGGAGCTCGGCGCGCTGACCGGCGTCGCGGGGCTCGCCACAAGTAGCGCCCGGGCGTTTGCCGGCCAGCTTGTGTCGGTCTCCGGCTATCTGTCGGCGACGTCGCGGCCTCGGCGTTTCCTGCTGTCCGAAGAGTGTCCGGCCTATTGCCAGATGTGCGGCATGACCCATGAGAGCGGCCCGAGCGTGATGCTGGACTGCCTGGACGACACGCTGGCCGAAATTCCGCCGATGCGGCCCGTCGCGGTTTCCGGAACGGTCGCGATCTCCGACGGCCCGCACTCCTTCCAAGAGCCTCAGGTCCGGCTGGAGCGCGCCTCGGGCCGACCGTTCCACGACAGAGAGAGGAATTGACCAGTGCCCGCAAGCGAGACCTCGCCCTCCGCCGACACAATCCTGCGCAATGGGCGCATCGCCACGGTTTCCCCGGATCTGGGGATCTGCGAGGCGGTGTCGCTGCGCGACGGCCGGTTCCTGTCCGTTGGGACCGATGCGGCCGTGATGGTGGATGCCGGGCTCGGGACACAGATCATCGATCTTGGCGGCAGGCTGGTCGTCCCTGGCCTGATCGACTCCCATCTCCATATGCACTGGTGCGCGATGAGCGCCGATCACGTTCAGCTTCTCCCAGCGCGCTCGATCGCCGACGTGCAGCGCGCCGTGAAGGAAGCGACCGCCGGCAAGCCCGCCGGAGAGTGGATCCTGTCGAGCGCGTGTTGGCATGAGAGCCTGCTGGCCGAGGGACGTATGCCGACAAGGGCCGAACTGGACGAAGCGGCGCCGGACCATCCCGTCTTTCTGCCGCGCGGCGGCCACATCGCCGCCGTCAACAGCGGCGCACTGGCGCGCGCGGGCATCGATGCCGACACGCCGAACCCTCCGGGCGGACTGGTGGTCAAGGATGCCGATGGACGCCCCACCGGACTGCTGCTCGACGCCGCCTCCATGCTGGTTCGCCGCGTCCTGCCTCCGCCGCCCTCGGTCGAGCGTCAGGTCGAACTCGTCGGCGCCATGATGGCGTCGCTGCACGGGCTCGGCATCGTCGGTGTGACCGAGCCTGGGCTCGACGCCGAGAAGATCGGCTTCTACCAGGCGCTTCGCGCGTCTGGAAAGCTGACCATGCGCACCGATCTGCTGTACCGCGCCAACAATCTCGCCGACACACGCCGTGCTCTGGAGTTCGCCGGTTTTCGCAATGACGAGATGCTGTCCTTCTCCGGCGTCAAGTTCATGCTCGACGGCGGTATCGAAGGGGCTCGCCTCGGCAAGCCTTACCGCATCGTCGAGGGAGAGCAGCACGATCCGGACTATCGCGGCCTCTTGATGCTGCCGCCGGGCGGCGAGCAGGAACTCGTCGAATGTCTCGCCGAGATCGCGGCGGCCGGCCTGCAGGTGCAGTGCCATGCGGTCGGCGACGTAGCCATCGACATCGTGGCGAACGCCTATAGGAGCGTTGCCGAAATCACCCCGATCGATCGGCTGCGCTGGGCGATCATGCATATGCATCTGCCTGGTGCCGAGGCTATCCGCACGCTGCGCGAGATCGGTGGCATCGTGACCGCCCAGGACCATAGCGTGCTGCTCGGCCACAACATGCGCCGCTGGTGGGGCGAGGAACGTGCTGCCTTTGCCGCTCCGATCCGCACGCTCATCGATGCCGGTTTGCTCGTCGGCGCGGGAACCGATGCGCCTGTCGTGCCCGTCGACCCCTTTCTGTGCATGTGGTGGATGGTGACGCGGAAGACCCTCAATGGCGACGTGCTCGGCGGAGCGGAGGCGATCTCCGTCGCGGAAGCGCTCGAGCTCTACACGATCAACAATGCGCGCGTCCTGGGCGTGGAGCAGGATCGCGGCTCGATCCAGCCGGGCAAGCTCGCCGATCTGGCGGTCCTGTCGAAGGACATACTGGTCGGCCCCGCCGACGATATCCGCGACACCAGAGCGCTGCTGACCATGGTCGGCGGCAGGACGGTCCATCGCGACGGCATCTGATCCCACCGTCGGCAAAGCTCCAAGGACAAGCCTCGTGACATCAGCTCCCATCGTCATTACTGGCGGCGGCGCCGGCATCGGCCTCGCTCTCGCTTTGCGGCTCTGCCGTTCCGGTCAACGCATCGCCCTCATCGACAAAAGCGGCGAGGCGATCGCCGGAGCGTTGCGGCTGCTCGACGCCGAGGGACACCACGCGATCGGCAGGGTGGCGGATGCCGCAGACGCCCAGTCGCTCGACGAGGCGATCAGCGAGAGCGCCGCCGAAAGTGGCCTGGCCGGGGTGGCGGCCTTTGCCGGTTTCGCCGCATC
>VFQN01003305.1_pt1 | contig 23382 bp, 37 predicted proteins | sample 3512371 | NCBI WGS metagenome assembly VFQN01 (sample SAMN10412370, study PRJNA504923) | tailings metagenome | isolation source: Replicate 2 from Balatoc abandoned mine | place: Philippines: Itogon, Benguet | collected 2017-08-28
AGCCGGGCGCACGCCAGCAGCACGTTGGCGCAGTCCTGTGGCACCATGTCCCTGGCACTCATGCCCACCAGGCACTCGGCGGAAGCTGCCAGCAGCTGCCCCTGCGCTGCAACCAAAGTGGCGTTGGGTGCCTCCGACAGCGACCACCACAGGTTGGCGTGCTCCTTCGGCTTTGCCCGCCGCAGCAGCGCACACCCGTCCTCCCCCAACCGCCCCAGCAGCACCTCCGCCAAGGGCAGCTCGGCAGCCCCGCCAGCCCAGCCGTACCCCGTCTTGGCGCAGGCCCACAGCGGCCTGGTGCAGTAGTCGGGCCGTGTGACTGATGGCACCAGCGGCAGGAAGAGACGCGCCAGGGTGTGCAGGAGGGCGCGGCGGGCGGCGGCCTCAGGTGGTCCGCCGGTGGCGGTGTGGGGGATCTGTGTGCATGGAGTGGAAAGGATTTTTGGTACAAACGCAAGATACAAGGGGCTGCACCAAGTGCTGGGCTTGAAATTATACGGTAAAACGTCCTCCAGGAGATGTAGGATAGGCAAGGGGCGGTATTAAGGATGCCAACGTGGTCTCTTGCCAAGCACGTTCATCCCTGCACGCAGCCTGGGCCCTTGCATGTTCACTCGCACCTTGCATGTCAGGTCGAAGGCCGTGGCGAGTGTGCTGTACTCCCGTTCATCTGCCCACTGCTTTGCGTGCAGTCCTACAACCTCCTGCAGCTGCCCCAGGTCCTTCACCGTGGACAGGTCGAACCCGCGCCCTGAGCTGCGGCCCCGCCCCTGCCTGCCCTCCGGTTCACGCCCCTCGTACGCCCTGCCCTCATGCCTCCCACTTCCGCCGCCCCGCCCACGTGCCCCCTCATAACCCCTGCCCCCGCGCCGGCCCCGCCCCCGCCCGCCTCCATGGCTTTGGTCTGACGGGGGGCCTGGGTCCGCACCCGAGCGGACAGCCACCACCCCCGCGGGGGCTCTCGGGGCTGTGCGGAGCGCTGAGGACACGCCAAAAGAGGCGTGGCTGGAGCTGCTCGGTGCTGCTGCGGCGCTGAGGCGGTGGCAGGCGGGTTTGGTGCGGGGAAGTAAGAGCCCGAGTTGCTGTGCGGGGCCAGCTGCGCCAAGCGGACAGCACCGTGCGTTGGCCGAACACGAGCGTGATATGAGTGACTGCATATTGTTGTAGATGTATTTATAGTGAGCTTCTGAATCACAAGCGCGCTTCACAGGCTACTGTCAGCCATGAAAGCAAACGGTTTTGATTACATGCCCGATACAGCGCCCGCCGAGCAAGAATCCATATTTGTTCACCGTGGTTTGTTGCAGCGTGTCTACAAGCACTCTTGCTTCCGGGTCGGGGCGGAAGAGCGGGGCGGAAGGTATGCAAGTCAAGCATGCAGTTATTGAGCCCGCCTACATGTATGTAGTATTGCCGCAGACCGTTGCTTTGCGGTGCGGGAGCCCGAAGGGGCTCACCGCAAAACGGTGTCTCTGGCTGGCCCCTGCCTCCGTACGCAACGTCAATGGCAGCAGGCCTACCATGGTGAGCATACAAGGCAACGACCGAGAGTGCCACATCCCACCTCACTACCTGGTCAGCTTGGTGTCGCTGTACCGGTCAGGGGTGGGGCTCAGAGCAAGGGCTTGCACAGGGCAACCATGCATACCGGTACACAGTCAATACCGGTACACGCGGCCTCCAAGCCCCAACCAAGGACGGCACCTCAGACGCTGCGCACGGACCTGTTCACGCCACAGGAGCGATGACAAGTGCCCCTTTTGCCACCAGAAAGGCATATACCGTATACCGGTACGCCTCTTTGAACCGTGCGCATGAGTGTTCGCAAGTGTTTGCAACTTCAGCCCAATCGCACCACCTCAACGCTCAACGCAAAGGCATGCCAAGTGAGGCCACTGTGCAAGGCAAAGAATACAGAGTGCCTTGCAGTGCCGTGTGATCACTTGCAGCGGGCGTGTTCCCTTCGGGCCGGGCCCTCAAGTGCCAACCTGCCGTAGTACTTGTAGCTCAGGCACCACCACGTATCCACGCGCCAACCACACGTGCCTTCCTTGCCACCCCCATGCATTCATCCTCGTTCCTAACAGCGCACCGGTAATGCAACTAATTATGGCCACCGTCCCGCAGGGGTTCGCTGGCGTGTATGCCCTGGGTGACGGGCGCTTACTGCTCCCTGCTAAACCCTCCCCCGCCACCAAACTGCACTGCCACCACCCACGGGGACACACCACGCCGTGTTCAGCGGCGGCACGCCCTATCCTGCGTGGCCCAACGCTCCACCCTAAACACACCTCAGCTTCCAGCATCTGTCCCTAACTCCAGAGCAGTTGCTCAGTGTCAAACCAAATGCGTATGAAAACCACCAGCTTTACGGCTCCATGCTACAGCCCGTAGTGCGCGTGGCCTCAGACCCTCAGCTCTGCCGTGGCACCAGAACCCGTGCGGCGGCGCCGTTAGGGGGCGCCTGGGGTCAGCGGGCGGGGGTTGTTGGACGATAAACTACCGGTACCCCAGTTGCCCCTGCCGCTAACGCACGCGCCGACACCAGGTGGCATAGCACCAACACCAGCAGCAGCAACAGGCAGCACCAGCACCACCAGGGGCGGCAGCACACAGAAGACTAGCAACTCCAGCCTTGCCGCGCTGTGCCCACCGCCGGTTGGCCCTTCCGGGAGGGCTAGCGCTCCGCTCATTGTGCCGATGCATGTGGCCTCAGTCCCTGAGCTTCTGCCGCCGCCGCCGCCGTGGGGCTAAACACCTTGGGGCGGCGCCATCCGGGGGCGCCTGGGGGCAGGAGGCACCCAGCTGTCATTGGGTGGATCAGAGTGCGCACCTGCACACCAGCTATGGCACTCACGGATTGGCACACGGTGCCAGGTCACTCAGGTAGCCTCGGCTGCACTACACCTATGATGTTCCAGTACCGCTGTGCCAGTGCCGTGGGGCCGTGGTGGTGGCGCCGCCAATCGATGGACCACACGGCCAGCCATGTGCAAGTGGTTGGACAGGCCACTGGGTTCAGGACATCACCTGGCTACGCACCTCAAGGCTGATCCCCTTGCCGGGCAGTGCCGCCAGTGGCGCCTGCCCCCTCCTCCACTAAATGTTGTCGCCGCCCCTTTCCCCTCCGGTCCGCTGCGCCGGCCACGTCGCCAGCAGGTGCGCAGGCCGCAGCGGTGGGGTTCTCCCGAGCCAGCTGCACCCTCTGCTGCTCCCCTTCCTGCTCCAGCTGCTGCCGCGCTTGCGTACCTCAACCTCCGCCGTCCCCGACGCCCCGAATGCGTCCGCCTTGAAGCTATTTGCGCCTCTTCCTCCCCTTACTTCGCCGCACCCACGACCGCGTGTTGCGGGGTACAACGGGTCGCCGAGTCCTACCGACCCACCCATGTGGCCCGCTCATCCCCCACCAGCAGCCCCCACACGTACTGCTCCTCCGCCGCCTTATGTCCCTGTAACGCCCTCCACTCCCAGTACGGTATGCCCACCACGTTGCCCTGCCCGAACACACGTGCCAGCTGCCGGTCACGCAGCTGAGTTGGCGCGTCCTTGGTACAATCGTAAGGCTTGTTGCCCAGGAAGTGCGTGGGTCCGTCCACCTCCACCGCCACCACACGCCCAGTCCGACAGCCGCACCAGTGGTGGTCCTGCTGCTGGTGCTACAACCACCGCAGGGCCGCGAACACCCCTTGCTGCACGTCAGAAACGGTCGGTGCGTTTCCCACCCTGCCTTCTTGGGCAGCCAGCTCCACGGTGGCACGCAGGAACAGTGAGTCGCCCCCAGGCGCGGTTGCGCCGCCGGCACTGCCGACATGATGATGGTTTGCTCCAGGCAGGATGCTAGACAGGGCTGCTGGCCCCCCGGCTCCTCCGCCCTCCATCGCCTCCAGCTCCAGCTGCACCTGCCACAGCTGCGCCAATTCCTCAGCCGAACGGCACTGTCGGGCCCCTGCCCCCGCCCTGCTCCCACCGCCTGGCCGCCTCCCTCAGCAGCACCCCCACCTCCCGTGCATGCGCCGCCAGGGCCCCCGGGCCCGCCACTGCCACAGCCCACAGTGCAGTGGCAAGGCTCTGCTCTGTCACCATCAGGGGAGCCTGGCCTGCCGCATCACCACCCGTGCGCGTAGGTTTCCCAGGCTTCTGTTGCCGCTCCACCAGCTCCGCCAGCCGCCCCAGCAGCACCCCCGCCAGCCGCTCCTCTCGCATCCCAAAGACCACAAACGACCACAGCACACGACCACTATGCACATTGCCATCAGCGTCCCGTGGTCCCCCTTCACCGCCCACTGCTTCGCCTGCTGTTCCACCGCCTCCTGCAGCTGCCCCAGGTGCTGCAGGTCCGACAGCCGGACGAAGCCGCCGCCACCACTGCCAGAGGAGCCTCGTTCAAGGGTGCAAGATTCTTTCTGCTGTACACATCCCCGACGTGCCCACTAGCTCCGAATGTGACACGGCGGTCTGCACGTATACGCCCGCAGCAGCAGCTCCGCCGCGTTAAGCAGTGCTACCCTCTCGTCCCACAGCGACACGATAGCGCCACGCAGCTCCACGCTGGCCGACAGCTCCGACACGCCGGCTGCTGCACAGTCGTGGTGCTCCTGCTGCTGCGCCTCCTGCTGCTCCTGCTGCTGCACACCTGCGTGTTCACGGTGCTTTGAGGCCGCGTCCACGGCCGTGGCAGCATGGTCGCCTGCCGTCGAGGGGTGCTTGGATGTTGGCCGCTCAGCCTGCGGAGCTGCTGCTGCTGCTGCGGCGGCGGCGGCTGGTGCTGCTGCGGTTGCTGAAACCGTGCCACCCGCAGCTACAGGAGACATTGTCACCGCTGCTGCTGCTGCGTTGGCCGCCCGCAGCTCGGCCCCGAGCCACCCGCGCCACAGCGCCAGGGCCGAGGCCTCGGGAGTGGGGGCGGGGATGGGGGCGGGGATGGGGGCGGACCATGCAGACCACGGCGCCTCACCTGCAGCGCCACGTATTCACGTGCCAAAAGGAATGTAAGGAAGGATGTGATAAAAGATAGCATGCAATGTAGGGCATCGCGGGTGGAGCAGGACGTGAGCGTTGCTGTTGCAGCTGTGGTCTGCCGTGCACCTGCGTGCGCTGTACAAGCTTGTGCAGAAAGGCAGCAGGGATGCGTCGCGAGTTGCCGTACGGTGGACACCTGGGCCCCAACCGGGCCGCCACCGGGCTTACCTGGCGACGGCTGAGCAGCGACATTTCCCCCGCCCCCTGCGCCACCTGCTGCTGCTGCTGCTGCTGCAGGGGCGAAGTGAACCACTGGCTCCGCCGCTTGCGTGAGCGTGGGAGATGGCGGCTCCAGGATGCTGGCCAGGGCGGAGTACACGTGGGCGCGCCCCGGCGCCTGCGCCGGCACGTGCCGCCCAAACCCCGGGGCTTGCCAGTCGCCCTGCTTGGGGCAGCAGCTGCTGCTGCTGTGGCATGCCAGCTGCTCCGTGACCTCCTCCGCAGCCCTGTGGAGGAAGCATATAGCCGAGCCGAAGCATATGCCGTGTGCATTGCGTGGAGTTGGTAGGGTACAGCGTTCGGTATACGCGGAAGCATGCGATGATGCGGGCAAAGGATGAGGACCTCCCGGAGCTGACCCCAGTGCGACCGCCGGACCAGGCACTGCAAGTGCGACAAGGCAGCACCTATTCCTAGACAGACCCCTGCACTGCCTAGCACCTGCACAGTTCCGCCGCTACCAGCCGCCGCGCCGCCGCCGCCACCTCACGCGGCGGCGCCGCCAGACGGTCGTTCTCGTTGGCTGCCGTACAGAAGCCGTACTTGAGCAGCAGCTGTGCGTTGGGCAGGTCCGTGCCGTAGCTGATGCAGATCTCCGTGCCGGGGGGCCCTAGGGGCGAGAACCTCAGGCGAGGGCTAATGGCAAAGCTGCGGACCGACGAGCCTCCCTGATGGTTACTACTGCTGCCGCTGCGGCTGCTGCCCTTACTGCTACCGTTGTGGCCGTTGGTGTCATGATGGTGGTGGTGGTGGTGGGTGTCTGCAGGTGCACCCAGGTTAACTGAGAACACGGCGTTGGGCGGGCTGCTGTGGTTGGTCAGGTCGGCCCATGGGACAAAGAGAGCCAGGCGAACGACCCCTTGGCCATTGCTGCTGCTGCTGCTGCTGCTGCTGCTGCTGCTGCTGCTGCTGCTGCTTGGGCTTCCACGACCATTCGAGGCGGTTTCGGCCTGTGCTGTTGTGGGTGGTGAGAGTGGGTGCCACTCCGCAGCGGTCGCGAAGCACCTGGAGCTGACTGTGGGTCCGGGGGCGGATGATGGCAAGGGCGTGTGCGGTTCAGGCACTGGGCTGTCCATGAAAAGCCGTGCAGGCAAAAGCTGTGCAGGCAAGGAAAGATACCTTGACCCGTTGTGTGCTGACCAGGTCGTCCCAATGGTGCCTGGGTCGCAGTCCCTATGCACCATGCCCCATGGAACTGCGTGCAGCCGCCAGCAGCACGTGTGCTCCAGCCATGTACCGTGTGCCCATGCTGGCCGGCCTGAGCAAGACATACCAATGCCGGTTTTAGGCTGGCCAGAATACCAATACAGGACCAAAACCAAGTTCCGTTCTACAACGGCACGGCTTTCGTTTAGACTGGCCAGTATACCAATACCGGTACACCCGCGGCCGCCACGCAGAAGGCCAGACTCACTCATGTCGAAGGCCCACCAGGCCAGGGACCAGGCGTCCTGGTCATGCCATGTGCTGCTGCCATCGCTGCCTGCGCTGCTCGGCTGCCCGCCGCCAGCGGCCTCCAGCAGGGCTCCACACGCCTGCAGCTCCGACAGGGCCGCTTGCACCTGCAGCGTGCGGACAGGTACGTCATAATCGTGCTCTAGAGGTATCTAATGTTCGGTGTGGATACTCACAACAGAGCAGCGTGCACCTGCAGCGTGCCGAGAACAACAAACGGAAAGGCGCCGTAGCAACGCAAGCGTATGCTTGGAGAATGTGTATATTAGATTGGGAGCATGATTGGAGTGCGGCATGCAAGGGCTGCATGGTGAAAGCTGCTGCCCTGACAGGGCGCGTTGCACCTGCATCACACCACCAGAGGGAAACGAGCAGCCGCCATTACAGCGCAAGCCGATACTTGGCGTGCCGACTCCTGCATTGGAGCACATTTGAGTCGCAGCACGCAGGGTGGGTTGGTTGAGGCTTGGGGCCAGTGCAGGAAGGAGAAATGGCCCCACCTGGCCCCTCAGCCGCTCAAGCTCCATCCGTACGTCGGGCGGCAGCAGCGCCACGTCACCGCCCGCCAGCCGCAGGCAGGAGGCGGGCGCGCTGGCGGGCGGCATCACGTGGCGGGCGTACGACGCCAGCTCAGGGCAGTGCCGTACGGACCACATGAGCCAGGCGGCCATCCTGCGGGGTGCCAGATGGTGGAGGTGCGATGGGTGCGGGGGTGGGGCATGGGTCTAGGTTCCTGGGCTCCTGCGTCTCGCAGTCCTGAGGTCCTTACAATTTTTTGGCATTTTATGTTACAGTCTAAGTGGTGTGGCCACACGATCCTTACTGGTCCCGACCACACCTATCAGGAAAGGCGAATGAACAGAGTCGTATACGCCACTCCCAGGTGGCTGCAGCACTGTTTGGCCTTGCACCGGCATACGGCATGCCATGGCACCGTGCAAGGCGTGCATGGGCCACGCGGCGCAGCCCCCGCCGGTGGGTGCAGTACGTACTGGTTAGCCCCACCGACCACCCGTACCCACCTGACTGCGGGCTGGCGGGCGGTGTCCAGCACAAGCCCCCGCACGGCAGGAGGCAGCACCACGCGGTGGTGGGCCTAGGGGTAAGTACCAGCCACACAGCAGGGTCGGGTGTGCAAACCTGTTCTACTTGCTGTACGATGTGGTGTACAACACAGTAGCGTCCAAGGAACGCGTGCGTCGTGTTTGGATCTATACATACACACCCTCACCTACGCCCGGGGCAGCCGCTACCCGGATCCGCAGCCCTTCCTACCCCCACTCGTCCACCGCCCTAACCCGTTTCCCCCAGCACCGTGCCTCCCCACACCGTGTCCCTACCTACCTGCCACTCATCCAATAGCTCCAGCTGCAGCTCCACCGGCCCTCCATCCGTGACCAAAGTCAGGCCCGCTGTGAGGGGCACACGGACCAGGGACCGGTCCCCTGCTAGGGCACCAGCCGCCCCTCCCACATCGCTGGCCCCGTGCGGTCCCCCGGTGATGAAAGCGTGTTCTTGTGAGCTTCCTGGAGAGCCTGATGAGCTGTTGGGCCGGTAGAAGAGGCCGCGGCCGCGCTCGCCTGTTTCAATAGCGGCCTGTCGGGCGATGGGGTCAGGACGCCAGCAGTTGTTGCGCGAGATACTGCTATGCTGCTGCCGGCACGGACAAATGATGTGATACGGCTAAGGAGCTGTACAGTTTGCTCACATGAATGAGGAGGGCCTCCGATGCCACGTGCACCTCGGCGACTGCGGGTTGTCGGGCAGAACGCCGCTGCGATTTACATTGGCTGATTGCAAGACTTGTTTTGTTATGCAGTTTATAAAGATCTAGGCGGCGTGGACCACCTAGCAAGGAGGGCTTCATAAAAGTCAAAGCAAGAAGGTCAGTCCGTTTCCGCCAGCCCAACAATCATAACCCTGAGAAGTATAGTCGTCAAACAAAGTACTTGGTCAGCGGAAAGCGGAATGTGTGCGGTTACACAAAGCCGAAGCAGCCCGTCCTGTCTGACGCCGCCACCGACACAAGCGACCTCCCCTGTTGGGGATGGCATACCTTACCCCAACAAGCATTCCGTCCCAACTTTCCCCTGTGCATCCAACGCGATTTAGATGCAGGTCCCCCGCAAGATATGCTGCTGTTGAATGCTGCTGTTGAATGCCTCGCCACGCCGTACAGGTGGGAGCTGGTGGGAGGTTTATGCCTGTTTATGCCATTCACTGAGGGCCCCTCCAGCACCTAAACGGCATGATGCGGACGCATTCTGCTCTCTGCTGCCACTTCTGAGGTACCGTGTCTCACGGCGCTACTGGCCTCGTGAAGCCCTGACCCCGTACACAATGCGCAGATGCGCCACGAGCACTTCAAGAGTGTGAAGTTGCCCCACCATCCGTAGGCTCACCGGCGGACCCATAGTGAACTTGCGCCACTCTGCGCTACCTCACTCCCCATGAACAGCGCCCACGAACTGTGCTAACCGGTGACCGCTATCAAGCCGCAAGGGTAGGTGCCTGGCATCAACACGGCGCTGCTGTACGCGGCCCACACCTTCCAGTTCCCTGGAGCCCTGCCTCGTGCTATCGGGGCCCACTCTCTAACCGCACGCGTATTTGCTGTGTCTTTGAAGCACTACGATTAGTATCATACCACAGCAGCACCACACCGGCGCGTCCAGCCGCCCAAACCCCTGCCCAATCCACCGACGCCTTGCGTTCTCTGCCCTCTCATTTCGCCACGCGGCCTGCCCCGTGAGGCTGGACACATGGCCCCCTACACCTCGTCGAGCCAAACAGCGTGCACCAACCCGTTGCAGCAGCCTACTGCCGCCACATGCCACGCCGCCCCGCATCCCACACCCACTGAGTAGCGGTTTCGCCCGTCCTATCGCAAGGCCACACGATGCACCAGCAGCAGTGCACCAAAATGGCGTCACCTCCTTGCCAGCCTGGACTGGCTAGGGGTCAAGATGAAGATTGCTAGATGGGGACTTCTTGAATTGGACCCAGTGCCTAGACCAGAGATGAGCGAGCATGACCACTGGGTACTGGCCAGGGGGCAATGCCACCATCTGCACATGGATCAGCTGCCCTGATTTTAGCCCTTGGCCTTGCCGTACTTCTGTGCGATGTACAACTGCACTGTGTGATATCCAGCCGCCACCGCCGGGTCCTGCCGCGCCTCGAGTATCCTGTCGTACGCCGCGTCGTGTGAACGCAGCAGCTCCTCCATCCTCTGCTGCACATCAGTTCCCTGTTGGGGATGGCATACCTTACCCCAACAAGCATTCCGTTCCACCTTTCCCCTGTGCATGCAACGCAATTAAGATGGAAGCCCCTCGCAAGACATGCTGCTGTTGAATGCTGAAAGCCTGCCTCACCACGCCACGCCGTACAGGTGCGTGGGAGCTGGTGGGAGATTTGTGCCATCTGGTGCCATTCACTGAGGCCCCCTCCAGCACCTAAACGGCATGACGCGGACGAATTCTGCTCTCTGCTGCCACTTCCGAAGTACCGTGTCTCTCGGCCTTATTGGCACCGTGAAGCCCTGACCCCGTACACAATGCGCAGATGCGCCACAGGCACTGAAAGAGTGTGAAGTTGCCCCACCATCCAGCACCATCCGTGGGCTCACCGGCGGACCCATAGTGAACTTGCGCCCAGGGTTGCACCCTGCTTGCACCACTCTGCGCTACCTCACTCCCCATGAACAGCGCCCACAAACTGTGCTGACCGGTGACCGCTAGCAAGCCGCAAGGGTAGGAGCCGGTCATCTACACGACGTCGGCCGTGTACCGGCTGTACCGTAACCATACCGCCCGCGGTCTCACCCCTCTCCCCCGTGTCAGCGCTGCCGTACGCGGCCCGCACCTTCCAGTTCCCTGGAGCCCTGCCTCGTGCCATCGGGGCCCATTCTCTAACCGCACGCGTATTCGCTATGTCCCTGAAGCACTACCATTAGTACCATACCGTACCATAGCAGCACCACACCGGCGCGACCTGTCCAATCCACGCCTTGCGTTCTCTGCCCTCCCATTGCGCCACGCGGCCTGCCCCGTGAGGCTGGACACATGGCCCCTACACCTCGTCGAGCCAAACGGCGTGCACCAACCTGTTGCGGCAGCCTACTGCCGCCGCATGCCACGCCGCCCCGCCACACCCACTGAGTAGCGGTTTCGCCCGTCCTACCGCACGGCCACGCGATGCACCAGCAGCAGTGCACCAAAATGGCTTCACCTCCTTGCCAGCCTGGAATGGCTAGGGGTCAAGATAAAGATTGCTAGATTGGGACTTCGTGAATTGGACCCAGTGCCTAGACCAGAGATGAGCGAGCATGACCACTGGGTAATGGCCAGCGGGCAATGCCACCATCTGCACATGCAACCTTGGATCAGCTACCCTGCTTTTAGCCCTTGGCCTTGCCGTACTTCTGTGCGATGTACGACTGCACTGTGTGATATCCAGCCGCAACCGCCGGGTCCTGCCGCGCCTCGAGTATCCTGTCGTACGCCGCGTCATGTGAACGCAGCAGCTCCTCCATCCTCTGCTGTACCTCGCTGACCTGTGGTGCATGGTGTACAGCACACGGGGCAGTACACTCAAACCCTTCTATAACAAAGCCGTGACGTTGCCGAGCGGAGCAGTACATGTGCCTGAGTAAGCCATGTGCCCGGCGGACCAATGTACGATTACTCGGTGTGGCCACACGTTCTTCACTGGTCCCCGCCACACGTATCACACGAAGGTACGGCGCGGCGGGGGGTTGGGCGAGGGCTATGCGGCAGGGCGGGGTCGGCCCTCAGCCGCAAGCTACAGCTGGGCCCTGCGCGTTATGTCCCTGCTTCAGAAGGAGTGGCCGCCCGTGGCACCGTGGGTCCCCGCCCCTCGCCCCCCGGCCTCCACCCCGCCGCTGCTACCTCAGGTTACCGGTACTAGCTTTTTGTTTCCTGTCCCCCACCCCCCACCCCCCACCCGTCACGCGGTTTCTCCCCCGGTACCCCCACCCGCACTGGCTGCGCAATACCACTTACGCTACTTGTCCTTTGTTTACCCCCCGCACGCACCTGCCGCCCGGTCTTGGTCTTGCGTGCCCGCACGTGTGCAGACAGCACGTGCTCGTTAAGCCACACGCACTCGTCGTCACAGTGGCCACTGGGCTCTAGTAGCGGGGTGGCGGGGTCAGCCAGCTTCGTTACTGCGCATGGGTGGCGTCACGGCACAAGACTTACGGGACGCTGGACAGGGTTGGACAGGGTTGTACCGGTATACCTTGCAGCAGGCCGTGCAAACCCTATGGTGCAGAGCATATTGTGGCACGTAGCCAGGGCCGCTACGCACGCATCAGTTGTGGACCCTGATGGGCGCAGGCAGTCACACCCTCCAGGCTCGGGCGGGCCCGACCCAACTGCGTGCAGGTCACCGGCTCCCCTGGTAACCGGTGCCTCCTGAGCGTGCCAATGCAGTGTACAGGCACAGCGCTTTACGTACAATGAGCCATCTGGTGCTTGGATTCCACGAACTGGGTGTAGCGGTTGTACTTGGTATCCGCCCACTGCAGCGCCGCCCCGGGATCAGTGTATCCAATGCCCATGCGTTTCCAGAGCACTCTGGGGGTGAAACGGACGGAGTGGGCGGGGGGAAGGACAGCAACAGCCGTGTGGAAGGAGCTACAGAAGATGATGGCGTGACACTGTAGTGCTTGAGCGCGCAGCAGCTCGGTTTGTAAGGTCAGCGGGGCGTTGGGCAAGCAAGGCACAGAAGCCAAGCAAGGGCGCCACGCATGGCGAGTGCGCGCAAGTGCCGTTGCAAACCGCATTTGTCCTAACGAAGCTACAGGACCGTTCACCTGCCCGTACGCTTCCACGGAAGCATAAGAGACAACATTGCATGTGTGCCGTACACAGTACAGTCTACCTGCCAGGTGCACGTGCACCACACGCCCGCCCCTTCCTACTGGGTAAAGAGGCAGTCCGAGCCACCGCAGCCTTTTGGCTTCTGCTTCAGGATGTGGGCGATTGCTTCGTCTGGGTCGATGGACCGCATCAGTCCCACGGACAGGATGATGCCTACGCCGCCGTGGCCCGTGGCCTGGTAGCAGCTGCGGACGGGGCGCGTGTGCAGCCTGTGGGCGGACGAGTGGACGGGTGTGGACGGGTACTGTCAGTCGGCACCCAAGCGCCAAGCCCCAGAATCCCAGACCCGGAACCCGGAAACCTCGCACCCCCGCCGGGTCCCTAGCTTGCCCCCTGGCCCCCCGAAGACCCAGCCCGCCTGGATCCCTCGACCTCTGACTCACCTTTCATCGTGTACAGCGCAGAAGTTGCGCGACAGCTGTAACCCGTCCCACTTCTCAGTGCTGTTTTGGCGTGGTCCGAGCACGTGGGCTAGCAGGGGCGTGTTGTCCACATACTGCTGGTGCACATGCCCTGCCTCTGGCCCGTCTCGCATCTCCCAGTCCGCGCTGTAATGGCCCCTAAACCTGCGCTCGGACAGCTCATGTATCCTGAGGTGCTTGCGCATCCATTCGTCGTATTCATGGCTTGTACGGCGCATGGCTTCCTCCTGTTCCCGCTGCTGCTGCCTGCTGCCGCTATCCGCGCCACGGCTTCCCCCATGAGCTGACGAGCCAGCGTGCGCTGTTACGTAATCATGTACGGCGTCTGTGAGCTGTGGGCCGTACGCCGTCCTCATGCGGTCCCTGTCCTTTTCGCTGCAGCGGTAGGCGGGGGAGTAGGTGCCGCAGGCCAGGGCGCGAGTGCAGAAGGGGCAGCCCGGCCGGGGAATGAAACTTGAGTTCTGCGCACGCAAGGGGAGTGGAGGCCCCCATCAATACGGAATTACGGACCGTTTCGGCCGCTAAAAAGCGTTCTCTGCAGGCAGTTATTATAGGCAAAGGATCCTCAACCCCGCAAGCGGCAACACAAAGCAGGCTATACGGGCAGACTTGGCAGTGATCGCAGTGGAGGCGCCTCCTAGGCCCAAAGCATTCCCGCATCTGCGACCACCCAACTCGGTGTTACATGCATGGTGGGAGCAAGTGTACCTGGGTGGGTACCATGCGATGCGGCGACACACGAGACGCGTAGTGTGTGCGTCTTCACTGTTATATGCGCAACATGGATGCCCCAGTAGACAGTAATGTCGCACCACCCACCGAGCGTATGGTGGAGGTGTTGTAGGAGCAGGGAAGGCAGCGCGGTGCGCCCGGGCCGGGGTGTACGGAGTCGTACCACAGGTTGTCGGTGATGGCCAGAGGGACGTTGGGGTCCAAGGAGGACAGCAGCCGCAGAACGCCTGATGAGGTTTTGGGGGCAGGGGCGCAAGGGTAGCAACAGGAGAGGAAGCGTTACCTGGTTGGAGCGGTACGCACAGCACATGAATGCACTGTACCTGCTGATGGCCCCCTTGCGTCCCCTTGGCTCCCTGGACACGCCCAACTGCGGGGCGTGTAACGGTCACTATACAGTTGAGCGAAACGGCGCTGCCGTTATTTGAGGTACGAGGGTAAGTACCACGTAACCGGTGGCTGTGACGCGTTGGGGCCCGGTCGTGGTCGGCAGACGCCTCTTCCCCAGGGGATGCCAGATTATAAAAGCAAACACCATAATTAGCCCACCTGTCATGAAGAATAATGTATCATCGTCGCCGTACAGCATCCACTTGTAGGTGTCCCCAAACTGCTTGTGGGCCATGAACGGCGTCATTCCGCCACGTGTGTCCCCTGCGTGGTTGGTGCGCTCGAGGATAATGGAAGCGCGGATAGACGCGAATGCCAATGCATACGCAGCCATACGCCACTATAAGTTGATTAACGCATAACATTAGGCATCTCATCATCCGGCGTAGGTTGCATCTACACTGGCGTACGGGTTCTGCGTAGGGCAACGAGCTCACCTGTGTTGAGCCCTCGCCACGTGCCTTTCTCGCGGTCATCGTCTTCCCAATAGCCATACGTTTCATTGAAGGCCTGGGAATCTGGATCCCGATTAAGTTGCTCTACAAGCTTGCTGTCATTCAGCGCTGTAAATTGGCGTATACCCTTGTCGCGCCACAGCCTTCCCACCCTGGTCAGGGGCAGACGATGGACGCAGCTGTACTGTGCGACGACAATGTCGCTTGGGTCATACTCCAACCCATGCAGCTGTGCACAATAGAGACATGGTAAGAGCAACGACAAGAGCGAGACTGTTGCTATCAGCCACATGGCGCCAACTACGGCTGGTCCCCTTACTAATGAGAGTCCGGTCGTCGCACATTGCAGTCATGCGCTCAAGGTATAGAACATGGCTCAAGACGACTAGAGTTGTCGAGGTCTATACGTTCGAGGCAAGTGCAACGGTCAAATCGGGTCAAGTCAGCGGCAGGGTAGGGTCACATGGGGTAGATCACATGGTGCGACCCAAAACAACACGTTCCATCCGGGCTCAACCATAGCGAAATATGTACATCTAATAGTAACACACATCTATCATCAATTCTGCGAGCTTCCTACGCCCCATTCACACTGACACGACGTTTCGGGTCGCCATTGCCTCGCCCGAGGCAGCCTCAGTCAGTATGCCGCGCGTTCGAGCTTGCGCTGGATGCTGCAGCCCATTTGAACGCGGCAGAAGGGCCAAGCGCTTAGAGCGCTGCCGGATAAATGGTGCTCCCAGCCCTGACGCCATCCCCTGTGACGGTTATGTGTCAGTGGGCACGGGCGTGGGCGCTCGGCGCGCGAAATGCCTTGTTACCATATAGGGATGCTGCACTTTTGTTTGCGTTCTGGGTGGCTGTGGCATGGCCCGGCGGGCCTCCGTTGCCACGTGTGAGTGGGCGTGGGCGCTCGGCGCACGAAGCGGGACAGGTTTGCCGCCGCGAACAAAAGCGCCAGCGCATGAAATGTGTTACTATGACACCATATACTGATGCTGCATTGTTGCTGTTTGCGTTCTGGGCGGCTGTGACGTGCTTTGGGGCGCCTTCTGCCATCCCGGACAGGCCCAGACCTGCCCAGACCCTCACCTTCAACCCCCTGGCAGACCCTCGCCGCCATGGCGAACAGACCCGTGCACATAGCGTCAAGTTTACTTTTATAACATATAAAAAGGTTATTTACTTTTCTACCCTGTTTGCCATGGCAAAATTGTGTTTCCAGGGGCAGCCAGGGGGGTAGTAAACGGCCTTTCCGTGCACCTGGCGTGGCCTCCCCCATGTGGGTTAGGGTTGCCGCCGGGGTCGAGGGCAATGTGCTCACGCTATGCCTTTCCCAGCCCGAAAGGGACAACGTTGATCTATTTATACATGGTGATGAACCAACCAATGTTCTGCGTGCTTGGCATGGGCGACCTTGCGCGATGCATCTTCGGGACCCTGCACCGTCAAGGACAGCCCCAAAAGACTGTGTAGCTAACATGCGCACCCCACATGGCGCATGTGAGCCCCTGGCTCCGTACGCAACGCCAACGGCAACAGCCTACTGTGCTGTGCAGACATGGCGGGTGCCACATCCCACCTCCCTACCTGGTCTATCTTGGTATATTATTACCGGTCAGGGGCGGGGCTCAGAGCACGGGCTCGCCAGGGCTCGCAAAGGGCAAACATGCATACCGGTACGCGGTCACGCGGCCTACAAGCCCCAACCAGGCAGCAAGGACGGGACTGGACCCCAAATGCCGAGCACGTTCCTGTCCACAGTCACATGAGCGACGACAGCAGGTGCCCCACTTTGCCTCACCGTACGCGCATCTTTGAACACTGGGCATGAGCGTTCGCCAACCTCAGCTCAACCCCGCCACCTCAACGCTCAACGCAAGGACATGTGACTGAGGCCACTGTGCAAGGCAGAAACTCGGAGCGCCCCGCGGTGCCGTGCATCACTTGCTGGGGTTGCAGCGGCGCGTGTTCCCTTGGCCCGGTGCGCACTAGTGCCAACCTGCCCGAGCACGTGTCGTTCAGGTACTCCCGTGCACAATCAGGCACCACCACTTGTCCACGCGCCTACAGCACGTGGCTCCTTTGCCAGTCCGTTGCATGCATCCCCGTTCCTTATCATCGTCCCGCACAGGTTCAACGACGTGTCGCCCTGAGCGACCTGGGCACCCCTTCCGTGCTTCCGCCCCTGATCTACACCACCGCAGACTCCCGGTTGCGCACCTGGCTCTCACAAGCTAAACTGGGCGATATGAATCATGACTTGAGCCATTACTATGGGTCACTGTCCAGCACCGGTGCACCGGAGTCCGCTTGAAACCCGCAGCCACCTGCCAGCCCGCCCCATGAGTGCCGCTGGCACACAACCCATCTGGTCCACACTGCAATGCTCCCTCCTTGAGCAACACGCCGCTGCCACGCCCTCACGCCCTCCGCCTACCGTACTCGTCCGCCTCCACATCCTCCCCTCCCCTCCCAAGCAGCGACTGCCGCTCGCTAGGGTCCCCGCCCACGCTGCCCTCCGCCCCCAGCAGGCCGCCGCTTGCTGCACCTGCACCTGCTGCCCCCGCCGCTAACCCACGCGCCGGCGGAACCTGGTGGTACAGCACCAGCACCGCCAGCAGCACCAGCAGCGGCATCACGAAGGCGGGGATGCGGATGACGGCAGAGTACAGCGCGTCGCCTGCGGCGGGGAAGGGAGGGGCCAAGGACTGCAGCTGTCAGCTGAGCTTGCGGGGGTTGGGGCCGTGGGGTCGGAGGTCGTGCAGGCCAGCGCACTGCACGCGGGCAGACCGTGACGTGGGACACCGTTCAAAGAGACCCAGCAGACAGGAGACAGCGGGGGTACCGGCCATAACCCTCAATCTGTGTTGAAGCACGGCCGAACCCACTCCGGGGGACGTATGCTCATTACACCTTCGATGTGCAAACGTGGGCATCGCGAGCTGGTCTCGGTCTAGGCCCCATCTTTTGCGGCCGCTGGCCAAGCGTACGAACCGCCAAGGACTTTGTGTACTTCTGGACTTGCAGCGCAACCACGCGGGGTCGACTGGCCCCAAGCTGCAGGCCCATAAGCTGGCTGCCCCACCCTCGTCCCACCCACGCATCCCTGCTGACCCACCCTTGACGCCCTCGAAGGCCTGCAGGAAGGTGGCCTTCTCCTGCAGCCCGCTGGCCACGGCGCCCAGCCCCGCCAGCCACGCCGCGGCGCCGCCCAGGCGGTGCAGCGGGCCCAGCGCCAGGCGCTGCGGCAGACCCAGGCGGGGCCACAGGTAGGCGTAGGCGCCCAGCGCATACTGCGAAGGCATCAGGAGTGCAAGGCGTCAGAGGCCGGGCGGGACGCTAATAGATGCACGTCAACGGCGTACTCGGCAGGGTCGGGGATTTCCTGGCAGAACGTACAGGGCTGTAATAGGACCTGGGCGCCGGTTACGGCGTGATAAATTGCTTCACCGCGGGCACAGGTAGGGCTAGGCGCTCAGAGCGCACTGCAGGGCGGCCACGTGAAGGGCGGGGTTGGGGGGCACGGGCAGCAAGTGCAGGGGTGTACTGGCTAAGTGGCTATGAGTGACGGTGTAGTAGATGGCTACGGGCGGGGTTACAGGTAGGCGCAGGTGCTCAGTTCGCACTGCCGGGGCGCCGTGTATGTGGAGCGCAAGGGAGGAGTATGTGGCGTCAGGGCAGGTCGGGGCAGCCTGCAAGGCCTTCGGCCCCACGCCTACGGCCAATGTTACTGTACACCAGAGTCCTCAGGCAGCCTACGCACTCGCCTGCGCGGCCACCAGACCCAGGGCTGTGAGTCCCAGGTACGAGTGCGGGGAGTAGAAATCCGCCATGGGCACCGGCCGCTTGAGCGTGTGCGAGCGGTACACCGCCAGGAAGCCCAGCAGCAGGCACAGCAGCGCAGCGGAGTGGCAGCCCCAGTGCAGCCGCTTGCGGGAATCCCTCGTGTAAGAGGCGAGGGTGGGCGGGGGCAGGTGGGTAAGGGTTGGTGGGTTGCGGTGGGGTGGACAGTGTGCGCCGGGAAAGTTGGGGCAGCGAGGCTGGGATTGCCGGTATGGTTACAGGCTTGGGGCGCGGTAGGTACTAGCACAGTAAGCAGGGCCCAGGTGCGAAATGAGATGGACGCATAAGAGTCAGTGGCATGGGTGGTGCGGGGAGATTGCAAGGCCCCCGCCCACCTGTACCTGGTCAAGGAGGAGACTGGGGGCGCCTGATACGCCAGCAGCGCTTCAGCCATGAACACCACAAAGCCCAGGACCATGAGCACCGGGTGCCAGTTGAACAGGTGCTTCGTGTCATTCTCGCCGTTGCCTTTATCGACTGGGGAGGTGCCGACGCCGCCGAGGAGGGCTTGCACCCAGTGGCCAACGAGGATGAGAATGGTGAGCCACGTAGCGCGGGCGAGCCAGGCCGTAGCGCGCGGAGCTGGCGGGCCTATAGGCCACCTTGCAGGCTGCGTGACGCTATCGTCACTTCCAGACATGTTCCGCACTTGTGCTCAGCAGTAAAGTTGCTCACTGTCACTAGGTTCGCAGCAGTTGCCTTGAGAGGAGCGCAGACGTATGCACGAGTTGAATACAGCTGCAGATACCAAGGCTGTACTCGTGTCTGAAGTGGCTGCAATACCAAGAAGTGTATTGCGGTATAGGCGAACGTTGGGAGTTGTGGTTTCGGCAGACGTTCGGAAAGCGCAAGCAGCGCAGCATTCACCACGAAGGAAGCCTCGCTATCGCCGATTCTCCGGTCGTAGGAGCTACAGAGTAGCGCGAGTGCCGCGCAATAAGCTTGTAGCACCATGGACATCGTCCAGCTTGCCGTTATTGTCGTGGTGGCTGTTGCACTCGTTGCTCTGCTTATCGTCCGCCAAACACGCGAGTATGGGCGACAACTAGAGCAGCTTGAGGCAAGCAAAAAGAAGCCGAAGGAGTTCGGCGTCTACACAGTTGAGGAGGTGGCAAAGCACGACAAGCCGGATGACGCGTGGATCATCATTAAGCATAAAGAGACCCAGGAGTACCGTGTGTAAGTGGTTGCAGGGATTCTGTGCAATGGGCCCCCTGGTTGGCGGGTAATCGTCGATTGCTCTACCCGCGCACGAGGTCACACCACCGAAGCACTACGTCTTTATGTCTCTGACTGATATCCAATGAACACGCCAGCCGTAATACCTGGATGCTTTCCGTCTCGGTTGCCACCCTGCGCAAGCACGAAGTGCCTCCACCCGTCCCACACCCCTCCACCTTGGTCCAACCCCGCACGTCCGCAACCTTTGCAGCTACAACGTGACGGAGTATGTGGTGGAGCACCCCGGCGGGGACGTAATCCTGCGCAACGCGGGCGGCGACGCCACGGAGGGCTTCCACGGGCCGCAGCACCCTGTGACCACGTTCCTCATGGTTGAGGAGTACTGCATTGGGAAGCTGGCGGAAGGAGAGGTGCCGCCGCCGGCGAAGCTGTCATAAGACAGCCTGCAAATGCAACCAGCGATGCGAGATTGGAGATGCACAGCAGCGTGGCAGCGGTTTGCCATGGGCAGCAGCGTGGCACAGGAGGAGGGGAGAGGCGCGTAGCCTGCAGGGCAAAGCGCTCTTCCGGTTGGCAGGGCGCCGTGTGGTGCAACAGCTGATGCCGCGTTGTAAGTGCTGGCTCCTAAATTTCTTCAGCAACGCCGACTAGGTGCTGGTGGCGGGTCCAGTGGCCACAGCTGAGGGCATGCACCAATGGTGCTGCCTGGTGCTGTGCGCAGCTGGGTGGGGAGGTGTACGCCATGGCGTCGAAGCTGTGGATGCTAGATGCGCAAGCGAGCAGCAGACATACGCTATGGCATGCTTGCTGTGGGACCTGAGGTGATGCTGAATCTGGTATTAGGATCCGCCAGGGTGTGGTTGGAGGGGTCAGGAGGGGCTGTTGCAGGGCCCTCCTATTGCTTCTGTATGGGGCCCCTGCAAGTGTGGGGACATAAGCGCGCGGTTGCAGCATCCGAACTGCAAGCAGCAGGAACTTTTAGGGAGTGAGTGGCGGTGGCACAATGGAACGGACGGGACCGTACTGACGAGCGGTCGATGTGGGTGTGCGTGGACGGTACCGGTGTGACACGGGAAGGGCGTGATGCTGCGATATGCATGCAAAGCGCATGCTGGTGTGGTGAACCTGGTGACATGGACCCTCGAAAGACAGGAAGCAGTTCAGTTTGGAGCCTTTAGAGGTTGGCCGTCACGCGTGGTGCCTCAGGTTGCACAGGTGGCTGGTGTGGCACTGATGCGGGACCGACCGGACGCAACAGTTTCTCCGTTGGTGCGATTGGTGCCCAACAAGAGGGCGTGACAGTGTCAATGTCACGGCCAGGTGTGATGAGTCAAGTGGAGGAGCTGACCGCTTTGCTGTGGCGTTGTACTTGGTGAGTGCACGAGCCATCCTGTTCCGCGGGCCCCGACACACAGCGCCTGGCACCTGCACACGGCAGCCCAACCGTCGCCGTGAACCGTTGCGAGCATTTTAGTTGGCCGTGCGTTTTTGTAATACAAACGCACCGTTAAATATGAAGTGATGCACTTACACCGCCGACAGCAACTGCTTTGGTTTACAAGTCCCGACGCGACGTGCAACTCCCGAGGCACCATGGACTTCAACAACTCTGTGTTCCTCACCATGCAGAAAGCATGACGACTTGGATTGCCAACAACTTCTGACCTTTGAACGATGCAAGAACAGCGCGGCTTCTGGCCGGTGCTGCTGCCACAAGGCTGAGCCCCTTGATGCCTTCGCCCGGCAGTGCCCCGCTTCAGCGCCGCGCAAGACGCAACCAGGGGCCCCGCCAGTCCTCAAATCTCCTTTTACGAGCATATTAAGCGCATCCCCATCTCCATGTCAGCCTCCAGCAGGCCCATCCTTGTCCGGCTGTTGCTGGTGGCTGCTTACCTAGCGCTGCTACCCCCCGGCGGTTGCCATGCCACACCAGCTGCCGAGGCCCTGTCAGTAGGCGAGCCCTGGCGCACCTGGCTCTCACCACGCTACAAGGCTCGCATGGAGTCCCGCCTGCAGCGGCGCAGCGCCATGCGCGGCCTGCGGGACGTCATCCCCAGCCGCCTGCCGGCAACGCAGCAGCGGCTCAGCAGGCCGCCAGAGGCCTCTGCCGTTGCTGCTGCCACAACCGCCACAACCGACGGCACCACGGCGCGGTCGGCGGCAACTGTCAAGGTCTTTATCGGCGTCATGGTGAGCCTTGGTCATGGTGGATTGGTGGCGTCCGTGCACTGCCAGGGGTGTGCAGGTAGGGGTGTTCAAGCCCGCCGTGGAGCACGGGCCCACGCAGTGCGTGGCGCCATCAGGCAGTGTTCCGATCTTCCGTGGGGGCTTTCGGATGGCGCGTCGAAACAGGTGCCTCCAGGGGACCCAACTTTCGGATGGGGGGTCCAAGCAACCCCGAACGGCCCCCCTCACGGACCCGTGTCTTTCGGATAGGGGCCCCAATGACTTTCGGAGAAAATCAGCTCAAAATGCGCCTGCTTCGAACCAACCGATGAAGATAGGAACGCTGCCATCAGGTGTCTTGCTGGGTGGCGACGTCAACCCAAGCGCAGCAGCTAGGCAGTCTGCCAGCATATGAACCCATGGCATACTTCACCCCCGCAATTCTTGCTTGCCCTGCCTTCAAATGCAATACCTTACTCGGAGCACCAAAACAACTTGAGTTGCACGCTTGGCCCGCCACGGCATCTTGACGTGCACCGACCCAACTCCTTGGTCCTCAGCCGCACCCGACATACTATCCTACTCTCTCCTGCCCGTGCCCCTCCTGTGTCCACAGACTAGCGTTGGCTCCGCAGGCACTGATGCGCCCCGCTACAGCAAGTTCGACTACGCGGGGCGGCGGGAGGTGCTGCGTGCCACGTGGTTGGGGCAGCTGGCGGGCGCTGGCGGCAGTGGCACGGGGACACGTGGCGCTCGCGGCGAATCGCACACAGCACCGCCCGCCGTATCATACGACAGGGGTCTGATGGATGCCCGGTTCGTGGTGGGGCGGCCGGCTCCTGGGTCGCGGGAGGCGGGGCTGCTGGCACAGGAGCAGGGAAATCACGGGGACTTCATGGTGCTGGACGTGCCAGGTGGGCAGCCTGTTATTCACATGATCTGTATGCCGTAATTCGAAGCGTATCATACTCGACGGGGCCTGGATAGCGACTGACCGGAGGCGAAGCTAACCCAGACGTGCATACCAGTAGGGCTGCACAACTGCGCATGCGTAAAAGGGTGGGGTTGCACGGTACAGGGGCTGGCAGCTGGGCACGGAGAGGCCTAGTGCAAGTTGTAAGGCAAGCTGCACGCACGACATACCTGCGTGCATGCTCGTTCCCGACGCTCGCAGACTGCTACACGTGCCTAACCAACAAGACCCGGGCCTTCCTGCTGGCCGCCGTTCGGGAGTACCCCAACGTAGAATGGGTAGGTTGGCAACCGTGAGTCCCATGCACTGGATAGCTGACCTGCACGGTGCTTCGTTCGCGTAGGAGCCGTGGCGGTCTCCTAATGGGCGCCCACCATCTCCCACGGTCTCACCTCACTGTACGGATACGCATGTGCCCAGATGTGCCACTTGCTACTTAGCCTCGCCTGCGTTCTGGTGCACTCCGGCACCTTCCCCCGCCCTCCCCAACCCTTTTCCCGCCTTTCCCACCTCCCCATGCCGCCAGGTGGTCAAGGTGGACGACGACGTGGCTCTGCTGCCGCCCCGCCTGCTCATGGCGGCAGACCAGTGGTCAGCCATGGGCGCAGAGTGAG
>VFQN01003306.1_pt1 | contig 23376 bp, 20 predicted proteins | sample 3512371 | NCBI WGS metagenome assembly VFQN01 (sample SAMN10412370, study PRJNA504923) | tailings metagenome | isolation source: Replicate 2 from Balatoc abandoned mine | place: Philippines: Itogon, Benguet | collected 2017-08-28
GCAACAGGGTGTGCAGGGGCATGGTGACGTCATCCAGGGCAGCCCCGGGGTCGATCCCGCTGCTGCTGAGCTGCCGTGCGCCGCCAGGGGTAGGGTTCTCGCCCACAGAGCTGCAGGCACGTTGGGCGCTGGGCATGGTGAGGGAGGTGGAGGCTGACAGGCACAATCCAGCGGCAATGAGCTCCGGCAGGGCCTCGTACGCAGGTGGCAGCGGGTCCTGCTGCTGCTGCTTCTGGCTGCCGGGCACGTGGGCTGACGCCGACGCTGTGCCGCTGGCCCCCTGCTGGTCGCAGGCAGGCTCCTCCACTGCAGCGCTGCTGGCCTGGGCGTCAGGCACGGCTGTGGCCATGACACCAGACGGGGACCCGGCCAGAGACACGCTGCCAGTGCCGCCCTCGCCGCTCACTGGGCTGGATGCTGCGTTGGCCTGGGCGCCTGCATCAGCCAATCCAGCAGCGAAGGAGGGCATAGGCTGCATGGGAGGCACCGCCTGGCGCCCCAGGGCACCCTCCCGCAGGCGGGCAAGGCCCCCAGCCGGCAGCGGCGAGCACAGGTTGCTGAGCAGCGACGTCCAGAACGCTGCGGCCTCGGCCATGACGGCAGGGACGGTAGCCTCCGGTGAGGCGGCTGCACCGTCGGCAGCGTCCTCGCTGTTGGGGCTGCCAGAGATCGCCGCCAGCGCCGGAGTGCCCACGTGGGACGGCGCCGCACCGAAGCCAAAGCTGAACTCCGAAGCAGCACCAGGACTTGCAGCGGTCATCCTCCTCGCTGACCCGTAGAAGCCAGAGTAAGCTGCCATCGCGCCCCACGCGCCAAGCGACATTGCAGGGCTCATAGCAGCGAGCGAGGGAGACACACCTGCTCCGCTATGGTCTGCCTGTGGCTCCCCGCTGCCGTCCTGGGCATCCCCGGGTTGCTGTCCGGCATGGGCGGTGCCCATGGCCGCTGAGGGCGTGCTGCAGTGGGCTGCTGCGTTGGCAGATGGAGCTGTGCCGAAGGAGAACGACGGGGACGCTCCCGCGCCGCCGCGGAGGGAGAAGGCAGGGGAGCCCGCGACGCCGTGGCAGAAGGACAGGGCGAGGGACGGGCAGGGCGACACGGCTGAGCCCGGCATGGTGGGGGAGGCTGCCAGCTGCAGGCGGTCCCCAAAGCTCTGCGCGCCGACCACCGGGCCGGCGGACGGGCAGCCCTCTGCGTCACCTGCTGCCCTGGCGCCAGGCATAGAGGGTGTGGCGTCCTGGTCGGCGGCCGCGTGCCGGAAGGCCAGCCCATGGCCCGCGAAGGCGAAGCTGATGGGGCTGCCCAGAGGCGACATGCGGCGGGGGCCGCGGACGCCCCCGGTGGCATCCGTGCCCAGGCCGAAGGTGGGGGGCGCGGCGTCCTGCGGCCAGCGCATGAAGCTGACATTGCAGGCGTTGGAGGCCGGGGTGCGGTTGGTCATCTGCTTGGCAGCGGTGCTGAAGCCAAAGCTGGCGGCCTCGGAGGTTGCGGGGGAGTCGTGCATCCCGCCCCCCAGGAGCCCAGGGCTGCCCGAGGCCACCTCGTCAAGGACGGGGAGGCCGAAAACCAGGGGGCTGCGCACAGGCTGCTGCGGCCGCGGCACACGGGCGGCGCCGCCGCCGGGCAGTGGGGAGCACAGGTGCGACAGCAGGTGCTTGAAGGCGTGCACAGCGGCCGGGGAGGGCGCCTCCCGGTCGGCGGTACCGGCCGCAGCGCCTGGTCCCTGGTCCGCGGAGCTGGAGGATGAGCCATGGCCGCGTGCGGCAGCGGGGCCAGCGCCATGCAGGAACGCCAGCAGCTGAGCAAACGCAGGCGCGTCTGGCAGCCCGGATGAAATGGGCATGGCACCCGCACTGATGACGCCACTGGGAGCGGCCTCCTGCTCCTCCTGGGCCTTCTGCTCCGGCAGCTGCACCTGGCTGCTGCTCGATCGTGTTGGCGCTTCAGCCGTACTGGGCTGTGCAGCCCTGGGCTTGGGAGCTGCGGCCGTGTGGTGCTGTGCAGCCAGGGACCGGTGCGCGGCCAGTGGCATGGGCGAGCGCAGCTGTGCGAGGAGCTGCATGAAGCTGAAGCCTGCAGGGGAAGTGGGAGGGGGCTGCTGCTGCTCCTGCTGCTGCGCGCGTTCCACAGCTGGGGGGCTGATGGGCGAGCCGCTGCCTTGTAGCTGCTGCATCTTGAGCCCTGGGCGCAGCTCAGACATGACGTGCACAGCCAGCGCGTCCAGGGCGCGCAGATGCACAGGTGTCAGCTGCACCAGCGGCACCGGCGAGCATGGGATGACACCCTGCGGCGCCACACCGCCTGACACGGGAGTGCCCGCTGCAGCAGGGCTGCCGCTGGAGCTGTCCGGCACAGGTGCAGGAGCGGGAGCCAGCTTCATGGCCAGCGCGGGCGTGCCGGGAGTCCCCATGGCAGCACCGCCCAGCAGCTGGGCCGCGGCCATCACCAGGCCAGCAGGCGCGAAGCTGAAACTGGCGGGCGTGGGTGCGTCCTCGGCCTCCGACCCACTCGCGAGCACTGCACCGACCGGGAGCCCACCCATGCCAAAGCGGAAGCTGGCGGGGGTTGCCACGCCCGAGCCGGGCAGCTGGTTCGGAGTCATGGCGAAGGGCAGCGCCCCCATGCCGAAGCTGAAGCTGGCCGGAGTGGCGACGCCGGATCGTGGCTGGCCGTGCTGGCCGTTCTGGGTGGCGAGGCCCGACCGGGCGTTGCTGTACAGCGACAGGAAGGAGCCGGGGGTGGGGAAGGCCTCCAGGGGCGTGGCGAAGATGGTGGAGCCGGGGGAGTCGGAGAAGTCGGGCTGCGGGGTGTTGGGGTAGCTGTTAGCCGGCCGGCTGGACTCGTCCGCGTCGTCGTGCAGACCGCTGGCGTGCAGTTCGTTAGGCTGCGCCTCCTTGAGCCCGGCCTCTAGCGGAGGCGTGGCAGGAGAGGCGGTGGCGGGCTCCTGCGGGGCTGTGGCATCCTGCGGCGTGGCTGGCGCCGAGTGGTCGGCATCGGCAGCGGGTGCGGGTTCGGCTGCCGGGGAACACACCTCTGACATGGCAGCTGATGGGGCGGACTGGGCAGCTCCCGGAGGCGTTGCTGGGTCCACGGCTGCGGGGCTGGCCTCTGCGGTACTCGCCTCGCCCGGTCGCACGGCGTCAGGGGTGCCCAGACTGGAGCTGTCCACGGCCTGCGGGTGAAAGGTATGGACACGTGTCAGTGTGGACGAGAGAGAGGTCGTTACGTGAGGCCGAGGAGTAAGGGCATCGCATGCCAAGCGTTGTGCATGTACGGTCATTGTGTGCTATTGCACGGCGACAAACATACCGGGCACAAGTGCCTCAGGAGAAGCAAGCTAGCACTGCACTAGATTACCCCATACCTGCAGCTGCAGCAAGAACGGCGGCGATGGGAGCTGCTGCTCTACGCTTTGCGGCTCCGCGGACGGGCCCCGCGTAAACGCATGAGGAGGGCTGCACACCACATCCGCTGCACCCGCACTGATCGCCTGCTCCTCCTCGGCAACGGGCGAAGGGGCGGCGGCACCAGCCAGCTCAACTGCCGTGGGCACGCTCTTCCCCGCAGGGCTCGGTGCGGCGCTGGCGTCGCACTCGCGGCTGCCAAAACGTGCAAGCAGGTCGGGCGACGCCTGCTGCTCCTGCGCTTCCTGCACGGGTGCATCGCTGTACGGCATGCCTTGCGCTATTGGACTGGCAGCGCTAGCGCACGCTGGGCTGAAGTGCAGCACACCGCCGCGGCTGTGGCTCTCCAGGCACCCCCCAGAGCCCATGGACGGCAGGGCATCGTTGCGCTCAGGAAGGGGCGTGGCTGCCAGGCTGGGCGGCGCTGAGTTGGTGTCGAAGAGGGGGTTGCACAGGATCTCCGGGCCGGGGCTGCACTTGTCCCCTGGGGTGTCCAGCCCGTGCTGTGGTAGGGGCGACAGGCCGTACGCGGTGCTGGCAGGTGAGAGTGCGGCGGCATCGGGGTCCTGCTGCCCATCGTGCTGCTGCTCCTGCTGCGCCCAGTGCGCGAAAGCGACTGGCCGCGGCCCCTGGGAGGCCATGCTGAGACCTGCAGATGGCTGCGGGCTAGCGTGGCTGGCGCCTGGGGTATCCGCAGCGGATGCCGGCTCGGGGCTGCAGGCGCGCGCCAGGTCAGGGTTGAACCAGGGGGTTGGGGACCACAGCATTGGGGAGCCGGCTGGCGGCGAGTTGGACTCCCCTGCAGCGCTGGGCTTGTTCACGCTGCGACTGCACGCCGAGAGGGCGGTGGGGGTGGTGGCCTCCGCTGCGCCCGCAGCCGCCCAGGCGGCGAAGGGCAGGGCCTCTGGCATGCGGCTGAGGACGCTGAGCGAGGTGGTGGTGTGCTCTGGGGTAGCCATGGCGCCCAGCGCAGCGTCCTCGGGCTGGTCTTCGGCGGAGAAGCTCCACTCAGGGGAGGCCGCCGCAAGGGCCTCTGGGCACTCGCCCGCACAGCTACCAGCACCACTGCCGAACCCGGGCGTGTTGGCCAGGGCCGCTGCGCCGCTCGCGTACCACGCCTCGAAGGGCACATGCTGTGGGGTGTGGCTTACCACGCTGAGGGAGGCCGCGTTGGAGGGCACGTCGTCACTGGCAGCTCCGGGGGTAAGCTCTGCTGCGCCAGCCGCACGCCAGGCGTCGAAGGGCACGCGTGCAGGTGTGCAGCTGACCATGCTTAGTGAAGCGGCCTCGCTGGGTGTCGGGGCGTCTGCGGGGTTGTGCATGGGCTGGCCGGCAGATCCGGCGGCACTACTTGGAGACACCGGCCCGACCGCCACGGCCCCCTGCGAAGCTGGTGTGTCGGGGTTGAGGGCGCAGGCAGCCCATGCGCCGAATGGGACGTGCTGAGGAAGGTGGGAGATGGTGGTCAGGGAACCGGTGGTGGCAGGTGCGTCGCCCCAGCTGTGGGTGGTCGGCGCAGGCCCATGGGGTCCGAGTGCTGGGCTATCGCAGCCGAGGCTGAGGCTGGAGGTCTGCGTGTCAGCGGCGGCAGGGCTGCACGGCAGGACATCTGGCCCTGCAACAGCGGCCGATACACCAGGCGAAACAGCGATAGGCGCCACGGGTCCAGGGCTTGCGCAGGCGTTGTTGGTGACACGCCCAGCGTAGTCACGGGCGGACACCGCGGTGACTGTTGAGCTGGAGGTGCAAGCAAGGGGGCTGGCCGGTTGACCCGGCGACGGAGCTGACGGATGTGGCGCAGACAGCTGTGCCAGCCTGGCCTCAGCTTCCTGCAGTTGCTCCTGGAGGCGCCTCTTGGCCGCCGCCAGGTCCTGGTTCTCCGCAAGCTGCGGCCAGTGCAAGGTGGCGTGTCAATGCTTACGGTATGACACTTTAGGTACACGTGTACACAATCTCAAACGCAGGCACCTAGTGATGATATGGTAGGTTATGCACGGGGCAGCGTGCTGCTTGCACGCAAAGGGGCAAGGCAGGGAGTTACAGTCGCAGGGGCTGCGAACATGAACACCCACCAGGAGGTCCACGTGCCGCTCGTTCTCCGCCGCCTCCTGCTGCGCCAGCTGCAGCTCCGACTCCTTCAGGTTGTCCACCAGTGCCTGCAGCTGCACCGCCTCCTTGGCCTTCGCCCACAGCGCGCGCATCTTGTCCAGGGCTTCTTGCGAGAGGGACACGGTCGTGAGCCCCATGGACGCCAGCCAGCTTGGGAAGGAGCCCAGCAGCTCGTCGCCTGTGGGCAGCAAGCAAATGGCGGGGCAAGCGCAAAACAAGGACGGGTATATTTGAGAGCGTCACAATGACTTGCGGGCGCGAGGGCGTAGCCGCACCAGCTGCTGGCACTGCAGCGCACCAAGTGTTGGATTGGTTTTTAGCCCAAAGCAAAACAGCCACTCGCTTAACGTTGCAAACACACGATGCACATCAGCAAGGCCGCGCTATAAGACCCAGGCGCGAACGGTACTCACCTCCGGACTCCGAGGTGTGCTCGTCCAGTGCTCCCTCCAGCCTCCGGACCAGGTCAGCGCACTCGGTGGGTGTGCTGCTCAGCGCGGGGCGGAGGGATGCGTGCGCCGAAGCCGGCGTGCACACCTCACGCGTGAAGTGGTACAGCGCGGCAATGGAAGGGTGGGGCGAACGCACTGGGCCCGGGGCCGCCTCAACCTCATTGTCGCCGTAACACTCAGGCTCGTCCTGCAGCACAGGTGAGGTGCACGCAGGGCTGAGATAGGTACCTCCAAGCCACAGTAACAGATGCACACTGGTACTACCCAGCGTCCTTTGATGCTCAAGGTTTGCTCTCGACATGCTTACCTCGTCGAAGTCTGCTGTGTCGTCGTTGTCGCCGTAGAAGGTTGACAGCTCAGCGGGCAGGCTGGAACGGCGCGAACGGCGAGAGCTGGGCACATCGGGGTCATCAGAGTCACGAGCGTCCAGCATGAGGGGGCTTGGGACAAGGCTGCCACGGCGTGTCGTGATGAAGGCCTCTGGGACTGCCAGTACAGGGCCCTCGGGACCATGGGTCTCCTCATCCAGCAAGCTGGCAAGGCCTTTGCCAAATCCGTGGTCAACGTCACTGTAAGTAGGCAGGGCCTTGTTCTCGGCCGCGGACGCCACCATGAGTGCCGGCCTTGGGGAAGCCACGTTAGGGGCGCCTAGCAATGGAGTATCATAGAAGAAAGAATTCATCAGGTACAGTACCTAGAAGCACTCACTGGTATTCCAGCACCGGTCTCGCAGCTGCGGTCGTTTACCATGCTGTGCGAGCAGCAACCTACCCGTGTTTGCAGACTGACGCTTCTGGAACAAAGGAGCAGGCAGCTTGCACTGCACATGTTGGAACTTCTTAGACGCAACAGGCCTGCGCTGGGCTGCGTTCTCCGCGTTCTCCTTGCCCGCATTTCTTTTCCAGGCCGGGCTGGACCGTGTAGAGCTGTTCCAACCCCTTGCGGAGCATTTCTGCTCCTTGTTAACATTGCCTCCTGCTAGTGCGTTGGCGTTCGGTCGGGTCTGTGGTCCTGCTAATTGCGACAGCTCCAGGCTGTCGAGGCTACCAGCACCAACGCTGCGGTGCCCCCTTGCAGCAAGAGGCTGCAGGTTAGAGCCTAGTGACCGATTGTAATCCATGTCTGCGATACCTGCAGCAGCTAGCGTGCAAAGTAGCCGGTATAGCACATCCTGTTAGAGCATTTGTGACAGCTGGCAAGGTAATGTAACAGTTAACCCCTTGTAAGGAAATAGTTTTCTGGACGGCATATGCGTCGGTATTTCACTAGCGATGAAATCTGGTTTCGAGTTGATTTGAAGTACAGTCGGCTCCATGCAGCTGCACACGCAGCCGTCAACTGCGTTAACATGTAGCTTTCCAGTATTAAATCCGTGTGATTTTGCACGCCGGTGCACGCCCTCGTCGCAACACCTGCTGTGTTGGGCACCCTTCTGCGTGCGTGGGTGGGTGCCCGGGTGCCCCTTCACCGGGCCCTCGCTTGGGCCTGCCTGCATACAAGCACTTTGCTAACGTGTCTGCAACTTGCGTGCATTTACCCTCAACCCACCTAGCCGAGGTAGGTGGTGTGCCTCCACTCCACCTGCCTCTGCTGCCGTACAGTCGAGCACATAAACATAAATTGATGCTTATGAGCGCCTAAGGCCTGGATTCTGTGGAAACGCAGAGGGGGCTCAGAGCCTCGAAATCGTCGTACGGCTCTCCACACGTGGAGGTTGGGGTGGTACGAAACCCGGACCGGAAGAGATCCCTGTGTAACAACGAAGCAAAGCGAAGCGAAGCCCTCCCAACGGAGGCACCTGGGCGAGTGGGCGCCCTGCACTACCGTCGCACTGCTTCGCGCTAGCTCCAGTGAGCAGAGTACTGTGCCGGCAGTGCTCGGGTAGGTCGGGTTGTGGTTGTATGTTGGGCCAGATCAAGCCAAATGCACATGCTGTGCAGTGTACCCTGCGGCCTGTTCTGCGTGCCTGACATGCAACCAGGTGCAAACTGCAAACTGCATGCAACCAGCGTGCAACCCCCACTCCCGTGGATCCCTGCTGCATTGAGCAAAGAGCGGTTGGGCGTGCACCAGTAATGCGCAAACTTACGGAAGTGACAGAGACGAGCACAAGTACGAACTTGCTCCGCACAGGGTGCTTACATTTCTGCTGCCAGCCCTAGCTGCTAGCAGCAAGCCGCAGAGCTCTACCAGACATCTTGTGCATAATTCGTCCATTGGTGTAAGCACAACCTATCGTACAGCACTGGCAGCATACTGAACGCCCGCCGCTTGGAACCACACCTACAATACACATGCAACCTCAGCCGTGCGTGCTTGCATCGTCCCTCACGTGCGGAGTTACCAGCAAGCATGGTGGGATGCAAATGCACCTCAGTGCACAGTGCGCAGTGCAGGGCCTCGCATGGCAATGCACGTCCACACCTCGCCGTCGTGCAACCGATACACGCAACACTGAGTACGTCACACCACGCAATCCAATCCCCACGTCACACCATCTAAGCCCCCACAGCGACGCCCCTATCAGTGCAAGGGTGGCGAGGACACCCACAGCCGCACCCACGCCCACCTCTAAACTCTCCTTCACTGCTTCTGGTCTTCCGTGTCACACCGGCCTGAGTAATGCGTCGAGCCTCCCTCACTCCTCCCCGTTAGACACCCCCGCACCACCAGCGTTTCCGTTTCCGTGCTTCCCTGACACCTCACACGGTTTCTCGCGTTTTATGCGTACCCCCGCACCACTGCCCCCTGCCGCCAAGCCCCGCAGCCACGCCGCCGCCTCAGCACCAAGACTCCCGAGCCGTAAAGCGCCCGCCACCGACTCCTCCATGTCCTCCTCACTGCCGACAGGTGCCCCGTGCTCCATCAGCCAGCGCAACACTGGCTCCCTGCACCTGTTCTTCACGGCCTCCGCCACTACACCCTCCTCGCCCCACGGCACGCCCAGCCGCCGCAGGGCGTCCAGCGTTGCCCGGTCGCCGTTAACCGCCGCCTTGATGTACGGAGTATGCCCAAACTCTGCTGAGGGCTTGTAGCAATCTGGCTGTGCTGTCAGGGACTCAAGCAGGGGCTCGCAGCCGGCATCCGCCGCATCCGCTACTAAGTACATTTCTGGGTCCACCCTTGCACCTTCTTCTCGCAGGTACCGGAATAGGTCTAGGTCGCCCCTGGCTGCAGCGGTAGAGACGATAAAACCCGCATGGTCGCGATCCCAGTCGCAGAACCCCGCCCCTGCCAGCAGCTGCACCGCCTCCAGCAGGTCCCGGCTGTGGGCCGGTGTGTCGCACGGCCAACTGTCAATCAAAGCATGTAGCTCCTTGGAAGGGTACGCGAGGGCCGACACCTCTGCCTCAAGCGCCAGCCACCGGATGAAGGCCAGGTTGCCTGTTGCGCTTCCATACGTCGTAGTACGGTAGGCTGCGTGGCTAAGCACGAGGCCCGCCTGCTGCAGGCACTCCGCCAAAGGTATGTTGCCCGCCCGCCCCACAGCGTCGCTCAGCGCATGCCGGCCGACCGCAAGCACCTTGCCAAGGCCGAGCACAGACAGCAGGTACTGCACCGCCTCCACCTGACCTGCCTCTACGGCTGTCAGTGTCAGCTCCTCAACCAGGCCCGGTTCTGCACCCGCCACTGAAGGCCCTCCCCGCTCCTGCAGCCACTGCCACTTGGCCACCGCGCCGGGTCCCTCGGCTGCCACTTTCAACAAGTAGGTCCAGGCCCTATTTCTTTCTTCTGCTGCCATGTCGCCGCCCCCAGCCACCGGCAGCTCGTTCCCCGCCTCGTCCACAAGCCACTGCGCCACGGCCAGGTCGGCATGCTGTAGGGCTGCCTCCAACACATCCGGTTCACCCCACAATTCCTCCGGCCCGTAACCCATGGGGCAGCCCTGGTCCCGCAGCCACCGCAGCCGGACCAAGTCCCCTGTGCGCGCGGCTGCCGCAGCTGTGCTGAGCTGCAGCCGGTAGGGTTCGCCTTCCGCTCGTCCACCACCATCCCCGTTCACCACCGTTCGCAGCACCCACTCCATCTTGGCCACTGCGTCCGGGGTGGCTGACTCCGCAGCTGCGTCCAACACATCCTGAATCAGTACGGGGCGAAGGCCGCTGCATTCGCTGCTGTTGCCGAACCCGTCCTGTAACGCCTCCCATGCGACCTGCAGCCCCGCCAGGTCGCAGTGCTGTGCCGCCCCCTTGAGCGTGAGTCCAGGAAATAAGAGCCCCGGGCAGCGGCGCACAAGCCATGCCAGCAGCTGCAGGTGGCCTGCCTTTGCTGCTGCATATCCTGGACAGTAGTCGCCGCCGAGACGACTCCTAACCTCATCGTAGCTTTGCAGCAGCTCCGGGAAGATGCTGGGCTGCAGCAGCGCCAGCGCCACTTCCAGGTTGACCTCGCTGCCGCTGGCGGCGGCCGTGCACATCAGCTGCAGCTTGTGCCGGAAGGGCAGCTGCCGCACGTGCTGCTGGCCTGCCTCCAGGGCCCAGGCCAAGGCGTGGGGCGGCAGCGGCTTGGACAGGGAGGCGGTGCAGTTCTCTGGTCCGCTGAGGCCGGCGGCTGCGTCCGGGGACACTAGGCGGCAGTTTAGCGCGCGGTCGTTGGGCGGCAGCAGGGAGAAGACGTGGAGCTGCAGAGCAGCGGGCAGCCACGGGCCGCGGCTGCCGCTGCTAGAGTTGGTGCCATCCATGCTGAGCACGCAGGGCCTGTGGCACGGGGGAAACCCCCTGGGCAGCGAGAGGCGTAAGGCGGCACGGGGGTCAGTGGGAACGGCAACAGTCGACATGAGAGTGAGGCAACAGACTAGCAAGGTTGCTGATAGGACTTTGAGTCGGTTTGTCGGCGACAGCACCAGCATCATCGAGGAATGAGTGCCCTGGAAGCGACAGGCGTACGCTTTCAGCTTCGTGCAACCAATAATCTCTCAAAGTAGTTACATTCGTGGTTCCTAAGTTGGCATGAAGGAGCTTACCTGCAGAAGCACGCGGACTCTCCAACGCTTAACTTCCCTCAATCTGACTGTAAAGGAATGGAGGAAGTGCCAACGCCTTGCAAACAACAACAGTATCTACAGGTCACGCGGGGTTTCAGGTGTCGCCGCTTGCGGAGTGCGTGCAATGCCCGAGTACCGTACATGGGCCTTCTGCCGTTCTGGCATGGGCGCCGGTGCCTAGCGTGGTGCCTAGCCATGCCTGGTCGTACTCCTACCGGTGTGTCAGCGCACGGGACCCGCAATTGAGGGAGGACGCTCCCCTGGTGTCCCAACAGCGAGGCTGTGTCCTGTACCCTTATCCCTCCACTGGGTCTTCACTTAAACCTTCAGCTCTGAACACGCCCTGCGGAGGGTAGCACATTCGGGTACACCTACTTTCTGCCTTATCCCGCTCGTGCAAAACCAGACTAACTGCCATCCCACCCCTTGCGCCCTTGCTGCGTCACCCAAACACGCACGCCTGCGCACGCTTCCAGTGGGTCTCCCACGCGCCGGGATGGACAAGACCAGGACAACTCGAAGACGACCCAGCAGCCGGTGACTGGGGGCCTTCAACCCCTTCCAGTCGCTGAACAGGGGAGGGAAGCTAAATCCTCGATGACCATATTTGCTGTTAGGTATGGTCGGGACAAGTACGACTCGCGTGGCCACTCGGAGTGTAACATCACATGCCAAAATGCTGATGGCTCCTTGTGCACCCTGCTGGCTGACACCGCAGGGGCAACGTGACCGTCCGTGGCGGACCACACACCGCGGCTTCAATCACGTGGACAATCAGGCACAGTCGCACACGCGGGGGCAGCTGCCTCGCACTCCAGCTGGCCTAACGGATCATGAAACCCATGCTTGTTTAACAGCTTAAGAGCCCGGTACACGAAGCCGTCACTCCTTGCTACATCGTCAGCTACCGGTATTCACGTGGAGCATCGTCATCAGTGCGTGGCTGGCACGGTTGCTGTCAAGAATGGTGGGCTACACATGCAGTGCTCTGCACATTGCATGACTCCCACAACACATCACGTCCACGCCTCGCCATCGCCTAGTTGCGCAATGAGTGCACGTAACACCGCCATTGTCACTCCACGTCTCAAGCCTCCCGCAGTCCTCCACATCAGACACCCCAGCACCGCTGGCCCCTGCCGCCAAGCCCCGCAGCCACGCCACCGCCTCAGCACCAAGCCTCCCACACCGCACAGCTTCCCCCACCGCCCTCTACATGCCCTTTGCGCTGCCCGTCGGTGCCCCGTTCTCCACCAGCCAGCGCAACACAGGCTCCCCGCAACTTTACGGCTTCCACCACTACTTCGTCATGGCACGCCCAGCCGCCGCAGCGCATCCAGCGTGGCCCGGTCGCCGTGACCGGCCGCGTCAATGCACGGCGTGCAACCTGGCCCTGATGAGGGCGTGAAGCAGCCCGGCAGCTCGGCCAGGAACCAGGGCCATGCTTGGCACAATGGCAGGCGCATGCAATCAGCCTTCGCACGGAAGGTACTACACGTGTGGCAGGGTAGGCCGATGATGGACTGTTAGTTGTCCCTTGTCCGCATGCAGGAGACACATCTACGGGTATCCCTGACTGTGCAGCCATGTGACACCGCGCCGATATCATGTCCAGCCCTCGTAAGGAGCGCCTCCGGTCATGTCAACCCCCAAAAGAAGCCACCAATAACCCGCAACCTCAGGCAACAAACCAGAACATACTGCGAGGGACATGGTATGTGAGCATCCTATCAACCAAGCGGAAAGGCCGATCCTACCGCACTGACAGCACACTCAATACCGCTGCCTGGGACCGCACCCCAGTAAGAATACTGCATGCACGGCCATGCTCTTGCTCCCTCACATGCAGATGTGCCGTCACGCATGCACTGCAGTGCTCAGTGCAGGGCCTCCCAGAGCACCACATGCCCACACCCAGCTGTCTCCCCATCGTGCTATCCGGGACACGCATCACTGCGCACGCTACCCTACGCCTCGAGCCTCCCTCCCCCCTCCCTGTCAGGCCCCGCCGCTGCCCCCTGCCGCCAAGCCCCGCAGCCACGCCGCCGCCTCTGCACTAAGGCGGCCGTTGCCTCCTACAACCGCCAGAGCCCACTCAATGTCATTTGCGCTACCCAGCGGTGCCCCGTTCTCCACCAGCCAGCGCAACGCAGGCTCCCCACACATTTTTTTCATGGCCTCGAACACTACTTGCTCCTCGCCCCACGGCACGCCCAGCCGCCGCAGGGCATCCAGCGTGGCCCGGTCGCCGTGACTTGCCGCGCCCAAGTACGGAGAGGACTCGAGCTGTGCTGAGGGCTTGAAGCAGTCTGGCAACGCTGTCAGGAACTCGAGCAGGGGCTCGCAGCCGGCGTGAGCCGCAGCTTCTATCAAAGCCAGGTTTGGATCCAACGGCACACCTTGCTGCTGCAGGTATAGGACCAGGTCCAGATTGCCGTTAGCTACAGCCAACCCGATGGTGAACCCCTGGCGGTCGCCGCCCCAGTCGCTGAACCCCGCACCCGCCAGCAGCTGCATCGCCTCCAGCAGGTCCCGGCCGTGGGCTGGTGTGGCGCGTGGCCAACCCGCTATTATATTGTAGAGGTCCCTCCAAGTGCCCTTGGCGGCGGACACTTTTGCCTCCAGCGCCAGCCACCGGACGAAGGGCAGCTTGCCTGCTGCTCGTACATAGGCCTCGTGGCTAAGCACAAGGCCCGCCTGCTGCAGGCATTCCGACACAGGTATGCTACCCGACCGCACCGCTGCTTCGCTCAACGCGTCCCGCCCCACCCCAAGCACTTTGCCAGCGCCAAGGACCGACAGCAGGTACTGCACCGCCTCCACCTGCCCTGCCCTCACAGCTGCCAGTGCCAGCTCCTTGACCAGGCCCGGTTCTGCACCGGCCACGGAAGGCCCTCCCCGTTCCTGCAGCCAACGCCATTTGGCGCCCGCGTTCGGGCCCTTGGCTGCCACCTGCAGAAGGAAGGTCCAGGCCTTGTCCCTCTGGTCCCTCTCTTCGGCGGATACGTCGCTGTCCATGCCCGGCAGCCCGCACCCCGCCTTGTCCACCAGCCACTGCGCCACTGCCAGGTCCGCATGCTCCAGGGCTGCCCCCAGCACGCGCAGCTCGCGCACCGGCTCCCCATGCCCCGCCCCGTGACTCGTGGGGCAGCCCCGGTCCCGCAGCCACCGCAGCCGGCCCAGGTCCCCCGAGCGGGCGGCGGCCGCAGCAGTACTGGCCGTCAGGTTGCAGAAGCTGCCTTCTGTTTTTCCTTCCCCGGCCCCAGTTGCTACCGCCCGCAGCACCCACTCCATCTTGGCCATTGCATCTGGGGTGGAAGACTCTGCGGCAGCACTTAGCACCTCCTGGCTTAGCGCCCAGTTAACATCGCTGTCCTTGCTGCTGAGCAACTCCCACGCAACCTGCAGCCCCGCCAGGTCGCAGTGCTGCGCCACGGCGCACAGCGTTGCGCCCCTATACGCCATGAGCCTTGGGCAATGGCAAGTGAGCCATTGCAGCAGCTGCGGGTGGTGGGCTTTTGCCGCTGCCTCTCCGGGACGAAGTTCACCGCCACCAGTCGGCCAAAGACCGCAGTGCCTATTCAGCACCTCTGGGAAGATGCTGGGCTGCAGCAGCGCCAGCGCCACCTCCAGGTTCACCTCGCTGCCGCTGGCGGCGGCTGTGCACAGCAGCTGCAGCTTGTGCAGGAAGGGCAGCTGACGCACGTGCTGCTAGCCTGCCTCCACCGGCGGCTGCGTCCGGGGATACCAGGCGGCCGCTGAGGGCACGATCGTTGTGGGGCAGCAGGGATAGGATGTGCAGCTGATGCGCGGGAGGCAGCTGTCCTGGCAGCTTTGGAGGGCCGCTGCTGTCATCAGTAGGGGTAGGTCCTTCCATGGCCGGCGAAAGCCGGAGAGGTTGAAGTGTGGGACTGATGTTTAGCCTGGGTAGGGGTGAGGGGGATGCAGAGCGGCACGACGTCAACAGTCCGAACCGCAAAAACGCTGGCGCTGAGAGGCTTCTGGAGTGTGAACGACCGAGTTATCTTTTGATTTTAGTTTCAACTAGTGCTGAATTGTGTCTATGGGACAAACGCTCGCACTCCTAGGGCGAGGCATTTTCCCAAATCCGAGACGCAACAACAGTTTAGGGAGACCTCTAACTCTTGGATAAAGCATGAGCTAGCGGCGATAACCTCACCTTGGCTGGCAGAGGACACAGCTCCAGAGCGGGGCCAGCCCGAAAGGTTCCGAAGCCTACGCGACCTAGTGGAGTCCCTTGCTACGCGGAGCTAGTACAGTTCCTTGCCTAGTAGCACGACTTCGTTTAACATTAGGTGTAGTAAACAACGAAAGTGCGCCTACATGACGCGAACGGCGGTTGGAGACAAGTGTTACAAGGGGGCCAGGGTACCCGCTGCATGCGGGTACCTAAGACCTGAGGGGCAGAAACATCCCCTCCCTCGGGGGAGCCTCAAACCAGAGGAGACAAGTGCCACAGTGCCACCGGAATGGCACCGGAACCCCCAACCATATTCCTCGTGACTCGAACGCCACACTTTCTGACGTGCGCGCTTGCAGGCCTGTCCCGTCACAGCCATGCTACTGGCATGGGTGCTTCGGCAGCAAGATAGCAGCGCTGGTGAGGGGGAGCAGGTGGGGATCAAAGGGACAGCCGTCGGCGTCACGCGTCAGCACACGTGCCCGGCAGCCAGCAGCAGCAGCAGCACAGGACCCGCTGCCACCTGCATACAAGGCCTTGCCTGAGCTCATTGCCGCTGGGCTGTGCCTGTCAGCCTCCACCTCCCTCACCATGCCCAGCGCTCAGCGTGCGTGCAGCTCTGTGGGCGAGAACCCTACCCCTGGCGGCGTACGGCAGCTCAGCAGCAGCGTCATCGACCCCGGGGCTGCCCTGGATGACGTCACCATGCCCCTGCACACCCTGTTGCGTGGTGCGGGTGCGGCCGCTGTTGACCCACAAGGGGATGTGGGGACGCCTGGCAGGCTGTTCAACAGCCGCCCGACTGCCATGACGCCCGGTGTGCAGGCATCCGCGGTCGGGGGAGGCTGTGGGGCTGCTGCGGGCTTCGCGGACAGCCTGGTGGTCGAGTCCGTGTGCCACAGCTGCAGCGGTGGCACGAGCAATGCCGCTGCTGGTTGTGAAGCTGGGTGTATTACCGGGCCTGTGCCCACGCCATCGCGGCTGCTGCGCACAGCTGCCAGCGCCTGTCACCCAGCAGCTGAGGCGGACCCTGTCCACACGTCGCCAGTGCTGAGCTTGGGGTCTGGGGTGCCCTCTGCGGGCCAGGCGCAGGGAGCCAGTGCGGCCGGGGACGCTGCAGCTGTGCTGGAGGCCATGCCGGCGCCCAACTCGCGTGACGTCAGCCGCCCGCAAAGCTTGGCCAGCGGCGGTGCGGTGGGCCCTGCTGCTGCCCCGGCCGGGGTCACAGGCTCGGAGCTGGCCGACAGGCTTGCTGCTATGCAAGCTAGCGCCAACCCGGGCGCTGACAAGGCGGTGGCCCCAGTGCCGCAGGGGACGTAGCAGCCGAGCAGCAGTGCACCTGTCCCTGCCGCTTCCTGCTCCACCGGCGCGGAAGTTGCATTCTCCGCGGACGCTGTGCAGGAGCTGCTGTTCGCAGCGGGTGATGCAGAGCCAGAGGCCAGCGTGGAGGGCACAGTTGGCGCAGCGGCGGCGGTTTCACAGCAGGAGCAACAGGGCGACGGCGAAGGCCACACACGCAGCGCGCAGTCCTCCCCCAAGTCCCTGGACCTGGCCCCGTCGGCCGCCGCAGCAGCTCTGGCATCCGTGCTCGCCACCCCCGACGCCAAGGCGGCCGCCCGCAGCGCTGCCCCTGCCGCTGCCCCTGAGCAGCTGCCGCCAGGGGGCGCGCTGACGCCGTCAGCGTCCGCAGCTTCGCCTGCCCCCTCTGGCCGCCCCAGCGTGTACGACGACCTGCCCTCTCCGCTGGCAAGCTCAACGCCGCTGTCGTACCCTGGCACCGGCACACTGCCCACCACGCCGCTGTCAGGTGGGCGGCCGGGGTGGCGGGTGCTGCGCTTTATTAGGTACGCAACTTATAGATACTTTGGATACTCACACTGCTGCGAATGCAGCACATTGTTGCTGATGTGAGTTGCACTTTCTGCAAGCTCGATTGCTCAAAGCCTTGCACCCCATACGCACCACCCGGGCCACACCCCAACAACTTGGCTGCTCACGCTACTGGGAGTGCAGCACGACATGTGGGTACAGCAACAACTCTTTTTGCGGACATGCACTTGCTGCTAGCTCCATTGCTCAACAAGCGCATCCCACATGCAGCGTCAAGGCCTCACGCTGTTTGCTTACATGTTGCGTTTGTGCGCAGCGGGCGCACGGCTGGGCGGCTCCAGCCCCTCCGCGTCCAACCACTTTTGGGCGCCCACCCCCGCGGGGCCCACCGGCGGGTCCAGCGCCGAGCGCGTGACGCTCGAGGTGCTGAACCGCAGGATCCGCACCAACGCCGACATGCTGCTGGACTTCAAGGTAAGGCTGGGGCCTTGCAAGTGCTCATGGGACGCTGGTTGCACGTGTTACGGTAGCACTGTCATCCATGACCCTGGACTTCAGGGCAGGGGCCCGGGTCTTATGATACCACATGGACTGATGTTGCACGTAACTGCAAGTTGCGGTGGTTTTGTTGCACACTATCCTACCCTTCACCGCTCGGTACCCTTCCCTGGCCTTGGCTGTGCAGGGCCGTGCCGTCGAAGACGGGCACCGTGCGGCCTGGCGCCCCGCAGCCGCATGCCGGTAGCAACCCGTGCCAAGGCCTGGAGCTCCAGCGGCACTGCGGCCGGACCCCTGCTGCAGCAGCCCACCGCTGCCCCTGCGCCGCCTGGACCTGCTGCTGCCATGGCCGAACCCCCCGCCCGGCGCAGCAGGCTCCCGCCTCCCCCTAACGCCACTACCGCCGCCGCTAACCGGGGCACCGCCGCTCGGCCGACGCTGCAGCGGTGGCTGCAGGTGCAGCGGCCCTCGGTGTGGCAGCAGCGGCCTCCATCCACATGCCGCTGAGCCAGCGGCTGGGCCTGTGGCCAGCGGGCTTGGTCGCGGCCCCTGTGCCGTACGGCGCTCCGGCGGCCGCCTGGGGCGTGCCGTACATGTGGCCCATGTCACGCATCCCAGCTGCTCCCGGCGTGGGCTTGCCCGCTGTGGGCGTTCCGGTGCAGCCTAGCACCCAGGCGGGAGCAGCCAGGAACGGAGGCGTAACGGGGCGGGAGCAGGAGGCGGGGGCCCGGACGCCCTCCGCCGGACCCGTGCTGCCTCCCCGGCCAGCGGTGGAGAGCCGCGACGTGCAGACCACACCGGGCCTGGCCCGTGCGGCCGAGACGCCCTCGTCCTCGCAGCGCAGCGCGGCGGGGCCCAGCATCCGGCTGCAGCCGCCGCAGCGCGTACCGGTGGGTGGCGGGCCTCCTGCGTTGCCAGTACACCTGTGCCGCTATGTTGCACACCCCGAAAACGCCGCAACCTAGGACTCACGTGCGCTAGCACCATGCCAGCCAAAGCTAGTACGGCACTGCGCCTCCCACCCTCAGGTCTTCACGTAGTTGTTACCACGTGCACCAGTGCCAGCTGACCTGCGCACCGCACTGCCCCTGCTGCCCTCCCCTGCTCCAGGTCCGTGGAGGCGCTTCGGGAGCCAGCCCCACGCGTTCCTCCAAGCCCCCCGCCCCCAAGCCCGCGCCCCGTGCTGCTGCGCCGCTGCCCGAGGCCAGCGCCGGCAGCCGGGCGGGCGGCAGCCAGGCGGGGGACAGCGACGATGACAGCGTGCTGTCCCTGCCGGTGGAGCGGGTCATCCGCCGCCGCAACAGCCTCAGCAAGCCCCCGGGCAGGGTGCCTGTGAGCAGCAGTAATGCAGCGTCCAGCGGCGGTTTCGATGGACGTGGTGGTGGTGGTGGTGGTGGTGGTGGTGGTGGTGGTGGTGGAGGGAGCGGTGGTGGTGGGGCCGCAGGGGGCGTGGCGCTGGGGGAGGATGAGGTGCGGCGCCGGGCGCAGGTGCTGGGGATGCGCATCAGCCCGTACCTGCGGCCTTAGAAGAGGTGATGGGGAAGGGATAAGCTGGTCACCTGATAGGTTTATGTAGACAATTGAGCAGCATGTGGCGTGTCGTAGGTTGAGTTTGGGCTGTACTCGTATGGTAGGTCGCAGTGGTGGGTAGTAGCTGCTGTCGGCTGGGTTTACAACACCTCCATCTGGGTGGTTGGGTGCTTCCCGGCATCCTGCTCTGGTGCACTAGAGGAACTGAACGTGTAAACCGTTAGTCATGCACGACAGTCCGCTCCGGACAGTACATGCACGCATGTCCACGCAGTGGGCCGGGGGCCGAAGCTTGCGACCAGGCATGCATCAGTAGCGTGGCCGTGTGTGGCCAGAGGCTGTGGCGTCGTACTCTGGCGTACACGGTAGAGACAAGGGCTTTTGGTTACCGTACACCGGTATACGGCACGCTTCGTTGTGGCCCGCCGCCCGCGTACCGGTAGCAGGCGCATGCATTATTCAGTCTCCAACTGGAATTGCTACGCGTGTGGTAGGGTGGGCCAGCGAGGGCCTGGTGGCGCCAAGTGTAAGACGCTTGGCTAAACTTTAGGTACGGGTGCAATGCCACTGCCTTGACGCACGCACTCAAGGACTGTCAGAACAGTTTGGGTGAGGCGTGAGGGTAGCCGGCCCGCAACTTGTGAAGGCAGTGTGCGTACAGGGCATAATCACGATTATGCCTTCATCGGACCTAAACAGGGAGCTTCGGTTAATCTAAATCGAGCATAGGCAATAGTCGGCAAGGCGCATGATGTGCTCGTAGCAGTGGGTCTGTACGGCCTGTACCTGCTGCCACCGGTAGTGTTGACCCTGCATTGAGAGCAAGGGTATAACGACCGGGCTGGACACGCGACATGCACGCACCGACACGCTGGCACCTACCAGCTGGCTCTGGCTGGCTGATCTGTCATCGTGTTATGTCTGATGGTATGCACGCACGACACACTTGGCTGTTATCAGGCGCCTACAAGCCGCAAGGCCCAAGGGTTGCCACGTCGCATAGTCCTTGGGCGTCTCTTGCCTCTTGCTCCTACCCTCCAAGCTCCGCTCGCTTTCACGGACGCTCAGCTACGCCACGTACAATGGCTCCAACCCGTTTATGTCTCTCGAATTGGATATATAAGATCAGATACCGGAGACCCTGAGAACCTGCATCATGAGTGCTCGATTTGCTTATGAACACCGCACTGCATGCAAGTGCTGCACCCAGTTGCAATCTACATGCCCCACGTACACTGCACTTTATTGCGCTCAACTGGCGAGCAGGTCAGCTCCCCTGCGGCAGTGGCGCCACACGAATGCACTGGTGCCGCTCAACGCTACCTGTCGGCGCAGCCGTGCCGGCACGCTACCGCCCATGCGGGCACCGGCCTCACCCCAGTCCTCACCGCGCCCAGTCCCCCAGTCCTCACCCCCAGTCCTCACGCCGAGTCCTCGCCTCAAAAGCGGCGCCCCCGTCATAACGCCAATGCTCACGCCGGCGCCCACGCCCACGCCGATGCCCACAGTTGCCTTCACTCCTCATGACTAAGTCTTCTCACTCCGGCCACGGCGACGCCTCGAGCCTCCCTCAGTCCTCGCTGTCCGACCCCTCACCGCTGCCCCCTGCCGCCAAGCCCCGCAGCCACGCAGCCGCCTCAGCACCAAGGGATCCGCCCGCCACAGCAGTCGTCACCGCATCCTCCATTTCCTCCGCGCTGCCCACAGGCGCCCCGTTCTCCGCGAGCCAGCGCAACGCAGGCAGCCCGCACCTGTGCTTCACGGCCTCTGCCACAACGTTCTCCCCGCCCCACGGCACGCCCAGCCGCCGCAGGGCGTCCAGCGTGGCCCGGTCGCCGTGATCGACTGCTTTGATGTACGGAGAAGGTGTAGGTGCTGCTGAGGGTCTGAAGCAGCCAGGCAGCGCTGCCAGGAACTCGAGCAGGGGCTCGCAACCGGCTGCCGCCGCAGCTTTTATGACCTCAAAACTCGGATCCAACGGCACACCTTGCTGCAGCAGGTACAGGACCAGGTCCAAACTGCCACGATCTATAGCCATGCCGATGGCATACCCCTCGACGTCGCCACCCCAGTCGCAGAACCCTGCGCCCGCCAGCAGCTGCACCGCCTCCAGCAGGTCCCGGCTGCCGGCCGGTGTGTCGTCGTGCCACCCTGCAATCATATCGTTCATGTCTTCCCAAGGGCCCTCGGCGGCGGACACCTTCGCCTCAAGCGCCAGCCACCGGACAAAGGGCAGCTTGCCTGCTGCGCCTCCATAGGCCTCGTGGCTGAACACCAGGCCTGCATGCTGCAGGCACTCCGCCACAGGTATGCTTCCCGACCGCCCCACTGCTTCACCTAACGCACCTAGGCCGACCTGCAGAACTTTGCCGGGGCCAAGGACCGACAGCAGGTACTGCAACGCCGCCACCCGCCCTGCCTGCACGGCTGCCAGCACCAGCTCATCAACCAGGCTTGGCTCTGCACCCGCCACGGAGGGCCCTCCCCGCTCCTGCAGCCACTGCCACTTTGCCACTGCGTCCGGGCTACTGGCTGCCGCCCTCAGGAGCTTGGTCCAGGTCTTGTCGCTCTCTTCGGCTGGTATGTTGCTGTCCATGCCCGGCAGCTCGCACCCCGCCTCGTCCACAAGCCACTGCGCCACGGTCAGGTCCGCGCGCGACAGGGCTGCCGCCAGCACGTGCTGCTCGCCCACCGGCACGGGCCCCGCCCCGTGACTCATGGGACAGCCCTGGTCCCGCAGCCAGCGCAGCCGGCCCAGGTCGCCTGAGCGGGCAGCGGCCGCAGCTGTGCTGCTCTGCAGCCGGCAGCAGGAGCCGCCTTCTGCTCGTCCTCCCCCGGCCCCGTTCATCGCCGTTTGCAGCACCCACTCCATCTTGGCCACTGCATCCGGGGTGGGCGACTCTGCAGCAGCGTCTAGCACCCTTTGGCTCAGCGACCAGTAACCACCGCTGTCCTTGCTGCTGAGCGCCTCCCACGCAACCTGCAGCCCCGCAAGGTCGCAGTTCCGCGCCACGGCGCAAAGCACGCCCCCATACGCCAGAAGCGCTCGCCTACACTCCACGAGCTTTGGGCAATGGCACGTGAGCCATTGCAGCAGGTGCGGGTGGTGGGCCTTTGCCACTGTCTCTCCCAGATAAAGACCGCCGTCACCAGTCGGCCAAGCACCGCAGTGCCCCTGCAGCACCTCTGGGAAGATGCTGGGCTGCAGCAGCGCCAGCGCCACCTCCAGGTTCACCTCGCTGCCGCTGGCGGCCGCTGTGCACATCAGCTGCACCTTGTGCAGGAAGGGCAGCTGCCGCACATGCTGCTGGCCTGCCGCCACGGCCCAGGCCACGGCGTGGTGCGGCAGCGGTTGGGACAGGAAGGCGGTGCAGTGCTGCGGTCCGCTGAGGCCGGCGGCTGCGTCCGGGGATACCAGGCGGCCGCTGAGGGCACGATCGTTTCGGGGCAGCAGGGACAGGATGTGCAGCTGGTGCGCGGGAGGCAGCTGTTCTGAGGCGGTCGGCAGCAGTGGAGGGCCACTGCTGTCATCAAGAGGAATAGGTCCTTCCATGGCCGGCGAAACCCGGAGAGACTGTAGGGTGGGACTGATGCTCAGCCTGGGGTGAGGGGTGAGGAATGCAGGGCAGCACGAGGTCAACGGTTTGAACGGCATAAACACTGGCGCCGAGAGGCTACTGGAATGTGAATGACCAAGTTAACCGTATAATTTTGGTTCTCAACTGGTGCTGACATGTGTCTATGGGACAAACGCTCCCACTCGGGACGGGGCACTCCGGACGGGCGGAGGCATTTTCTCGAATCCAAGACGCAATAACAGTTTAGGAGAGCATTTAACTGTTGTACAAAGCATGAGTAGCCGCACGGAGATAAGCCCACCTTGGCAGAGGACACAGCTTTTGATAGCTAGCCCGAAAGGTTCCGAAGGGCTACGCGGAGCTAGTGGAGTTCCTTGCCTGGCAGCACGACTTCGCATAAATATGCAAGAGAAGTGAACACCGAACGCCTGCAGACACTGCACTGTGGCCGTTGGAGACGAAGAGCCACGTGCGTCATGGCATCGGACCCCAATTAATTCTTGTGACTTTAAACGCCATACTTTGTGACGTGCGCGCTTCCAGGCCTGTCCCGTCACAGCCGTGCTGTTGGCATGGGTGCCTTGGCAGCAAGATAGCAGCGCTGGTGAGGAGGAGCAGGTGTGGATCAAAGAGACAACCCTGGAAGGCCGACGGCGTCAGCACACGTCCCCGGCAGCCAATAGCAGCAGCAGCAGCAGCAGCAGCAGGACCCGCTGCCATCCGCGTACGGTGCCCTGCCTGAGCTCATTGCCGCTGGGCTGTGCCTGTCAGCCTCCACCTCCCTCACCAT
>VFQN01003307.1_pt1 | contig 23364 bp, 14 predicted proteins | sample 3512371 | NCBI WGS metagenome assembly VFQN01 (sample SAMN10412370, study PRJNA504923) | tailings metagenome | isolation source: Replicate 2 from Balatoc abandoned mine | place: Philippines: Itogon, Benguet | collected 2017-08-28
CTGGGACGAAAAACTCGCCCTCGGCGCTTGACAGCCAAAACCGACACTCACGCCCTGGGCTCCGACGGCAAGGAATCCACGCGGTTCGGTGTGACTACTGCCCGCCGGTGGCCGCCACCGGCGGCGGGCTCGCGGTGCCCGGGAAGCGCTCGCGCAGCTCGGCGTCGAGCCGGGCCGCCAGCATGGGGCGGTCGGCGGGCGGCGCCCAGCGCACCGCGAGGTCGGACAGGCGGATCGCCGCCCGCTCCAGGTCCGACCCGGCGCCCGGCTCCCGGAACCGCAGCCCGTCGAGGAGCTTCTGGCAGGCGACGACCATCTCGTAGTACGCGTCGGTCGCCGCGGTGAGGGTGGACCTCCCGGCGCGCAGGTCGTCCATGATCCGCTCCTTCGCCTCCCACACGCGGGCGATCGCGGCGCGGTCGCGCTCCAGCTTCCGGTCGCCCGGGTCGTACCAGGTGCCGGACCCGGACAGCCACAGGGCGAGAACGGCAACGGCCAGCCCGCACGCCAGCCACAGTCCCGGTGCGCGCATGATCGCCCCCCCAGAGCGGCGGCGGGCGGAACCCGCGCCGTGCGGACACCTAGTACTTCCCCAGTCGGCCGAAAATGGTCGTGCTTTTTTCCGGCGGGTTACAAAATCGTTGCGCGACACCGGGGCGGGTTCGACGCGGCAGAGGTCGGTCGGGTAAGCTGGTCGGGGGTGCCTCGCGCCCGCCAGCGGAGTCTCTCCCATGACCGTTCGTCCGCTCCTCGTCCTCCTCGCCGGCTGTGGCACGGCCGCCGCGGTCGCGGCCGACTGGCCAGGCTGGCGCGGCCCCGGCGGGATGGGGCAGACCGGTGAAAAGTCCCTGCCGCTCACCTGGGGCGGGAAGGGCGACGCGAACGTCGCCTGGAAGGCCGCGCTGCCCGGCACCGACGCGAAGGCGGCGCCCGACCAGAACCAGTCGAGCCCGGTCGTGGCCGGCGGGCGGGTGTTCGTCACCGCGAGCTACTGGCCCGGCGGCAAGGCGGACCCGAAGGCGTACCCCGAGCACCACGTCGCCTGCTACCGCGCCGCCGACGGCGAACAACTCTGGGACGTGACGGTCGCGCCCGGCCCGTGGCTCTTCGCCGACCTGCGCGGCGGCTACACCGCCCCCACGCCGGCCGCCGATGCCGAGCGCGTGTACGTCGTGTTCGGCTCCGCCGTGATCGCCGCGCTCGACCACGCCGGCAAGCAGGTCTGGCGGAAGGACATCGTCCCCCACAAGTTCGACGTGGCGCTCGCCGCGAGCCCCGTCCTGGTCGGCGACACCGTCGTCCTCCAGTGCGACGAGCTCGACCAGCAGTCGCGCCTCGTGGCGCTCGACCGCGCGACCGGTGCGACGCGGTGGGAGGAGAGGCGGCCGAAGGTCGGGTTTGCGCACAGCACGCCGGTGCTGGCGACGGTCGGCGGGAAGCAACAGTTGCTCGTGTCGGCGTCGAACGCGGTGCAGGGCGTGGACCCGGCGAGCGGCAAGGTGCTGTGGACGTGCGCGGCCCGCGGCGACACCGTCTCGCCGGTGCTCGCCGGCGGGCTCGTGTACGTCGACAGCGGCCGCGGCGGGCCGGGGGTCGCGGTCGACCCCACGGGGGCCGGCGACGTGACGCAGACGCACCTGAAGTGGAAGCTGCCGCAGGTGCCCGAGGGCTACTCGTCGCCGGTGGCGGCGGGCGGGTTCCTGTACCGGCTGCACGCGCCGGACGTGCTGCGCTGCGTGCGCCTGGCGACCGGCGAGACGGTGTTCACCGAGCGGCTGCCCGGCGTGTCCACGTCTTCCAGCCCGGTCGCCACGCCGGACGGCCGCGTCTACTGCGCGAGCGCCGGCAAGAGCTACGTGCTGAACGCCGGGCCGACCGCCGACGTGTTGGCGGTGAACGACCTCGGCGACGGCGGCCCGGCGTCGCCCGCGGCCGCCGACGGGGCGCTGTTCCTGAAGGGCCGGCGGTGGCTGTTCTGCGTCCGCGCGCGGGAGTGATGACGCGGCGCGCCCGTTGCTCGCGCCGCCGCCCGCGGGTATTCTCGACGGGTATGCTCTCCCCCGTGAACCCGGCGCCGCTCGGCGCCGCCCTCCTCGCCGCGCTCGCCGTCGCAGGGTTCCCCCGCACCGGGTCGGCCGACCCGCCGCCGGACGCCGACGCCGAGGCCCGCGCGATCCTCACCACGAGCTGCCTGAAGTGCCACGGGCCGGCGCGGCAGAAGGGCGGGCTGCGGCTCGACTCGAAGGACGGCGCGGTAGCGAAGGCCGACTCGGGCTCGCCCGCGGTCGTCCCCGGCCGCGCAAAGGACAGCGAGCTCGTCCGCCGCATCACGGAGACGGACAAGACGCTGCGAATGCCGCCCGGCGATACGCCGCTGCCTGCGGCGCAGGTCGACGCGCTGCGGCGCTGGATCGACCGCGGCGCCGCGTGGCCGCAGGGCGTACCCGCGGCGAAGGCGGCGAAGACGGAACTCACGGTCACCGACGACGACCGCAAGCACTGGGCGTTCCGCCCGCTCACGCCGGTCGAGCCGCCAGCCGGTGCCGGCTCGCCCATCGACCGCTTCCACCGCGCCGCACTCGCCGCGAAGGGGCTGGCGCCGAACCCGCCGGCCGACCCGCGCACGCTCGTCCGCCGCGTCACGTTCGACCTGACCGGCCTGCCGCCGACGCCGGACGAGGTGGAAGCGTTCGTCCGCGACCCCGCGGTCGAGAAGCTCGTCGACCGGCTGCTCGCGTCGCCGGCCTACGGCGAGCGCTGGGGCCGCCACTGGCTCGACGTGGCCCGGTACGCCGACAGCGGCGGGTACGAGGGCGACGTGGACCGCCCGACCGCGTACCACTACCGCGACTTCGTCATCCGCGCGCTCAACGACGACCTGCCGTTCGACGAGTTCGTCCGCCGCCAGCTCGCCGGCGACGAGGTCGCGCCGGACGACCCGCGCGCGGTCGCCGCGACCGGCTTCCTCGCCGTCGGGCCGAGCCCGGAGCTGCCGGTGCGGCTGCTCGAAGAGGAGCGCACCCGCCAGCGCTACATCGACCTCGACGACGTCGTCTCGACCACCGGCTCGGCCCTGCTCGGGCTGTCGCTGGCGTGCGCCCGCTGCCACGACCACAAGTTCGACCCGCTCCCGGCGCGCGACTACTACCGCGTCATGGCGGCGTTCCACGCCGGCGACCGCGAGCAGGTGCCACTCGGCACCCGCGCCGAGGTCGCGGCGAACAAGCGAGCCCGCGGCGAGTGGGAGGCGCAGAAGAAGGTCGCGGACGGCCGCCTCGCCGGCTGGCTCGACGCGCAGAAGAAGGCGCTCGGCGGCACCGTCCGCGCCGCGAAGATCGACCGCCTGGCGATCCCCGACGCCGACAAGGCGTTGCTCCGCGACATGCCGGAATCGGCCGGTGCGAAGGCGCTGGCGAAGAGGCACGAGAAGGCGCTCGCCGCCGCCGACGCCGACTGGCGCGCGGCGATGGACGACGCGGGGCGGAAGCGCTGGGACGCGCTCGCCGCAGAAGTAACGGCAGTGAAGCGGCGCGAGCCGAAGGCGCTGCCGACGGCGCTCGCGTACCGCGACACCGGCCCGAAGGCGGCGCCGACGTGGCTGTTCGGCCGCGGCGACTTCCACGATAAGTCCACCCCGGTCGAGCTCGGGTTCGTCACCGTCCTGTCGCGCGGCGGGGAGCCCGCCGACTACCTGAAATCCGCCCGCGCCGCCGGCGACCGCGCCGACACCACCTACCAGCGCCGGGCGCTCGCGGCGTGGGTGACCGACGCCGACCGCGGCGCCGGGCCGCTGCTCGCGCGCGTCATCGTGAACCGCATCTGGCAGCACCACTTCGGCGAGGGGCTGGTGCGCACCCCGAACGACTTCGGCGCCCGCGGCGACCGGCCGAGCCACCCGGAACTGCTCGAATGGCTCGCGTCCGACCTCGTGGCGACCGGCTGGAAGCTCAAGCGCCTGCACCGCATGATCCTGCTCAGCGCGGCCTACCAGCAGGGCGCGGCGTTCGACCCGGCGAAGGCGCAGACCGACCCGGACAACCGCCTGCTGTGGCGCGTCCGCCCGCGGCGGGTGGAAGCCGAGGCGCTGCGCGACGCGATGCTCGCCGTGAGCGGCACGCTCAACCCGGAGATGTACGGCCCCGCGTTCAAGCCGCCGATCCCGGCCGACGCGATGGTCGCCCGCAACCTCAAGAACCCGTACCCGAAGGACGTGGCCGACGGCCCGGCGGTGTGGCGGCGCAGCGTGTACCTGTTCCACAAGCGCGTCATCCCGTACCCGCTGTTCCAGGCGTTCGACGCGCCCGACGCGCAGCAGTGCAGCGGCAAGCGGACCGTGACGACGGTGGTGCCGCAAGCGCTGGCGCTGCTCAACGACCCGTTCGTCCGCGCCCGCGCCGGCGACTTCGCGGCCCGGCTGGAGCGCGAGGCCGCCGGTGAGGCGGCGCGCGTCGAGCGGGCGTACCGGCTGGCGTTCGGCCGCCCGCCGACCGACGGCGAGCGCGGCGCCGGCGTCGAGTTCCTGGCGCAGCGCGGGCGCGCCCGCGCGGACCGCGACGACGCGCGGCGGCAGGCGCTGACCGACTACTGCCAGGTGCTGTTCGGGCTGAACGAGTTCATTTACGTGGATTAGGAGTCGCCGCATCCCGCGGCGAGCGACGGGTTCGGCCCCGGGAGTTAACGGGTGAGCGAGTCGCTGATCGAAGAACTCGACCGTCACCTCGCCGCCGAGCGACCGGGACTGTACGCCGCGCTCCGACCGGGCGCTGGCGCCGCAGCTCTAGACGCGCTCCAGGCCATGTTGCCCGCCCCGCTGCCGCCCTTATTCCGGGCGCTGTACCGGTGGCGGGACGGACAGGTTGAGGACACCCGCGAGTGCTTCTGGGACGTGTGGTCCCTGTTGCCGCTGGAAGAAGTCTGCCACTGCAAGGACATGCTCGACGGCATGATCGGCTACGACTTCGACCGGCCGGGCTGGTGGTGCCGCGGGTGGGTGCCGTTCCTGGGCAACTGGAACGGGGATCACGTGTGCCTGGATCTCACCGCTGAGACGACGGGCGAGCCCGGCCAACTCCTCAAGTTTTGGCACGACTGGGAGGACCGCTCGCTGGTCAGCTTCGACTTGGAGTGGTGGGTGCAGGGGCTCATTCGCCCGCACGACATTCTGGCTTCGCTTGAGCGGGCCAGTAAGCGCTTGGGGTAGGCAAGTCCGCCCCCGACTCGAACGAGCGAGGAGAGCCCCCGTGAACGTGCCGATCAACCGCCGCCAGCTCCTCCGCACCGCCGGCGCCGGGTTCGGCACGGTCGCGCTCGCCGACCTGCTCCTGGCGCAGAGCCCGGCGCCCGCCGGGCCGCTCGCGCCGAAGGCGCCGCACTTCCCGGCGAAGGCGAAGAGCGTCATCTGGCTGTTCATGGAGGGCGCGCCGAGCGGGTTCGACCTGTTCGACCCGAAGCCCGCGCTCGACCGCAACGACGGCCGGCGCATCCCCATCGACGTGTTCAACGGCAGCCCCGGCCCGCTCATGAAGTCGCCGTTCACGTTCCGCCGGTACGGCCAGAGCGGCACGTGGGTGTGCGACCGCTACCCGAACGTCGCCAAACACGCCGACGAACTCGCGTTCGTGAAGTCGCTCTACTCGGAGTCGAACGACCACGTCCCGGCGCTGTACCAGATCAACACCGGCATCGGCCGCCCCGGGTTCCCCTCCGCCGGCTCGTGGGTCACCTACGGGCTCGGCAGCGAGAACCAGAACCTCCCGGGGTTCGTGGTGCTCGGGAACGCGCAGGGTGTGAAGGGCGGGCCGATCAACTGGTCGAGCGCGTTCCTCCCGGCGGTCCACCAGGGGACGCTGTTCCGCCCCGAGGGGAATCCGGTGCTGAACCTCCGCCGCACCGGCGGCGTCACCGCCGCCGACCAGCGGGCGCAACTCGACCTAATGGCCCGGCTGAACGCCGACCACCTCCGGGCCCGCCCGGGCGAGCCAGACCTGACGGCCCGCATCGAGGCGTTCGAGCTCGCCTACCGGATGCAGGGCGAGGCCGCCGACCTGCTCGACCTGTCGAAGGAGCCGGCGGCGACGCGGGCGATGTACGGCATCGACGACGCGCGCTCGCGGTCGTTCGGGACGAAGTGCCTCCACGCCCGCCGGCTGGTCGAGCGCGGGGTGCGGTTCGTGCAGGTGTACTCGGACGGCGAGTGGGACGCGCACTCGGACCTGCGCGGCAACCACACCAACCACTGCGCCGCGACCGACGTGCCGATCGACGGGCTGCTCACCGACCTGAAGCGGCGCGGGCTCCTGGAGAGCACGCTGGTGATCTGGGGCGGTGAGTTCGGGCGGATGCCGGTGTCGCAGGGGAGCGGCGGGCGCGACCACAACCCGCACGGGTTCCTGTGCTGGATGGCCGGGGCCGGGATCAAGGGCGGGGCGAGCCACGGCGAGACGGACGAGTTCGGGCACCGCGCCGTGACGGACCGGGCGACGGTCCACGACCTGCACGCGACGGTGCTCCACCTGCTCGGCATCGACCACCGCCGGTTGACGTACTTCCACAACGGCCGGTCGTACCGCCTCACCGACGTGGCCGGCGACGTGCTGACCCGGCTGCTGGCGTGAGGTGGCTGGTCGTTGGTGCGGGGGGTGCGACGGGGTCGGAGCTTGATGGCGGGCTTGCGGGGAAACCTAACCCCCCGGCCCCCCTTCCCTGGGAGGGAAGGGGGGAGATGAGCCGGACCGACCGGCCAACGGCCGTGACGCGTGACCCGACCGGCGGGAGGGGTGGCGGTGCGAGCACCCCTCCCCCTCTGGGGGAGGGGCCGGGGGTGGGGTTGAGCCCCGCACGACCCCGGGTCAGTAGTACATCGGCATCGGCGCCATCGTGGTCGTCGTGGACGAGCCGTAGTACGTGTACCCGGTGGTGTCGTACGACGACGTGGCCGGGTAGGCGGTCGGGGACGACGGCGGCGGGGGCGCCGGGTACATGACCGGCGAGTCGCCCGGCGGCGGCGGGTACGAGGGCGCCGGCGCGCCGGGCGGCCGGGTCGTGGTCGTCGTCGGCATCGGCCCCACGTCGTCACTCAGTTCGAGCAGGTACAGCCCGTACCCGAGCCGGGTGGTCGTGCCGCGGGTCGTGTAGCGAACGGTGTACGTGCCCGGTTCGAGGTAGCGGACGGTCGTCACCAGCGGCTGCCCGGCGGTCGCCTCCAGCGCGAACACCACCTTCCCGGCGGCGTCGAGCACGGTCATCGTCACCACGCCGGCGGCGCCGCCGAGCGCGTCCGCCGACAGGCCGAACTGGAACACCCGGCCCTGCGTGACCGCCAGCGCCTCGGTCCGGGTCGTGCCCGCGGCCACCGTGTCGGCGGCGAGGGTGGTCGGGGTCACCTGCTCGAAGTGGTTGAAGTCGGCGCCGAGGAAGTACTCCCCGGTCGAGTTCGCGGCGCCCGGCGTGCGGGCGGCCACCGCGACGTAGTACGTCGCGCCCGGGGTCGCCGCGTCCACCACCACGCTGAACACCCCGGCGTCGTTCGCCAGCACCCGGTACGCGACCGGCGCCCCGGCCGCGTCGTACACGCGGACCCGCGGGTTGAGCGGGCTCCGGTCGGTCCCCCACACCAGCACGTTGAGGCTCACCGGCCCGGTCCCGGCCGGCGCCCGCAGCTTGTACGTGTCGGTGTCGAAGCGGCTCTCGATCACCCCGCGGTACGTCGCGTCGAACCGGGCGTCGGTCGGCGGGGCCAGCAGCGCGCTCAGGTCGGTCGCGGTCGACAGCGTGTCGTTCAGCCCCAGGTCGACGAGCACGGGGTCGAGGAGCGCCGACACGACCGGGAGCGGGATCATGTCCAGGTTGATCGTGTCCACCGTCAGCCGGTACGCCCCGATCCCGAACACGTCGTCGGTCGCGCCCTCGACCTTCGCGTAGTACGTGCCGCCGAGCAGCCCGTTCCGGAACCGCAGCGTCAGGTCGTTGTTCAGCGGGTCGGTGCTGACCCCGGACGCGACCACCCGCCCGGCCGCGTCGTACACCGTCACCCGCGGCGTCACCAGGCTCAGGCCGGACGCCTGGAACCGGACGGCGACGCTCGTGAGCCCGAGCGTCGGGAGCGTGGTGAACTTGTAGAAGTCCACGTCGCCCGTCGTGGTCAGGTCGGCGTCGGCGACCAGCCGGCCGACGAGGCCGGTGGCCTTCATCGCCGAGGCGCGGGCGGTGGTGTTGTTCCCGCCGGCCGCGTCGAAGGCGTCCGGCGTGCGCACGCCGTACAGCGCTTGGATGTCGGCGATGTCGTCCGCCGAGAGCCCGCCGGGGTGGTACGAATACCCCTCGTGGACCGCCGACGCGCCGTCGTGCGAGTGGGCGAGGCCGAGCGCGTGGGCGGCCTCGTGGAGGGCGACCGAGTACAGGTCGAAGGCGTCGGCCCGGTTGCCGACGCCGAACCGCTCGGCGCTGTTGAACAGCACGTCGCCGCCGTACGTCGAGCCGGTCCAGCTGAACGGCAGGGCGCTGGCGACCACCCCGTCCGGGAGCAGCCCGGCGGCGATCCGCACGTCGCCGAACCGGGCGTCGCCCTGGACGGCGCCGGGCGTGCCGAGCGCCTGCCCGCCGTCGCCGACGAGGCCGATGTTGACGTTGGTGACGGCGGCCCAGGTCTGGAACGCCCGGAGGACCTCACGCTGCCACCCGGCCGCGTCGCCGAGCGTGTCGGCGGTGGTGGCGGGGCCGCGGGGGGTCGGGGTGCCGTCGGGGGTGAAGCTGAGCGTCAGGTGGCCGGGGTCGGCCCACGGGACGCCGAACGCGGTCGGGAGGCTTCGGTCTTCGAGACGTTCAAGAGCGGTCCCGAGGGGGCGGGGCTGCTTCGGCATCAGATACTCGCTGTGGGCGCCGCAGCGGGTCGGACGAACGGGGCGTCCGAGGGTTAGGCGTGTAGGAAGGAGATACCCCACAAACCGCGGCCGGGGGCCGTGGGGCGGGGGGGCTTTTGTCGGTTTTTCGGACGGGTTAGCGGCCCGGTTCGGAACGTTTACAGCGTTCGGTTCGGAGCCGAAGTCGCCGCCGGGGGTTCGGGTTGCGGGCGGCGACCGCCCCCGATATACCCCCCGCCCACCCCGCGGAGCGGGGCTTTCGCGCACGGAGGCGCACGCATGATCCGCACGACCTTGACGGTCGCAGCCCTGCTCGTCGGGGTGGGGGTGGCGCCGGCGCAGGAGGTGCGCTGGCGGACCGATTACGCCGCCGCGCGAAAAGAAGCCGTCGCGGCCAACAAGCCACTCCTGCTCGACTTCGCCGCCGAGTGGTGCGGGCCGTGCAAGCGGATGGAGGCGACCACCTTCCGCAACGCCGGCGTCGTCGCCGCGGTGTCGGGGGCGGTCATCCCGGTGAAGGTGGACGCCGACAAGGACACCTGGCTGGTGAAGGCCGCCGGCATCCAGGCGTTCCCGACGCTCATCCTGCTGTCGCCGGAGGGGAAGGTGCTCGCCCGCCGCGAGGGCTTCGCCGACGTGCCGACCGCGACCGCGTTCCTCCAGGACGGGCTGCGCGCCCGCCCGGCGGCGGTCGCCGCCCAACCGGCGGCGCCGGCGGTGCAGCCAGCCGTCGCGGTGCAGCCAGCCGTCGCGGTGCAGCCGGCGGCGCAACCCACGCCGGTGCAGCCGGCGGCCGCAGTCGTGCCGACGCCGCCGGCGGCCGCGGCCGTGCCGACGCCGCCGGCCGCCGCGGCCGTGCCGACGCAACCGGCGGCCGCGACCGTGCCGGTCACGGGTGCCGCCGGGCTCCTCGTTGCCGCCCGGGCCGACTTCGCCGCCGGCCGCTACCTGGCGTGCATCGAGCGCTGCGACCGCCTCTCCGCGCAGGCCACGCCGGAAGCCGCCGAGGCGCGGCAGTTGGCGACGGCGATCACCACCGACCCGCAGAAGTGGCGGCGCGTGATCGAGCAGCTCGAATCCGACCTCACCGCCGCCCGCCGCGGCCTCCCCGCGTCGCGCTGATCCCTTTTACGTCTGCCGGCCGAGCGCGTTTCAAGGTTCCTGCCGGTTCCGCGGTTTTCTCTTGACGGCGGTCCGACCGAAGGCGAAATATGAGTTGGGGATTTGCCATCCCCATTCATTCTGCCATCGGAGCCTGCCATGCCTCTCTCCCGGGCGCGGTCGTCCCGCGCGTTCACACTCATCGAGTTACTCGTCGTCATCGCGATCATCGCCATCCTGATCGGGCTGCTGCTGCCGGCCGTTCAGAAGGTGCGCGAGGCCGCGGCCCGGTCCAAGTGCTCGAACAACCTGAAGCAGATCGGCCTTGCCATCCACGCGCACCACGACAGCACGAACGCCATGCCGTTTCGTGAGGGGCGGTTCATCGCCGCGTCGTCGTACAACGGGCGGATGAGCGGGATGATCCAACTGCTCCCGTACCTCGAGCAGGCGCCGCTGCGGCAGCAGATCGAGACCCTGCCGCTGCCGACGGATGCGACGCTGATCGGCCCGCCCGAGCCGTGGAACGGGACCTACCTCCCGTGGCAGTCGGTGATCCCGTACCTGTCGTGCCCGTCGGACGGGAGCGCCCCGACCGCCACCGTGAAGTTCAGCAATTACATGCTGTGCAGCGGCGACTCGATCGACCTGCACACGGGCAACGGCCCGGGCTCCACGCGCGGGATGTTCGGGCGGGCCGTCAACGCCCCCCCCACGCCGAGCGTCGGGCTGAAGTTCGCGGACGTGTCCGACGGGCTGAGCAACACCATCGCCGCGTCCGAGCGGCGGATCGCCAGCGGGCAGAACGACCTTTCCGCCACGTACTCGATCGCCGGGACGTGGTTCACCACCCCGGACCAGTGCCGGAACCTGTTCAGCACCGCGACCCGCCAGTACACCGGGACGGTCGGGACGGAGATCAAGAACAACTGGGCCGGGCGGCGGTGGCCGGACGGCGGCATGGCGTTTAGTGGGTTTACCACCAGCGTGGGACCGAACAACCCGTCCTGCGCGTGGAACAACCACGACGCCCAACCCGGCATGTACCCGGCGACGAGCAACCACACCGGCGGGGCGAACGCCCTGATGGGCGACGGGTCGATCCGGTTCATCCGGGACAGCATCAACGCCGGGACCTCGTCCGCGGCCGGCACCGCGCTGACCGGCCCGAGCCCGTTCGGGGTGATCGGGGCCATGGGCACCCGCGCCGGTGGCGAGTCGGTGAACGACAACTGACATCATCCCGACCCGGTCCGCGCGGGCGGGCCGGGTGTCGTCCCAACTCTCCCGGAGGCGCGTCGTGAGGTTTGGTCCGATTCTGGCTTTCGGCGTACTCATCGCCGGGCTGGCCGGTTGCGGCGGGAAGGGGTCGCAGCCCGAAAAGCTCCCGACCCAGCAAGCCCGCGGGTTCGTCAAGTACAAGGGCGCGCCGCTCAAGGACGCGTCCGTCACCTTCCACGCCCTCGACGGCAAGGTGTCGGCCAACGGCAAGTCCGACGGGGTCGGGAGTTTCACCCTCTCCACCTACGGCAAGGGCGACGGCCTTCCTGCCGGTAAGTACAAGGTCACGGTGGCCGTGAGTACGGTGAAGGAGATCGAGCCGGGGGTGTTGGCCCCGGAACCCGAGGGCGGGTTCAAATCGCCGATCCCGGCCAAGTACGCGAACCCCGCCGTCACCGACATCCTCGTCGAGGTCAAGCCGGGCGACAACAGTGAGATCCTGATCGACCTGAAGTGACGGCCCCGGGCCGCACGAGCCCCGGCCCCGGCCGGGGCTTTCTTTTTGCCCCGCGGCGGGTTACCCTCGGCGTCTCACCCACCCGCCCGGAACCCGTTCATGAAGCGCGCCCTCCCGCTCGCCGCCGCCGCGGCCGCCGTCGCCGCGGTGCTGTACCTGTACGCCGACCGCCCGGCCCCCGCCGCGCAGGGGCCGCTCCCGATCCCCGAGATGCAGTTCAACGACGTGAAGGAGATCGCCCCCGGCGTCTTCTTCCGCTACTCGTCCATCAGCGCCGCCGACCCCAAGATCCCGTTCGGCGGCTCGAACCACGCCTGGGTCGTGTTCAAGGACTACGTCGTCGTCATCGACGCCAACTTCCCGAAGGAGGCCGGCGACGTGATCGAGGCGATCCGGAAGACGACGGACAAGCCGATCCGCTACGTCCTCGACACGCACCACCACGGCGACCACGCCTACGGGAACGCGGTGTGGGCGAAGGCGGGCGCCAAGATCGTCGCCCACAAGAACGCCGCCCGGTTGTTGCAGGTGAACGGCCCGAAGCAGTGGGAGGAGGCGAGCAAGGGGAAGGACGCCCGCGAGGACCTCCAGAAGACGACGCTCAAGCAGGTGGACATCCCGTTCGACGACAAGTACGTCCTGGACGACGGCACCCAGCGCGTCGAGTTCCTCCACTTCGGCCACAGCCACACGATCGGCGACGCGGTGGCGTACCTGCCGAAGCACAAGATCCTCTGCACCGGCGACGCCTGCGTGAACGGGGCGTTCAACTTCATGGGCCACTCGAACAGCGCGAGCTGGGTCCGCTGCCTGGAGGCGATGCACAAGCTCGACGTGGACGTCATCTGCCCCGGCCACGGCAAGCCCGCGCGGAAGGACCTGCTCATGACGGAGAAGCGCTACTTCACCGAGCTGCGGGCGGCGGTGCGGAAGGGGATCGACGAGAAGAAGTCGCTGGAGGAGATCACCGCGGGGCTGAACTTCCCGTGGTACAAGGAGTGGACCGGGGTGGACGTCGCCGGCCCGGCGATGAACAAGGACAGCGTGAAGCACGTGTACCAGGAACTCCAGGGGAAGGTCGACCACGACCGCCTCGGCTGGGCGCCGGACCCGCGCCCGGCCGCGGTCGTGGCTCGGCAGGACTGATGCCGAGTCGCGTGGATTCCTTGCCGTCGGAGCCCGGGGCGTGACAGTCGTTTCGGGTCCGGCGGCGGTGGGTTTTCAGCCCGAAGGGCTGGGAGCCCTCAGCCCAGGGCAAGCGACGACGTCGCGCCGCCCTGGGTTCGTGGCTAGCGGGTGTTGCAGCCTGAAGGGCTGCCAGCCGGCTCGCAGCCCTTCAGGCTGCGGGGGATTCGTGCCGCATGACCCAGGGCGGCGGTTGCTGCGCTCCCTTGCCCTGGGCTGAGGGCTCCCAGCCCTTCGGGCTGAAGAATCGCTCACCTGTCCCACGCGAATCTTGAAACTACTGGTGAGCGACGGGGTGGCGGAACACGTCGTCTCGATTCGATACCGACCGGGACGGCCACCCCGTCGCTCACGCTCCGGGCTCCGACGAACCCGCGCTACCGCTCAACGCGAATCCCGTCGTTTCGGGTCCGGCGGTGGTGGTGGGTTTTCAGACCTTCGGCCTGAAAACCCACCACCGCCGGACCCGGAACGACGGGATTCGGTATGATCCGGTTAGGATGACGGTGCCGCCCGGAGCCCGGACGTGGCATTCCGCGACTTCCACTACCCGGACGTGCTCGCCACGTTCGGGCTGACCTACGACGTGACCCCGGACCTATTCTCCGGGGTCGACGAGAGTTTCCCGTCGGCGGGGTTCGAGGAGCAGTATGCTGTCGGCGCGCGGCTGGCGAACACGTTGAATAACGGGAAGGCCCGGAGCGAGTGGATGATCGCGCCCGTCCTGGGCGAGTTCTGGTGGCGGTATCGCGGCCGGATCGGCCTCTACTCGGGCGCCGAGTTCGTCGCCGACCCGGCCGCCGGGCTGACCGGGTACTGCGACTTCATCCTGAGCCGCGCGCCGCAGCAGCCGTTCGTTTCCGCCCCGGCGGTGATGGTAGTCGAGGCGAAGAAGGAAAACATCATCGACGGCCTCGGCCGGTGCGTCGCCGGGATGGTCGGGGCGCAGCGGTTCAACCGCCGGACCGGCGGCCCGGCCGACCCGGTTTACGGGTGCGTGACCACGGGCACGGCGTGGAAGTTCCTCCGCCTGAACGGGACGGCCCTGTCGCTCGACCTGGCCGAGTACACCATCACCCAGGTGCCGCGCCTCCTCGGCATCTTCACGTCCATCTTCGGCCCGGCGCCCGAACAGGCCGCGGCCTGACGGGACCGGCCATGCTCCGCCTCCGGTACACCCTGCTCACGCTCGTGGGCGGGCTCATCCTCCTGACCGTCGCGCCGGTGGCGATCGTCGCCGACCACAACGCGCGGGACGCCGCCGAGAAGCTCTCCGACCAGGTGCTCGACCAGGGCACCCTCCGGTTCCACCAGGAGGTCGAGCGGGTGGTCGGGCAGGCCGCCGGCCAGTGCGCGCTCGACCTCAAGCTGATCCAGGCCGGGCGGCTCGGGGCCGGCGACCGCGCCGCCCTCGTCGGGCACTGGCGGGAGGTGCTCGCGCTCCAGCCGCAGCTCACCAGCCTGTTCGCGGGGCTGGAGTCCACCGGCGAGGCGGTCGGCGTGTCCCGCCTCCGGCCGGACGGGCTCTCCGTCTGGCAGACGCACCGCGACCCGGCGACCGGGGGGCTCGTCGTCCGCGAGTACCGGGCGGCCGACTACCCGAAGTCGCCGCTCGGGCCGGCCGCGCCCGGCCCCGACGTGCGCACCCGGCCGTGGTACGCGGCGGCCCGGGAGGCCGGGCGGCCGGTCTGGACCGACGCCTACGTGTTCGCCGGGGTGGAGGGCGTCCGCGACGTGCTCGGGGTGACCTACGCCGTCCCCGACCGCGGCCCGGGCGGCGCCCTCCGCGGCGTCCTGACGGCCGACTTCGACCTCAACGCGCTCAGCCGGTTCCTCGCCGGCCTGGAGGTCGGCCGCGAGGGCGCCGCGTTCCTGGCGGAACTCGACCCCGACGACTCCGCGCAGGTGATCGCCCACCCCCGGCCCGACCTGCTGACGCGCCCCGGGCCGGGCGGGGCGACCGAGCTCGTCCCCACCGCCGAGTTCGGCGACGGCCGGGTGCGGGCGGTCCTGGCCGCGCTCCCCGCCGGCGACGGCGACGTGCGGTTCGCGCACGACGGCCGCGTGTACCTGGGCAGCGTCCGCCGCGTCACCGGCGACAACCGCCCGCCGTGGCTGATCGGCGCGTTCATCCCCGAGGACGAGATCCTGGCCCACGCCACGCACACCCGCCACGTGACGGCGCTGGTCGCGTCCGCGGTCTTCGCGGCGGCGATCCTGCTCAGCATCTACCTGTCGCGGCAGGTGTCGCGGCCGCTGGAGGCGCTCGCCGACCGGGCGCTCGCCGCCGGCCGGCTGCGGCTCGACGCGGGGCCGCGGGTCGAGTCGATCGTGCTGGAGGTGGACCAACTCGCCCGCGCCGCCGACGCGATGCGGGTGGGGCTGCGGTCGTTCGGGAAGTACCTCCCGGTCGACCTCGTCCGCGGCCTGCTCGACTCCGGCCAGGAGGCCCGGCTGGGCGGCGAGCGGCGCGAGCTGACGATCGCGTTCACCGACATCGCCGGGTTCACCTCGACCGCCGAGGGGCTGACCAGCGACCAGCTCGTCGGGCACCTGGGCGACTACCTCGCGGCCGTCAGCCGGGCGGTGACCGACTCGGGCGGCACGGTGGACAAGTACATCGGCGACGCGGTGATGGCGTTCTGGGGCGCCCCGGTGCCGCGGCCGGACCACGCGGCGGCGGCGTGCGTGGCCGCGGTCCGGTGCCAGCAGCGCCTCGCCGAGTTGCGCCCCGGGTGGGAGGCCGCCGGCCGGCCGCCGTTCCACACCCGCTACGGCGTCCACACCGGCGAGGTGACGGTCGGCAACATCGGCAGCCCGGCGCGGATGAACTACACCGTGATCGGCGACGCGGTGAACCTCGCCAGCCGGCTCGAGAGCCTGAACAAGCACTACGGCACGTCGGCCCTCGTCAGCGGCGAGACGCTGCGGGCGGCGGGCGGGGTGGTCGCGGCGCGGGTGGTCGACGTGGTGGCGGTCGCCGGCCGCGGCGAGGCGGTGACGGTGTACGAGCTACTCGGGCTGGCGTCGGAGGCCGGCGCCGCGGAGGCGGAGCTGATCGGCCTCTCCGCCGACGCCCTCGCCGCGTTCCGGGCGCGCCGCTGGGACGAGACGCTGACACTGCTCGACTCGATCCACCGCCTCCGCCCCGACGACGGCCCGGCGCGGGTGCTGGCGGAGCGCTGCCGGCGGTTCCTCGCGTGGCCGCCCCCGGACGACTGGGACGGCGTGAACCGGATGGCGGGGAAGTAGGCCGGGCCGAACCGAGTCCGACCCCGGGCGGTCGCCGGCGTTGATTCCGTAGGTCGGGTCGAGTCTTCGAGACCTGACACCGCACCGCGGGTGCCGGACACGGGTGTGATGAACCCGGTCCCACGCGGGGTTTCGTTCCCGAATCCCGTCGTCGTGATCCGCGCCCCGGTGTCAGGTCTCGAAGACTCGACCCGACCTACGAAGCACACACCACCCAACGACCCGGCCGCCCCCGGCGTCGCGCGGTCTGGCGCGACGCCGGGGGCGGCCGATCGAATTACGTCACCCCGCGGTCACACCCCGGCGGCCTTCTTCAGCGCCTCGGCCTTGTCCGTCTTCTCCCACGAGAACTGCGGCAGCTCGCGGCCGAAGTGGCCGTGCCGCGCCGTCTCGCGGTAGATCGGGCGGCGCAGGTCGAGCGTGCCGATGATGCCCTTCGGCGTCAGCTCGAAGTGGTTGCGGATCAGGTCCACCAGCTTCGCCTCCGGCACCTTCCCCGTGCCCCGGGTGTTCACCCAGATGTTCAGCGGGTCGGGGTAGCCGATGGCGTAGCTCAGCTGCACCTCGCACTCCCGCGCCAGCCCCGCCTTCACGATGTTCTTGGCGATGTACCGGCAGATGTACGCGGCGCTCCGGTCCACCTTGGTCGGGTCCTTGCCGCTGAACGCCCCGCCGCCGTGCCGGCCGCGGCCGCCGTAGGTGTCCACGATGATCTTCCGCCCGGTCAGCCCGCTGTCGCCGTGCGGGCCGCCGCACAGGAAGCACCCCGTCGGGTTGACGTGGACGGCGATGTCGTCGGCGCCGAGCTTCAGCCCCTTCGCCCCGGGCACCACCATCACCAGCTTGCCCTTCACCAGGTCGGCGCGGTCGGCCATCAGCACCGGCTTCACGATCTTGTCGATCACCTCCTGGCGGGCGTCGTCGGTGAAGTAGTCGCCGCCGTCCTTCGTCGTCATCACGTCGCGGGTGTGCTGGGTGCTGAGCACGACGGTGTGGATGCGGGCCGGGGTGCCGTCGGCGTTGTACTCGACCGTCACCTGGCTCTTGGCGTCGGGCCGCAGCCACTTCAGCATGCCGGTCTTGCGCAGGTCGGCGTGGTGGGCGACGAGCTTGTGCGACAGGTCGATCGGCAGCGGCATGAGCGTCGGCGTCTCGTCGCACGCGAACCCGAACATCATCCCCTGGTCGCCGGCGCCGCCCGTGTCCACGCCCTGGCTGATGTGCGGGCTCTGGGCGTGGACGCGGCAGTCCACCTGGCAGTTGTCGGCGGTGAACCCGATCTCCTCGCGCTCGGCCCGGTCCTTCGCCACGTAGCCGATCTCGGTGATGACCTCGCGGACGAGCTTGTCCACCGCCTCGCGGGTCAGGTCGGCCTTGGTCGTGATCTCCCCGGCGACCACGGCGAGGTCGGTGGTGACGAGCGTCTCGCACGCCACCCGGCTCATCGGGTCGGCCTTCAGGCAGAAGTCGAGGACGGCGTCGGAGATCTGGTCCGACACCTTGTCCGGGTGCCCCATCGAGACGGATTCGCTGGTGAACAGGTAGCGGTCGGCGGACACGGGGAATCCTCTCCGGTGGTGGGCCTTCCTGCGCGGGGAAGGGAATTCCGGTGTTATACCCACCCCACCCGGCACGGCCAACGCCAACTGCGCAGTCCCGCGCACGCCCGTGCCCGAGTCCGGAGCCGCGCGGGGACGGCGCGTAACGCCGCCGTAACGACGCCGCGGCGCGGGCTTTCGGAGCGCTCGGGGGCGTGTATGATCGTCCGTATTCGGCCCCACTCGCCCGGTCCCCCCGAGGGTTGTGCCATGCTGCGTCGGAAGCTGTTCTGGAGCGTGCCGCTGGCCGGGGCGATCGGCGCCGGCGTCGCCGCCGACCGGTTCCTCGCCGCCGAGGCGAACGCCAACAACAAGCAGGATCTCAAGCCCGCCGTCACCCTGCCGATCTCCCGCGTGGTCATGTTCAATAGCGGGGTCGGGTACTTCAGCCGGTCGGGCGAGGTCGATGGCGACGCCCGCGTGGACCTGACGTTCCAGGAAGCGGACATCAACGACCTGCTGAAGTCGATGGTCCTGGAGGACTTCAACGGCGGGCGGGTGTCGGCGGTGAGCTACGACAGCCGGGAGCCGATCGCCCGAACGCTCGCCAGCTTCTCGATCAACCTGAACGGCGAGCCGACGTTCGCCACCATCCTCCAGCAGGCCCGCGGCGAGCGCGTGGAGGTCACCACCGCCCCGACCGCCCAGAACCAGCCGGGCAAGCTCACCGGGGCCATCGTCGGCATCGAGGCCCAGGTCGCGGCAGGTGGTGGGCCGAACGCGCAGCCGGTCCCGGTGCAGGTGTTGAACCTGTGGTGCGCGGAGGGGATGCGGGCGGTCAAGCTGACCGAGGTCCAGCAGCTCCGGTTCCTGAACCCGGTCATCGAGTCCGAGTTCCGCCGGGCGCTGGAGGTGCTGGCGCTGAACCACGACGCCCAGAAGAAGGCGGTGAGCCTGCACTTCGCGGGCGACGGCAAGCGGCGGGTGCAGGTCGGGTACGTGGTCGAGGCGCCGATCTGGAAGACGAGCTACCGGCTGGTCCTGGACGCGGAAGGCAAGGGGGCCAAGCCGTACCTCCAGGGGTGGGCGATCGTCGAGAACCCGACCGACGAGGACTGGTCGAACGTCCGCATGGCGCTGATCAGTGGGCGGCCGATCAGCTTCAAGATGGACCTGTACAACCCGCTGTACGTCCCGCGACCGACGGTCGAGCCCGAGCTGTTCGCCTCCCTCCGCCCGCCGACGTATGACGGCGGGTTCAACAACCGCTTGGGCCGCGCGGACGGGCTCGCGATCGCCGATCAGGACCGGGCCGAGAGCGGCGCGACTCGCTCCCGTCTGAGCGCGGCGAATGCTCCCCGGCCGAAGGCGGCCGGTCCGGCCGGACCGGGCGGGTTCGGCGGCGGCGGGATGCCGGCTGGCGAAGCGAAGATGGACGCGATGCGCCGGGCGGTGGACCCGAACAACGCCGACGGCGCCGGCGCCCGTCAGCTCGAGCGCGAGCTCGCCGCCCGACTCGGCCAGAGCGCCGTCGGCAGCGCGGCGACGGCGGGGAAGCTGGGCGACTTCTTCCAGTACGCGATCGACCACCCGGTCTCGCTGGCCCGGCAGAAGTCGGCGCTGCTGCCGATCGTCGGGAAGGAGGTCGAGGGGACGCGGGTGAGCATCTACAACCCGGCCGTCCAGCCGAAGCACCCGCTGCTGGGCCTGCGGTTCAAGAACACCTCGGGCATGCACCTGTCGCAAGGCCCGATCACCGTCTTCGAGGGGAGCACCTACGCCGGCGACACCCGCGTGCTCGACGTCCAGCCGGGTGAGGAGCGGCTCGTGAGCTACGCCATCGACCTCGGCACCGAGGTCGACCCGCAGACCGGCCCGGGGGCGGGGCGGATCACCAGCGTGAAGGCGAACAAGGGGATCGTGACGACGGTGACGAAGGTGCGCGAGGAGAAGAAGTACCGCATCGCCAACCGGTCCCAGACCGACCGCACCCTCGTCATCGAGCACCCGAACCGCACCAACCAGCAGTTCAAGCTGGTCGAAACACCCGCCCCGGTCGAGGACACGAAGGGCGTGTACCGCTTCCAGGTCGCGGTCAAGGCCGGGGAGGAGAAGACGTTCGCCGTCAACGAGGAGCGGGACGTGGCGACCTCGGTCCAGCTGTCGAACAACCCGGACCAGCAGATCCGGTTCTTCATGAACCTGAACGAGGCGACCCCGGCGCTGAAGCAGAAGCTCGCGGAGGCGCTGAAGTTCAAGGCCGCGTGGGACGGCCAGCTCCGCGACCTGACCCAGGTGAAGGCCGACCTGGCGCGGCTCGGCACCGACCAGGACCGCATCCGCAAGAACCTGGCGGCGACCCCGCGGGAGGCCGAGGTGTACAAGACGTACCTCGACCGGCTGGCCGCCCAGGAGCGGGAGATCGACGGGCTGACCACCCGGGAGAAGACCCTGATGGCCGCCGAGTTCCAGGCCCGCAAGACGTTCGAGGACTTCCTCGCCAACCTCACCGACTGACGGCCCCGGAGCCTTCGTAGGTCGGGTCGAGTCTTCGAGACCCGACGCGGGGTTCCAGGTGCCTGGAACGGAGCCCGGGAAGGCGAACCCGCGGGGGTTCGCCTTCCCGGGCTCCGTTCGTCCGTGTCGGGGTCGCCCCAGGCGTTCGCCCGCGTCGCGCGCGGGCGTCCGATCTCGTGTGACGCTATGCGACGCGGTTGCGGCCAACCGCACCGCCGGCGCCTCCGGAATCCACCCCGATACCGGGCGCCCGACGTCTTGGGAGTCACTTTGAGTCATCGTTTTCGTCCGGTTCGACCCGCGGCTCACCCGCGGCCGGGTCGGGACGACCCGGCGTGCCCGGACCGTCCCGCACCTCACAGTGTGGCACCGGCGGTTGCCTGCCCGCGGCCCGGTCGGCCCTCGACCCCTGGTCGGGAGCCCCGGCACGCGGCGTAACTGCCGGTTGGGCCGGAACCTCCGGACGCACCGGACGATACCTGGGGCGGTGGGGTTCCGCCCCGCCCGGGCCGCTCGATGCCGAGTGAATGAGAAGGAACAGAGACGACACCCGGGCGGCCGGCCGGCGTCGAAACGTGGGTGGCCGTGGACATAGTTCGTCCCTGGGCCGGCGTGAGCCGGCTGGTGGTTGGTGCAGGCACCTGTACCAACCACCAGCCGGCTCACGCCGGCCGTTCGCCACGGGCTTCGCACCCGACGCCGATCGCTAGAGCAGACTTCGGGCGGGTGTCGCGATCGGTCTGGTGGGACCGGCGTCCCGCCGGTCGTAACCCGGACCGGCGGGACGCCGGTCCCACCGGGATGAACCCGCTTCACCCACCTGAAGTCCGCCCTGGACGGACCACTACGAGCCCCGAACCCCCGCGGGGCCGCGTTCCCGGGCGCCGATCGTCCGTGTCGGTGCCCCGCGTCGGGTCTCGAAGACTCGACCCGACCTACGGGAGGCGTCACCGCCTCCCGCCGGACACGTCCCACAGCGTCACCGGGGTGTCGCTGGCCGCGACCGCCAGCGTGCGGCCGTCCGGGGCGAAGGTGAGGTCGGTGATCGGCCCGGGGTGGCGGAACAGGTGGCGCTCGACCCCGGCGTCCACGTCGTACACCCGCACCTCGCCCTTCCACCGCGGGGCCACCGCCGCCAGCCGCCCGTCCGGGCTCAGCGCCAGGCACTCGCCGTCGCCGCCCTGCGGCAGCCGGGCCAGCACCCGCCCCGTCGCCGCGTCCCACACCGTCGCCAGCTCGCGCGGGTCGACCTTCCCCGCCGAGTTCGTGTACGCCAGCGCCGCCACCCGCGCCCCGCCCCGCGACACCGCCACCGCCCCGACCGGCACCCCCGGGTTGAGCCGCACCGTCTCCTTCCCCGTCGTCAAGCTCCACACCCGCACCGGGAATTCCTCGTTGAACCGCCTCGTCTTCCCACCGGGCAGCAGGTTCCACGCCACCGACAAATCCTCCTCCTTCGTTGCCTGGCTGGCCGTCGCGAGAGCCGTGCCATCCGGGGCGAACGCCCGGTGCTGCGGCAACACCTCGTGCCCGACGAGCGACTGCCGCTCCTTGCCGGTGGCGACGTCCCAGATCCTCAGCGTGCCGTCGCGGCCGGCGCTGAGAATGCCGTCGCCGTCCGGGGTGAACTCGGACCACCTGCGGCCGCGGAGCCGGCTCGCCGGGTACGAGTGGACGACCGCGCCGGTCTTCGTGTCGCGGACCTCGAACCGGGTGCCGTCGTCCGGGTCGCCGGGGACGAGCTGTCCGGAGTCGTAGTACACCGACCGGGCGGTGAAGCGCCCGTCCGGCGACAGCGGCCGGCCGTAGTTCCAGTCGTCGTTCGTCACGCGCGTCTGCCGGCCGGTGGCGACGTCCCAGGCGTACCAGTCGGCGCCCCAGCCGTGGAGCGTCTTGCCGTCCGGCGTGAAGCGGAGCCCCTGGACCGGGTGCGGCGGGTCGGCGGACGGCACCGCCATCTTCCCGGTGGCGATCTCGAACACGCCGACCGGCCCGCGGAGCATGCCGAACGCCACCACCCTCCCGCCGGGGTGGACCGCCAGGCACGTCGCGTTGGCCACGCTGCCGAACTCCGCCCCCGGCGCGCCGTCGACGCCGGGGAAGTTGCCGGTGCCCGCGTCGAGGGTGGAGGCGTTCGACCCGTTGCGGACGAGGAAGCGGCCGTCGGGGCTGAACGCCAGCCCGTAGAACGCGCCGGCCTTGCTCCGCCACACCCGCCGCCCGGTGGCCGTGTCCCACGTCACCACGCCGGCGGCGTTCGTGTCGGCCGCGGCGATCCGCTTGCCGTCCGGGCTGAATGCCACCCGCGCGAACCGGGCATTCGGCTCCTGGTACACCTTCCCGCGGTTCCCGGTCGCCGCGTCGTACACCCGCACGTTCCCGGCGTCGGTGCCGAACGCGACCGTCTTCCCGTCCGCGCTGAACGCCGCGGAGATCGGCCGGTCGTCCTCCCCGAGGGGTTGCCGGCAGACGGTGTTTCCGGTCCGCACATCAATGATCCAGGCGTACCCGAGGTCGTGCTCGGCGAGCGCGAGGCGGGTGCCGTCGGGGCTGATACGGGCGTCGAACGTCACCGGCCGGTCCCAGGGGAGGACGTGCCGTGCCGTCACCTCCTGCTTCGCCAGGTCGATGAGCCACAGGTCGGCGGCAGCCCGCTTCTTCGACGTGCCGACCGCGACGAGCGTCTTGCCGCCGTCGGCGAACCCGACGCGGTCGAGCGTGCCGTCCTCGCGCCGCACGGCGAAGAGTTCCTTGCCCGTCAGGGCGTCCCACAGGCGGACGGTGCGGTCGTCGCAGGCCGAGGCGAGGTACTTCCCGTCCGCCGAGTAGGCGACGTCGTGGACCGTGCCCGGGTGGCGCAGCCGGGACGAGCCGAGACGGGCGACGGCGCCTGGCGGGAGCGGGTCGGCGGCGGGCAGGGGCGGGTCGGCCGTCGCGCCCGCCTTCGCCGGCGGGTCGGGCGGCTGCGGCGCGCCGCCGGCGAGCCCGAACCCGACGGTCGCCGCCGCGAGTACCAGCCCCGCCGCGATCGTTCGCAGCGGCCCCGCCGACCCACCGGCCGCCCGGGCCGCCAGCGCCCGCACCGCCGCCGCCCCGGGGGCGCTCACCAGCGCCGCCCGGGTCGAGGCCGGCAGCGCGGCCGCGCCGACCGCCAGCGCCGGCGTCACCCCGCGGG
>VFQN01003308.1_pt1 | contig 23361 bp, 16 predicted proteins | sample 3512371 | NCBI WGS metagenome assembly VFQN01 (sample SAMN10412370, study PRJNA504923) | tailings metagenome | isolation source: Replicate 2 from Balatoc abandoned mine | place: Philippines: Itogon, Benguet | collected 2017-08-28
TCAGGGATGGCGCTCAATGGCAGCCTCGACCCGCCTGAAAACAAGACGGTTGCTCCACTCCCGCTCAACCAGAACGAGTTGCTGCTCGACAGACTCGCCGTCGACTGCAGCGTTCCGCCGTTGAGCGTCACGCCGCCCGTTGCGCTCCCCAAGTTGGCGGCCGCGGAGATCGAGAGCGTGCCGGCATTGACAGTCGTGCCGCCCTCGTAAGTGTTGTTCCCCGAAAGAGTCGTCGTGTTGCCGCTGGCTACGATGACGGAACCCTTGCCCGTGATCGCATTCGCCACTGTCAGCGCGCTCAGCGGGTTGAACGTGACACTGCCGCTTTCGACCGCAATGTTTCCCGACAGGCTCCATGGGCCAGCGAGGAGGAGCGTGTTCGCACCGCCCGTAAACGTGATGGCGTTGGCCTGCGCCGTGCCGTTGCCATTCATCCCACCGGTAATGGAGCCGGTGTTGATGATGGTGAGATCGGAGCCGACGATGCCCGCCCCGCCGATGCCCGGTGTCGGATTGCCGACTGTCACCGCACCTGTGCCGATCGCACCGCCGTTGCCTCCAGCGATCGAAGCCACGTTGTTGATCGTAACACCACTGCCGAGGATACCGGCCCCGCCATTGCCACCCGAGCCAGGGGAGCCTGAGGGGATCGGAATACTGCCGCCGTTTCCGCCCTTGCCGCCGGAAATGGTTCCCCCGTTGTTTATGGCGGCCCCGGTAACGACGGCTGCAAGGCCGTGACCGCCATCGCCACCATTGCCGGCCAGACTGCCGTAGGCGGAATTGCCATCCGCGCCTGCGCCTCCACTGCCTCCCGCCACGGTTCCACTGTTCGTGTAGGAAGCGGCTCCATCGACGACAATTCCATAGCCACCTTGTCCGCCGCCGCCCCCGCCATTGATGACTTGGCCACCGCCACCAGCACCGCCGCCGCCGCCGCCGCCGCCGACGACTACGCTGGTATTGGTTGTCGCTGTGGTTACGACCGAGCCATGCGCACCGCCGCCGCCACCGCCGCCGCCATCTCCACTATATGTTGAGCCTGAGCCGCCATCGGCACCGGGTGCGCCGGGGCTTGCTCCTCCCGCGCCGCCATACGTGGCGGCGCCGCCAGCATAGTTGCTGCCCATGCCACCACTGCCGCCCGTGACGCCGGCGCCACCGCCACCGCCGCCCGCCGAAGGGGTTGTCGGCGTCCCGCCGACCGCTCCTGCCGAGGCGACACTGCCCGCGCCCCCGGCGCCCCCTCCTCCGATCGCTGTGGAACTGGCACCCGCGCCACCGCTGCCGGCGTCAACTTGCGCCCATGCTGGTGAGAGCGGCAATGCGCTCGTAAGCGCCGTCGATGCCAGGAGCGCCGCGGCAAAACGGCCGGGCCATTGGGAGGTCAACGAAAATGGGGGCCTAGATGATGCCCGAGACTGGATGGACAACGCTTTCCCCCAACGCACTGCAACTCCCCATGAAGAGGTTACCGCAACACCTGTGAAGAAATAAGGACATTTGTTGCATGGCCAAACCCAGGCCCAGGTCCGCATCTGGAGCGGGCCAATCAGGCCGAGAGTTCGACCCACTCTTCTTCCGTCATCGTCGGCACACCGAGTTCGGCGGCCTTGCGGGCCTTGGAGCCGGCATTCTCGCCGACCACCACGAGGCTGGTCTTCCTGGAGACGGAATCGGTGACCTTGGCGCCCAGCTCCTCGGCGCGCGCCTTGGCGGCGTCTCGGGTCATGGTGGAGAGCTCGCCGGTAAACACGACGATCTTGTCCTTGAGCTTGGCATCGGCGGCGATGACGCGCCGCTCGACCGGCTGGACCGTGAGCTGCTTCAACAGGTCCCGGATGATCTCCACGTTGTGCCCCTCGGTGAAAAAGACGCACATCGCATCGGCCGTCGTCACGCCGATCTGCTCGACGTTGCACAGGCGACCGAAGCTCGGGCCGACGGTGTCAGCGGCCTTCTCCTTCTTCGCTGGATCGGGATGCGCCGTGCGCTCCTTCGCCGCCGCCAGCATCTCGGCCAGCCAGGTGTCGGCGTCGCCGTATTCCTGCGCCAGGATCTTGGCCGTGGCCTCCCCGATCAGGGGAATGCCGATCGCGTTGATGAAGCGGTCGAGCGAGATGGTGCGCCGCGCCTCAATGGCGGCCAGCAGGTTGCGGACCGAGAGGTCGCCCCAGCCCTCGCGCTTCCTGATGTCGGCTTCGTGATCGCGCAGGCGGAAAATGTCGCCCGGCACCTTGAGCAGCCCGTCGTTGAAGAAGTTCTCGATATGCGTGCCGCCCAGCCCCTCGATGTCGAAGCAGTTGCGCGACACGAAGTAGCGCAGGCGCTCGACCTGCTGGAACGGACATTCTAGTCCGCCGGAGCAGCGCCGTACCACGCCGCCCTCTTCCGCCTTGACCTCGGTCTCGAGGGGACAGGGACAGCGCGTGGGAAAGTGGTACTTGCGCGCATTCTTCGGGCGCTCGTCGGCGATGAAGCCCAGCACCTGCGGGATCACGTCGCCGGCCCGCTGGATCGTCACCATGTCGCCGACGCGCACGTCGAGCCGCTCGATCTCGTCGGCATTGTGCAGCGTGGCGCGCGCCACCATGACGCCGCCGACATTCACCGGCTCCAGTTCCGCCACCGGCGTCAGCGCGCCCGTGCGACCCACCTGGATATTGATGGCGTTGAGGCGCGTGCGTGCCTGCTCGGCCGGGAACTTGTGGGCGGTCGCCCAGCGCGGCGCGCGGCTCACGAAGCCCAGCCGCTCCTGCCAGTCGATGCGGTCGACCTTGTAGACGACGCCGTCGATGTCATAGGGCAGCGACGGGCGCTCGACGCCAATCCTCTCGTAGAAGGCGCGGACCTCGTCCGGCGTTCGGCAAAGCTTGGTCAAGGGATTGGTCTCGAATCCCCATTGCCCCAGAAGCCTCAGATATTCGGTGTGGGTCTTCCAGCTGCGCGGTTCGGCCTCGCCCCAGGCGTAGGCGAAGAAGCGCAGGGGACGCTTTGCCGTGACGGTGGGATCGAGCTGACGCAGCGAACCCGCGGCGGCGTTGCGCGGGTTGGCGAAGGTCTTCTCGCCCGCCGCCTCCTGGCGGCGGTTCATCTCCTGGAACGCCTGGCGCTCCATGTAGACCTCGCCGCGCACGTCGATCGACGTCGGGAAACCATCCTTGCCGTGGGGCTTCAGCTTCTTCGGGATGTCCTGAACGGTGAGCAGGTTGGCCGTGACGTCCTCGCCGGTCGTGCCGTCGCCGCGCGTCGCGCCCTGCACGAACTCGCCGTCCTCGTAGCGGAGGCTGATCGAGAGCCCGTCGATCTTGGCCTCGCAGCTGAACGCGATCTCGTCGTCGGGGCCGATGTTGGTTTCCCGCTCCAAGCCGCGGCGCACGCGATCGAGGAACTCCTGCAGCTCCTCGTCGGTGAAGCAATTGTCGAGCGACAGCATCGGCTTTACGTGCCTCACCTTGGCGAAGGCCGTGGTGGGCGTCGGCGCAACCCTCTGCGTCGGGCTGAACAAGTCGACGATCTGGGGGAAGCGCGCTTCGATCGCCTTCAGGCGCTGGCGAAGCCTGTCGTACTCCGCGTCCGAAATCTCCGGCGCGTCCTTCTCGTGATAGAGCTTGTCGTGACGCACGATCTCTTCAGCGAGCCGCTTGTGCTCGGAGCGGGCCTGCCGCTCGGTCAGCTTGTCGACGGCCAGCGCCGCCACGACCTTGGCCGCACGGGACATCATCGTCCTCCTAGTTTGCCGTCGCCAGCAGCCGGTCGGCCGCGGCGCGCGCCTCGACCGTCACTTCCGCGCCCGACAGCATGCGCGCGATCTCCTCGCGGCGGCCCTGCGCGTCCAGCGCCAGCACGTCGGTGCTGGCGGCCGTCCGGGTCGTGGTCTTGCGGATCAGCCAGTGCCGGTCGGCGACCGCGGCGACCTGCGGCGAATGAGTGACGACCAGAACCTGGACGTCCCTGGCGAGGCGCTTCAGCCGCTCGCCGACGGCGGCCGCCGTGGCGCCGCCGATGCCCGAATCCACCTCGTCGAACACGATGGTCGGCGCATCGCCCGCCTTGGCGAGGCAGACCTTGAGCGCCAGCAGGAAACGCGAGAGCTCGCCGCCGGAGGCGATCTTCGCAATGGGCGACGGCGGCGCACCGGGATTTGTCGACACCGTGAACTGAACCCGATCGGTCCCGGCGGCCGACCATTCCGCCTCCGGCAGGGCGGCGACCTCGGTCAAGAATTTCGCGCGTTCGAGCTTCAGCGGCGCCAGTTCCGCCGCCACAGCCTTGTCCAGCCTCGCGGCACCCTTGCGGCGCGCGGCGGACTGCGCTTCTGCTGCCGCCACGTAGGCGGCGCGCGCTGCCTTTGCCTCGGCCGCGAACTTCTTCAGTCCCGCCTCGCCATCATCCAGAGCCGCCAGCTGGGTCGAGAATTTCTCGGCGAGTTCGGATAGGCCTGCCACGGCGACATTGTGCTTGCGCGCCATGGCCCGGAGCGCGAACAGCCGCTCCTCGATCTTCTCCAGCCGGGCGGGATCGAATTCGAGCGCATCGCGCGCGATCTCGAGCTGGGCCTGCGCTTCGGTGGCTTCGCTCAGCGCCCGGTCGAGTGCCGCCAGCGGCGCGTCGAGCCGGCCGTCTGCCTTGTCGGCATTCCGCTCGATCAGCCGGTGTGCCGTGCGCAGGCTGGCGACGGCACCGCGCCCCTGCTCCAGTTCGGCCAGCGCCTGGGTTACGGCTTCGCCCAGCGCACTGCCCGCCCGCATGAGTGCCCGTTCGCTCGCCAGCGTTTCCTCGTCGTCCGCCTTTGGCGCCAGCGCCTTCAGCTCCTTGGCCGCATGGCGCAGGAAATCCTCGTCGCGTCGCGCGGCCTCGGCGGCTGCGAGGGCATCGGCATGTGCCTGCTCCGCCGCTCGCCATGCCGTCCAGGCGGATACGACCGCAACAGCCTGTTTCTCGATGCCGGCAAAGGCATCGAGCGACGCCCGGTGCGTGCCCATGTCGAGCAGACCGTGCTGATCCATCTGGCCCTGGATTTCGACCAGCGTGTCGCCCAGCCGGCGCAGCAGCGCAACCGAAGCGGGCTGATCGTTGACGAAGGCGCGGCCGCGGCCGTCGACGGCGATCGTGCGTCGCAGGGTCAGCACGTCCTCGCCGTCGAACCCCTGCCCGGCGAGGATGATCCGTGCGGGATGATCGCGCGGCAGGTCGAAAGAGGCGGCGATCGAGGCCTGGGGTGCGCCCCGCCGAACCACGCCCGATTCGGCACGGGCCCCGAGCACGAGGCCGAGCGCGTCGATCAGGATGGACTTGCCGGCCCCGGTCTCACCCGTCAGTGCGCCGAGCCCGCCGCCGTGGGCAAAATCGAGGTCGAGCTTCTCGATCAGCACGAAATCGCGGATCGAAAGCGTGGCGAGCATGCCGGGCGGTCAGAAGATGCTGGAGAACCAGCCGCGCTTCTCGTCGGGCGGCCGTGTGCCCTCGCCGGTCATCAGGAAGTAGCTGTCCTGATACCACTCGCTGCCGGGGAAATTGTAGCCGAGCACGGCTGCCGCTTCCTTCGCCTCGCTCTTCACGCCGAGCGAGAGGTAGCTCTCGACCAGACGATGCAGTGCCTCGGGCACGTGAGTTGTCGTCTGATAGCGTTCGATCACGACGCGGTAGCGGTTGATGGCACCGACATACTGTTGATTGCTCTGGTAGTAGCGGCCGACGGCCATCTCCTTGCCGGCCAGATGGTCGATGCAGAGCTCCACCTTGAGGCGCGAATCGCGGGCGTAGGGCGACTCGGGGAAGCGCTTCACGACCTCGGCCAGCGCATCGAGAGCCTGCTGGGTGGTGCGCTGGTCGCGGCCGACGTCGGAGATCTGTTCGTAGTAGCAGAGCGCCTTGAGATAGTAGGCATAAGGCAGATCGCGATGGCCGGGATGGAGCTGGATGAACCGATCCAGCGCGATGATCGCTTCGTCGTACTTGTTGGACTGATAGTAGGCGAACGCCGCCATGATCTGAGCCTTGGTCGCCCAGACGGAATAAGGGTGCTGGCGATCGACCTCCTCGAAGCTCTTGGCGGCAGTCTTGTATTCCTGCTGGCCCAGCGCATCGAGCCCGCGATTGTACAGCTGCTCGACGGGCTGCTCGACGTACTTGTCGTCGTCGGAGCCACACGCCGCGAGCCCGAACGCCAATGACAGCGCCAGCCCCACCGCGATGCGACGGCCCTTACCCACAACCAACTTCGACATAACCCATCCGCAATGAACTTCGTGCCGGCGCGTTATATCACGTGCCACCGAAAAAAAGAGGGGCCGCGCGGCCCCTCGGAAGATGCGTGAAGTGCAGAAATTCCTGCGTCAGTTGGCTTGCCGCCGCAGGAATGCCGGAATTTGCAGATCGTCGTCGTCGCGCGCCGGCTTTGCACGCTCCGTGACGTCGAGGCTGATCGAGGTCTGGACCGGCGCGGGGCGCGAAACGGGCGCCTTGGGAGCCACCGCGACGACATTTTCGGGCGCAGGACGCGCGACCGGCGGTTCGGCCGGCGCCGCCGGCGTCGTCGCAGGCTTCGGAGCCGAGAAGGCGCCGGTGATGCGCTGGAACAGGTTCGGCGCGCGATTGTCGGTCGCCGGCCGCGCGACGGTCGGGCGCGAGACCGGTTCGGCGCGAACGGGCGACTTGGCCGTTGAGGGACGGCTGACCCGCCAATCGTTCTCGTCGACCAAGGGGCGCTGCGGCGCAGCCGGCGCGGGCGCCGGAGCCGGTGCCGGTGCCGGTGCCGCCGCCACGGGGGTCGCCACGGGAGCCGGCACCGGCACAGGCGCCGGAGCGACCGGCGCGGCTTCGACCGGAGGCGCCGTCATGACGGGCGCCTCGACCGGCGCCTCGTAGGCCGGAGCCGGCGTCGGCATAGAGGCCACGATCGGTGCAGCCGGCGCGGCCGGGGCAGCGGTGATCGGCGGGGCCGGCGGCGCAACGGCGGCCGGCGGCGCGACAGGAGCAGCCGGCATCGCCGGAGCGGGCGCCGCGGCGGCGGCCGGCATGGCGACGCGGCCCGTCGGCGGCGCGACGGGACGGCTCAGAGCCGGCTGACCGGTCTGCATCGGCCGGTTCATGTCGAGCGACAGGTAGTTCGGCGCAGGCTGCTGGGCTGCCATGGCGGCGATGCCGGTGGCGACCACCGACACGCGCATGCGGCCGTCCATCGTCGCGTCGAAGGTCGAGCCGAAGATGATGTTGGCGTCGCCGTCCACTTCCTCGCGGATACGGTTGGCCGCTTCGTCGACTTCGTGCAGCGTCATGTCGAGGCCGCCGGTGATGTTGATGAGAACGCCCTTGGCGCCCTTCATCGAGTGGTCTTCCAGCAGCGGATTGGAGATTGCCGATTCGGCGGCAACGCGGCTGCGATCCGGACCTTCGGCTTCGCCGGTGCCCATCATCGCCTTGCCCATCTCGCCCATCACCGTACGGATGTCGGCGAAGTCGAGGTTGATCAGGCCCGGCATGACCATGAGATCGGTGACGCCGCGCACGCCCATATGCAGCACGTCGTCGGCCATCTTGAAGGCGTCGGCGAACGTCGTCTTCTCGTTGGCGATCTTGAACAGATTCTGGTTCGGAATGACGATCAGCGTGTCGACGACCTTCTCGAGCTCGGTGATGCCCTGCTCGGCCGACTGCATGCGCCGACGGCCCTCGAAGTGGAAGGGCTTGGTCACGACGCCGATGGTGAGGATGCCCTGCTCGCGCGCCGCAGCGGCGATGACGGGTGCCGCGCCGGTGCCAGTCCCGCCGCCCATGCCGGCGGTAACGAACACCATGTTCGCACCGTCCAGAAGCTGGAGGATTTCGGGAAGCGCTTCCTCGGCGGCCTGACGGCCGACCTCGGGCCGCGCACCCGCACCCAGGCCCTGGGTGATGGTGATACCGAGCTGCACGCGCCGATCGGCGAGCGACTGGCCAAGCGCCTGAGCGTCGGTATTGGCGACGATAAATTCCACGCCTTCCAGCGCGGCGCTGATCATGTTGTTGACGGCGTTTCCGCCCGCGCCACCGACACCGATGACGGTGATACGTGGCTTAATCTCCGACTCCTTCTGAGGGAGACTGAGGTTGATTGTCATTCGGCTTTCTCCACGCAAACGAGGGGGTTATCTGCTCGGAGCGTCGGCGTGAGACCCCTTTTTGGGTGGAGCCCCTTCACCGCCACCGGCTTTTTATTCTTTCTATCTACAGCCTGTTGGGGATTGCCATTCCCCATACAACATATTGCCTAAAAATTTTCCCGTATCCAACTGCCAATCCGACCGATGCGTGTTGCCGGCGCTTCCGACGCCGCGGGCTGACTTTGCGTGACGGCGTGGTTGTGAAGCGCGAACGACAGAAGGCCCGCGGCCGCGGAAAATGCCGGCCCGCCAGTCGAATCCGCAAGTCCCGCGAGCCTGAGCGGCGCACCGGTGCGGACCTTCTTGTTCAGAATCGCCGCGGCGACTTCGGGCACGCCGTCGAGTTGGCAGCCGCCGCCGACCAAAACGGCACGTCCACCGGCCAACTTATCCACACCACTCGCCTCGAGTCGACTCCGCACGAGCTCGAACGTCTCTTCGATCCGCGGACGAATGATGCCGACCAGGATCGAACGCGGAATGTGGTTGGGCCGCGTGCGGTCCTCTTCGCCGATCAGGGGCACGTCGATGATGTCGTACTCGTCGTTCGGCTTGGCGACGGCTCGGCCGATCTGCGTCTTCATCCGCTCTGCATGGGCGACCGGCGTCGACAGGCCGCGCGCGATGTCGCGCGTGACATGTTCCCCGCCCACCGGGATCGAATCGACGTGGACGAGATGGCCTTCATAGAACACCGCGATCGACGTCGTGCCGGCGCCCATGTCGATCAGGGTGACGCCGAGGTCGCGCTCGTCCGAGACCAGCGAGCTGAGGCCGGCGGCATGCGCGGCGACCACGCGATCGGCGATCTCGAGATGGGCCCGGCGCACGCAGACCTGCAGGTTGCGCATCGCGCCGCTCGCGGCGGTCACCAAATGGACATCGACGCCCAGCCGTTCGCCGAACATGCCGCGCGCGTCGCGCACCGGCGTGCCGTCGACCGTGTAGCCGATGGCGGCGGAATGGATGATGTCGCGGTCCGCGGTCTCGGCCGGCAGCTGGATGTGCTGCTGGACACGGCGGACGTCGCGCTCGCCGATCTCGTGATGCCCGATCGCCACTTCGAGGCTCTGGTTGTGCGAGGCGGCGGAGCCGCCGCTCACGCCGACGATCACGTCACGAACCTGCTCGCCGCACATCTCCTCCGCGGTCGACACCGCCGAGGAGATGGCGCGGGTGGCGGCCTCCATGTCGACGATGTTGCCGGAACGCATGCCGAGTGCGGGCTGGTGTCCGATGCCGACGACCCGGAGTCCCTGGCCATCGACGCGGGCCACGAAACAAACGACCTTGTTGGTTCCGATGTCGAGCGCCGCAACGACGCCATTTCTCGTCTTCGCCACGATGTCCCCCGTCTTACGCGTACTCTTGCGTTTGATTCGATTTTACGCCGGACCGGGCGTCGCGTCGCCCGGATTGCGCTTCCTGAGATAAAGTTTGTCGGGCAGCCTGAGATCGACGACGCCGAACTCGCGCGACAGCAGCTTGTGCTGCCCGTCGAGCTTGGCGAGATGCTGCAGGGCCGCGACGGCATCCTCCTCCGGCAGCCAGATCTCGACACCGTTGCTCAGGATCAGGTTCCAGCGGCGTTGCCCGACCCAGACGGCGGCGCGCAGCTGCTGCGCCACCGTGGGTTCGTAGGTGAGAAGGAGCAGCAGGTCGCCGACGTGATCCGGCGCACCGGGGCCACCCAGCAGCAACAGCGTCTCGGCGCCGGGCGGCATGCGACTCGCCCGCACCGTGCGCCCGTTCGCATCGATCAGCGTGTATTCGGTGCCGTTCTGCCAGATCGCAACGGCGCGACGTTCCTTCAGCGTGACATAGAGCGTATCCGGCAGGCGGCGTTCCACGGTTGCCCATTCGACCCAGTCGATTGCCTCGAGCCGCTTGCGCGATGCCTGGAGGTCGATGCCCAGCAGGGAGTCGCCGCGGCTGACGTTCAGCGCCGCAAGCAGATCGCTGCGCTCGACATAGTCGCGGCCCTCGACCGTGACGTCCGCCAGCTTGAAGGGCGTGATGGCGCCGACGACCGTGCGCGAGATCGCATCGAAGCGGTTCTGCGCCTCGACCAGCCAGCCCTCGCGCCACGCCCACCAGCCGCCCCCGCCGCCGCAGCCCAGCAGCAGGACGATGGCGCCGAGCAGCACCGGCTGCTTCCAGAACGGACGGCCGGTCTTGCGGACGGGCCCGCGCTTCTTGCGCCGGTCGTAGTCGCGGCGCGGCGCGGCGCCGGCCTTCGGTGTGGCGGTCTTTCGGGCGACGCTCACGATGGGTATCTCGCGTGTTCGACCATCCAGGTCATGAGCTGGGGCCAGGAGATCCCGGCCCATTTTGCCTGCTCCGGCGCCAGCGACAGCGGCGTCATGCCAGGCTGGGTGTTCAGTTCCAGAATCACGAGCCCCGAGGTACCGGGCTTCGAATCGTCCCAACGGAAGTCGGCGCGGGCCAGCCCGTCGCAACCGAGCTCCTGGTAGGCCGCGAGCGCCCACTGCTTGGCGGCCTCATAGACGTCTTCGGGGATCGGCGCCGGCACGAGATGCTCGGTGATGCCGTCGGTGTACTTGGCCTCGTAGTCGTAGAAGCGGGTGCGCGGCCGGAGCTCGGTCACGGCGACCGGCTTGTCGCCCATCACGGCGACCGTGAGTTCGCGACCTGGCACGAACTGCTCGATCAGCACGCGTTCGCCGAACGCGGCTTCCGCCGCCTCGACGGCTGCCAGGTTGTCGCCGTCACGCACGATGTGGACGCCGATGCTCGACCCCTGGTCGATCGGCTTCACGACATAGGGGCGCGCCATGGGATCGCCGGAGGCGAGCGAGCGGCGCTCGATCACCTTGCCTTCGGCAATGCGCAGACCAAGCGACGCGAAGATGTGCCGCGCCAGCGGCTTGTCCATGGCGATCGCCGAGGCGAGCACGCCGGAATGCGTATAGGGCACACGCATGATCTCGAGGACGCCCTGGATGCAGCCATCCTCGCCGTAGCGGCCGTGCAGGGCATTGAAGACCACGTCCGGACCGCCGCCGCCGGCGGGGCGCAGGAAATCGACCAGGGCGCGCAGGTCGCGCTTCACGTCGTACTCCAGGACCTCGTGCCCGCCTTCGCGCAGGCCCTCGGCACAGGCCTTGCCGCTCACCAGCGACACTTCACGCTCGGGCGACCAGCCGCCCATCAGGACTGCAACGCGCGTCATTGGCCCGCTCTCCCCGCCGGTTCTCCGATGCGCCGGATTTCCCATTCGAGCTGCACGCCCGTCCTCTCGCGCACGCGGCGGCGCACTTCCTCACCCAATCCCTCGATATCGCCCGCGGTCGCTTCGCCGAGGTTGATCAGGAAGTTGCAGTGTTTCTCGGAGACCTGTGCCTCGCCGATGCGCAGGCCGCGGCAGCCGGCCTGGTCGATCAGCTGCCATGCCTTGTGGCCCGGCGGATTGACGAAGGTCGACCCACCGGTGCGGCTGCGCGGTTGGGAGTCGGTGCGGGCGGCATCGATCTCGGTGATGCGGCGGGCGATGGCCAGCTGGTCGCCTGGCGTCGCCCGCAGGCGCGCAGACGTGAAGATCCAGTCTCCCGGCGCGTCGCTGTGACGATAGCTGAAGCCCATCGCCGCCGCCTCGACCACGTGGATCCTGCCCTTTCGATCGACGGCCTCGGCCGAGACGAGGATCTGGGCCAGATCACCTTCGTAGGCACCGGCGTTCATGCGCAGGGCGCCGCCGACGGTGCCGGGAATGCCGCTCAGGAACTCGAGGCCCGACAGCGCATGATCGCGCGCGGTCAGCGCGACGTTGAGGTCGAGCGCTCCCGCGCCGGCCACGATCTCGTGGCCCTCGACCGAAACACCGGTGAAGCTGCGCAGCAGGCGGATCACCACGCCCTTCACGCCGCCGTCGCGCACCAGGATGTTGGAGCCGACGCCCAGGACCGTGACCGGCACATCCGCCGGCAGGCCGGCCATGAAGGCCGCGAGATCCTCGACGTCGGCCGGCCGGAAGAGGACCTCGGCCGCTCCGCCCGCACGGAACCAGGTCTGCGGACCGAGGGCCGCGTCGGCGGTCAGCCGTCCGCGCGGCCGGGGCAGCCGGTCGATCAGGTGTGGGGTCGAGGTCGCGAGTGCCATCATGCCGCCGATCCGCCGTGGGAGTCCGAATCGTTGGCGATGGCACGCGGACCCGCCTGGTCGGCCGCGAGCTGCTGGATCTGGCCGGGCAGCGCATGCGCCCAGGCGGTGATGTTTCCGGCACCGAGGCAGACCACGACGTCGCCAGGGCGCGCGATCTTCCAGATCACTTCCGGAAGCTCGCCCGGCCCGGCGAGGGGCATCACGTCGCGATGGCCGGCTCGCTGCACCAGGCCCACCAGCATGTCGCGATTGACGCCCTCGATCGGCGCCTCTCCCGCGGCATAGACATCGGCGATGATGACGGCATCGGCATCCGAGAAGCAGGTGGCGAACTCGGCGCGCAACGCGCCGAGACGCGAGTAGCGGTGCGGCTGCATGACCGCGATGACCCGGCCCGACCCGCCATAGGCCTGGCGCGCGGCGCGCAGCACGGCCGCGATCTCCACCGGATGATGGCCGTAATCGTCGATCACCGTTATGCCGTGCGCCTCTCCGGTCTTGGTGAAGCGCCGTTTGACGCCGGCGAAGGAGCCGAGCGCGCTGCGTATCGTGTCGTCCGGCAGGCCCATTTCCTGCGCCACGGCAATGGCTGCCAGCGCGTTCTGCACGTTGTGCTGGCCGAACATCGGCAGGCGCATGTCGGTGATGATGCGCGATTCGTTGGTGGCGCGATTCTCGACCATGACGTCAAAATCGGCGCCACCGCGGTCGAGCTTCAGGTTGAGGGCGCGCACGTCGGCATTGGCGCCGATTCCGTAGGTGATGATGCGGCGGTCCGCGACCCGCGGGATCAGCGCCTGGACCTCCGGGTGGTCGGAACAGAGCACCGCGAAGCCGTAGAAGGGAATGTTCTCGACGAAGCGCACGAAGGCGTCGCGCAACGCATCGAAGGTGCCGTAGTGGTCGAGATGCTCGGGATCGACGTTGGTGACCACTGCGATGGTGGCCGGCAGGCGCAGGAACGAGCCGTCGGACTCGTCCGATTCGACCACCATCCAGTCGCCCTCGCCCAGGCGCGCGTTGGTGCCGTAGGCGTTGATGATGCCTCCGTTGATCACCGTGGGATCGAGGCCGCCGGCCTCGAGCATGGCGGCGACCAGTGACGTGGTGGTCGTCTTGCCGTGCGTGCCGCCGACCGCGATGGACCATTTGAGGCGCATCAGCTCGCCCAGCATCTCGGCGCGCCGCACGACCGGCACGTGTCTCGTGCGGGCGGCGAGAACCTCGGGATTGTCCTTCTTGACCGCGCTCGACACGACGACGACCTGGGCATTGCCGACGTTCTCGGCGCGATGGCCGATCATCACCTTCATGCCCAGTTCGGCGATGCGCCGCGTGTTGGCACCCTCGGCGACGTCGCTGCCCTGCACCTTGTAGCCGAGATTGTGCAGGACCTCGGCAATGCCGGACATGCCGATGCCGCCGATGCCGACGAAGTGGATGAGACCGAGATCGAGCGGCAACGCCCTCATGCGGCGACTCCCGTGGCTGACGGCGAAAGGGGAAGCGAAACGAATTCACCGACGACGTCCGCCAGCCGGGCCGCGGCATCCGGACGGCCGGCGGCGTGGGCCGCCCCCGCCATCGCGGCAAGGCGTTCCGGCTCCCCGGTCAGCGACAGGAGGTGGCCGGCCAGCGTCGGAGCGGTGAAGGAGGCGTGCGGCAGCACGATGCAGGCGCCCGTCGCCTCGAAGGCGCGCGCATTGGCGGTCTGGTGGTCGTCGGCCGCGTAAGGATAGGGCACCAGGATGGAGGGCCGGCCGATCGTAGCCAGTTCCGCCACCGTCGACGCGCCGGAGCGGCCGATCACGAGGTGCGCGGCGGCCATGCGCTGCGGCAGGTCGGTGAAGAACGGCGCGATCTCGGCGACGACACCCGCCCGAACGTAGCTCGTGCGGACACGATCGATGTTCTCGGGGCGGCACTGCTGCACGATGCGCAGTCGCGACCGCAGGGACTGCGGCAGGGAGAGAACGGCCTGCGGCACGACTTCGCCGAACGAAGCCGCGCCCTGGCTGCCGCCGAACACCAGGAGATCGATCACCCTCCCGTCGCCCGGCGCACGATAGGGCAGATCGCGCAGGGCCCGCACGGGCTCGCGCACCGGATTGCCCACGAGCTGCGCTCGCGCATCGCCGTCGAGATGGCGGGTGCGGGCAAACGAAGTGGCCACGCGGCCGGCACCGCCCAGCACGAGGCGGTTGGCGCGACCGAGTACGGCGTTCTGCTCGTGGAGCATCGCCGGCAGCCGGCGCAGGCGTGCCGCGATCATGGTCGGAACCGAGGCATAACCGCCGAAGCCCACGACGACGGACGGACCGATGCGGCCGAGAGCCCGCCAGGCGTCGAACAACCCGACGGCCAGCGAGAAGAGCGCCAGCGCCTTCTTCACCGGCGACCCGGTCGGGCTCGCGGAATGGATGTAGTGGATCGGCCGCCGAGACAGTGCGCCCTGCCACTGCCGACCGCGCGAATCGGTGACCAGGGTGAATGGCACGCCCCGCGCCTCGAGCTCGCCGGCGAGAGCCTCGGCCGGGAACACATGCCCGCCGGTGCCGCCGGTCGCCAGGACCACGGGGCGCACGGCGTCCGTCATACCGCTTCCCTCAACCCGGCATGTTCGCGCGTGAGCGACAGCATCATGCCGACGCAGATCGCCATCGCCAGCGCCGAGGAGCCGCCATAGGAGATGAACGGCAGTGTCATGCCCTTGGCGGGGATCAGCTGGATGGTCGAGGCCATGTTGATCGCCGCCTGCAGGCCGAACTGCACGGCCAGACCGGTGGCCGCGAGGGTGATGAACAGGCTGGTCTCCTTCGAGGCGCGCGACATCGAGCGCAGCGTCACGAAGGCGAACAGGCAGAGGATCATCAGGCAGACGACGAGACCGAACTCCTCGCCCGCGACCGCCATCACGAAGTCGGTATGGGCGTCGGGAAGCTGCGCCTTCACCGTACCCTCGCCCGGCCCGCGGCCGAACAGCGAGCCGTTCATGAAGGCCTCCAGCGAGGTGTTGACCTGATAGTTGTCGCCCGAGGATGGGTCGAGGAACCGGTCGAAGCGGCTGCGCACGTGGCTGAAGAGGAAGTAGGCGCCGACCATGCCGGCCGCGCCGGCCACCGCACCGAAGCCCGCGACCCACATCGGCAGGCCGACGACGAAGAGCTGGACCGCCCAGACGGCCGCCACGACGACGCTCATGCCGAGGTCGGGCTGCATCACCAACAGGGCCAGCACACCGCCGACGAGCAGGGTCGACAGGAGATAGCCGGGCGCACGCCGCTCGGTGCGGCTCTGCGCCAGCAGCCAGGCCGAGATCACGGCGAGGCTCGGTTTCACGAACTCCGACGGCTGCAGGCTCGACAGGCCCGGCACGGCAATCCAGCGCCGCGCGCCCTTGATCTCGATGCCGATCACGAAGGTCGCAGCGAGCAGCACGATGCTGCCGCAGAAGACGAGCAGCGCCAGCCGTCGCACGTGCCGCGGCGAGGCGAGCGAGATCGACAGCATGACGAGGAGGGCCAGCGGCAGGAACAGGAACTGGCGCTTGGCGAAGACGAAGGAATCGGCGCCGATGCGCTCGGCGGCCGGTGGCGAGGCCGCGAGCGTGAGCATCACCCCGAAGGCCATGATCGCCAGGATCGCGCCCAGCGACCAGCGATCGACGGTCCACCACCATTGCCCGATCACGCTACGATCGTCGCGCGGAACCTGGATCACGCCGCCCTCCCCAAACTCTCCGCCCCCGGTAACGCTCTCGCCATGTCACGGAAGGCGTCGCCGCGATGTTCGTAGCTCTTCCACTGATCCCACGATGCACAGGCGGGCGACAGAAGGACCACCGCGGCTTCAGCGGCCTCGCGTTGCGCCAGGGCATGCGCGGCGTTCAGCGCCGATTGCAGGTCGCCGCAGCGGCTGTAGGGCAGCCTGCCCTCGAGCTGGCCGGCGAACAGCTCGGTAGCCTCGCCGATCAGAAAGGCATGGCGGATCCGGTCGAAGTACATTGCGAGCGGCGCCACGCCGCCCTCCTTCGCCTGACCACCGAGGATCCAGTAGATGTCGTCGTAACTCGACAGCGCCCGCGCGGTCGCGTCGGCGTTCGTCGCCTTGCTGTCGTTCACGTAGACGACCTTGCCGACGGCGGCGACGCGTTCCTGGCGGTGCGGCAGGCCGGGATAGGTGCGCAGACCGGCAACGATCACCTCGCGCGGAACGTCGAGCCAGCGGCACACGGCCCAGGCGCAGGCGGCGTTCTGCGCGTTGTGGTCGCCCGGCAGGGTCAGCACGTCCGAGAAGTCGACCGTATAGCCGTCGGCATCGACCAGCATGCCGGCACGATAGGACACGCCGTTGGCCACGGGGCGGTCGAGCGCGACCGGCACGCAGGCAATTGCGGAACGCGCCGCCATCTCGCGCTCGACGTCACGCGAAGGCTCGTCTTCGGTGCCGATCACGACGCAGTCGCCCGCTCGTTGGCGGGCGAAGATGTTCTTCTTGGCCGCCACGTAGCCCGCGAGATCGCCGTGCCGGTCGATATGGTCGGGCGTGATGTTGAGCCACACGGCGATCTCGGCATGGAAGGTCCGGAGCAGCTCGAGCTGGTAGGAGGAAAGCTCCAGCACGTATAGGCCGCCCTTGCCGAGAGGTTCGAGGTCGAGCGCGCCCCGGCCGATGTTGCCGCCGACCTGGCAGCGCAGGCCGGCGTGATCGAGGATGTGGCCGATCAGCGCCGTCGTCGTAGACTTGCCGTTGGTGCCGGTGATGGCGATGAACCGCGCCTCGGGCTGCGCCCGTGCCAGCAGCTCGACATCGCAGATGATCGGCTTGCCGGCGGCGCGCGCGGCGACGGCCGCTGGATGCGGCACCGGCAAGGTGCTGGGAATGCCCGGGCTGATCACGAGGGCGGCAACGCCCGACCAGTCGATCGTCGCCGGGTCGGCGATACGGGCGCCCAGTTGCGCCGCCGCATCGCGCGAAGCCGCAGTGTCGTCCCAGGCGACGCAGTCGATCCCGGCCGCCCGCAAGGCGCGCACGGTCGCCAGGCCGGAGCGCGCGAGGCCCAGCACGACGAACGACGAACCTTTGAGGACGGCGAGATCGATCATCCGTTCACCGCAGCTTGAGGGTGGCGAGACCGGCCATCGCCAGGATGGCGGCGATGATCCAGAAGCGGAAGACGATGGTGGGCTCGGCCCAGCCCTTCTGCTCGAAGTGATGGTGCAGTGGTGCCATGCGGAATACCCGCTTGCCGGTCCATTTGTAGGAGAGGACCTGCACGATCACGGACACCGTTTCGAGCACGAACAGGCCGCCGACGATCGACAGGACGATCTCGTGCTTGGTGACGACGGCGACCGCGCCCAGTGCGCCGCCGATGGCCAGCGAGCCGGTGTCGCCCATGAACACCATGGCGGGCGGGGCATTGAACCAGAGGAAGCCGAGGCCGGCGCCGACCAGCGCCGCCAGGAGCACGGCCAGCTCCCCCGAGCGCGGGACGTGGTGGAGATAGAGGTAGTTGGTGAGGATCGAGTTGCCCACGACGTAGGCGATCAGTCCGAAGACCGCGGACGCCATGATGACGGGGCCGATGGCCAGGCCGTCGAGACCGTCGGTCAGGTTGACGGCGTTCGAGGTGCCGGCAATCACCAGGATGCCGAATGCGACGAACCCCACGACGCCCAGCGGGATCAGCACGTCCTTGAGGAACGGCACGGCGAGCTGGTAGCGCAGCGGTGCCGGCGAGGCCTGGGCGACGAGGTAGACGGCGATCCCTGACGCCACGACCGTGAGCGCGAGCTTGACCTTGCCCGGCACGCCCTTCGGGTTGCGCTTGGTGACCTTGAGGAAATCGTCCCAAAGACCGACCGCGCCGAACGCCAGCGTCACCCCGAGCACGATCCAGACATAGCGATTGGTGAGGTCGGCCCACAGAAGCGTCGCGACCGACAGGGTGATCAGGATCAGCAGGCCGCCCATGGTGGGCGTGCCCTTCTTGGTCATCAGGTGGCTGGCCGGACCGTCGTCGCGGATCGGCTGCCCCTGCTTCTGCTTGCTGCGCAGCCAGCGGATCAGCGCGCCGCCGATCAGGAAGCTCAGCACCAATGCCGTGAGGAAGGCGGCGATCGAACGGAACGTCAGATAGCGGAACAGGTTGAACGGCGTGAACTGGTCCGCCAGCGGATAGAGAAAGTTGTAGATCATCCTAGCGCCCCGCCTCGCCGCCGCTGGCCGCCAGGATGGCGTCCACGACGATCTTCATTTTAGAGCCCAGCGAACCCTTCACAGCGACCACGTCCCCTGCCTCGAGCGCGGCCGCGACATGGCCCGCCAGCGCCGTCGAATCCGGCTGGTGCACGCCGCGCTGCGCCGGCGCCAGCCGTTGCCACAGAGCCCGCATGTGCGGACCGCACAGGAAGACCTTTGCCGCACCGCTCGCGGCGACGGCATCGGCGAGGCCCGCATGATAGGCATCCGCGTCGTCACCCAGCTCGCGCATGTCGCCCAGCGCCAGTATTCGCCGTCCGCCTGTCTGCGGCTCCGTCCGCGCCAGGACGGCCAGCATCGCCCGAACCGACACCGGGTTGGCGTTGTAGCTCTCATCCAGCAGCTCGATCGTGCCGCCGCCGAACGCCAGCCTGCGGCGCGCACCGCGCCCCGGCGAGGCCTTCACGCCGGCCAGGATCGATGCCGCCTTTTCCACGTCCGCGCCCAAAGCCTCGATGACGGCCAGCGCGCCGATGCTGTTCAGCACCCAGTGTTCGCCGGCCGCGCCCAGCCGATACTCGATCCGGCGACCGTGGATCAAGGCTGCAATATCACTACCCGAATCCTGCAGGTCGCAGGAGACAAGACGAGCCTCCGCGGCCTCGTTGCGTCCGAAGCCGACGATGCGGGAAACGCCGAAATGACGGGCTTTTTCGGCCAGGCGCTCATAGTGCCGGCTGTCGCGATTGAGCACGGCCACTGCGCCTTCCACCATGCCGGCGAACAGGCAGCCCTTCTCGTCGGCGACCGCTTCCTCGCTGCCCATGTGGCCGATATGGACCGGCCCGACATTGGTGACGATGCCGACATGCGCCTCGACCTGGCGAGCCAGCGGTTCGATCTCGCCGGGATGGTTCATGCCGATCTCGAACACGCCGTAACGTGCCTCACGCGGCAGGCGCGCGAGGCTGACCGGCACGCCGACATGATTGTTGTAGCTGGCCACGCTGGCAGAGGTCGGCGCCTGTGCCGACAGCATCGCGCGGAGCGCGTCCTTGGTGCTGGTCTTGCCGACCGAACCGGTGACGCTGGCGATACGCGCCGTGCTGCGGTGGCGGGCGGCGCGACCGAGCTCGACCAGCGCCGCCATCGTGTCGGGAACACGGACCAAGGATCCCCTTGCGCCTTCGACGTCGCGCGACACGACGGCGGCCGCAGCACCGCGCGACAGGGCGTCGGCGACGAAGGCGTGACCGTCGGTCGTCTCCCCGCCCAGCGCAAAGAAGAGATCACCCTTGCCGACCGCACGGCTGTCGAACGTCACGCCCTGGGCTTCGAACGCCGCCGAGATCGAGGATGCGGTCAGGGCCGCGTGCACTTCGTCCGAGGTCCACAGCGCGCTCACGCACCGCCTCCGGCAAGCCCGCGCGCCTCCTCGGCGTCGTCGAAATGATGCGTCACGCCCTTGATCGTCTGGCCCGTCTCGTGACCCTTGCCGGCGATCAGCAACAGGTCGTCCGCGCCCGCCAGCGCGTCCATGCCGGCGGCGATGGCGGCGTGCCGGCCCTCGCCGATCTCGATCCAGTTTCGACGGTCGCTGGCGATCCCGCGCAGGATCTCCGCGCGGATCGCCGCCGGCTCCTCGCTGCGCGGATTGTCGTCGGTCACGATCGCGAGGTCGGCGATGCGCGTCGCAATCTCGCCCATCACCGGGCGCTTGCCACGGTCGCGATCGCCGCCACAGCCGAAGACGACGACGAGCTTGCCGCGGGCAAAGGGGCGCAAGGTGCGCAGAACCGTCTCCAGCGCCTCGGGCTTGTGCGCATAGTCCACATAGACTGCGGCGCCCGAGCGATGACGGGCCACGAGTTGCAGGCGGCCGGGCGCACCCGTCAGGTGGGCAAGAGCCTCCACGGCTTGCGCCGTTTCGCCGCCGGTGGCCACCACAAGGCCGAGGGCCGCAAGCGCGTTCGAGGCCTGGAAGCCGCCGACCAGCGGCAGGTCGACCTCGTGACGCACGCCCATCACGTCGAGGACGAGATGCTGTCCCGTCGAAGTCGGCTCGTCGGCGAGCAGGCGCAATTTCTCACCCTTCGCACCGTAGGTCCAGAACCGGATGCCGCGTCGCGCGCAGATCGCCCGCAGCGCTTCGGCCCGCTCGCTGTCGGCATTCACGACCGCCGTGCCGCCCGGCGGCAGCAATACATCGAACAGGCGCGCCTTGGCTGCGAAATAGGCGTCCATTGAATGGTGATAGTCGAGATGCTCGTGTGTCAGGTTGGTGAAGGCCGCCGCCGCCAGGTGCAGCCCGTCGAGCCGGTGCTGGTCGATGCCGTGGCTCGAGGCCTCGATGGCCAGATGCGAGACCCCTTCGCGCGCCAGCGTCGCGAGATCCTCATGAAGCTGAACCGGATCGGGTGTCGTCAGGCCGCCGTCGCGCACGAGACCGGGCGAGACGATGCCCAGCGTGCCGACGCTTGCGGCCTTCAGCCCCATCCGCTCCCAGATCTGGCGCATGAAATGTACCGTCGAGGACTTGCCATTGGTGCCGGTGACGGCGGCGATCGTGGCCGGCTGCAGACCGGCGAAAGCCGACGCCATCAAGGCCACGCGACGCCGCGGATTGGCGTCGCGCACGACGACGATGCCGGGATCGAGCGACGGCAGCATCGCATCGGGGGCGGCCAGGATGGCCACGGCACCGCGCCTCACGGCATCGGTCACGAAAGCAGCACCGTCCCGCTGGCTGCCCGGAAGGGCAGCGAAGAGATAGCCCGGCTGGACCCTGCGCGAGTCGAGCGTCAGGCCGGCGAGAACGGGATCGCGCGGCAGCGCGGAAGAAGGCGCGATCGCGTCGGCGCTCCGGCGCATGAGCTCACTCAGACGCAACACGACGCACTCCCGGACCGGGGGCGGCCGCCGTCTGACCGGGCGCCGGGCGGACCGGCAGAGCCCTGCGATGGTCGCCGGGAGAACGACGCACGCTGGCCGGCACGATCTGCGACGGCGCAACGGGAGGCGGCACTGGCGTCGAGGCGATCTCGATCGGCGGCAGGCCGTCCTTCAGATCACCCGGCAGGATGCCGTAGAGCGAGACCATCTGCTCGATGATGACCTTGACCGAGGGGGCCGCCACCCAGCCGGCCGTCGCGTAGCCGCCGGTCTCGGGAAGCCCCTTCGGCTCGTCGAGGGAGACGATGACGACGAACTTCGGGTCGTTCATCGGGAAGGCGCCGACGAAGGAGCTGATCAGCGCCTTCTGGCGGTAGCCTCCGCGACCCGGCTTCTCGGCCGTGCCGGTCTTGCCGCCGACCTCGTAGCCCGGAACGTTGGCGTTCTTGCCCGTGCCCTCGACGGCGTTGAGGCGCAGGAGTTGCCGCATGTTGACCGAAGTCTTCTGCTGGATGACCCGCCGGCCCTTGTCGCTGCCCGCGTTGCGTTTCACGAGCGAGGGTTGGTAGAGGATGCCGCCGTTGATCATCGCCGCCGAACCCATCGCCAGATGCAACGGCGTCACCGAGATGCCGTGGCCGAAGGCGATGGTCATGGTGTTGATCCGCATCCAGTGGCGCGGCCAGAGCGGTCCCGCGACTTCAGGAAGCTGCGTCGAGACGGGCTTCAGGAATCCGATCTTGTCGAAGAAGGCCCGCTGGCCTTCGGGGCCCATGACCTCCACCGCCATCTTGGCCGAGGCGATGTTCGACGAGTACTTGAACGTCTCGGCCACGTTCAGGGGCCGGCGCTGGGCGTGGTCGTCGTTGATCGTGAAGCGGTCGATCCGGATGGGCGAGGTGGCGTCGAACACGCTGTTCAGCCCGACCTTTCCGCTGTCGAGCGCCATCGCGGTGTTGAAGATCTTGAAGGTCGAACCCTGTTCGTAGACGCCGAGGGTCGCGCGGTTGAACAGCGCCTCATTCGTGAGCGTCCGGGTGCTGTTGGGATTGTAGGTCGGTAGCGAAGCCATGGCGAGGACTTCGCCGTTGGTCACGTCCATGACGATCGCGGTGGCGCCGATGGCCGAAAATTTCTGAACCGCGCGCTGGAGTTCGCGCTCGACGATGCGCTGCAGGCGAAGGTCGATCGAGAGCTGCAAGGTCTCGCCGCTCTGGAGCTGCTGGTCGAAGTAGCGCTCGACGCCCGCCAGACCGGTATTGTCGACGCTGGCATAGCCCAGAATGTGTGCCGCCGCCGTTCCCTGCGGATAGATCCGCCGTTCCTCGGCCTGGAAATCGAGGCCGGGAATGCCGAGGCGGTTGACGCGGTCGTGCTCGCGCGGACTGAGGCCGCGCTTGATCCAGACGAAGGTCCGGTCGCCTTCCAGCTTCTCGCGGACCTCGTCGTACTTGAGGTCCGGCAGCGCCGTCACGATCTTGCGCGCGGCCTCCTGCGGATCGATCAGCAGATGCGGATTGACGAAGGCCGACATCACCGGAACCGACGTCGCCAGCACGGCCCCGTTGCGGTCCACGATGTCGGCGCGCTCCGACTGGATCGAGCCGCCGCGGGCGGCGACGCGTTGCGTCGGCTCGGCGCCGTCGCGCAGCAGCGACACGTAGCCCATGCGCAGGCCCACGGCCGTGAAGGCGATGCCGAAGATCACCGACGCGATCACCAGCCGCTGGCGGGCCGTCTCCTGGACGTCACCCTTCAGGCGATCCTTGGGCGAGACGTAACGCGCGCCGGCCGCCGCGTTTACCGCGGCGGCCGGTTCGGGCGACGCAGACTTTCGCCACAGCTTCACCGGGAACCCCCTTCATTTCGCGAGAGGATGTCATCGATGGAGACTGCGACGCTCTGGCCGTCGCCAACCGGACCCGCTGTTGCCGGCTCTTGGATCGAGGCCGGTCGAGGGGGCGTCGTGGGCCCGGATGTACGCTTGGAAAGGGGTGCG
>VFQN01003309.1_pt1 | contig 23360 bp, 29 predicted proteins | sample 3512371 | NCBI WGS metagenome assembly VFQN01 (sample SAMN10412370, study PRJNA504923) | tailings metagenome | isolation source: Replicate 2 from Balatoc abandoned mine | place: Philippines: Itogon, Benguet | collected 2017-08-28
GCGCTCGCGCAGCCTGCCCACCATGCGGTGGCTGCTGCAGGCGGGCTGCCCCATGCACCCTGACGCGTACGAGAGGGCAGCGTTCGCTGGCGATGCCTCCATGGTGCTGTGGCTGGTGCAGGAGGCGGGGTGCCCTTGGAGTGAGTGCCCTTTCTCTTATACGATGACTCAAGTGATTAGGAGCTGGGCATACTCTGGGAGAGGGGGGGAGGAGCTGGTGCAGCTGGTGCGGGCGCTGGTGGAGGCCGGGTGCCCGGTCCATGAGGACCGCAGCATAGATGCAGCTGCTATGCACGGCTATGTACCGGTGCTGCGCTACCTGCACGAGGAGCTGGGGGTGGGGTTCGGGTACGGGACGCTCGGGGCGGCGGCTGAGGGCGGCTGTGAAGCGGTGCTCGAGTGGCTTGTGGGGAAGGGGTGCGTCTTGGGAGGTGGAACTGGCGGGGACCCGTACGTCTGCGCGGGATACGCCGGGAACGCGGTGGCGCTGGGTTGCCTGCAGCGGCTGGGCGTGCCGTGGAGTGCGCAGGTGCTGCAGTGGGCTGTGCAGCGCGCTGTGCCTTTGCCCGTGCTGCGGTGGCTGGTGGAGCAGGGCGCCCCGTGGGATGAGGGGGCTGTGGTGCAGGCTGTCAAGGCAGCGAGGGCCAGCGGTGAGGATGGCGAAGCACTGGCTTGGTTTGAGGCCCGCTTTGCTGCGTGCAGGCAGTGAGTTGGAACGGGGGGTGTGTTGCATGGGAAGCTGGGCGGGGGCCTACAGTGGGCGTGTTAATGCATGCACGTGATTGGGGCGGGAGATTTTTACCTGGCGCGGCAGATCCACACATGATGCATAACTCCCTTTTGCACGTACAGTACGCTGTGGGTGCGATGAGCCGACGTCTGTGCACCAGGGCAGGCGAAGCGGGAAGTTCAGACGTGGGTGCAGGTTGGTGTGTATGGGGCAGGGCTGGACGAGAAGCTGTCGTACGATCTGAGGGTCAGACAGGCATCGATTCACGTGTACACGACTTCTGTAAATAGTGTGTGGCTAGCCGCTAGCGTGCAGGAGCGCCGCGGTGGGTTTTGGTGTGGCCATTGACTGCTAGGGTGCGGACCAGGGTTAGTGAGTGAACGCACGAGACCGACATATGGCATCAGGATGCACCGTATGTCAGCCGCACACATGGCGTCTAAAACCATGAAGATAGTTGCAGTACCTGTTCTTGTGGCGTAGGGTGACGTCGGTCGAGTTGGTCGAGTCGTAATAAGGCGTTGGACCGCAAGGCCACCACCCGATCGCCGTTCCAGCAAGCCGCCGGCTTTTGGCCTACAGTGCAACTCATCATATACGGCAACACCATTTAAGATTACGCGACCTCACTTAGCGAGCTGTGTACGTGTTCCAGTGGGGCCCAGGGCGCCTGTGTCAGTGTGTGCAGGGCACTTGGAGCGACCCAGAAAAACCCATGTCACCAGTTAGGTATGGAGCCAGGACTACAGTACTAGCATCAAGAACACGCAACCGACACGTCTGGTTGCAATACCTGCCCTTACCCGCACAATGTTCTAGAGTTCTAAGGCACCATTTGGCCACGAAGGTACCGGTGCAGTAGACACATGCGACATGCCAACGTCATCACTTACATGCGGGGCCAACCGGGCACCTGCGACCTCGCATCACGTCAAGCCACGTGCTTTGATAGCGGTACGCTGCGATAGAGAGTGAGAGGCAACATGCCCCCCAGCCATTATGCCACCATCGGAAGGAATCTTGTCAAGCAACCGTTGTGAGGAAACATCCAACTTTGCCCAACTGCTCCTTGGCAGCAGCAAGACACGGCAGGGTAGCACCTGCCTCAGGCCCTCAGCACCTTCAGCAACACGATCACAGGCAGCACCGTACCCGCCTATCGGTGGCATAGCCAGTAGCTGTATCCACTGAACGGGTGCCATCCAGCGGTAGCAACTTCCGGCAGCAACTGCTGCTGCTGCCAGCTCAGCGGCTCCTTTTGCGGCCAACCCTACCTGCCGACACGCCCGGCCCCTCGCTCGCACGCCCACCGCACCGCAAACGCGCTGTATCAGCTATACGACGCGCCGCAAACGCGTTGCGTCAGCTGATGACGCAGTCGATGTGCTGGCGCCACGTCACAGGCATGCCGCACCACGCACGGGGGGCGATGGGTATACCAGTGGGGTGCTACGGCCACACGTGGGGGAAGGAAGTGAGGAGGGGCTTGTGCCAAGTAAGAGTGCAGTAAGCACCATCAAAGGCTCTTCGGCAGCAAGTAAGTAGGGCGTCGTTGTTCTGGTCTAGGCGTAGCACATGTGCGTTCACGGTTGGTGCACATGCCTGGGTCAAAGGCAGTGCAGTGGAGGAGCTGGCGTCCATGGTGAAGTGCATGCTGTCACTGCAAGCCCCCCACTCTCATGCTACCCCTTGACGTGGTCACCCTTACGGAAGCAGAGCTGGACTGACCTGGACTGACTAACAAGCGAGTGCAGTGCCGTGCAAAGCAGTGAGGAACGTACCTGCGCGGTGTGGACATGTTGCCCAGGATGTACCCCGCCTCCCGCATGACCACCTCAAAGGTGCAGCGCTGCATGCCGCCCGCCTCCTCCAGCGCCTCAAGGGACCTGGCGGTTGGGGTGGGGAGATGGGGCAGGCCATGTGTTAGTTACGTGTGCGCAGGGAGATGCGTGCGGGGGCCATCGGGGAGCAGACAATGGGTGACAAGACAACATCCACGCTCCTCGGCATTGAGCACGCTACTTGCTGCCTTCAAGCTGCTACAACTTGAAGCCAAATTGCGCCTCGTGTGTCACAGCCTGTATGACACCACTCTCAAGTCTCCCAGTTGTGGGGCGGGATGGCGCCAAGAGGTGACGCTGCGCGTGCAAGCCGAGGCCGTCGCACGAGTCTGCAGAAGTTGCTGCAGGTTGCCCACAACGTGCTGGAGGCATCTAGTAGTGGAGCGGACCCAGTAGTACCGTCACTGGACATTTCAGTAGCGGAACGGGCTGCCGATGCCATTAACGAGGAGCTGCTAGCTAAGCAGCCTAACCCTGAAATCTCAGCGTTATGGGAACAACCAGGTCAGGACCTTGCGGCGCTGGTGGCTCTTTTGGCGCTAGCTCTGAGGCGCTCGAGCCCGTTTGCGCCCGGAGGATTCGCCAAGATTCGCCAGACTCTATCCATGTTACTATTTAATCACAGTCAACACAGTGAGCCGTCACCGCACTTCGTCGTGTCCGAGGACCTCCTGGCCGCGGCGCTGCTCCGGGCCTCCACCCTCGAGTGCTACTCCCGTCTCCTGGCAGAGGCCGCCGAGCAGCTGCGTCCGGCAGCAGCATTGGTGCCATGTGCGACAATGGGGTCGAAGCAGGGGTTCACCGCGTACCGTGCGCACCCGGCAGCAGCTGCTGCAGCGGAGATGTGCGACCGGTCGCCGCGGCTGCGGCAGCAGCAGCACCACCCCGCCCCGCGGGGCCCCCAGCCTGGCTTACCATGCTTGGAAAAGCTGCTGCGCGAAATATTTTGTGCCCTCTCCATAACTGGTTTGCTGAAGCCAAGCCACTCTACGGACGCCCACGCCGCCGCCAGCACCAGCAGAAACAGCACGGCAGGCAGCACAAGCATCACCGGGAGCGGCAGCAGCGCCTCCGCACCTCACCACCTGCTTGACGACAGACCCATGCACGACGTCCGCTCCCGGCTGCAGTCCTCCTGGGTGCTGGAGCACTGGGCGCGTGTGCTGCTGCTGGGCACCGCACCAGCCCTGGCGGGCGGGGACAGCAAGCAGCAGCAGAACGCTCAGGCCCTACAGGCCTCCCTGATGCACGGCCTGTGCAAGCTGCTCTGCGCGGGGGGCTTGGACTGGGCCGGCTTCCTGGCCCGGCCCTGCGGCGGCACCCTGGCTGCCTCCTACATGGCGCACTTGTGCGCCGCCCTGGACGGGGGCCACGCGTTCGGCCTGCCCAGGCCCCAGGTGTTCGTGCTGCCCGCCAGTAGGCGAACAGACAAGCAGCACCTCGACGTGGTATCCAACATGGCCTCGTCCTACGACACCGTACTGGTGGGCAGAGGTGCGGGGGTCAGCCTGCACACCGCTGTGTACATTGTGATCGCATGGTGTGAGCAGCTGGAGGAGGCAGCCCTGGCAGTTCCGGGGCCGGGCGTGGTGGGGCCTGGGGCTGCGGGGCATGGCGGCGCGCAGCGGGCATGGGCGGGCGTGGAGCAGGCGGGGAGCGGGGAGGGGCGCACGGTGGAGGAGGCCGAGGTGGCCAGCGGCACGCCAGGTCCGTCTGGGAACGATGCCGGCGCGTCGGGCGACCGTGTGGCCCCAGCGGCGCCCTTTGCGTTGGCATCGTGCGGCCCCTGCCTCCTGCCCCCGCACGACCGCGCAGCGACGGTCCACGTGTGCCTGCGCCTGGCCAAGGGGGTACTGGCGTCCTGGGGGCAGCCCCTGGCAGGGGTGCGCCTGGAGCTGCCTGGCCACGCAGGCAGTGCAGAGCACCCGCTGCTACCCAAAGGCAACGGCCTAGCGCTACTGTATCAGGCGCTGGCGTGCGCCCGGCTGGCACTGCTGCCCGACGTGTGGGGCAGGGCCAGGGTGCGGGGGCGCGTGCGGGCGCAGCTGCGGGCGTGGTGGGAGACGTACATGGCGGCGGCGCAGCACCCGGAGGCGCTGGTGGTCGGAAAAACCAGCATTAGAGCGTACCCGATGTGGGCCTCTCACGGTAAGTCACAAGCTACGGCATGCGGTGCTGTAGACATGCTTTGCGTAAACAGGCGCGTAATTGGGCCCCAGCAGTGGTGGGCTCCCAGCATGCAAATTGCAAGGGTTCATCTGGCCGTTGTGCCGCCCGTTGAGCATCAGGTGGAAAGGGCGCCTGGGGTGGCTACGGCTCCTGCTTGTGACAATATTGCAACAAGAGGCCTGTAGCTTACATTCCTGCTGAACAGTCGAAAGTCGTGGCTTGCACTCCTGACACTGGACCCTGGGCGCTAAGGGCCACTCTTCCTCTGTCCATTCCCTCGTCAGGCGGGTCCACCCAGCCCTTCGCCGACGCCGCGGCGGCCCTGGAGGCGGGCCTGCTGCCGTGCATGACCGACCTGTTAAACAGCATGGGGGCGGGCCGCAGCGCCGTGGTCGGCAACGGTAGCGCCGTGTGGTGCCCGCCGGAACTCTTCCCGGGAGTCAGCTTTTGCTGGGCGGGGGCGCTGCTCCACGGTCCGCCGGGGCAGGTGGGCGAGCTGCTGTCGGCGCTCGTGCTGCGGCTGCGCTGGGCGGCAGATGAGCTGGCGACCGCGGTGGCATCCGACTGGGAGGCGGGAGGGGGGCGGGGCAGCCGGCTTGGCCGTGCTCCATGGCTGGCGGAAGCCTTGCTGGAGGTCGTGCACTTCATGCGTGACCGGACGGTTAACTTATTCCGCTGCTTGATGGCGGAGGACGGTCCGGAATTGTGCCCTGGTGGTGCCGCCGGTAGCAGCGGCAGCGGGGCGGGGCCGCTGGGACCGGCGGCGGCGGCTCGTACTTCAGGGCTGCTCGGCGGAGGGCCGTACACCATGCATGGCGTGCAAGGCACGTACGCGCTGGTTGAGATGCTGCCGGCGCTGTCGCGCGGCGTGGAGGCGTGCGCAGGGCTGCAGGGGTGCGCGTGGGGCTTGGGGCATGGCGCAACAGCAGCTCGGGCGGCGCTGGCCGGGGTGCTCAGGTATGGGGTGTGCTGCGCTGCTGATGTCCTGGAGTGCGTGTCCCTGCTGCTGGCCAAGGACGGCATGGATGGCTTGACCGCCGCCAGGGAGCGGCGGGGCAGCAGCAGTGAGGCTGGTGGGGCAGGTGGGGGTGACGGTGGGGGTGGGGGTGCGGATGCGGGCGGTGGGGGATGTGCGGGTAGTCTGGGTGGTGCTGCTGCTACGGCTGCTGCGGCTGGTGCTGCTTCTCCCTCACCATCTGCAGCTGCTGAGGGTGACGGCAGCGGCCGGCCCTATTCGCCGTGGCGGCAGCTGCTGCTGCGGGAGGTGCGGCTGATGCAGCTGCTGGGGGCGGCGGTGCAGCTGGCGTGCGGCACGCAGGAGCGGGAGGCTATCGGTGGGGGCGATGCGCTGAGCACTGACATGGGCACGGGCACAGGCAGCAGCCTCTCCCCGAAGCAACGCACTCTGTGTGAAGCCCTGGCTCGCCTGATGCCGGTGGCGGCGGCAGCCTTCCCGGCACAGTTCAGAGCTGCGGTTGGCCTCGGCGCCGCAGCGGAAGGGGACGAGGCAGCGGCAGCGGCAGGGACAGGTTACTTGGCTGGCGGCGCGAGCAGCAGCACTGGCACGCCTCCAGGCGCGCAGTGCATCGTGCTGCCCGATGCGCTGGCAGCCCTTCGGGTGGGGTCGGGTGCTATCAACCTGAGCTATGACTCCAGGGATGTGGTGACACGTGTGGCGGAGGGCTGGGACCCAACGCTGGAGGAGTCGCAGAGCATGGCGTGCAGCAGGTGGCAGCTGGGCGGGGCTGGGACGGGGGCGTGGGTTAGCCGCCTGCAGCTGCTAGTGTCGCCTGAAGAGGCGCGTGCGGTTTTCTTGGCGGCCGCCGCGGCTGATGCAGGACGTGAGTGAGGGACTGAGGGTGTGGGGCGGGGTGAGGGTTGAAGCTAGGAAGCGGTGGGGAACGGTGGGGGTCGTAGCATGGCAAAGGTGGATGTAGGTAGGGTATTGGGGCCACCGAGACCGACACACCAGTTGCGTTTCCGTTGCCGTGATATAGGTCGTGCAGAGCGGTTTGTTGGCTTGACAATTGGGTACATGTACGGTTGCCCCTGTCAGATTGGCCAGATACGGTACAGGTGCCCCTTGGATGTCCACGGACGTGTGCGTTGCCGATGAACATTGTTGTTGGGCACGTTAAGAAGCACGGACAGGCCAAACACCGGAAGGTGGTAGCATCAGTTGCCCTGTGCCGGGAGACGACCGCATGATTGAGTCTGTTGCAAAGCATCCGGGGGGACACCCTACTGTAACCTTCAGGACAAGATTGTTTCTGCAAGGTGGCACCGGTGGCCTGTACTGCAGTGCACGGTGGCAGTGGTAGCATGAGGTAGCTGAACCCAGTGGGTTGCGATGGTGCTAAAGCCAGATGCTCAGCGGAGCTGGGAGGCTCGGAGCAAGCCGTGGGCTGTTGCCGTGGGCTGCTCCCAATGGGTTGCTCCTCCTAGGGTGGAGGTGAAGCCAGCTAGCACGTCGGCATACCGTAACTTACGGTTACGCAAGTAGAGGGAGTACCTCGTTGCTCTTGTACCAGTAGTCCAACGGTCCTGTTCCCTATTGTACGTGATGATACCGTCCGTCACGGACAGACAGCGGCGACAAGGGGAGGTAGCAAGAAGTACAGGAGGGTACGCGTAAAACGCGAGAAACCTTGTGAGGCGTTAGGGAAGCACGGAAACGCTGGTGCCTGCACGAAAAGAGCGTGCGAGTTGACAAGCAGGAGCAAGATGACGGTGGATCCTTACCGGTACTCTTTTCAGTAAACGCTGTACTGCCCTGCGAGCTGAATGGCGGGCTGCGAAACACGACCCAACCCGAAACAACCCGCTGAGGCTGAGGCTGTGAGCTGATGCTGAACCAGCAGCTAAATGCGACATCGTGCCTAAGTACAGGAGGGTCAGGGTGTAAACATAAACATAAGCACGCGAAGCCCAAGGGCCCCTGGTTGCGAAATGCATAGGGCACAAAAGAGCATGCCGACATGCACAGGGCGCAAAAGATTATGGCGAGGCCGCTGCCTGACCTTTGGACCTAGCTCCCGGGACCAGCTCTGTTTCCCGAGTGGGACGGGGCTGGGCCCTGGAAGGGGACCAAAACTGTAAATCCATACATAAATACCTATGGACCCCCTAGCTGGTGCCACGTGCCAGGTCGTGCCCCTGCTGTGGCTGACAGCATGGCGTGGGGCAGACGAAGGTAGATGCCGTTCCGTCCCTGCAGCACTGCAGGAAACGACGGAGCCGCTGCTGGGCTGAGGGTACACCAGTGAGTTCCTGCTGAACTTGCAAATGCAGAGTTGCGTACCAGTTCGGTTCCTGCGGTGAGGGCATCCCGCTACACTGGGCAGCTACCGGTACGTCCTGCATGGGCGCCTCCTGTGCCGGTAAAGGGTCCGAGGCTCCGAGCGCGTTCACGCAGCAAGCTCACCGATACCTGAAACTGGTGCCAAATACTACAGGAGCGTTGGTAACAGTTAACTCTAAATGGAACACGCAAGCAACAGTGCTTCCGGTCTAGTGTTGCCCCTGGACTTGCTCAGTCGCGCCCTAGAGTTCCTGGACGCTAACGAGAGGGCCCTCAACGTGCGTTTGGTTAGCAAGGAGATCTGCGAGCGCTTCAGCGGTCGACAGCACGGCACGGCGCGCTTCAGCCTGCCTCTGCCCGAAAACGCGCGCAATGCCGCCTGGCAGCCCCACCTGCAGCAGGCCATGAAGCACAGCACTTATGATAATACCATCAAGATATTCTCCACTGCTGCATCCAGCGGCTGCGAGGTCAATCTTCAGCTTGCTTGGGGTTTGCTACGGCCATACCTGCCCCTTGCGCCCGATCGCCAGCTGTATGAAGTAAAAGGCGCCGGGCCTGCAGCCATCAAAGCGGGCCATCTGGAACTTCTGACCAGAATTGCGCAGCTAGGAGCCCCAGTCGACACGCATCGCACGCTGGAGGCGGCAGCAAAGCACCTGGACCTTGCGGGGCTGCAGGCGGTGTGGGAACAGCTGGGGTGGGAGCCGCCTGCCAACAGGGGCCAGGAGGCCCTCTGCGAGCTGTTAATGTCGGCAGGGCGGTCGAGCGTTGCGGCCGCTGAGAAGCTCGAGTGGCTATTGTCAATGGCGTCTGGCAGGGGCTGGCTGTGCCTGTCAGACCAGGTGCAGGCGGTGGCGGCAGCGGCGGGCGCAGCCGCGGCGGGCAGCCTGCCCCTGCTGACATGGTTGCGGGGGCAGAGCGTCGACTGGCGTCGCGTAAGGATAGAGGACTGGGAGGTGTTCTATTATATGGAGCCCATGGCCTTCGTAATCAGCGAGGCGCTGCTGCATGGGCACGTGGCGGTGGCGGACTGGCTGGTGGACGAGGCGGGCATCACGCTACCGCACCAGCAGGAGGAGGGGCAGGACGGGGCCGGGGAGCCCGACGGACGGGAGAAAGACGAAGAAGGGTTCCACGATCGCGTGTGGCGGGAGGTGGCGGCAAGCGGCAACGAGGTGGTTGTGCGCTGGCTCCTGGCGCGCGGGGTACCGGTGGAGCTGGCGGCGCTGCAGGCGGCTGCGGAGGCGGGGCAGCTGGATATGCTCCGCTTTCTGCATAAGGAGTGCGGCCTGGGGCTGCCGAAGACGGTGTTTGCGGAAGGCGCGCGCTCGCGCAGCCTGCCCACCATGCGGTGGCTGCTGCAGGCGGGCTGCCCCATGAGCCCTGAGGCATACAACAGGGCAGCGTTTGCGGGTGACGCCGCCATGGTGCTGTGGCTGCTGCAGGAGGCGGGGTGCCCTTGGAGTGTGCGCCCTTTCTTTGATACGATGCCTGAAGTGATCAGGAGCTGGTCGTACTCTGGGAGCGGAAAAGAGGAGCTGCTGCAGCTGGTGCGGACTCTGGTGGCGGCCGGATGCCCGCACGGTGGGGAACGCAGCATGACCGCAGCTGCCTTGCACGGCTACCTCCCGGTGCTGCGCTACCTGCACGAGGAGCTGGGGGTGGGGTTCGGGTACGGGACGCTGGCGGCGGCGGCGGAGGGCGGCTGTGAAGCGGTGCTGGAGTGGCTGGTTGGAGCCGGGTGCGTCGTGGGAGGTGGCGAATGGGGGGACCCGTACGTCTGCGCGGGGTTTGAGGGGAACGCGGTGGCACTGGGCTGCCTGCGGCGGCTGGGCGTGCCGTGGAGTGTGCAGGTGCTGCGGTGGGCTGTGCAGCGTGGGGTGTCCCTGTCCGTGCTGCGGTGGCTGGTAGAGCAGGGGGCGCCGTGGGATGAGGGGGCTGTGGTGCAGGCCGTCGACACAGCGAGGGCCAGCGGTGTGGGTGGCGATGCTTTGGCTTGGTTTCAGGCACGCTTCACTGCGTGCAGGCAATGAGCTGGAATGGCAGGTGTGTCGCATGGGAGGATGCACGGGGTGTTGCTGCATGCCTGACATGGGGCCAGGGTACCTGAACCTGTCGCGGCTGCGGCCTGTCACGCATGATGCATAGCTCCGTCTGCGTGTACAGTACGCTGCACTAGCGCAGGCTTACAGCGGAGGTACAGACCAGGTGCAGGTTGGTGTGTGTGGGGCGGGGCTGGACAAGAAGGTTTCGTACGATTGGAGGGTCGGACGGGCCTTGGTCGGACTTGCTATGTTCGCTATGTACACGTCGTATGTGGGTTGTGGAAAGCCGCAGTGGCATTCAGTTTGGTGATGGACTGCTTGGGTGCGGACCAGGGTTTGCGGCCAAGTGCATGAGACAGGCAACAGGTTGCATCGTGTGTCACCGGCATGACAGTGACTTAGCGGTCAGGGGCGGCTTAGCACTTCCTTGCCAAGCGGTCGGTCTAAATCAGTGAATATGCAGTACCTGTCGTGGCAGCATTCGATGATGTCAAGAGGGACCTTGTCCGGGCTCTGTGCTTGCAGCAGGTAAACTAGGCTCCCTGAGTTTCCAACTTGTTAACGAGCGGTGCGCGATTTCCAGTGCGCCATGTGGGCGTAAGCCTCAATGGACAGACGCACGCACCACAAAGCCTAATGCCATGGCTTCAGAAGCTCTACGGAAAACGGTCGGGGCGGAGGCCTAACACGAGTAAGGCGCTAAACCGCAAGACCTGGCATGACCACCACCTGATCGCCGTTCCAACAAGCCATCAGCGATAGTGCCTACAGAGCAATTCACCACATAATCAGCATTATGAGGACTACGTGGCCGCGCTTGGCGGGTCGTGTAACTCCTCGCTGGGCACCTGTGTAGGTGCGTGCATGGCACTTCATCAGGCGCTCCAGAAACACTCAGTCACTGCCTAGGGCTGGAGCCAGCGCTGCTAATATCATGAGCACGCAATCACCACGTCCTGGTCGCAATATTGACCCTCATTAACGCGAGGTCCTAGAATCCAAGGTACCAGTGTAGTAGACACAGGCCAACGTCACCTGTACACGAGGGGCCAACCGGGCATCTGCGACCTCGCATCACGTCAAGCCACCTAGCGGTAGTGCGGTACGCTGCGACAGAGAGTGTGAGGCAACATGCCCCCAGCCTTTACGCCACCGATTGGAGGAAACCTTGTCAACCAGCCGTCGGTAACGAGGAAGCTTCCCACTGTGCCCAACTGCTCCTTGGCAGCAGCGGCACGCGGCAGGGCGGCACCAGCCGCGGGCTCTCCGCACCTTCAGCAACAAAATCACAGGCAGCACCGTACCCGCACACCGGTGGCATAGCCAGCAGCGGCATCCATTTAACGGGTCGGTGCCATCCAGCGGTAGCAACTTCCAGCAGCAACTAGCTGCACTAAGTAAGCCATCCAGGCCAGCAGCACACCAGCAACCATTAGTCAACCGACGCCAGCCGTCAATAAGGCGCATCACGCTAGGTGACAAGCGGAGATGAAAAAGGTTCGTCTGCCCCCTGCTTGCAACCACTGGTATGGCACACACCCCAGCCACTCTCCGTGTATTAGTGTACAAGCACTCGCTCTCGTCGTGCCCTCTCCCTCTCGTGCTCAACCAGGCGGGCGCACCTCGCGCACAGTCCGAAGCCCTCTGCCAGTGCCAGCAGTGCCAAGTACTCGTTATTGCCGTCTCGTCCATATTGCATGGCCGTAGGGCAGGCCTACAGTGAGGCCCGTGGCGCAGCCTATATTCACTCACCACAGACTAGGTAAAAAGGGGGAACACAGCCTTGCCACACATGCACATGAACTTAGCCAGTTACCAACCTGCAACTCCTGGTCAACCAGCCAGCCAAACTCCGACTCGCGTTCATTCTCTGCGTATCCATGCTCCTCTAAGCTCATGTCCGTCACCCACCGACCCACGTGCAGAGGCAGACACCACAGTTGTCGCACAAACCTCCTGCCTCCTACTCACTACTCACAAAATGGCCGGCAGGACACGCAATGCTACGCAGCATGGGTTCACCACGTAGCATGATGCGGCTGCCCCCAACTGACCACCGTATCCCGTACATGCAGTTCATACTTCCTTTGCACAATACCGGTCAGTCTCCCTGGATCTCCGGCATGCAGTAAGGGGCTTGCACATCGCCCCAAGGCGCCAGTTGCCGCGGCAGGTGCGCATGTCACACCACACGCCGGACCAGGCGCGTGAATTGTCATCAATTAACCAAGCACTGCGCCCGTGGACAGCTTCAAGCACAGCAGCAGCATGCTTCACAGCACAACACCGGGCCACAGGGCCGACCCGACATACAGACATGCCGTCATGCCGTCACTCCGCGTCGGCGCTGCAGCTGCCGGCCGGCAGACACGCAGGCGCACGCACCCCTCTCCACAGCCTCAACAAGCAACGTAACACTGCTGTTGCCGGTACAGCCCCTTCCACTCCCGATGCACCGCTCGCCCCCTTGCCGAACCCACGCCACGCCGCCGCCCTCCCCTCCTCCTCCAGCCATGCCGTGCAGCTTGTGCCGCTCCCTAGCACCAGCTCGGCCGCTGCTGCCGACCGAGCTGGCACTGCTGCAAACTCAACTCCAGCCTAGGCCAACCCATACCGGCATACGCGTCCTCTCCTGCCTTTCCTGGGCCTGTAACAGATCCGCACCGCCTGCCCTGCAACGCCCAGCTCCTGCCAGATGGTCAAGAGTAGCACTCCCGCTCACCCCAACAGCACACCGCTTGCCGTCCCAGCTGCTGACAGGCGAGACCAGCACCGGTGCGCGCTTGCGCACAGCAACTGTGGCACCTGCTGCCCGCCTGCGCCCTGCGCCCTGTCACTGCCACTGGTGCATCGCCCCGCGCCCGGGTCGCATCATGGACCTGACACTCCAATGCTGCCCTGCCGAGCTGCTACGGCAGGAGCTTGCACCTGCTGCTGCAACCGGTCTAGCTGCCAGCACCATTACGGCTGCTGCTGCTGCTGCTGCTGCTGCCAGCTCAACGGCTCCATTTGCGGCCAACTCCACCTGCCGCCACGCCACGGCACGCCCGTCGACCCCGCCCGCCTCCTCGCTCGCTCGCCCGCCCGCCGCGCCGCAAGCGCTCGATGCCCGCCGGGCCGAAAACGCGTTGCGTCAGCTGATGACGCAGTCGATGCGCTGGCGCCACGTCACAGGCATGGGCCGCCGCACCACAGGGGGCGACGGGTACACCAGTGGGGTGCTGCGGCGACAGGTGGAGGAAGGAAGTGAGGAGGGGAGGGGAGGGTGCCAAGATTAATGTCACCAATATGCCAAGCGCCATCAAAGACGAAATAATGCATATGGCAGCGTGTGGGGCGTCCCTTTTCCGTGTGCACGTGTTGAGAGGCCACGGCTGTTGCGCATGCCTGGGTCAAAGGCAGTGCAGTGGAGCAGCTGTCAGGGTGCAAGTGCATGCTGTCACTGCAAGCCCCCGACTCTCCTGGCACCCTTGACGTGGTCACCCTTGCGGAAGCAACGCTCAACTTACCACACCGGTAACAAGCGCAGTGCAGCGCAGTGCAGTGCGGTGCAATGCAGTGCGGAACGCACCTGCGCGGTGTGGACGTGGACATGTTGCCCAGGGTGCACCCCGCCTCCCGCATGACCGCCTCAAAGGTGCAGTGCTGCATGCCGCCCGCCTCCTCCAGCGCCTCGAGGAACCTGTCCGTTGGGGTGGGGAGATGGGTGGGGCCAAGTTGTATATGAACCGGGACGAGTCTGCGGAGGGGCGTGTACGGGCCATTGGGAGCAGACAGCTGCTTTGTCGGGGCAGCTTACGGCTTGGAGCAGCGTCCCGTAACTCCACCGGCCACGGCTCGTGTCCGAGGCATCATGCCCCCAAGCGCAGGACCCGCATCAACCTCGGCCGCCTGATGCTTGCAGCCGGGGCCGGGGCAGCAGTCCCGCTCTCCCCACCTTTGCCGCGACCACCCCTTCCATTGCGTAAAGTCCATGCCGCTTCGCTCCCACTCCCGCAGCTGTAGTACGAAGCCAGGGTTAGGCGAGATAATCTCCCGCACCGCGTACACCTGGGGATGGGGTGAGAGGGGCAGGGCAGGGCAGAGTAACGCGCTTGTTGGTAGGTCGTCCAGGCCGTGGTGTTGCTGTTGGTGGCCGCTGCGCGATGGGGGTGTGCTACGCACGGTACTCGGGGCCTCCGGGTTGGTCGCGCTGGCATGGAAAAGGCCCGTAGTTGTACGATACGTGCCTTGCATTCCCCACCGTACGTTCAGTGTACGGCGCCAAGGGCACAAACCGCCTGGACCGGTTGATCTGCTTTTGCTGCTGAACAGGGCCGGTCATTGCCGCATATAGACGTACAGCACAAGCGCCCGTTGGCCGACGCCGGCCCCGTCCACACCCAGGGTGCGCAGCGCTGCCCCATGGCGCGGTTTGGTGCCACGTCGCGGCTGCAATCAGGACACCCAGGCCTGCCCGCCCGAGGCCCCACCGCCACATTACACGTGGCAACACGTCACCGTGCCGCCAGCAGGCCCAGCCCGCTGCCGGCCAGCATGCCCTTCCTCACCGTGTGTCGGCCCGCTGCCGGGCGCAAGACCGCTTGCACAAGCGGCTGCCCCCGATCCCCTGACCCCATGTACTGGTGCCTTCTTTCCCCGCGCCCATGGCCCCCCAGACGGCCCGCCCGTCAGGCACCTTGCTGCTGCGAGACTGTCACCACGCTCTTCGTGGACGGAGCACTCCGCAGCTCGTTTCTCCGTCACGACTAACCCCCGCAACCCTACGCTCCCCACAGCTGCAGTTGGCGACGTTGCAGCCCGCGCCCTCTGCCCCGGCCGCCATCCGTTGCCCCCAGCGGCCCTCTCCCGCCCCGCCCCTCTCTGCGGTCGCTTTACACGCCCCTCTCCCTCCCTTGCCCCACCTGGCTGGCTGCCTCCGCGAAGCCCAGGCGCTGCTTCCACATCAGGTAGGCGATGATGGTGGACGCGGATCGCGAGATGCCCATGGCACAGTGCACCAGCACGTTTCCGCCTGGGGTCAGGGAGGATACGGGGATCGGATAGAGCACAATGATGTTGAGGCTGCGTGGGTGGGGGTCGCAAGTGCAAACCCAGGCTTGGCTGGATTTTGTGGCAATGCGCAGTGGGTAAGGGGGCTGCAGATCACGCTCGCTTACTCGTTGACGGTGTGTGCACAGCCTAGGCAACGCCTGCGCCGCCAGAGGCGTCAATGCCCCCGCACATGAACGAGCTGCTCTTCTTGTTCCTTTGAGTTCTCCTTCATTCGCCCGCCCCGCCCGCCGTGGCGCTGCAGGGAGGGCCCTATGGCCCTTACGCTCACACTGTTTCAGCGGCAATGCGAGTGACACGTAGGCATAGGGCAGGGTGTAGCACAACGCAGGCCCCACCCGCTGGTCTTTTTACGGTCAGGCGAGCTGGCCTGAGATGTTGGGTAGGTTGTGCCAACCCCCAAGCCTCCGAGCCCTCACGCGCCCGCCAAGGCTTTCCCTCGCCTTCCCCCCTGCTCCACAACCAGGCCAAGCGTTCTGAATAGGCCGTGCACTGGCCAGTGGAGCAGGAAACCCACCTGTTGCTATCCCCTCGTCGATGAACGCGAACGCCTCCGGCAGCTTGGATACCAAGTCCTCACCCTCCGCGTCGTCTATCGGGATGTGCAGATACTTGAACGGTTCGCCATGAGACTGACGCAACTCTCTTCCCACCTAAGGGCCAGCGTTGGGACGAGCGCGCCAGACTGAAACGGTCGCTTTATGGCCCAAAGCGCGGGTGTCCCCGTAGCCGCTTCCCACGCCGGCGGACTTACTTGAAGTATGTAGCGCACATTCTGTTCCTTAAGCGGTCTAAGCATCGTCTCGAACGCATAGCCGCTGATTAATAGCCCTTTAGCGGGGCATGAGGGGCTGTTCACTGCGCTAGCGTACACTTTCTGATTCATGACATCCTCGCTCAATTCTACGACAGGGTCGTCCCCTTTGTCCACAACCATCCTGTCAGTCGGCGGCTCGCCAGTTGTTCTAGCCTTTGTGAGCCGCTGCAAAACCAGGCTTCGGTAAAGTTAGGACAGAGCACTTGCAGAAATACTGTACCAGTCTGTGGGTATATTGAAGGGCTCTAATACATGTTATCGTGGTTACAGTGGTTCGCCAGCCCCCCGTGGAACCCCGTGGGACTTAACGAACAAACCGAAGAAGACGAAGAAGACGAACGAGGGCCCTTGCATGCCGAAGGAACTGTCTACAATATAGAAAGGGCAAGTCACTCTGGTGTTGTTGTTAGCACCCGGCTTATCCGCTTTGGAAGACATGGCATGGCATTGCCACGATTGTTTCGTATCGTTTCGTACGGTACCGTGTGACTCACTCAAGTGCACACCCCTCCTGGCTTGTCCGGATGAGACGATTCTACATGCTTACATGGACTTGCCAAGTTGAAGGCTAGTCCTGTCATGCACCATGCAGACATGCGCTTCGTGCCTCAGCGCCCAGGGCCCCCCTGGGCCTGCGTCAGGTCGGCTAGCAGCTGCCCAGGCAGCTGCCTGGCGCTCCCCCGGCGCCTCTCCGCGCCTGACCACAAAATACAGCAATCAGCAGCTCCCCCACAACCGCTGGGTGGGGCAGGGATCAGCTGTCCCCCATCAGTGTGACCGGCCGGCCCGGGGTGGCAGCTCTCTTCCTGTGCAGGCTGTCCGCTCCGCACAGTCTTACCTAGGATGTTGGGTCTGGACCGGACAGGTGGGGTAGTGGAACCTGACGCGCTGGCGCATGTTGGACTCCTTGCTTCCTTTGGTGCAATGAGTGGTAGCGGCGTCTGCAACTGTACCCAGACGTCTGTGTCACCATACCAGCCCGTTCGGTCCCAAACACACACAAATAGTCCGAGAAGGCTGATCCTTGGCAAGGACTGAGAAGCGTTCATTGCCCTTCTACCCAGTTCCACGCTTCCACTTCAGTTCACCCTACAGTATAGTATCACAGCGTCAGCTTCTGTCTGCTTCCCTGTTGGTACTGATAGAAGGTCCAAGGATTGGTCAGCGGCAAGCACTCCCCTTCCACGAACAAGGCAGGACAGAAGGCAGGTCTCGAGTTGCGGATTTGCGGGTACCATACCGACAACAGTCAGGCCAAAGCAAGGCGGATCACACAACTTCTTTGCAAACACATTGATTAAGGTGCTCTCGCGTGGGCTGTAAGCCTGTAACACAGCCGACAGCACCTGGTGGACATGGCCACCAGCTTCCTGCCACCTGGACCAACACCACCCCCCGCCTACACTGCCGTTCCGCGTCCCCTGCTGCCGTCAACCGTCCCCTTCCTCCTGCCCCGGTCCGTAAGAGATGTGCCGGCGTGACCCCATCGCTCGCACCCCACCTTCGTACACAAGTCACCTGCCGCCCGTGCGTTGGCAGCCTTGGCAAACAGGGCGACAGGCCGCTCCAGGCAACAGGGTATCTGCTTGGCACACACCTTGCAAATGGAGCAGCCCGCACCAGGGGCCGAACAATAGCTGTCATGCCCAAGAAACAGCGCCTGCGCACCTGCTGCCTTGGCCATCCACAGACACACGGACACGTGCCGAGGACGAGTGGGCGCCTCTCCTTTTTGCACCCCCACGCCTTACTCCTCCAAAAATGCACGCCCGTAGGCCCGTCCGGTAACGATTCCATTCCCAAGTTCTTTGCCAGCCAGCCCATCAGCGTGACAAGGCGCACGTGTTACCCAGCTCCGCCGCGCCCACCTGCACATGCCTTCCCTGCCGCCCCGCTGACATTGACGACGTGATGCTTGCCCTCTAGTGCAACGCACGCACCGCAGGCCCAACACGCAACTCCCACCCGGCAAGCCGTGCCTCATCGCCGCTCCAGCGCACCGTTTGCCACAATGCCACGCCACCGACTTCTTACAAATCACTAAGACACTCACACGACCGCCACCATAGGCAGCTGCGCTGCCCCTGCACTATCACCCTCGGCTCCTGCTGCTGCACTGCAGCCCCAAGAACACCAGGCCATCTGCTTTTCCTCCCCATCGACACCTCTACGTGCTAAATGGTCCAGTGCACGCAGCTCCACCAGGGCCATCAGGGCGCGCCCGAGTCCGCACAGAGGATGCAGATATACACAAGTCGCGTACTGCTCCCACCAGCTCCCACCATTTGGTGGAGGCGGGTGCAGCTCATCGACGTCAGCGCGACGGAGCGGCATCCACTGCTCCCACCACCCGTACGCCCCTCCCTCATGCGCCCAGCTCCTGGGGAGTCTTGGTGCTCATGCTGTCCACGGCGTGCACTGCCTCCTGCAGCTCCAGCCAGATGGCCTGTACGGCAGGTTGTACGGCGGGGGTGTAAGACATGGCGTGTTTCAAAACTGTGCAAGCCACTGCCATACGCGCAGCAGGCACCGGTGCAAAGGACCCTACTGGCTCGATCACATTAGGCCCCCGTCCCTGTGGCCGGGTGCGGCAGTGCGGCGTGCTCCTTCCGGGCACAGGAGCGGGAGAATATACTTTTCCTATGCCCCCCTAGCAGATGCATCCTTGCGGATGGAATTAGGAAACGCAACTCCTGAACTGACGTCCGGCTGCCAAGTGGCACGTGCCCTGACCTGCACGTCCGCACCCATCAGCCTACCCACCCACCTTGTACACCATGCGCTGGCGCTGCATAGAGTTCTTGCCCTCAAACGCCTTCGACACAACGTCAATGCTGACATGGCGCCCGTCTCCGTAGAGGTCGGTGACGGTGCAGGTGTCCGTTTCCAACGCCTCGCAAATCTTTGCGCGCATCGAGTCCATCAGCGCGTTCGTGACCTGACCGTCCTGCCCACCCGTCGAGCCAGCAACATTTGCGCCGGGGCCGGAGACAGGGATGCTGCGTGCGACGGTAGCGCGGCTGGACGACGGCGCAACAGCGTGGGGCGACGAGCGCGTTGTTGCCGTCAGCGAGCGGCATGGTTGAGGAGTGGCACCGCTAACATTCCGAGAACCAGCACGGCTGAGCTTCAAGTTCAAAGGGGTCGCAAAGAGGGAGACCATGGTGTTAGATAATTTGTCGTGCTAAGTAAGTGATGAGCGCACGCGCCCTCTATAATGTCTATTCACCACAGGTAGATGGTGGCTGCATGCACAGGTGGAGGTGGACGTGTGGCTTGCTCGACTGTCGCAAAAGGGGTCGTTGGCAGTTGCCAGTACTCCTTCCTCCATTGTGCTGTCCGGCCCGTTGTGTAAGCTGTGTTGAAGTTTCCGTAGGGCTTTGAGCGTCTAGTAGCCCAAGACGTACGCGCCTCAAGCAGCGGGGACGCACACTGCCCATGTTAATGTCCTGAACCGCTCGCCGACTTCGCACGACACTATTGCAACGCAGTCACTTTGAAATTTTGGATTTATTCAAATTTAGCACACACAGCACGGCACGGCTTGTGAAAATTGCGCAGTCGGCGGCCACTTCGTCGACCGCAACCGCCACAAGGGCACCCCGCAACAAGGGCACAACACAGCGAGGACCGCACATTTTCCTATCGACCTCATATAGCTGAGACATGCTGTCTTAATTTGGACACGCGAACCAGGACACCTCCCAAACCCCACCCTCGCCCATGATGTGGCAAGCGGGGCACCCGGCAGGGGCCGTTCGGAACCCTACTAACCCATTACGGACAGCTCTCCAATGGACTTCGGAGGGATGTGGCACCATTCCTGCCACTACAAGGCCATGCTGCCTGCCGCACACACCGGGCCGCTTGGACTGCTGCGGCCCCACGGCGGCAGCACCCCGCCAACAGCATCCCACCGGCGGCAGGGGCCGCAGCGTCACTGCAGCAGCAGCTCCTTGCCACCACGGCCTTACCCCCACCCCCAACTCCAACTCCACCAGCAGCTTTATGTCAAGCTACTGCCCCCAGCACACCGTGTTCACGGCAGGGCCCTCTGCCCCTCGGACCGGTCTGATGGCTGCCGCATGCGCCACCGCCGCCGCCACCGCGACGGCCACGGCCACGGCCCCACCTTCTACTGGTCCTATGTGGGGAGTCACTGCACCGCACAGGCGCACGTCCGTGCAGTGCTCTGCCGTACGCAGTAGGCGCCGCAGGACGGACGTCCCGGAGCAGGGCACGGAGGCTGTCTCTGAGGAACCGGCAGCCAGTACCGCAGCAAGTAGCAACAGCAACTATGGCAACGGGGCTGGTGAGCTGTATGCAGGCGGTGATGGCAGCAGCCACGGTGGCGCGGCGGAGGGCCAGCAGGTGCCTGCGGCCAGGGGTTTGCGGCGCCGTGTAAGGACCCAGTCGCCCACCGCAGCCGCCGTTGACGCAGATACGCAGGAGGCCATGAAGAGCAGCGGCAGCAGCGGCAGCGGCAGCAGCAGCAGCAGCCCCGCGGCCAGGGCCAGCGGTGGGCAAGGCGCTTCTGCATCACCTGCGCCTCTTGACCGCGACCCTGCCAGCTTGAAGGTGGGCCGCATGCAGCAAGGGGTCTGCGTCGTGCCCCTTACTAAGCCCCGCAGCTGCCTGCCGCCTCTCGAACATCAACATAGCTAGCGCTAGCGCACCGGCTCGCTGCCGCCTTTGCCTGGCGCTCTATGCCGCCCTGAGCCCGCTTTCCTCCTTCATGTGAAGCCTGGCATCTGCAGTGGCCCCCAGCCCATTCCACGCTTACCGGCTCCCATCCATCTCATTCATTCATAACCACCCAACAATCCACGATACTTTGTGACCTCACTCCCGCGCACCCATGTCCTTGCCCGCAGGTTGCTGAGCTGCAGGCTGCGCTGCAGGCCCTGGGGCTGCCCCGCTCGGGCCGCAAGGACGAGCTGCTGGCCCGCCTGCTGGCAGCAACAGCCACACAGCAGGGGGCGGCAGGGCCGGGGGCAGCGGGGGCGCAGCCCCAACCGGCAGCGACCGCGGCAGCAAAACACGGTGCAAAGCTAGGTGCCACGGATGGGAATGACGGGAACAACGCTGGTGGCAACATGTACATAATTGATAGCAACGTGTACATAAATGTGACCCCTAGCGTGGCGGAGGAGCAGCCGGGAGCAGCGGCAGGGGTTGGGGCAGGGGCAGGGAAGGGATCGGTGCGGCGTCGGAGGGCTACGCGGCAGGCGGAGGATACAACGGGGACATTAGTGGCATTGGAAGCAGCCTCGGCTGCACCAAGGGCAGAGAAAGGAGCGGGCGCATCGGGCGATGCTTTCTTGACTGACCTGTTCTCGGCCATGGACCTCAGCATCACGGTGCAGGAGCAGGAGGTGGGGCCACGAGGGGGCAGGGGCCAGCAGCAGCAGCAGCAGCAGCAGCAGGAGCAGCAGGAGGAGCGGGATGACCGGCACCTGGGCGGGCAGTCCTGGAAGCAGCAGAAGCAGCAGCAGGAGGGGGAGCGGGAGACGGAGGCCTCAGAGCCGAGGGCACCGAGGCGACGTGTGCAAGCTGTGACGGGGCGTGGGAGTCAGGTCAGTAGGGAAGAGGAGCAGGACGAGGGGCCTGATGCAAGTGCAGCAGTTGACGCGGGCGCACAGCCTGGAGCGCTCAGGCGGCGGCTTCGCAGCAGGGTGGCGGCGGACGAAGGGCACGTGGCTGGTAGCACACAGGTGCCGGAGGGGCAGCAGGAGGGTCAAAGCACACTGCCAGTAGCTGCAGCTGCAGCGGTGGAGGACGTTGGGGCAGGGGCGGACGCGTTGACGGGCCTCCGCCGGCGGCGGCGGGTTGACGGAGCAGGGCCGGCGGTGGAGGGCGAACGGAGCAGCGCCGGCCAGCAAGCGCAAGGCCTGGAGCAGCAGCAGCAGCAGCAGGAGCATGAGGAGCAGCTGCAAGGGGAGGGGACTGGGCGGGTGCTCAGGCGGCGTGTCCGAACGGCGGAAACGACGGCAGAGGCAGGTGTCGGGGCAGCGGCCGTTGTGCCGGCGCCGGTGGCACCTGCGCAGGTTCCCGCAGAGACCCCTGCGGAGGAGGCTCCAAGGGAGGCTCGTTTCGGCCGGCGTGGCAGGACCGCCGACCCTCCGCCGTTTGTGGAGGGCGAGGGCGTGGACCTGACGGACCTGGGGCCGTGGCCGCAGCAGTGAGTGGTGGGATGGGGAGCCGATACAATGGGCAGGGAGCAGGAGTGGCAGGAAGAGGATAGAGTGGGGCGGGACGGGCGCAGGGGCCGAAAGGGGGTCTCTCTAGTTACCCCCATGCTTAGTTCCGGCATCATAACTGCACAGGGTGCGGCGTTGCCGCATCCTTGGATCAGCACAAGCACGCCGTTGGAGCGGCGTGGATAGAACAACCATGCACACGCGGCCCGGCGTTTCACGCGTACACCTGGCCCGGATGCCTCCCATACGCCTGCACGGTTCGGCAAGGCGCCCGCCCTTGCAGCTCACTTTATCCTGACCGCCGGCCCCTTTCCTCTTGCCGCCCGCCCTGTCCCCACCCCCTGCAGGTTCATGGGGCGGCCCACCCCTGTGTCGTGGATCACCACGGACCCCGAGGAGCAGGAGCGGCTGCTGGTGTGGAACCAGCAGGTGGGGATCCCATGTGCGCGAGGGAACAGTGGCGTCAGGAGTCAGGGAAACGTCATTTCCTGCATGCATGCTGCGTACGAATAACAGTTTGACTGAAACAGCGAATGCGTGGGATATGCACTTACCTTGGGGTGCGGGGCTGGGAGCGAGGCCAGGGACGGAGGGGAAAGGCTGGAACCTCGGGATCAGCAGGTCTGGCCAACCGTGGGCATGCGCCAGCGCTGCACACTGTCTTTGGAAGGCTGGCAGCTAAGTCAAAAGCGCCAGAACAGGTGCTGCAATGCGTGTGTGCACGAGTCAGACGACTGCCACGACACTGTGGCGCTCCCACCGGGCAGGTTTACTCGTGCGGCGCGCCTGCTGCACTCTCCTCCCTCGCCTGATCCCCCTCTCTGCCCCCTCGCCCCCTCAGGGCCTGGTGGTCACGACACTGGGCACGGCCGCCTTCCGCGCCACGCGGCGCCGTGCGCTGTCCTCTCTGGCGCTGTGCAGGGGCAAGGACCTGCTGGTGTTCAACGCGGGTGGGTTAAGTGAGGGTGCAGGGAGTGTTAAGCGTGCAGGGGCAAGGACCTGTTGTTGTTTCACGCCGTGGGTTAGAGCGGTTGTCTTGGCGGGTCAAAGGTGCAGGTCATTGAGCTGATGGGCTGTATGTTACAGTTACAGTTACAGACCCCAATGGGGTACGTCCGGAGAGCCAGGGGGGCCATAAGGACGAGTAGTGCGGTATAATAACTAGTGTGCGGGAGGACGGGGCTTATTCGCCACTACCCACA
>VFQN01003310.1_pt1 | contig 23355 bp, 35 predicted proteins | sample 3512371 | NCBI WGS metagenome assembly VFQN01 (sample SAMN10412370, study PRJNA504923) | tailings metagenome | isolation source: Replicate 2 from Balatoc abandoned mine | place: Philippines: Itogon, Benguet | collected 2017-08-28
CAGGCGAAAACTGTCGGGTGGGTGAGTTGGGCACACGGCCGGGGCCCAGATGAGTTCCGGTCCGCGCCCAGATGAGAGTGGGGAGGGGGTCAGATGAGTGTGAGTAGGGGGGTCAGATGAGCCCAGGGCCCACCCCCAGATGAGTGCAGCAGGGTGGTCAGACCCATACAATGGCAGCCCCGTGTGCATACTGCGGCACGCCCGTGCTTGAATTTTAAAAATATGAGTGACACGCTTCGCGGCCATGTGAACCGCTATGTCATCCCTCTGGTCAACATGGGATAGCCGGGGTATCCTAGAAAGACAGCAAAGTGAGCCATCGAGTGCCGAGCCTGATTCAAGGGGCAAGGGCTCTTACGGCCAGCTCTCTGCTGTCGAGGGATGCTGAAAGCCCCGCACGGTCTGAAGCCACCAGCTTCCACACCCGGCGCTGGCTAGAACGCACCATTGGGGATTGGCCATCCTCGTGGAGCTAGGCGATAGTGGAAGAAGGATCAGCAGACCGCGGCGCATCCGACTATCCTGATGTTCCATCCAACGTGCAACCAGGTAAAATCAAGCGAGCGGGCGCACGGACGCCCGCTCTCTACGCCCGCCTTGACCACCTGTTTGCGCTTACTGGTCAGCCGCTCCTTGGTACTACTTCACAGCAATACTCCTTGCACCCGGCCATCAGAGCGTGGGGGGCGCTCGCGGCGTGTTTGCTGCACTCCTGTGCGGAGAGGCCACCGCCACCGCCGCATTCGGTCCGCTCTCGTTGGCGAGCGCCGGCTTGGTCCGTACGGCGCCAGGAGCAAACGGGGGCCCCGGGGTGGCCCCTTCTGGTTGCCCTCCTTGCGCACCCGCACGCGACGCCTCCAACCGCACACTAGCCACATCGCCTGCCACCTCTCCCGCCCGGAGTACGGAACCTTCAGTCTCAGCCACCGCCACCTGCCTCAGCCTCCTGCGGCGCACGACCACCACCACCAGCGCCGCAAGCACTGCCATCGCCACCGCGCCGCCCACCGCACCACCTACCACAGCCCCAACCGGCACTGCCTTGCCTTCCTCGGGCGCCGCCGGCACCGTGTCCGCGCCACGCGCCACCGGGCCGTCCGCCGTCAGCTGCCCCCGCGCCACCGACAGCTGCGTCACGCCAAAGCGCGCACGGAAGTCCGCCGGCAGGGCGGCCAGGGGGTCTGCCTGCAGCCCCGCGCTGCGCTCCGCCCCGCCCCTTGACCCGGCCGGCAGGCGCACCGCCACCACCACCAACACCGCGCCCTCCCGGCTGGTGGTGTCCAGGGATAGGATGGACACCGCTGAGGGCGCCACCTGCAGCGCCGCCGCCAGCACCGCCACCAGCCCCGACCGGAACGCCTCCAGCTCCTCACGCACACTCAGCTGCGCGGGGTTCATCTGGAACGCCAGCGTCAGCACCAGCACCTCCTCCGCATCGGGTGCAGGCGCAGTGGACGGCGGCGGCGGCGGCGGGGCTGCGTCCAGGGGAGTCCCCTGCGCCACCACGTACGTACCCAGGGCTGCCACGCGGCACGTGAGACGCCGCGTGGAGGCGTCGTACGACAGGAAGACGGCAGGGGTGTCGCCGGGCGGGAGGCCGGACAGCAGCCCCGAGACGGCGGTTGCGGTGGCATCGTAGCGCAGGCAGGCGGCCCCGCGGGATGCATCGTAGTCGGCGACGGGTACGGAGAGCAGCAGGTAGCTGCTGGCGCCGTCCAAGGCAGGATCGCTGTCGTTGGCGCCCGCGCTCCCCGCTGCAGCTGCGCCGCTGGCCGACGGCGGCACCCAGACTACGGACGCCAGGCCGCTGACGAGGGTGATGTCAGCAGGGAGGGCGCCCGCCAGCGCCAGCAGCAGTGCCGCAGTGGACGACGGCGCGTACGACAGAGCGATGCCGTACCCGGACAAGCTGGGTACGACAGATCCGGCCGCCACCAGCTGTGCCTCCGCTGTCTCCACCGGTGCGAGCGTGCCGCCGCTGTCCACCCCGGGCCCGGCCTGCAGCACGGCGGAGGCGGACGTGCTGGTCGCCAGCAGCGCCGCCGCAGTCACATACACGCCGCTGTCCCCCGCCGCCAAGGGGTCGGCCCCGGGCACCGCCTGGCGGCCCAGCGCCCGGCCCAGGGCCGCGGTCACACTCACAAGCTGCTGCAGCCGGGACTGGGCCTGCTGCTGCTGCACCACGCCAGACTGCGCCAGCACACGACCGCGGCGGTGGTGGCGTTGTGTGGAGGCGGCGGCGGGCATGGTCACACCCAGCAGGGTGCACACCTGGGACACGAACGACGCGCCAACGCTGCCTGCGCCACCGTTGCTCAGTGCCTGCGCCGCTGCTACAGCCGCCTCCGCCAGGGCCGCCTTTGCCTCGTCCGACAGCAGGGCGGCGGCGTTAGAGGCGATGGCGGCAATGGCCGAAATGGACTGCTGTGCCTGCGGGAACGAGGGTACAAGGAAGGAGTACTCGTGAACCGGATGGTTCACATGTAGTTGATCGGTACCGGCCTGCGTAAGGCATGAAGTACATGCAAGTGCTCATGCATCTACACTATCATATAACTCCTTGGTTTGGCTATTGGACGGTACCTAGTACCATAAAATGTGACTGATTGAAGCCTTCGGGCACATATGTGTCCTACTACGGTACAGTACCTACAGTGCATCCGGCTGCTACCGCCCCACCTGCTCGGCGTCCTGCAAGTCGTTGCCCCCTAAATGGCCCGCACTCTAACCCAAGGTCAGTGCTGCTACCTCTCCTGTGGCGGTCATCCTTCATCTTAGCAGCTAGTACGATGCCCACAGGGCAATGTCTGCTACCGCCCACCTGCTCCGCGTCCTGTATGTCAAGGCTTCCCAGGATGGCCCGCACGAGGCTGGCGCTCTGGGCCGCGGCCAGCTGCGCAGCGGCAGCATCCACCCTGCCGCCGCCGGCCCCCTGCGCCGCCACGTACCCCAGCAGGGCAGCCACCTGGCTGGCCGCCTGCAGCAGGGCCTGCGGGTTGTTGGACTGGGGGCAGGAGGGCGAGGGTAAGGGACAGGGGACAGGTCGTCAAGTGGGTTTGCACTTGAGGACGGAGGCAAACGTTGACAGTATGGGAATGACCTGACAACTGTGCAACACTCTTGACAGTGACATGCATGCGGTGATGGTTGCCACCACTCCTTGGTAGACGGGGTCAGCAGCAGCAAGTCCAGCAACGCTGTTAGCGCTCACGTTTGCCAGCGCCGCCACGTCCACCTCCGCCAGCGCCGCCGAGGCGTTAAAGCCCGCGCCCGGCGGCTGCACGACCACGCTGCCGGCGGCGCACGCCCGGCCGCCCTGGCTGTCGTACACGCACACGTACGGCGTCGAGGCACCCAGGGGCAGGCCCAGCAGGGTGGCGGAGGGCGAGCTGCCCAGCTGCTGCACCGCGTCCCTAGGGGTGCTGGTGGTGCCGCTGGCGGTGGTGGTGGTGGTGCGCAGGCCGAACTCGTACCGCAGCTGCGTGTCCTGGCCGTCCGCCCATCCGGCCGCGGAGGCCAGCATCACGGCGGCAGGGAAGGTGTCGGACAGCAGGGTCAGGGTGAGGCAGGGGGAGGAGCTGCTGCTGCGGCTGGTGATGGTGCCGCTGCCGCTGCTCCCATCGGCAGCTGCTGTTAGGGTGCAGTAGGGGGCCGAGTTGAGCTGCACCGTTGTGGCGGCCACTCCCGACACGCCGGCTAGGTCCAGGGTGGCGGTGACGGACAGGCTGGGAAGGTTGTGCGGCAGGGCGGAGGGCGGCACGGACAGCAGCAGCGTGCCGGCGGGGAGGGCGGGGTCGGTGGCGGAGGAGGCAGGCGCCAGGGAGGCGACGGCGGGGGCCTCGGGGCTGGACCACGACACGGCCGCGGACCTGCGGTTGGTGGGCAGGATGTGCGTCGGGTGCAGCGGGTGCGATACACGGGTACAATAAGTGGAGACGTGCAGGGCGGGGCAGGGCCGCGAAAGGCACTCCAAGTCATGGTTACACGCGTGAATGCCCCTCAACGCGCCCTTTTCGGTCAAGCATCCGGAGGCAGGGATACCTTTCGTAAAGCCCCTCGAAGCAGAAATGCAGCCTGGAGTCACCACAATGCCCCTCCATACCATCTTAGCTACCGTAATGACCAAGTTGCCACATACTTACTCGAAGCCCGGCTCCAGCTGCAGGCGCAGCGTCAGTGGCTGGTCGGCAGCGTGCGGGGCGGAGCATCCCGCAGCGCTGCACTGCCGCGACAGGGTGCCGCGGGGAAAGGCCACGTCGCTGGACCGTGGCCGCACGGCGACGCTGGCGGCGGCCTGCAGGGCGCTAGCCCCCGCCGCCACCTCCTTGGACACCGTCACCGTGAAGGCGTGCCACACGCCGCTGGCCAGCGCCCCCGCGGGCAGCACCCACACGCCCGGGGTGGTGTCCTTGTCCCCCTGCGCCGCGCTGGAGAAGCAGGGCGCGGGGTGGTCCTCCCGGCGGCACTCCCACCTGTACGACAGCCGCTGCGCCGCGGCAGGGGCGTCTGGGTCGCTGGAGGCGGAGGCGTCCAGGGTGAGCGGCTGGGAGTCGGGCACGTCCCCAGAGGGCGCCGACAGCAGCGCGACGGGCGGGGAGCCGACGGCCGTCAGGGCCACGTCACCAGAGGCGCCGGCGGAGGCGGAGGCTGCGGCAGGAGGGCGACAGCATGTTGTGTAGTTCAGACAATAGCCGTGCGGACCTACCTGTAGCACAGGTGTTGCGCGCCAGGATGAAACTAGTGCAGGATGGGCACGGGTCTATCCTGCAACAGCCAATTCTGGTCCCCTCATACCGAGGCACGGTACAGAGGTTGCGTGGCTCCTTCCGTGCAGGTACGGGGCACTTGCGCACCGCTACGCACCTGCCGCCGCCTCCGCGTAACGCGCCGTGACCCTCAGCTGCACGGCCTGGCCGTGCACTGCGGGCACGGGGCCGGGCACGTAGAGCTGCGCGCTGGAGGCCGCGGCCCCAGTGGGCAGTCCCGCCCAGCCGTCGGGGGACGTCCAGGACCAAGCCAGCGACTTGCCTGAGGTAGCAGCGTGACAGGCACTTGTCAGGCTTATCGATGGTTCACCGACTTGACATGAAGCATGTCCCACGACGGGAGTAAAGCACCATGCAACGCCGTGTTGCAAAGAGAGAACAACGAGCACTGCAGCTTGGAGAAACCCATGCTGCCGCCGTATCCGCCCCTGCACACGCACCCGAGCACAGCGCCGCGACCTCCGCCGCCAGCCGCACGCCGCTGCGAACGTTGAAGCTCTGCGCCCCGGCCCCTGCCACGCGCACAGCGGGTGTGGTGGCGGAGGAGGCCTTGGCAAAGGTGGCGGTGGCGGAGGCGCTGGTGCCCAGCCAGGAGGTGACCGTGACCTGGGGGTGTGGGGGTTTGGGGACGGTGGGTGAGGGCGAAGAGCAGGGCGTACAAGCAAGCCTCAGCAAAGCGCATCCTAGGTCCCTGAATTCTAACCGCCTGTTCAGTCCAGGACGGAGCAGGCAGGGGCCCTGCAGTCATGCCCTGCCCGGCAACTCACCATGAGGCCGTAGCCCTCCGCGTCCTCCAGCGCCGCTGCCTCCTGGCTGGTGAGGGACAGGCGGAGGCGGCTGCGCATGGCAAAGAATGTGGGGCGAACTTGTCAACGCCTAACGTTCAACTGCGAGTAAGACGAACGACGTATTGACGGCGACGCAGACAGCAACCAGCTCGAGCACTGTGCAAGTGCTGAAGGACTCCGCCAGGCCACACGGTGGCACTCCTCAACCCATTCACGCTTGCGTGTCACGCACATGGAGCCACGCGGCCCGCAGCCGCGCCCTACCCACACCCACCTGGCCGTGCCCTGCTGCGCGTTGGCCCTGTCCACCGCTCCCTGCAGCACCGCCCGGCTGGCGGCCCCGGCCCCGCCCCCGGACGACACCGCCCACCGCACGTCCGCCAGCGGGCGGCCAGAGGGGTCGGTGGATAATGTGGCGTCGAAGGCGGGCGGCAGGGAGGCGGCGGCCAGCAGCAGGCTGGAGCCAGAGGTGCAGGGCTGGGTGAGGAGCGAGGGGCCGGCCAGGGAAACGCGGGGCGCCTGACACGCGGCGCAGGGCGACAGCTGCGGGCGGGGACAAATGGGTTGGACCAGGGGAAAGTGGTCGGGTTTGGGCAGAAGGACGTGGGTTGTGTGTGTCTGCGCAAGGCAAGTGCCATGGTACGCATTATTTCAGCTGCGCTTGCGGGACGGTGCAAATAGCAACGAGGCAAAGCAAGCAGCAAATAGGAGAAGGCGCCTATCATGGCCTCCGGTGCCCTACCTGCACGGCTCCTGTGAAGCGTTGCGTGGGGTCCAGCGCGCCCACCAGGGCACCACCGGCGGCCGGCAGCGCAAGGGAGTCCCCAGCCTGCGGGCAGCGGCAGGCAGTCCAGGATCACGCAAGAGCGGTTCCCATCCCTTTACAGGTTCTCCGGTGGGTGATCATCGGTTGCAGCTGACTGCCTCTCCCCGGTGCTGGGCCCCTTCCTGAGTGAGCCCAAGCCCCCCGTATTTTTCGCTGCACCTTTTTCGTACCTTGACTGTGGCTGTGGCCTGCATCTCCACCAGCAGGGACGCCCCGTCCCCGCCCGTGCTGCACACCGCGCCCCCGCCCAGCGCGGCAGCAGTGGCAGCGTCGAACACTGTCCCACACGGTGCACGGAGCAGCGGCGCTGCCGATGCACTGAGCGCCAGCGCGATGCTCCTCCCGTCATCCGACAGCCGGGCGGAGGCCAGCCCCAGCGCCAGCGGCGCGCACAACCCGCTGCACCCCACCTGCACCAGCCTCTGCGTGGCCCCGTCGCACGCCCAGCGCTGACAGCCAGGGGTGGAGGTGCAAGTCTCCCCTGCACCGCACTGCGAGGTGGCGCCGCCAGCACCAGGGTCGCATGCCCTGGCGCCTGCGTTGAGCGCCAACACCTGCTGCGTCACGCTGGGGAGCGAGCAGTAGCTGACGCAGGTGCCCAAGCTAACACACACGTCGCGGCCGGAGGAGCAGGTGCAGCTCTGTGGCGGTAAGGGCGCAAACTGGCACAGCTGGCCGGAAGCGGCGTCGCAATCAGAGGCGGTCCGGCAGCTGCCGGCAGCTGCCGTGGTGCTGGGCAGGGGGGTGGGCGTCCCGCCTGTCACGCCCTCGGCGGCGCACAGGTCCAGGCCGCCGGTCAGGATGCTGCTTGGGGACACGGCGCTGGAAGCTCGGAGGCTGGGGCAGGTGGTGGCGGTGCTGCACTGCGACAGCATGACGCACATCATGCCTGCACGTGCAGCCAGGTTGGTGCCACCGGCCAGGATGGCGGCTGCCACGGTGTTGCATGCGGCGGTGGGGTAGCCGGTGGTGCCGCTGCAGGCAGACAGGAAGGCTGCACCACGGGCTGACGGGGAGGACGAAGGGGTGGAGGTAATGGTGGCGGAGGCTACGGGGTCCAACAAGTTAAGACAGTCTTGGCACGTGGCGCATGGGTCACGTGGGGGGCCAGGTGGGGGCGGAGGGGAGAAAGGGGGCGGGCGGGGAGGGCGCGGGGGTGGTGGGAAGGGGGATGGGGGCGGAGGCGGGAAGGGAGGAGGAGGAGGTGGAGAAGGCGGCGGGGAGGGCGGCGGTGGGGTTGAAGGGGAAGCGGCCGGTGGAGGTGGCTGAGGCGGTGGTGCAGGTGGGGGCGGGGGCGGAGACCGGGATTCAACCTGGCCAGGTGGCGGCGGGGGAGGGGGCGACGGAGGTGGAAGCAGCTGTCGTGGAGGCGGTGGAAGGGAGGGCGGCGGAGGAGAGGGAAGGGGCTGGGGAGGTGCAGGTCGTGGTGGCGGAAGTGGTGGTGGAGCCGGTTGCGGCGGCGGTGGCGACGGTGGCGGAGCCAGTGGCGGCGACGGCGGCGGCGACGGTGGCGGCGACGGCGGCGGCGGGGAAGGTGGCGGCGACGGCGGCGGCGGGGAAGGTGGCGGAGAAGGCGGCGGAGAAGGCGGCAGAGCCGGTGGCGGAGCCGGCGGCGGCGACGGCGGTGGAGACGGCGGCGGGGACGGTGGTGGAGCCGGTGGCGGAGAAGGGGGCAGCGACGGTGGCGGAGCGGGTGGCGGCGACGGCGGCGGGGACGGTGGCGGAGAAGGCGGCGGAGCTGGTGGCGGCGACGGTGGTAAAGCCGGCGGCGTGAGGCTTGGCGGGGGCGGTGATGGCGGCGGCAGTGGCGGATCTGGGGACAGCAGCGGAGGCGGCGACAACAGCGGGGGTGCTTGCTGCCCGGTTGGCGGTGGAGCAAGTGAGGAAGGTGGTGGATGGGACGAGAACGGCGGGGGTGCCAGCTGTCCAGGCGGCGGCGGTGGAGGTGAAGCTGGGGATGAAGGCTGCAGCGTGGTAGGTGGGGTTGGCGGAGGCAGTGGCGGAGCTGCCAGTTGTCCGGGTGTAAGCGGCGGATAATATGAGGGTGACGGCGGCGGTGGCGTGTGCGCAAGCTGTTCGGGCAACGGCGGCAGCAGGGTTGCTTGTGGGGGAGGTGGCGGCGATGGCTGGGGCGCCAGCTGTCCCTCTGGAGACGGTGTAGGTGACGACTGCGGTGGCGCCAAGGCGGGTGGCGAAAGCTGTGCGGGCATTGGCGGTGGAGCAAATGGAGCTGGCGGTGGCAGGGATATCGGTGTGGGCGGCGGGGTAGGGCTGGGTGGATCCGGTAAAGGCGGCGACGGTGAGGGTGCGGGCGGCGCTGGTGGACTAGGCGACGGTGGAAGCGGCGACGACGGCAGTGGTGACGGAGGCAAAGGGGGCGGTGTTACAGGCGGCGACGGCGGCGGTGGTTGGACGGTGTAGGTCGCCAGAAAGCCCGTGCGCTGCACGTCTTCGTCGCTTGTGAAGACCAGTTTGAAGTTGCTGCTGGCGATGCTGAGGGGCTCCAGGCCCTCGGGGGAGCTGCCCGAGGTCTCCCACAGCTTGCGGCCGGTGGCCACGTCCACCACACGCAGGAAGTCGTAGCTCTTCTCGGTGTCGATGTAGCTGCGGGTGTGGGCAAACGTGCATAACAGTAAAGAGCTGTGGCAGTGACCCAGGGTGTGCAAGGCGGTGTAGACAGCAATGGGCCGGCAAGTCAGCGCAGCCAAGGGCATTACCAATTACGCTACGCACGTCACATTCACGACGGGGTTTGGAGCCGTCATCTCCGACCTACACGACACAACCCACACAAGCTCTGTTGGTTCGTCCTGCATGCGGGTGGCTCGTCGCAGTATCTGTTCGCAGCACCCCGCCCCACCTGATGTTGAGCAGCATCACAGCCCCAGCGGGCACCCTGAACTCCCAGGCGCAGGCGGTGTTGGGGCGGTACGGCTGCAGCCACGTTGCAGCACTGCCGCTGGGCAGCGCGGGCAGCACCAGGGGGGAGGCGGAGCTGTCCTGCCCTACCGCAATGCCCCCTGCTGTCAGGCGGGCGCGCATGTCGGACGTGATCCAGCGCGGGCCGGCAGGCATGTACGACAAGCCCTGGGCAACGAAGTTCGCATCGCACAGGGGGGCCAACGGCGGCGGTGGCGGGCTGGGCGGCGGCGGTGTAGGCGGTGGTGGTGACGGTGTTGCAATGCCGCCGCCTGCTGGCTCTGGAAACACCCAGTAACGCAGCCAGAAGCCGAAGTACTGTACGCTGCCGTCGGTTGTAAAGGTGATATGCACGGCGTCCGTGTCGGTAACGGTGATGGGGCTGCTGCTGTCGTGGGTCTCCCATCCCGTGCGCGAGGCGACCACGCTGCCGTCTGCCCGGGTGATGTTCAGATAGTCATAGCCGTACTCCAAGTCCAGGTACCTAAGGAAGGGTAAGAAGATTTGGGTGACCAGGGTGACCAAACGCGCACCGAATGGGTGTCAACTGGATGTGGCAAGCGCTTGCAAGGAACCAGGTAGCACAGCGGTACACTGCTAGTTGCCTGCGCAGAGGGTGCCATTGCAGAGGTGCACCGCCAACTGCAAGAAAAACGGGAGTGCGGCGTCCACTAGATTTGCAGTCTGCACCCAAAACTTTCTCAGCCCCTTGAAAGGCATAGTCATGAATAAACGTGCGCCTTACTCTATCTGCAGGACTGCAGTTGCTCCGGGCGGCAGCTGCAGCACCCAGGTGCACTGCGTGTCTGGGGCGTAGGGCTGTAGCCACGTGGTGGGGTAGTCAGCGGGAAGGGAGGGGAGCGTCAGGGAATCCCAGGGGCCGTCTCCGCTCACCCCCGCCTGGTCCAGGCGCCACCGCATGTCAGACGTTATCCAGCCACCTGGTGGCATGGAAGGACGGCAATCCAAAGAGTATGACAAAGCGCAAAACGTAGTACTGGCAACCGTGCTCGTTTCCACTATGTCGCAGCTGCAGTACACTTTGGCATTCGGAACAAACCACACGCACCCTCTGCGCTCTCCTCGTAGCCTTGCCCGTGTATCACGAGCCGTGCGTCGCACAGCCGGGTGCTGCCGCCGCCACCCTCACCGCCGCCGAGCATCCAGTACGGCAGGTCCGGCACATCTACTGGCGCCGCATGGACCCAGTAGCGGATAATGAAGCCCTGGTACTGGACAATGGAGTCGCTAAACAGCCACAGGCTGAATCGCTTTGTGGCGGTTATTGTGAGCACAGGAGGGTCTACCAAGAAGCCCGTGAACCGAGCTAGCTCTGACCCTCCAGGGCTATCGTTCCAAACGTAAAGGAAGTCATAATCGGTTTCGAGTGATAGGTGCCTGGATGGTACACGCAAGGGGTGTTACGGTTAGGGGTGTTGTACTAAGGCATGCACGAAGTCTGACACGTCCTAGACCGAATCAAGCTAGCAGAGATGCCAAGCGTCGCAACCAATGCCCGTGTGTTGGGGTAACAAGCTGTTACACGCTATTCCCAGTAACTTACTCAAAGCGTAGGGTAGCAGTAGCGTCGGGCGGTATCTCGAAGCGCCAGCTGCAGCTCGTACTTGGTGCGTACATGGGCATCCACAGGTACGGGTCAACCTCCGGAAGGGGCGGGATGGCGATGGGGGCTAAAGAGCCGTCTGCCGTAATGGAGGCACCCGCCATCAGCTGCAACATGTTGCTGGTGATAAACGCCCCTGCTGCGCTGGTGTAGTAGCCAGAGCCATGGACCAGCAAGCCGGCCTCACTGCACTGCGGCCCTGCGGCAGCGGAGTCCCAAGGCCCGGAGGGCGGTGGAGGTGCACCGGGGATGGACGGTGGCGGCTGGGCTGCAACGCTGACGTTGTACTCTATCCAGAAGCCCTTTCCATTGATTAAGAAGTCGCTGGTGAACTGCAAGTAAAAGCTGTTCTCGTACAGGACAAGACAGGGACTGTCGTCAGCCGCTTGTGCGATGCTCCCGGTCCAGGTTGCCAAGGGGTACTCAGCTCCCCAGGCAGAAGCGCCCGGGTCCCAGAATCCGCTGCTGCCATCTGGGCCCAGTGGGCCTGATGCAGGATCGGGGGGCGGTGGCGCAGCACCTGTCGCTGCACCTGTAGTGACCCAGACGGTAACCGTGTCGTACAAGGACTCTGTGTCGAGGTACCTGCGCACAGGTATGGCATACCTTTTCAGTTGCATTTTTCATTGCCTTGTAGGAGCTATTGTGTCTAAGAGAAGAAAGCATGCGCCCCAAGCATCTGACGCATGCAGATCAAAAAACCCCGTTGTGCAACGAATGATCAGCACACCTGATTCTGAAGGAGGTGAGCGAGCCTGGAGGCGTGCGGAAGATCCAATTGCACGCCGTATAACTGTCATAGGGTGTCAACCAGGTGCTAGGGTCCCCGGTTGGGAGGATGGGCAGCTCAGGTGCAGTGGTAGCCCCGTCACCCGCCATGCCCGCCTGCCGTCTCCGTTCGGCCAAGTCATTGGTGATATAGCCGCCAACTCGCTCGTATGTGGCTTCGTGGATCAGGAATTCGCTGTCACATAAGTTGGACGTGGCAGCTGCAGACGGCATGGGTGCACCCCAGTCGACCGCTGAGCCATCGTTGTATTCTTGAGCACCGACATAGACGGTGAGGTAGAAGCCCTGCACAGTGCATACCAGTACGTGTCATGTTGAGTGCCCGCGGACCCAGAGCCACGCAAACGTCGATCCACACTAATGGTGTTCTTGCAAGCACTTGCAGCCAGGGCATGTAAAAGCAGGAACGGCAGTCGATGTCGTGCATGATACACCCCTCTCACGCACCGAAAACTGGTAGATCATGTCGGTCCGGAGCTGGATGTCAAACGACTGAGCCTGGTCCAGCACCAAGCGGATGGGTGGCAGCCCCTGGCGTGTGCGGTTGTTGCCCGTTAGGCTGGCGACCAGGGTGTCCGGTACGGGGCTCAGGCCGGGCCGTGGCACCTGCACCACCTCCAGGAAGTCGTACCCGTCCTCCAGGTCCAGGTGCCTGCGGCCAAGGGTCGGTAAGGGTGTGATGGCGAGCAAGAGGAGTTGGCTTATGGACAGCAAGCATGGTGATGCACATATACCAGGTTGGACTTCAAGACAATCACCACAGCCAGTTACCGCAATTGCAGGCAAACACAATAACGTGCTGGGGTTTAGGCAAGCATGAGCACACGTACGATACCCACTTGACCAATACCGTCGCAACGGTGTCTTGAGGCAGCTCGAACCGCCACAGGCACGTCTGGAGGGGCTCGTAGGGCTGCAGCCATTCTCCAGGGTCTTCCAGAGGGTACCATGGGCTAACGGGCGGCTCCGTTTCTGTCGCCTGACCCTCGCCTGCTGCCACACCTGACTGCGTCAGCCACCAGCGGTGATCGCTTGAGATGGATACCACATTTTCGCCGGGAATATCGGCGCTGTACGCATTGAAGTACTCATCGCACAGCGGGCTGCTGCCGCCTGGCAGAGGCGAGCCAGTGCCTGTGCCTGGGAAAGTCCCCTGCCCGCCATACGCCGGCGCCGGCTGCACTGCCCCCTGCTGTTTGACCGTGTACTCCAGCACGAAGCCGTAGTAGTCCAGAAAGGGGTCCGTAGTAAACTCGACACGAACGCGGGAGCTCACGGGAAGGTCGTAGAAGGAGTCGGTGTCGTACCAGAAGCCCACAAAGCTGAACGCCAGCTGGCTGCTGCCACCGTCGCTATCCTCGGTGTAGACAGATACAATGTCGCAACAGTGGTCGACGCCAAGGTACCTGCAAGGACAGAGGCGCGCCAACAAATGACGACATCTTGCAGGTCATGCATTTAGAAATACCGTCAAAGACTGTACCTCGTGTGTGCGGCCACCAAACGTTGTGCACCCCGCATGCATGCTCATGCGCTCACCCCAGAGGCCATGCACCCCATCCATCATAACAACTGCAACGCACCTCATACGGATGGACACCACCGCATCCGTTGGCAAGTCCAGGATCCAATTGCAGGCCGTTTGGCCGGAGTATGGCTGCAGCCAAGTCGCTGGGTAGCCATCCGGCAGTGCGGGAAGCGGCAGGGGCCCAGCAGACCCATCCCCGCTGACCCCTGCTTGCTGCAGCCGCCACGCCATGTCTGACGTAATCCACATAGGCGTGTATGTGTAGTAGCTTGACCCGTGCACCACAAAGTAGGAGGCGCACAGGCTCTGCAACTGCTCGGGTGGCGGCGGTGAGATGCTTGGGGGTGGTGGCGGGCTGGGAGGCTGGGCGACTGGTACTTCCACGTTTGGTACGACCACGTAGGTCAAGATGAAGCCAGTGAACTCAATCACGCTGTCAGAGGTGAAGGTGACGTTGAAGCTCTGGTCCGTAATAACTACGCGGCTGTTGTCAGGGAGCGTGTTGCCAGACCACGTGGCAAGGGCCACCGAAGGTGAACCAGGGGTGCCCCCAGGCACCCATACGGTTACCGTGTCGTACCAAAACTCCGTGTTGATGTAAAAGAGGTTAAGGATGGCGGCTGCGCCTTGTGGCGTGCTGAAACCCCAAGTGCAGGATGTGGAAGGCTGATAGGGGCTCAGATACGTCGAGGGGTCGGCTGGGGCCGCGGGCAGAGGGGGCAGGGCTGGGGCTGAGCTGCTGCCGTCCTCACCGACCATGTTGGCAAGGGCTCTTCGACGGTTCAGGTCGTTGCTGATGTACCCGGGGGTCGGCTTGTAGTACGATGCACCATGCATCTTGAAATACTCCAGGCAGAGCGGTGCTTGACTGGGTGGTGGACCAGGCGGTGAAGGGGGGCGCGGAGAAGGCGGAGGGGAGGTCGGGGGTGGCGTTGGCGGAGGACTGGGTGGCGGCGGTGGAGGTGCGGCCCTAGCGGGTGGGAAGGGCGGCATTGGCGGCGGGGGGCTGGGTGCAACGGGCGCACCAACAGGGGGCGACGGAGGCGGTGGGGCGGGCAGGGCGACGGTGTAGTCAGCGTGGAAGCCCATGCCTGTGTTGCCATCGGGCTGATCGCGGGTATCTACATCTGTTCGAAGCGTGACGTAGAAGCGCTGTGCGGTGGTGGTGACGATAATGAGGGAGCTACCGTTGACCACGCGTTCTGTGCTGAGGATGCGGATGGTGGAGGCGGCGGAGTCGTCATAGGAGGACGCAATATTGGATGAGGGATTTGCAGTGGAGGGATTGGGCGCCCAAATGCGCAGGACGTCGTAGAAGGGTTCCAGTTTCAGGTGACGGAAGGTAATAGTCGCTACAGCTCCAGCTGGGATGCGGAACTCCCAGTTGCAAAACGTGTTGTCCTCGTACGGTGCAAGCCATTCGAAGGGGTCATGGGCCGGCAAGGCGGGCAGCGTTGAGGTTGCAGAGCCGCCATCAAAGGTGTTGCCGGACAGGGAGAGCCGCCGGCGAAAGTCCGACGTAATCCACCCTCCCCTAGAGCGCAGGTAGCCATTGTTCATCAGCACCAGGCGGTCACACAACGGGGCGGGCGGTGGTGGAGGAGAGGGTGGGACAGGCGGGGGCGGAGGGCGGGGTGGTGCAGGGCTTGGCTGGTTGGGGTGTGCTGGCAGAGGCGGGTCAGGAGGAGGGTTAGGGGGCGGGGGAGGTGGGGGCCTGGGCGGGGGAGGCGGAGGAGGGGGAAGGACGGTGTAGGTGATGAAGAAGCCGCGACCGTTTACAGCGCCATTGCTGGTGAACGTGAAGTGAAGCTCGTCCATGCAGCAGAGTTGGACAACCACGGTGGCTGGAGCTCCGATGGAGACGCTCTGGCCGGGGGCCGTACGGCCGGTGTAGTTGGCGACGGATGTTGTGATGGTGCGGACGCGTCCCTCAATAGCTCCGTACGACACCTTGTTGACAACCAGGAGGTCATCGGGGTCTGGTAGGTCCAGAAGGCTGCAAACAGCGCAAGGAGTGGGGTAAAGACGGATATGAAACGTTGGCGTGGGCGGAGGCACGCATGCATTGTTAAGGTTGGGCAACCGTCGCAGTGTTGGTCAACATGCAGGACTAAGCCATTGGTTCAACAACACGGTTTTGCATAGTAACCTGGCGTGCTGATAGCACGTGGGAGGCCGGCAGCCAGGCGAGTAACACTGACGCTAACATCCTGCACCACCCGTATGATGAGTCAATCGACTTACTGCACGGTGAAGGAAACAAGGGCTGCAGCGTAGGCTCCGACCACAAAGTCGCAGCTAGCAGCGTGGTGGTAGGGTGGCAGGTCGTCTTTCAGCTTCCGGTGAGCGTCCGGGCTGCGAGCCATGAGCTCATCCCAATAGGGTAGGGCGGGGAAGGCAAAGAGCGTGGCGGCGTCCTTTGCTTGCTCAAGCCCGGGCTCCATACCGTTGTTGGTTGCAGCCAACCGCTTTCGCAAGTCGAGCGTGATGAAAGCCCTGGCCGCCGGGGTGACGTACCCGTAGTAGCCGCTCACCCAGAAGGAGCCGCTGCACACCGCTGCACAGGGAAACGGGAATGAAAGGGGGTTGCGGAGAAAGGTCGGCCATCATCCATGCGTTGTGTTGGGGTGGCATGCCCCTCCCCTGCACGTAACAGCCTGCGCACCGCCTGGCTAGCACCAAGGGGGCCTCCCCTGGCTGATTTGCACATCTGCAGTGAACACGTTTTAGACCGATGCCAATTTGAACAGCATCATCCACGAAGCAAATCATGCTTACCGGGCACGGGCGGAGGAGGTGTGGGAGGCGACGGCGGAGGTGAAGGGGGCAAGGGAGGCACAGGAGGCGAAGGGGGCGTGGGCGAGGGTGGTGGCGAGGGAGGGGGCGAAGGGGAAGGAGGCAGGGGTGGCGGCGGGTCAGGTGGAAGAGGTGAGGGAGGTGCAGGAGGCAAGGGTGGCTGCGGCGACGGCGGTGGAGGGTTGGGCAATGGAGGGTTGGGAGGTGGCGGGTCGGGAGGTGAAGGGCTGGGCGGGGGAGGGTTAGGAGGTGGAGGGTCCGGGGGAGGAGGGTTGGGAGGTGGAGGGTCGGGAGCCGGAGGGCTGACTTCGGGTGTGGGTGGCGGTGAGGGAGGAGGCGAGGGAGGACGGGGACTGGGGGCAGGGCTTGGAGGCAGAGGGCTGGGTTGCAGGGGACTTGGGGGTGGGGGTGGTGGAGGGGAAGGGGGCCGTGGCGAAGGCGGGGAAGGGCTGGGAGGTGGAGGCCTGGGAGGGGGCGGGCGAGGAGGTGGCGGACTGGGAGGGGGCGGGCGGGGAGGTGGTGGCCTGGGAGGTGGTGGGCTGGGAGGTGGAGGCCTGGGAGGAGGCGGCCGAGGAGGTGGTGGCCTGGGAGGAGGCGGCGGTGGTGGCGAATAAACGTCAGCCGCTGCGGCCTTATCTGCCTCGTAGATAGGACCCCAGCTGCACTGCCAGTCGGTGTTGAAACTCAGGAAGTTACTACCAGACCGCTCGTAAAAGACGTTGCTGCTTTTGAAGACAAAAGCTGCGGCAGGAGACGCACAGAAGTAGTTTGCCGAACCCCATGCAGAACGAACTGCTCTATCTAAGGAGACCTAAGTTTGCAGGCACTTGATACGTCGGCTAGCCAAGATTGGCGCCATCTCCAAACGTGACTCACAGGCGTCAGCTTACCAATGCTGGCCTTATAGGAGATCTTGATGTCCAGGCCGTAGACAGATAGCGTAAGGGAGGTACAGCTTGGGTCGTACACGCGTGCGTAGGCTGCCATGGCCTCAGTCCAGAACGCGTAGCCGGTCAGGGATGGGCGGGCCAGGAGGATCGACGCGTCGACCGTCAGGGAGGCGACGAGGGCGTTCAAGTCAGCCGTGACCACGCCCGTCAGGCTAGCTGTTGGGCAGACAGTGTAGTAGGCAGGGTAGCGGTCATGCGGTCAGCTTAATACATAGACGGATGACACACCCATGCGTAGCATCCGATAACCTACTATGCGTAGCATGAGGACGTCCAGTGCTGTTGAGACACGGAAAGGACACATGTGCACCGTGACAGCTTGCTAACAATGGAGTGCAGCCGAGCGTTGGGCCCCGCGTGACCTATATAAAGACACGCTTTCCATGAGCGCAAGCGTGAGGTACCCGGCGGCACGCTGTGCTGGCCCCCTTGTGCACACTCGTGCATGGGCACCTTTCCACTCAACACGCGCCCAACAGGCCCGTTGCTGAAACCACGCTGGCGAACACCTCAGTGGAAATGCGCAGCCCACCGCCTAGCGGCAGCATCCCAGGTTGCCCTCACCGGAGAGACCTGCTCCAGCGCCCACACTCCAGCGGCCGTACCAGTCACATTGCCCTATGGTGCTGGATACTGTGAAGTCCGCATCCAGGGCCACCCTGATCTTTAGCACCGTCCAGCGGACCTCGAAGCTCCCCAGGCGTTTAGACCTGCGGAAATCCTCGTTGTACTTCCCGTAACGCTGGTCCTGTGGGCAGTATGACCGCAGCCCCGCGGGTGTACTTACGACATGGTACATTAGGGGTCACACGGCAATGGCTAACCATCATCGAAGCGGGGACTGCATCAGTCCTACCTATGTCGGCTTAGAGAGTCCGGAGCATACCTGGAACACGTTGCAGTTTGGTGTAGTTGTGATGCCAGAGTCGATTTCATCATCCCACACATTGGTGCCGAAGACGGTCAGCCGCCGAATGCGTTGCGGTGACGTGGTGGAGTAACGGCCGCCTGGCCCGGAGCGCTGCACCTCTGTGGCCAGGTAAACGTACCAGTAAGTAATCGGGGCGTTGATTATGCACTACTTACGAGTCATGGGTACTTCTTAACTAAAGGCCACCATACAAAGCCAGCGCTACCCGTGCTTGCAATCCCACGCAAGCGTTGTTACGGAGCTGTGCGCCGCAAAAGAGGGCCCACACAAGCCCAGGCTCCCATAGCACATGGCAGTACGGTACCAAGAACGCAAGCCTACCACATCCATACGGTACAAGCAACGTACCAAAGTAGCTGCCAAGCTGTAGTGCAAGGGCCTTCTTGAAGGCGCTGCCAAAAAGGTAGGCATCCACATGAGCATTGATTGCTCCGGCCACCTGCAACAAAGTACACGTGTTCATGTGGGCAACATTGTAGTGTATCGCAGGACGAAGAAGGACAGCAGTGGGTGGGTGCAGCGTTTCAAAAAGAGAGAATCCGCCCTGTGCGTTAGGCAGAATGTCCGGTGATCTGGTATGAGCAATCCAGCAGCAGGAAGCCTAAGCCATTTGTCTCCCGGTAACTGGCGCAGATCGTACCGTATGCAACGTATCCTCAGCGGCAGCAGCTTCCTCCCGTGACGCACCTTGACAGACCGGAAGCTATCCCTCTCCATGAAGGCCTGGATGTCCGCGTACGCCCACAGGCCCGTATACTTCCCGTCAACGTTGACGCCCTCACCGTTGTTGTATAGTACCTTCTGCCAGAGCAGGCTCTGCGCCAGTTTGCGGCCGTGGGGCACCCTGCCACCCGACATGCGGAACACACTGTCAGTACCGTCATCCCTCGTGCCATTGGTACCACCCCCAACAGCGCCCTCAGTGGCTGACAGCATGCTGCCGGTCAGCAGGGAGGCCTGATCGAGGTTGTAACCTTCCGAGAGGCCATTATGCCCATCGCTGCCTTCCAGGTCTGCTGCACACACGTTTGCCAAGCACACACCAGCTGCAGCTGCAGCTGCGGCACGCACGGCCTCGTCGTGTGCTCCACCGCCGCTACCACTGGCTGTTTTCGCTAGCCTGCGGTGCAAGTCCTCCAGCAGCTGACGGCACCTTCGGCGGCAGCTGTTGTGCTCCAGCTGCTGTTTCCACTGTGCCATGAAGGTGGGGTAGCTGCCGCCGGGGTAAAGGGCTTCCGGTTGCACGTGAACGGCGGCAGCTGTCTGCTTAGTCAGAAGGTGCAGCGCGTTACCTGCGCGCGGGGAGTTTGCCACGAGTCACGATGCCCGTGTCAAGCACTGCCTTGACAGACAGTAGGCCTGTCTAATACAGGGTGGTGTAGCACAAGGAGCGCATGCACTCGCCCGCAAGGCGACTGCGAGCTTGGCGCACATACAGCCAGCCAGACTAGCCAGAAATGACCGGCAAACGCACCAGCCCCATTGGCCAGACTGCGGTACACGCAAGCCCAGTGCTACGGTCTGGCCCGCAGCCAAGTGGGCTCACCCACGGCGGCGTCCTCTTCGCCGTCGTCATCATCTCGATCCTCCGCGTCATTGCCTCCACCTGCCGTTGCATCCCCTGGCACCTCGGCCATCCGCCTCCGACGCGCCGGAGTGATGAGGCTGAGCGTGATAATGAGCCGGTTGCGGATGACCACCGCTTTAGTAACGGTAGCACCGGAGGGCAGGACCACGGGCTTCTGGCTCTCGGGCGTCGGCAACGGCATCTCACACACAATGCTCTCCACGCGGGCGACAACACGCCCGGAGGGGGAGAAGACGGCTGTGGACAACCCGCCTGCGTACATAGATCGCCATGTGGCAAAATTACTTGATGATCCTAAAGCGAGCAGGCAGGCATGCCAGCCCCAACGTGCGTGGCTGGCTGCTGGCTGCAGCAGCCACCCACCACATCGGTTGTCACTATGACATGCAGCACGGAACGGCCAGCGCATGCCGAGGGCAAGTGGAGGCAGGCACTTGCGAGCCGCTCGCTTCCCGGTATGTGCCTCTTACATGCGATGACCGAAGCACCATGCACGCCCCCCCCCCCCGCACCTGCCGGCACGTCCACGGTGCCCCCCGGCATGGCCTCGTGCGCCCCCTCGGTGGGCACCAGGTAGCGCTGCTGCGTCACCACCCGGGAGCCGTCAGCGGCGGGGGCGCCCACGCTGGTCTCCGTGTTGAATGTGTACTCAATGGGCTCGGGTTCTCCCTGTGCGCCGCCGGCAGAAGATTCCCCGCCGCTGCTCCCCGCAGCCCCAGCGCCACCAGTGCCGGCACTGCCTGTTGCGGATGGTGCTGAAGGACCAGGTGGTTCCTTGCTGCCATCAGCCGTACCAGGACCGGGCCGCCACTTGGCGGAACCCGCCACAGGCACCTCCTCGGACACGTCTTCGAGCCTGCATGCCGGCGCACACCAAGTACCAGTACACAGTCAGGGTCACAGGTGAGATGCAACAGCACACAGTGTAGTAGCATAACGTTAATGCTGAAGTGCATCCCCGTCCCCGCATCACATGCATGGCACCTGCCCCCTCGCCAAACTTGTACCCTTGATACATGCCTACCCTTGATACATGCCACCGCTGTACCTTGTCCTCTACCGACCGAGTAGCTCACCTCTGCTGCGCTTGGTTTGCCAACAACTCAAACATGTGCTCCAGCCCTTCCACAGCCGCCGTCAACTGCTGCTGCTTGCTGGCCCCGGAGGCCCCTGCTGCTTTGCCCAGACCCGCTAGCTGGGGGCACGACGCAACGACGTCCTGGACTGTGCGGGCCGCCTTGCCAGCAGCAGAGCTGTCACCCTTGCCGCCCGCAGAAGATGTCACATGAAGGAGGAGCGACTTGGCTCGGAGAGCACCTTCACTGGAGACGTCAAAGGTGGCCTCCAGCGACTGCATGGCGTCGTCGACACACGTGCCGTCCAGGCTGCATGTCCCGGTACCGCTAGTGGCCCTGCACGGGACGGACACATAAGACAGGCAGGCGTGCAGGGCCTACACGTTAGTGCCATGCCAGCGTGCGCAAACAGTGCATGTAGCTGGAACAACACGCAGTCCGCATAAGAACACTATTTCACTTGCCTCCTGCCAAGGCCCAGGGTTAGGCCCTGCTAGCTAGTGGTACTGCATCCATTCCTCTGCTGCCCCCGCTGGGCACCATGTGGCCTCGTCGCGAACCACTCCACACGTTACCTTTACAAGCAACAAAGGCAGCGTGCATAGGATAGCGTTTCGCCCATACACGCACCTGCATTCACCGGTGTGGAGACACTCTGGGAAGCCACGCGGCAGACCTTGGCCGGAAATGGACCCGCAGCCGGTCACCTTGATAGTCAGCTTATATCGGGCCGAGCCATCCTGCTCGTTGCACCCTTCGACACTAAATCGAGGCACAAGGTAAAGGATCGTGGCTTCCACTCTGTTGGACTCCTCGTCGACGCGCGGCGGGACGCCCGGAACATCGGTCGTTGTCGTCGTCCGGACCAGCGTCTCGGCCTCCAGCACAAGCGCACTTTCATAGCTGCCTCGCACAGCTCTGGGACATGCTATATTCCCTGCGAGTCAGCAAAGAGGCAGTGTGCGTCAGGTAAGGAAATGCCGCAGAAAATTAGGACGAGCGGCGCCGCTCGGTGGGAATAAAGCGCGTGCCGGACTCTCGACAACAACCCACTGCGCAGCGCGTGGACACCCCCAACAACTATGAATTCAGCACCTTGTATCGTCAATGCAGTTGTTGTTTGTGAGGCGAATGCAGCCAGCAGGCACACGAAGGCTGCGAAGGACATGTTTGGGTTGTTGCCGCATCTTGGGTATTGAGCGCTTCTCATATGCGACAGGCCATACTGGGTGCGCATGCTGGCCGCCGTTGGGTCCTGCTGCTTGCGGCACCTAGGAGCGTTCACGCAAACCAACAACTCTGCTGCATGGCTAACAGCAAGCTCAGTACCTCCCAGAGGTTCAAATAAGTTGCAGCAGTCGTATGTGATTTAATAGCATTGGTATAAGGTAGTAATGTTAAGTAACGGCCATTTTTCCAGCGACACCAGGCGACAAAATGTACGGTAGTGCGGAACACGAACTTCCGGTTGCGGAACTAGAGGGGAAACACCTACTGTGAAAACATTTTGCTAGTTTCAGCAGCATGGAGGGAGGCCTCAAGAGCTTGCCCCCCGCAGTACCACTCCGACGACCTGGCCAGTCAGCATGTTCCGTTCCTGTTCAGGTGACGTTCGTTTAGTTGTACTGATGCTATCGCCGTTCACCCCCAAACCCTATTTGCTCTGATTGAGGAAGTATGTAGCCTGCCTTATTGCCAGCTCCGGGGCGCACAACAGTACAGGCGGCGACGCGGCGACCAGCGTGTGTGCTGGTGTGTGAGGGCCTAGGAACGCCCACCACGCACGCATGGGCACGAGTTAAACCCCACAGGCCAATCGTAACGGTTCCATCCCCAGACTAATTATTGCAAGCACCTATGCTGGCGTGATGTCGCTTATCATGGTCGCGTCCTAGGCATGAAAGGTTGGTCAAACCTGCCCACCAACGGTCCCCTGCCACCCCACCAGCAGCAGAGCAGAGCCTACCGATCCCTGTCCGAGCAGCCATACCCAAGGGATATGCGCACGATGTGCCGATGCACATTGCAGACATACCTCAACAAAAGTCTGTGAGCCAACCCTTGCCCATTCCCCACGCGCAGCATCGCCATTCTGCTGCGGTAGCCAGCGGCTGTGGTGGTTGAGTCAACTCCGCTACTTTCAAGTAGTTGCATCTCCGACAATACAATAAGTTGGTTTCTCCGCAAGCTGTCTGCTCGAGCAAGGTTGGTTCTGTCTCGCAAGGCAAGATACTGAAAAGTACAAGGATGGCAAGGTGACGCATGTATTTTATTGTAGTGGTCAAATTGTATTTTAACCACGGCGGTGTTCAGGTTCCAGAGTTCAGCTTGCAGTCCAGTCGGAGTTTCGGTGACATGTTTAAATCATGCACCAGTCGTGTACGCCATCGGTTGCATACCGCCAAGCAGTATAAGTACTCGGCAGGGAGTTAAGTACGGTTTGAGGTACAGACAATGCAGAATCTGATGGCGCAACGATTGGCACGTGCCAGTCCACACACGGGGCAGGCCCCGGACCGGCTGGACGCCTGACGCGTGAGCCTACACCAACACCAACGTCAAGCCGCCTGGGTGGCAGCAGTGCGCGCTTTGGCTGGCAGTTGCGTTTGCTACGCCAGACTGCCACACAAGCCTGTGTCTACTTCGAGTTCCTGTAGAGCCCTGCCCCGAGTTCAGAGCTTTAAAGCGTGCCTGTAACAGTAAGGCTGCGCTGCCTTATCTGTCGAGCCGGAAAAGCGTATCTCGAGATGTCAGGGAAGGATCTTGTGGGCTTG
>VFQN01003312.1_pt1 | contig 23329 bp, 34 predicted proteins | sample 3512371 | NCBI WGS metagenome assembly VFQN01 (sample SAMN10412370, study PRJNA504923) | tailings metagenome | isolation source: Replicate 2 from Balatoc abandoned mine | place: Philippines: Itogon, Benguet | collected 2017-08-28
TCCACAGCAGGCCACCAAGTAAACACGGTAGTTGGCAGTTTTTGGTGTGGCCAGAGCGATGTGCAGTACACGGCGGACACCACCGACGGCCCTGTCGTACAACAGCACACCGTCCGCCTCACCTCCATAACCACCAAAGCTGGCCTTGTTCTACATCAAGTGCAGTCGACGTATATTGGGCACGACAACACAAGTGGCAACACCGCCGCTGGAATCCAAGGTCCGCTGCACGGTGGCTTCCCGGGGGGCAACGACAGCACCTTCAATATGTCAGCATACTGGGCGCCCAAGGACAAGAAAGACCGCATTGTGGCAGTCAGCGTGTGCTGCGCGGGGGCGTCGTGGGGAAACGCTGTGCAGCGGATCAGGTTGCTGACCATGGATGGACGCGAGCTTGGGCCGCCCTCGAGCAGGTGAGGGAGGCAGGTGTGGCTGGCGGTGCAGAGGCGGCGCGCGTACGTGGCCTTTAGTGGCTTGTTGAGTACGGTCGGTGACTGGTCCAGCCTGGTGCAGCAGCAGAGTGCATGGCGCTGGTTGTGGGGTGCAAGGTGGCTGTGCGCTGCATGCGCGACAGTGTTGTCACCGTACCGCCGTACAATGCCTCTATCTTCAGCTCCCAAACCAGCGTGTGGTGCACTGCAGTGCGTAGTTGGTGCTCACCGTGTGCGTGCTTGCCCATCCAGTAACAGTAATAGACCTGCAGGCAATGCGCGCGCGTACGGTACATGGCTTGTTGGTAATCCGGATAGCTCCATCCACGGTTGGTGGCGCAGCGTTAGGCGAGGAACCTCATGGCGTGGCTCACGCGCCCCATTCGTTACCAAGCCTTTTGCACATGCGATGCCCCCGCCTTGCGTGCAGTTGCTCCGTCCCTCTGCCCTGGGACCCTGTGCCACCCGGCTTCGCGGTGGCGGGCGTGGTCACGCGCTCCCGGCCCAGCGGGAGGCCACAGGACACATGGGTCCACCAGCTAGCCTTCATCCTCCAAGGTGAGCCGTGGGGGCTATCGTATCTCATCAATATGCGGCGGTGATAGTGGCGGTGCGTGCATGTGGGTGGCTGCGTGAAGCGCACAGTAAATGTCCAGGGTACGTGTGAACACGTACGTGGGGCTAATGGCAGCACCAGTAGTAGTGCCGAGGAGCACACATGGGCATGCGTGTTTATTGTTGGCGATGAGGTACATACGTAGGCGCTAATACCGTACACGGTTACGAACTGACCTGCCTGCTGGTGGACTGCTACCGGTGCAATGCACTGCCATCACAAGTGAGCCATGCCTAAGGGGCCCAGCGGTACCAGCGAATACTCGCTGCAACAGCAGACGCATAAGGGTCCAGCTGACCACAAACCGTACATACATCTGGCGGAGGAAAGGGCTAGGGCGTTTGTTGGGCCTGCCCAATTGCCCTTCACACCATTCTGCAATCCACTCTACCCCTTCTTATGTTTCTACTTCAGGTACAGCAGGCCCAAAGCTTGTGATTGACGGACCCTTTGGGGACTACGATTTCCTTGATGATGAGGAAGTGCACGGGCACGGTAACGAGGAGTACGAGAACGTCGGACTACTGGACGCGTACATGTCCAGGCGTGGGGAACAACTTGAGGCCTCCCGAGCACCTGCTTCTCTAGCGGACGTCACAGCAGGACCCGCACGGCCCGGCACCGCGGCCGCTGGCATGACGGCCAGCACCACCGCCGCCCATGATGATGCAGCGGCACCGTCGTCAGTTGGAGTAGTCGCGGTGGCTGCCGCTCTTGATGCCGCCACCACGGGCGCTTACGCTGCGTATGATAAGCAGCAGGGGGTTGCCATACATGTCGAGTACAACAGGATACGAAGCTACTATTACATGGCTGGCGTGTTTGCAGTCGGCATGTTGTTCGGGGGCGTGGCGATGGCAGTGTGGGTTAGCGCACTGATGGAGGCTCGACATGGCAGCGGAGGCGTCGCCGGGCGGGCGGCATTGCACGGTCGGAGCGAGACCTCCTCAAGGGCAGCGGAGATTGCGGGAAGGTTGTTTGTCATTACCCAAGCGGATGAAATGCAGAGCTGCGAGCGCCAAGGTTTGCACAAGCCCGCGAGCCGGAGGTGAGGAGGGGGAAGCTGAGGCTCATCTGGGCACAGGAGGGTGCCAGCCGCTGCCGAAGGCTGACAAAGCCCCCCCTCAGCAAGGTGTAGTGAGGATGGTGCGCTGTTGTGTGGCACAAATAATGCGCTTGGTAACAAGCAAGGTGCGAACAGTGAAGTCGAATAACGTATACAGTACGTACCGGTAACAGTGCGAAGTTAAGCTGTTGTGCCGCTGTTGCTTGGTCGGGTCAGGCCGGATCCGATCTGGATGCGTTGTGGCACATTAGGGATGCTCCCGTGGGTTGCTCCCCAAGCTGGTGTCCCGTGGTCACCGGGGGTAAGCAGGGGAGCCGCCCCCGCCCCTGGGTTAGAGCAGGTGGGAGAGTAGTTGCTACACACAGCAAGATATTGTATTTACGACGTGACACGGGCAGGCAGAGGGCAGGAGGGGCTTGTACTAGCTTCGTGGCTTGGCGCCATGTTGTGGACCTCGTGCTGACTTATGACGCAAAATGACTCTGACTGGTTCTTTTTGTATAAATGACTGGTGACCTTGGTATCTTGGTACAACCGAACCTGCGGGCATTTTGCCTGGACTCCGTACAAGTGGCCCTTCCTTTGTTATGCTCGCATGGCTGTGTGGGAGACGTATTCTTGGCCCCGGAAGGCTGCTTACCCGCTTATAGGCATATGTACCGTACGTAGACGGCAACAACTGCCGTGGCTCCCCCATACCCTGATGTTTCCGCCCAGCCATGATACTTGCTTGTGTGAGCCAGCAAGGGGCCACGGCGTTGCTTAAATTACAACTAGGCTAGGACCATAGCTGGTCTGCCCAGGGCTTGGCCACAGCGCCACACCGCATGGCAACGTGCGCAAGGGCATGCATGATGCTCTAAAATCCCAGTACGCTCCAGGGACTGGATTACGCCCGCATCGGACCAGGGACCACCCACTTCAGTAGCCATGCACTCAAGGACGCCACCCGCCGTGTCCCCTTGCGGCCATGCCCCGGTCCCCGCCACACGCATGTGCATGCGCATCAAGCATGCCGCGGCGCTACCACTGAGACGCAAACGGTCACCGCACAACAGCTGTGCCATGCAACCATGTTGGACAGTCCCTTTCTGTTCGTAGGGGCCGGAAGGATGCTTACAGGAATGCTATGAGAGACAGAGCTCACACGATGTGTAGCCCCACCGGCAAAGGCTAGGGTAGGTCAGGGCAGGTCAAGGGCCTGGTCAGGGTCCCAGTGGGGGTCGCCTGGGCACAGCGAGCAGACACTAATACTCAGGGGAGCTCCCCTGGTAAAGCTTTTACTCAGATTGGTGAGCTTGGCAACTTGGCATGTGAAGCTCCTATTGAGTGGCCTGATCAGGGGAGCTCCTACGGAAGGGCGGCTGACGGCGGGGCTCCCACGTGCGTCCCAGGCCATGGGGTCGAGAGCTCGAGACATGGAGACAACGTACGGCGCCCGCATGTATTAATAGAGTACAGCCAGGAGATAGCTTGTCAAATTAGCCTCAATTTGCAGGCAACCTGTACTGAATGCTGACTCGCTGAGCCCTGTGTTGTTACCCGCCTTGCCACCAAGGACAACTGCTTTCGTGCTTTGCCCCAAAACAGGTACAGAGAACCACATGTGAGACTCTTCCACCTCCTCAGTGTTTAATTCAGCTTTTGATGTTGAAGCTTATCGTCACATCGTATTTGGCGCTCCTGGTCGCGGTAGCGCATGCGCATGGCGCTGTGGTCGCCGCGTACCTCAGCAACGGTGAGCATGACAACGTCAACGCATGCAAGAATACTTATTGTACAAAAGGCTGTAGAGAACAAAGCAGGTGGCGCATGTTTGCAGTTACACCCGTGTCAGTTGCTGACCCTCAGCTAGCACTGTACGTCTTACACCATATATTTGACGTTGACATGTCACAAAAGCTTGGAGGGACCGAGAACCCAGTTGATACCGTGCTGGGGAACGCACGCTCCCAGACCAGTCAGCCCCAGTCCAACTCTTGATCCAACCCCAAGTAACCAGGTGGCTAGGAAGGAGGGTCCCGTAAGACCCATGCAGGCCCCAGAACGTTTATGTACCAGAAATTCCGGCGCCGGCATCCCCGCAGGACACGGGGCAGGGTACTGTTTTTATACCCGCCTCAGATCCGACAATCGCACCAACGAAGATCAGGGTCCCATGCTTGAGGTAGAGCACTCTCCACGGATGGGATAACGGAAATGCTCACCGTGCTCAAAGATGCAGTGGCAAACCTGCCCAGCTTTCTGCTGCTTCATATAGGACACAGCTGTGCCCCTGCTTGGTTGCCCATGTGACCTGCTCCTTCACCGCAGACCGTACATGTTTCCCAGGGACAGCAGGTGTCTTGCGCCCACAACCCTTTTCCTCACGGCCAACGCTCGTGCGTGTGCTTCTTTCGCTTGCAGGGCGTCCCATCAGCGTGCTAGCTGGCCGCTTGTTTTGCGGCCACAGTACTGTGCCGTACACGGAGACGAGTGACATAGGTTTGCTGGCCCAGCAGCAGGCCCTCCGCCTGGCCGCTGTAACCACCAGGGCCGGCCTAGTTCTGCACCAGGTGCAGTCAGCATACAGGGCGGACAGCAACGCAGGGAGCAGCGCCTCGGTCACAGGCCCCATTCACGGTGGGTATCCTGGAGGCGACAGCAGCACGTTTGGCCTGTTGGCTGACTGGGCGCCACAGCACCCTGGAGGCCGGATTGTGGCGGTCAGCGCGTGCTGTGCGGGGGAGTCATCGTGGGGAAATGCCGTGGAGCACATAAGGCTACTGACAGCGGACGGGCGAGAGGTCGGGCCTTCGTCCAGCAGGTGAGGAACCGTCGTGGGGAAGGGGTTTGGGGAGCGAGGAAATGAAGGTGGAGCGGGCTGCGGCAGCATCCGGCACCGTGCACACGGCGGGGGAGCTTGCTTCCCTGGTGGATATGGCGGTTGGGAGGGGCTGCACAGCGTGCGTGCGGTGTGTACGCATGGCCCCCCGCCCCCTACGTCCACCGTTTCCTCGCTCGCCCAAGCAAAGGCACGTAGGTCGCCGCCGTGAATGGGACCAGAACGGGCGGTCTGGTGTGGAGGTATACCGACAACTGTTTGTTGCCTAGGGTTGCCCGTAAAGCACCGACCATGTACGGCAACACCAAAAACAGCACGTGCATGCCGCAAGGATATGTTAGATCACTCTATCGATGCATGACCAGGGATCCTGGTGCAACATGTATGTTATTGCCCCCGCAGGTGCTCCGTTCCACAGCCTTGGGAGCCTGTGCCGGCCGGCTACGTGGTGGGCGGCTTGGTCACATGCTCCAAGCCAGAGGGGAGGCCCCAGGACACCTGGGTGCACCAACTGGCGTACGTTTTCGTAGGTGCGTTACTGCGCGCTCAATCCGGTGTGCTGTCGTCTTAGGACCACTATCTCATTGCGTTACTCACACAGCCACACGCAGCATCGCTGCAAATACAGTCCCGAGCAGCTCCCCCCGCATCGGGTGTCAAGCCTTTACGCTGTAGATGCCCTTTTCTTGGGGTAGCGTCCCTGGCTAGTACTGGTACTGACCGTTAGACTGCGGTGACTGGGACTGCCTGATCCTTTGCAGGCTCGCCAAGCAGCGTCGATGTCCAGGAATCTCCTGGTGGCGGACCCGTGCGTGGCTACCAGGACGTGTACGAAGACGGTGGCGACGTTTTGGGGTACTACGAATACGAGTACGAATATACTGCGCTAGAGGCGTACATGCTTGGAAAGCAACACAAGAGCAACACACTACCCCAAACGCGGACATCAGCGGATCCTGGCGCTGCTGCCACTGACGACACCACAGCTAGCTGATGCCCCTGCCAGTGCAGCCGCACTGTCCACTGCAGCGACCGAAGCTTTACCCCTCAGTGCCACCGCCAAGAGCACTGGAGTACGGTAGAGGCAAAGGGAAACATTGCCGCCGCTCGTGTTATGATCAGCAGGAGATTTGTCGTACTTCTAATGGTAGCCGCGTTTCTTGCAGGCTTGGTGTGCGGTGGTTTGGTGATGGCGGTGTGGGTTAGCGCGCGGCTGGAGGCCGGGCACGGCGTGGGAGTGCCCAGCTGGCGGGCGGTGTGCAATCAGACGGATCATAGTGACACTACGGTAGTGAGTCACACGCTAAGCACGTCTCCGGGGACTGCAATGCGCAGAAGTGTGGTGAGCATGGGCAATGGGCGGGGTAGCTGCAGCTCAAATGGGCACCGGAGCACATGGCGTACCACCCCCTGCCGCAAGATGACCAAACGCCGGCCGGCAGGGTGTAGGGCAAATGGCGCTGGGATTGAATGACCAGTAAGATTGAGATTTATTCGCTGGGTCTCCTGTACCGTACACTTCGTCATGCTCGACAGAAGCACCAGAGGTTAGGATAGGGTTAATGAGCAACTGCGCAAGTGCGCATGGGTCCGACCTGGTCCAACACCCGAGTATCGGTTGTGCAAGGGCGCGAAGTGAGCCCCTTAGCAGTTAGCACGGCAGTGCGGTCTGTGGTGCCATGCACGCCAACCCAAGCAATGAGCACCGCAAGGCACCGCCCATTGCACCTCACCAATACTGATTTTCCTGAATCTACGCAGCACACCGCTCCACATAGGATCATTGTGGGACCACACCAAGAGCCCGGCACGTCGGGTTGCCATCTCGAGTGTCACGTCTCAGGATTTAAGATATTGCCACAGCAGCTGTGAGTCACCCACATTGCCGATGGGGCCCACGGGCAGCCGCGCTGAAACCTAACAACCGGGGCCTCCGACAAAAGCGCTACAGCGCGGCGGCTGGACGACACCTGCCTTATCCACATTCAGTGCGTGACCTGATATGCGCTGCCTGTCGCACGCGCGCTCTTTCCAAGCCCACAAAGGTACCTGATGTACACGCTAAGCGTTGAGACGATACAGGGCATGCGCCACCTAAGCCGCCCCAAGTCCGTAACAACATGAAGTCCTTGGACGCCATGCATCCCTTCAGTACCGTACATCACGCACGTGTACGCGTCAGCCACACAGCAGAGGCGAGGCGCCGGTAGGCATTGAGCACAGCTGGAGAGAGAAAAGGTTTGCGCGGCGGCGCATTGGCGTGCTTAGGGCAGCTGGAAGGGGGCCCTGCCGTTCCCGCTCATCGCATGCACCACGCTGGCAGCGGACCGCGCCTGGATCTGGGCCCGGGTCAGGGGCATTTCATCCTCTTCGTCCTCGTCTTCGTCATTACCGTCTGCACCAGTGACGTGCCCGTCGTTGCTGCTTCCGGGGACGGGCGAGCGGTCGTCCGCGCCACGGATGGCCGCCGCCGGGTGGCCGTCCTCGGTTGCGCGGGCCTGTTGAGCAGGTGCGGAGGGAACGGGCCAGAGGTTGGGACTGATGCAGCTGCGGTACCGGGTACGGTGTATCGTGTGCATGCATCCACGCCGTCACGTGCACATGTTGTTAAGCCAACGCGGCTAACGAGTCTTGGTGGCAATTGCTAGGTTGCGAACCACAGGGGTCCAACCGAGCCGGGTAGCGCACGCGCGGTAGGACAGGACCTGTGGTCCGGCCATAAGGATGGCCACGCTACGCTTAGCAATTCAGGTTGCCTAGGGCTCGTGGAGGCGCTTGCGCACGCGTCCATGTCCGGCCGCGCCCGGCCCAGCTCCAAGACGCGGTGGAAACCCGCACTACGCTGCACACGTGCCTAGCAGATACGGCTGACCTGCCCCTTCCCTGTCACCGAGGGGCGAGAAGGCCGCCCCCCGGAAAGCGCTGTACACCAGTGCAAGCACCCACCTCCCCCTCCTCGTCGCTGAGGATGACCTCGTACTTCCTGTCCATGACGCCAGCCGCGGCGGCCACGGCGTCCAGGACCGACACCCCCGTCTGGGCCGAGCTCGGCCGCCGCGAATCGGCCACGCCGTACGATGCCGTACTCTCCCGGTACGACGGCCGTTGGGGCTGCGATTGCGACTGCGGCTGTGACGCTGTCGAGGCTCCCGACGAAGGCCTGGGGGGAGGCGGGACGGATGATGTCGCGGAGCCCGTGGCTTGTGCAGCTGCGGGGTGTATCGCGGAAGAGGGACGGCTGAAGCTGCCGCTCGACCGGGCGGCGGCTGAGAGCGGGCCGCTGGTGGGCGGCGCTCGTCCAACCATTGTGCCCTGTACGGACACGATGGCGGCGGCGCGCTGCTCCAGTACGGCTAGGCCGCGGTTGACGTGATCGCAGGCGGCGCGGCTGGCGGCTGTTGCGCTGGCGGTGTCTACACTGCCGGCCGCTGGATTGGGTGGAGGGGCGGGTGCTGCCGCCTCCCAGTCCTGCGCGGCAGACGCTGCGCCCAGCTTCCGTAGGCAGCTCGAGATGCCTGTGTGGGGGCAAGCCCAAGGGGCAGAGCGTTTCGTCCTGGGCATCAATGCGCGTTGCAGAAGCATACCGCTGACCTGCAACTGCTTTTGGGGCACCGCACCACGGCATTTTAGTCGTCCCGTACCCCGTTGCACACAGTGGATGGTGGTCGGCACCTTATGGTGCTTGCCCGCTAGGCGGCGCCGCCCGCAGCCCTCCTGCATCGCTTCTGCTCTCCTCTCGACTGCATGCCGCACAGTGTTGCCTGCCCCAGAACCCTCACACCCACCGGCCTTGAGCATGGCCACCCTCCGCTCAATGGCAGCCTTCCGCTCCGTGAGCCCTTCGAGGCGCCGCACACTGGTGTCCCGCCGGGCCAAGACCTGATGAGCGTGCAGTGGAATGTACAGCGGGCAAGAGGATGTGAACACAAATGGGCATGCGAGGAGGCACAAGAGAAAAGTTTACGGGCCAGGGAACGCCATAACCAGGAAGAAACTGCAGTTGTCTGCCGCTACACCCTGAACTGCACCCGATTCGTGTGGGTGATTGGCCTGCCAGGCAAGGTACGTGTCCATAACGGTCCTTACTGCGCTGCACTGCATGGCCCACCTGCCGAATGGCGTCGTTCTGCCGGCCCGCCACGCCGTCCGCCTGTGCGTGGCATGAGGGACACAACCACTGCTGAGCATCGCCAAGCCGATACTCCTCATCCTTGGCATTTTGATCAGTCCAAATCCAAGCCATGCAGGTCGCCGAACGGAACTTGGTCTTGGCATAGTGGTTGACAGGTCCGGCTTCGGCTCCAGCGGCAGGGCAAGTAGAGATCGTGCGATTGCGGCCCATCACTCACCTCTGAATAGTACTCACCTTGGGTATCCCATTGATAAAAGCTGAGAGCTGACCAGCCCGGCCAGGTCGGCGGCTGAAAATGCTCCTTGGCATACGCTACACGCAACCGCCTACACCCGGACCCAAAGGGCTCATCACCACCAGCCGCACTACCACGGACCAACAGGTGTCCGCTGCCTTGTCACGTACGGTACACACCCTCCGTCCCGCCCGCACCTCAGCCTACTGCACTCGGGACACGTCCCACGGCCAACGCTGGCCTCCCAGTTCTCACCCTCGTCCGTTTGGCGCACCCTCCGAACGTTCTCCCTCCGCACCATCCCAACACCCGCCAAGCACCACCCACGCACTGGCGGGCTGCCGGCCATCCGCCGTGCGCTAGAGTTCGCCTTAGCCTCCACAAACCTTTCCCGACCTCCACCCGCTCTCACCTCCATCTGGCGCACCTCCGCCTCCAGCTCCTTGGCCTCACGCCCCATGGCGGCTAGGCGCTCCGAGGCCTCGTTGCAGGCGGTGAACAGGTCGAAGGAGCGCTGCTCCAGCGTTGCGTAGTGCTGCAGAGCCTCAGGCAGCGACGACAGGCCTGGGAAAGCAGAACGGGTTGTGACACATGCCTGGCACTTTATATGGTGTGTTGTGCAACCAAGCATGTGTACGTCGTCCGTGCTGGCATACGCACGGTGACTTGCGCTGGCTGCAGGGCCTGCTGTCCTTGGTGCAGCAGCTGTGCACCAGTGACCCCAACAGAGGTCCGTGCTAAGGAGCACTGCGCTGTCGATCCCGGCTCACGTATCCATTCCGGCTACGCCACGCGGAGACCGCAGGCCCAGTTGCCCACCTGCTGCCCGTATGAGCTGGGTGATTGCCGCCTCCACCCCCACGCCTTGCTCCAGGGAGTCAAGGTCCAGCGGCTCACCACCGGCCGCCCTGGAGGCCCCGGCCGTCATGGCCTCCTCGCCCCCTCCGCCACCTGCCCCCGTTTCCACTGCCTCCGCCGCCTCCACCACCCGCGTCAGGCGGGTTGCTTGGGCCTGCAGGACAACGTGTTGACAGGGCGACACCGGGAGTAGGTCACACATCAAGCTTGGCCTTGAGAAGGTTACACCACCATCCCTCCCTGGCTTTCCTGTGCATACCGTTTGTTGGAACCCGCACTGAGCAAGACGCTTCCAAGGCAGGGCTACGACATGCACAGAGGCCCCTGGGGCTTGGCCGCCCTCGGATGCGGGCATTGCATGTCCAGGGCGACACGTGCCTCCATTGTTCAGCAGATGCAGAGCAGGGCGTTGCGGCTCACCACGGCAAGTGCCGTAACACTTTCGAACCGTGCACCCATTCCTGGCACCAACGCGCCGCGAGCATGGCGCGCTGCCCCAGCTGCCCCAGCTGCCCAAGCCAGGCGTCACAGCCCCTACCTGCAGCAGCTTCTCATCCGCCGCGCTGCACGCCGCCAGCTCCTTGACCTCCACCTCGAACGCAGCCGCCTCGGCGTCCTCGGCAACACGCAGCGCTGCAACCTGCACGGGCCAAGGCACGACCAGGGGCAAGGGCGCCTATCTGGGCACAGTAGCTAAATAGCCAGCGCACGTGCGCACAATCGCAAGCGCCATCGCCTGCACCTGCACGATAGGTCTCCTTGTCATTGGGCATGACGGCTCGGGCGGCAGCACACTGAGGGACAGCTCACCACGCTTCTTGCTCCTGAGCCGCATTTGCGCACCTCCCTGTCCACGCACGCACGTGTGCGGATGCGAGGTTGCCCACCCACCTGCGCCTGCGCCTCCTGCTTGGCCTCCGTGGCCACCCGTGTGGCCTCATGCACCGCCACCAGCTCCCCGGCAGCAGCTGCCACCTCGCGCTCCAGCTGAGCCCGGACCTGTACGACGTACGGCACACCAGAGCAGAAGAGTGGTACCACCACGGCCTGCCCTCTTCTGCCGTCCCTTGCTGCACCCTCTCGACTGCCCCTCGCAGCATCGCGCTTGGCACAGCAGTCCGAACTCCCTCGACGTGTGCACCACTAAAACACACGACCGCCTGCACCTTCCTATGTGCCCCACCTGTTCCATTTTCGCCTGCGTGCGGGTTGCTGCGTCGATCTGCTGCTTGAGGTCCTTGTTGGCTGCGATGTGCTCGTTGTAGCGCCGCTGCGCTGCCTCCAGGCGGGTCTACATTGGTGCGGTGAGGAGGGGCAAGGACGAGCGGCTCACCAGGTGTTCACTACCTGAAATGGCAAAGACCACCTGGCCAGCAGCGCATTTACCGGCACGGCAAACGCCTGTGGCAGGTCCAGCAGAACCGCATCAGCAGGGGTCCGTCGAGCAGCTGGCAGCAGCACCCACCCTTGAGCCATCGGACCACGCGTCAGTGCACAACGGCCTGCACGGAAGTCGTACCTCCAAAGACTTGATGGCCTTGGCTGGAGCCATGTTGATCTGCTGCACCCCGCTATGGCCGCCCACATCCTTGCGGGCCGCAAGTAGCTGCAGCACGGGGCCGTTGCGTGAGGAGCATGGAGATGAGTGGTGGTCTTGCTTGCAGGGGTGTATTTTGCAGTGTCGGCGTCGGGGAGAGACGCCTTTGAGAACTCTGGACACAATAGTACATCTGCCGCCCCCCGGCATTTCCGATGGCACCTCCTCCCTTTACCTGCGCCTGTGCCACCTCCAGTTCCCTCTCCAAGCTGTCCAGCTGCCGCTGCTCCACATCGATCTGCGAGGGGGTTACAAAGTACAAGAAAGAGGAGGAAGTAGTAATCTGCAAGCGGGTTGGGAACGCCTTGAAGTGGCGCGCACGCTAGGCAGTAACCGGCTCATTCAAGCCACGCCTCGGTATGAGGTGTGCCGACAGGCTCGGCACCCAGACATCATGCATTGCACGTAGGCTGGATGCATCAGTACGCTTAGGAAACTGGTATGGGCGAGGCAGGTAGCACACCTTCCTGCTGTACGTGTCTGCCAACTCAGTCAGCTTGTCCACCCGCGCATTCTGCTGCGGGGTAAGGGTGACCGACTGCGACAAGCAGCAGGTAGCCAGGGAGGGAGCAGGAGGGAAGCAAACACATGCGGGGAGGACTCTTAATGGGTGGCTCGGCACGCGGGGTGAGGGTTACGTGCGGGACTACCGTAAGGTGCGCTTCCCTGTGGAACCCACAGTCAGTCCACCACCGAGGTAGAGCCCCTGAACGCAAATGTGTACGGTAGTGCGTGCAGTGTAGCTGGGTCCCAAGCAGCTTAAGGCAGCACTGCCGTAGAGCGAAGTGAGTCTTAGGATGACGCCCGCAGTATGCCGAATCCCTGAGCTGTTGCAGGTGCTTGGAGGGCGGCCAAACCTGAGCTAGGCATGCCTGCCACCTTACCCTTTATGCTGTCCTCTCAGACTCGACGCATGTTCCTGCCATCCAAAACTTACATGGCTTACTGGTGCCACTCCCTCATGCCATACGCCCATACCGGAATGATGTTGCCCACTCAACCCCTGTGAGGTCTCATCCTCGTGTGTTGTGCTTACACCCTCTCTGCACTCCCCCCGCCCCCCCCCCCGATTCACAGCAGCCTCCCCGGCTGCTCCACTCGGCGAGATCCCCTCACCTTGTACAGCACAGTCGAGCCCCCTCCACTCCCCGCAACTATTGCTGCCACAGCTGCTGCATCCACGCCCGTGCCTGACAAATCCGTTGTCAGGCGCTGGTTCTCTGCCTTGAGCCGGTCGATGGTGGTCCGCTGAGACCCAATGATACGTGATGCTTCATCTGCGCGACTACGCTTCAAGGCCTCTAGCTCCTTGATACGAGATTTCAGCTCGTGCACCTCTGCGGCGAGGGCTTCACCGTCGACACCCATGCGGGGCAGCCCTTCTGCCCGCGAACATCGACTGGTGCAGTGAATACGGTTATTTAATATCAGGTGTAGCTCATTGCGGCTGCTTGCCACAGAGACGTTGAAGCAGGCTTCGATGGCAAATAAAAAGCGCGAGCCAATTATGTGACTGAAGCATGCGATGTAGGAATATGTCAACGACTGAAAATTGCCAAAGCTAGATAGTAATTCAGGAAAGTGGAGGTCTTGTGTTGGTGTTTCGCGTTTCCCTACTTGCGGATAAACGAAAATCCCCAGGATTGATGAAATGTGTAGTTACCCATTACTGCTCCAATGGGCTTGCGCACAGGTCCTTTGCATGGGTTGACCAAGGGAGCTCCCACAGGCGTCCAGAACATGCCGACCAGGTGCCAACCCTCCTCGTGGCTAGACTGCGGCCCTATCCCCTAAGCACATAGTGCTCCCTGCCCCAGCACGTGCAACCCGCCACTCTCCAAAGCGGATAGCCCAGCCGAAGCCTGCACTCCCCTTCTGGCACGCCCGGGCCGTAGCCCCGTAGGAGCACTTGCACGCCTCGCAGCGCCCTTGTGGAGGCACTGGCTCTGACCAGGGGCCCTAAGTTGAACCCGACTGACGGTCGCCTACAAACCCGGGACAACCCCACAGATGTACCGTACTACAGGCGACGAGCAGGTTCCGTTGGTGCGTTGGATAGGTGGGTGTAACAGTAAGGCTGCGCTGCCTTATCTGTCGAGCCGGACGGAAAAGCGTATCTCGAGATGTCAGGGAAGGATCTTGTGGGCTGAGTAACTCCGTACGGTTGGGGTTCCGTACTTCGTCACGACTTGGACTGTAGCGTGTTACCGCTACAGTGGGCAGGAAGGTGGGGGCCAGCTGGGGCCAGTGGGGGCTGTTGAGGGGCCGATAGCGGTAGCTGGGATGGATTTGGCAGGGGCCTTTAAGCGCAGGTGCCCTCCTCCCACCTCAGTACTGCGTAAGGAAGTACCGTGCACCATGCAAACCAGGAGGCCTTCTGATGCAAACATGCGCACGAATACCCGGAAGGACCAGCCCCGGTACCGCCGCACCGGGCCTGGTCCTTGCTTGCCGTCGACATGCCTTGTGCGTATTGCGTGTGGTTAGCAGTGGATAAAAGTTTAAGCATGGTGAGCGTGGTACATCGGGTAGCGTACACACCGGCATGGTACAGCATGGTACATCGACAGCCGTTACCGGTATTCCGGCATGCGCTTTGTATTGCATTGCTGAAGATTGGTGCGCTGGCTTGCGGTGGCTGGACATAGCTGGGATTGTGGGGCGCTGTGAGGATTTCAGCGCACTAGGTAGGAGAATACGTGCCAGGCGCATCGTGTGTTCGGCAGCACGTGGCAACCACATGGTTGTCGTAATCGCCATGCAAGCAGCTGCGCTCCGTTTGGCGGGGCCAGCCGCTGCCGGCCTAGCATCAGTATGTATAGTAAGCTATTTTTGTCCTATTACACAAGAAGGTGGCCGTCCGCTGTACACTCATTTGGCCTCCTCGACTCGAACTCGCGGTGACTGGCCGAGCTACAGTACGAAGATGTTTCTCCAAAGGACGTTGGCACTTTTATTGCTTCTAGGGTTGGCAAGAGCTGCAACTAAACTCGGCGGTAGTTGTGGCAGCCCACCGCCAGAGTGCCAACAGTATGCCCGACTGTTCTTACCACTTTACAAGAAGCGCGACGCTTGGAGCAGTGCTGGTGGTATAACAGCAGCTATTGCTGAGGAGATGCGGGCTGATGCTATGAAGGGTGCTGGAGCTATTGTGAGCATTTCTTCCGGCGTCGCGTGAGTACACTTCTTTGAACCGACACGCAACAGCCACACAAGGTTACCAAGGGATACGCAACGATGATAGATGTTCAACCGCAGATATCTTAACCTAACCAATGAGGGCTTTGAGACTCGGCTGTACGCCAACCTCCTAATGCTGAACAACGCAATGAGACGCCTCGGGAGAAAATCGTTCCCAGACGTGGTGGGTTGGCTGCGACCGCTGGGCTCTGCTCACGTTCCTCTGTAGAGCGTTGGGGCGTTAGGTTTACAGTAGCACAGCAGGGCAAGCAGGACACACGGCACACACGCCCTGGTAGCCTTGATAGGGCACGTGCACGCTGCCATGTTGGGCGGGCTTTACTGAGGCCATGCTTGGCGACCTCTCCTCGGCTTAGGCGTGGGGCAAGTAGTCACTCATCCAGATCAGAGCGTCCAGACACGCGACGCCCACACGCGACGCCCAATAGGATTGTAGGGAGGGATTGGATTGTAAGGCGGCGACCCTGCGACGGTGTCAGCAGTTGGGCAACCACCGCCAGCGGCTTTCCATGGGACCTTGCCCATTGCTGGCTTCGATCTGGAGCGGCTAGGTACGGTATTCTAGAGGACACTTTTGCACCCGCACCCAAGATCAGACCTGGTGCTCAGTGGTAAACACCCTGGAACCGTGTGCAGGAGATTATGTTCAACACCGCAGACACACCACGGGGGAGAGCCATGTGGTCGATGTGCCACTCCAAGAATGACCCTGGAGGCAACTGGCTTTGGCCGGGATGTAAGTGGGGTTACGCAGCTATGGGTACGCATGCCGGCATGCCCTTTCGCCCTGCTTGCACACTCCCCCACCTAACATACGGCCGCCCTCGTGTTGCACTGGTGGTCCATACGCAACACGTAGCTGCCCTTTGCCCTCTTTTCCCCGTGGCAATGCAGATGCAGCCCTCGCCTGGCCAGAAATAGCAGCGGCGCCTTGGGTGCTGCAGATTGACCGTGCGGAAGAGCTGGCGCAGGCGCTGCCCTTTTCGCAGCGCAGCAACAGGATGTTCTGGCGTGGTGGTCTTGGGCCGTACGTCCGGGAGGTGCATCGTACGCGAGCAGCGGCAATGGCTTGTTTGTGTGCGGAACAAACGGACCCCGAATTTCGCATGTCTCTTGACACCCTCTGGGGTTTGCGTAGCAAGCTGTGTGTGACCGTTCCCTGTTGGCAAGCCAGCATCTAAGGACGCATAGGCTTGCATACCCTTGCAACAGCGCTGCGTTTTCAAGTCGGTTGCCACACAGCTCTTCCAGCCTTGACCAATGCCATTGCTTTTGACGCAGATCCTTGTAAGAAAGTTCGCCAACCGAACAGACATTGCAGACGTCGCCCCAATCCCTCCGTTCGGCCACCTGCGCGATAACCTGTTGCGTGACCCAGACTTCAACATCTCGACAGTCATCACGCGGGTGGAGGACTTTTGCAGGTGCGTCCCGTGCGCAGGGCGTGACACGAGCACCGCCGATTGAAGCTGCGCGCAGGGCACCTTCAACCTATCGGACTCCCTTGCCCCTCCCCTGCACGCGGCGGCCAACCTCCCTGAGTCATCACCTTGCATGCCTCGGTTGCACAGCCGTACGTACTGCCTCCTGCGGGTTTCCTGCTATCGCTGTGTGGCCTGCCTTCGCGTGTGTTGCACTGGCCTCATACTCCTCGCTGCGCGCCTGACTGAGTGGTAGAATGACTGTATGTTCCATTGGCGATCTGACCCGCAGGCACAAGTACATCATCCACACCGAAGGGAATACAGAGAGTGAGAGGCTGAAGTACCACCTGTTGTGCGGCAGCGTCATCATCAGCCATCCGTTGAAGGTGGGTTACAGAGGGCGCGCACTGTCCGACACCAACAGGTTATTAGGGTGTCATAAGCAAGAGGGAAACACCTTGTCAAGGCTTTACGTGCCGATACAAAACCACCCAAGCCCGGGGGAGGGTGTGCATAGCGTCAGCCGCGCTTGCTGCCTTTGGGGCTAATGCTCCCCGAGTCGCTCGGGTCGTCAGAGTAGCGGCCCATGCACTAGACGGCGTCCTTCGCGCGTTTGGTGCCAGCCGAGCGCCAGACCCATGCTTGGGGTTTTGCAATTCCGCGATATGCCGTGACCGACGCACATTGTAAGTGGAACTTTGCTGTTCCCGCTGCGCACCGTACGGACGCAGTGGGAGTCGTGGGAGTCCAGCATACTGGAGGAGGGCAACAACGTCGTCACGGTGGACCCGGACTGGAACACTCTGGAGGAGACGTACCGTAAGCTGGAGGCCAACACCACGTGGGCAGAGCACATTGCGTCGGAGAACGCCAAGATGCGCCAGCTGCTAGATGGTAAGCCGCGGGCTGCGACAGCGAGGGAAGGTGGCTTGGGGCTGTTGGGGCGGGGAGGAGGTGAACGGCACGCGCTTAGTCTTGACATTTTGGCTCAGGCTCAGGCTTGACATTTTGCAGCCATGCACGTGCTCTGACGTGGTAGGCTCTATGTCCCCGCGCAGAGGACGGCATCTCTTGCTACATCCTGGAGGCGCTTCGGTGCTACGCGAGCGTCATGCAGTATGCCCCCGAGAAGCCAACGCGCTCGTGGAAGTACACGGACTTGGAGACGTACTTGCTTGCTCGCATGAAGCCTGCCAAGTGGATGGCGGCAGTCATGCGCCACGACAACCGTGTACCATAGGAGCCGTGCTTGGCATAGGGACAGCTAGCGGGGCGTAGCCCGTAGCGCAGCCGGGCCCTGATGCCAAGCTGGTGTGGATCGACAGACGTACAGGTCAATACGGTACTCATCAGTCCCTTAAGCGATAGTGGGGTCTCCTTGCGTAAGCGTGCGTACGACACATGGCGGCAAGCTAGACAACTGAGAGCAGGTGACGTTGCGCAGGGTGCGGTGACGACCTGCTTTATCCGCTGACACAGGTGTCACTGAGCTCCGTTGCGTCCGTAATGGGTAGCATGTATTGTGCATGAGGAGGCACCTGGAGTTTTAGGAAATGGTGGGGAGCCATGGGTAGGCGTGACCACCTCGGCATGAGTAGATGTCGCGAACTATGCCCCTCGAGGTCTATGGCCTATTGCACGCAATTACTCGAGCGCCAAGCCAAACGGGAGGCCGTGTCGTGCGTGTGCGTGTCTCCAAGGAGCCCTTGACTCCTCCGTTGTCTGCAGAAGCTGGCAGAAGGCAAGCAGCTAGCGCTCGTGTCACTGCGCCCCGTTACCCGCCTTGGTAGCGCTTGCCTTTATGTGTCTATTCAAGAAGCTGAGGACATCCCAGCCCGGCTTGTCAGGCGGCATCCGTAACAGCACAGGCTGTTCGGCATGCCGAGGCCCGCTTTGGTTTGGTTTGGTTTTTTTACAGGGGACCCCTTCCGGTCGGGGTGTCGTACCACACCCACCTGCACCCACCACCCCGAGAGGGCAACGAGACAGCCCTCCCAAAGCCCAAACATCCCGCTGCTGTACGGCTACGTGTGCAAAGTGCTGTCGAGAGACACACTCCAGGCAGCACTCAGGCAAGATTGGGCTTACACCTTTCGGAGTTACAGGCTCCTGCCTTCAGCACGAGGGTTGGGAACCCCGTGTCCCCCATGGTTGGAACCAGCCGTGTCGTTTCGTGTGGACAGTGCATGGAAGCTGAAGAGGTCAACAACTCCCCGAGTGCGAGGTGTGTGGACTGAGTGTTATTACAATGCGGTACGGTAAGCCCGCACCACGTGCCCGCACACCACGCAGTGCAGAAGCCAGAACCAACCATTAAGACGCATACGTTTGGCACGGCTTCCCACGGGCGCGGCGGAAGCACCCACGGTATCCCCTCTCACTGCTGGCTGGTACGAATCAGCACGGTGCACGCACGGTGTCCGTATCCAAAACCGCATGCGTTTAATCATGGACCCAGATCCACCCGGGGCGCTTAGCCAAATGCGACAAGCTTGAGTCTGCGTGCGTTAAACCATCATAGCTTAGTCCCAGCGGTGCATGCAAAGCCGACCTGAGGTGAGGGATGCTTAATATCAGTGCAGTGGGGGCACATTGGTGCACCCTTCCTCACAAGTTCCTTACGCTCATGACGCTCGCCGCACGGAGCTCACACGTACTGACCAAGAAGAAAAAGGCACAATCAATAGCATAAGCAAGCAATGGCTCGTTAAAACTCTCTCGGATTGATCGGCATGTTACGGTAGGTCATGGTGTAGTCGCCACGCATGCGGGCTTGGAGGATGGGGACAATGACCTCGTCCACGAACTTGGTGTTTGCGTTGTTACTGCCGGTGCCAAAGAGGTTGTGGTACTCCTGCAAGAGAGGGGAACAGACCGTCAGAAAGACCTACCGGCAAGGCACACATCGTGGTCTGGCACCCTTTTCCATTGAAAGCATGCAAGGTCAGCCGTTCTGCTTTCACCACCTGCCCACCTGCACCAGGCGCCTCATGTAGAGCATGCGGGCTCGCGGGCACAGGTACTTGTTTGCGAAATTCTGTGCGTTCCACGCTATGCGCCGCATCTCAGCCTGCTTGCCCTGCCAATCCTCCATAACCTGTCGGGCGCCGGGAGGATCCCACCGGTCACTTCAGCAAAGCAGATCGCTCGTTGCCATCGGTGGTGCCAAAGGGGGTCCGCCGGGGAGGTGCATGCGCAGCCGCAATGTAAGTAGTGTAACCCACATCACAGGACTGCGTCACTGAGTGCCGAGCAAGCTAAGCCAGCACATGGCGGCCGGTTTGTGACCCATCTACACCTCCTTTCTGATGGTATGCATACGCCGATTCGCGTTTCCCCCGTCGCGCTTAGTCGCCGGGGCGAGTCGCCGACTGTAGCTTTCCCTCTATTCCTGGCGCGGACAGCCGTGTGGACCTCCCGCCCCAGCCACTGCCGCCGTGACGTGCGCTTTGTTTCGCTCATATCATATACAGCCAACTGCCAAGACCCACGTACACACCTTCAGCACGTCGTCGGGCCCGTCCTTAAAGATGGGCAGGTAGTGCTCGTAGGGCTTTAGAGCGCGTACGAAGTACTCCAGCCAGGTAGTCTCCTCCTGCAACGCATTGCAGCATGAGCAATCAACCTGGTGTGCGCAGAGGAGCCGTGTCTAGTTGCAGCCGGGGCGCTGGCCACCCCATGTTGCAGGTGGACTCGAGTTGGTCTAATGCACTGCGTGCTAACCAACGCGGCCGCTGTGTGTTTAAAGGCCGGGGCGCAACAAAGCAAGCGTGTTGACCCGCTCACCTTGAGAATGATGCTGTTGATGTGCATGACACGGGACAGGCGCCCAGCGTACGTGACACCATCTAAATGCATTAGGTACTTCCTGCACATGGCAGCGCAAGTAAGAGAGGAAGACACGTGTCAGAGGTGTCATGCCGGTATTTCCATGGCGCCTGCCGGAGCCTGGGCGGAAGCTGGAGGGCTTCCCATGGCGCAGCGTTGCGCAACCAGCTGCCGCAAAGCGGGCGAGAGCAGCAAGGTGTTGCCTAAGGTCGCGATGCAATGCAGCAAGGCCGTTGCACCAAGGTGGGCGCTTGTGGGTGACGTGTCGCCCTCCGTCGTACCTACCAGCGCGCATGGTCTTTCAAATGAGTCTCTCCGTTGACTACTGTGGAGTTTGGGTAGGCCTCTTGCGGCCCTATTAGCGCCGCCTGCACCTTGTCAGGTCGCTGGCGAGACAGCTGGGACATGTGCAGCCGACTGAAGAACCTCTCCCGTGCGACCGTGCCGTTGGGGTGCGTGACGTTGAAGTACTTGGCGCTGTGCAGCAAGGGACATTAAGTGTAGGGCGCGTAAGGCATGCCCGAGAGCGTGCTGGCGCTTGCAACAGGCAGAACAGCAGCGCGTGCAGCCCCGCAGTCCGCCATGCGGGCCAATGCAGTCGTTGGTGGTCCCTGCGTACCTTGCGCCCCAGTTGGGTCGGCCTACGAAGAAGGCCTTGTCATGCTTTGCTTGCCAGGGGTAGTTGTACAGCGGAATATCCGAAACAACCATGAAGGGGCGCAGGAGGTCGATCTGCGGCCAAGAGACGTACCGTACTGCGTAAGATTACGTAAGATTACGCAGCCAGCCCTGTAGCCCACCTACCGACAGCAACTGCTATTCGCTTTCCCATGCCTCTTAACCAACAGCTGTCCCGTTCGAGCATGGCCCTGCAGAAACCGCAATTGTGGTGCACCAATACGCACCTTCCTGCCGTTGACTCTGTCCTCGTCAACGATGTTTTTGGTAATGCCGAGAGCTGGCATTGGGCATGCTCCGAGGTCGACGCACCAGCCCTCATCACGGTCGCTGATGAAGAAGAATGCATCTGCCACCGGCACATGGCAACAGTGGCCCGTGGGCACCAGGCACGTGTTAGACAAGGCTGTTGGCGGGCACCCTTTGCTATGAGGTTTGCAGCTCACCCGCCTCGCGCTAGGCCCCGCTGCACGTAACCGCTGCACGTAATCAGCACAAGTGCGGACGGCGGAGGCATAGAGTCCATGCACATAAAGGCCCATGCGTCATGTCCTCTCCTCCCAGAAGCGCGCGGTTCCAGCTGGGCACCGCCATCCTCCCCACGTTGCACACACAATAGGGTACCGTGTAAGTATTACAGAAGGCGTGCGCTCCCCCGCCGTACCTGGGAACTCAATCTCCTTGTCGAACACCTGCTGGTAGTACTGCGTGGCGCTCGTCCACAGCGTGATGGGCCCACGGGTCACTTGGGTCGGGGATTCGGACGTCACGTTCCACAGCTTGCTGTCACGTGGGGGGCAAGTGAGCGCACACTCTTCACATGGTGCCATTGTCTTTGCATCCCGCGTGGAACGGTGCTCTCTGTGCGTTACACTTGACGACAGTACACTGCGTAGACATGCATCACCAGCAGATGGCATTGCAGGCCCTTGCAAAGGATCGCCCGCGTCCTATGTTCGGCGTGGAGGCTTTGATGCGTGCTAACCGAGAACCCTTGGGCGCGCGCGTGTACCCAGCAGCAGTCACAGGGCTCTGCTGCACAAGGTCACGCAGGGTTACCAGGGGCTACATGCTTACCCCATGAATGGGTAGTACCATCTGTTCCGGTAGATGACAGCAAAGTACTGAGCCCTGCACAGTGGGAGTAAACGCAGAGTGATAGATGTATGCCTTGAACCTGCCTCAGTATTGGCGGATGAGCTCTTGAGCTCGCTACTCCTGTCTGCCACGTGTACGCACACGGACACACAAAGGGCTGTCGCTCGCGAGGCAACTTAAAAACACGTCATACGATCCATCGCAGCCGACTTCCCCAGCCATGACAGGCGGTGCATCGTGTCAGCGAGGGCTGCACGCTTACCACTCTTGTCCCGACCAACGGTCGATGAATGCGTCAATGTGGCTGCGGTTTAGGGGTGTGCGCTTCCTCCAGAACTCAAAATCAGGCTCCATACCTGTCGAAGCAGTTTTGTTCGGATGATGAAACAAACGGGTGTTCAGGTGCAGGTCATAGACCGCGGCATAACGCAGGCCATCATGAAGCCCGCCGACTCAGTTCAGCGCGACTTACACGTCTTGTACAGCTCTTCCAGTTCGCTATCTGTTGAAGCACATGGATCCATTCCTGGTTCTCCTCTAGGGTCCGTATTCTCTTCAACCTCAAGGGTTGCATGGTGGTGTTGCGGTTCTTGGCATGTTGCTAGATGGACCAGGAACAAACAGGCCAGACATAGTGCTCCTAATCTAAACCTGCCCATGCCTTCCTGCTCTCGGGACTGGTTGTTGCGTGCTAAGGCCGGGTCACTCGCTCACTCCAGGAACAAACGGAGCAGCAATTGGGCGAGGAACATGAAATAGTACATTATATGCATATGTCTACTGGCTGCAAAGCAGAGGCAAATCATGTTGTATACGGGGCACGGGAGAACAAGGACAATGCGTCGTTGAAACCAAGTTGATAGGGCTATTCATTGACCTGTATAACGGCTCAGAAACGTTTTCAAAAAATGTGATACATGCCCGCTGAACTGTTGAAGGACAGTTCACACCCGCAGTTGACCTATGCAATCCTGTATCAGTATCAGTCCTCTCATTTATGCGCAAGAGAAGTACGCCTGAACCTGCTGGCGGCTGAGGCTGCGCCGAGGTTCTCTTCTCACCAGCAACCCCCACGACAGGAAGGGTACAGGCCGCACTACCGGTGCTGTGTAGCTGCCCTGAACTGGGCAGGCTCAAGGCACTGTTGGGGTATTCCCGGAGTTTTAGCATGTCTTCAGGTGGCTTTTCGTGCTTTGCGGGTGGGGGCCGGCAGTGGGGCCGCCCGCCCGCAAGGAAAGGCAGGCCCGGGCGTGCCGCGCAGTTCTTACCGGGACGGTGTGCCATCGCACACAAGTCGACTGCGTCGCAAGGGCGTGCCCCTGACAGTTGTGGGTGTTGGCG
>VFQN01003313.1_pt1 | contig 23322 bp, 31 predicted proteins | sample 3512371 | NCBI WGS metagenome assembly VFQN01 (sample SAMN10412370, study PRJNA504923) | tailings metagenome | isolation source: Replicate 2 from Balatoc abandoned mine | place: Philippines: Itogon, Benguet | collected 2017-08-28
TTTGGACGTTGGACCACTTTCGCAGTATGGCACGTGCCTGGGTGAGACCGGGTTGATCCCATCTGCGGTGCGGACCCATCAAGTTGGTTGAAGGGTCGTTGAAGCAGGCGCCGTACACACTGCTGGTGCATCACGCCGTACCCCGTCATACCGAGTAACGGCCCCGCATGCTGTCCACGCTTTTGTCTCCACTCATGCGTCTCGCGCTTCAAGTGTACCCACCGTAACAGTCACTGCTGCACACACAGCCTTGCGCTCATCACTCTATCTGGGCGTCATTGCAGCTCTTATCCTCCTTGCACGGCTGCCATTCATTGCGGCAGTATTTTGAGTCACAGTAACCATGTCTCCCATAGGGGGAAATGCATGCTTTACCAATCGCCTGCAACGCATCCTAGCCCCGCCATGCGCCATCTTGCTTTCATAACCAAACCACTGGCAAGTGAGCCCTTGTACAGGTCTGTTGCTGTCTTGCCACGTTGGTGACCAGCATCGAGCCCTTGCCTTGCATTTCATTCGGTGTAGCATCTGCAGTGCAGGCGAGAACAGGCATGCACTCAGCGTGAGAAGCGTTTAAGGCAGGTCAGGCAACTCGACTGCGGATTGCCAAGCGCACACAGGCCGTGCATGGGAGCAAAACAGAGCACTGGCTCATTTGTGAATGGCTCAATGGGCGAAAGGTCATCTGGTGGTTACTGACAGCCCCTGTGGTCCAGTTGGGGCAGGCGTGCCGGCATGATGTCTCTGATGGCACAGGTGACGGGTAATGACTGTTGCGCGTAAAGACTCTCACTTCCACAGCGGCGCACGGTGCAGGACTCACCGCTAGTGCCTTAGCTTGTTGTCCGTAGAACGCTGCCCACGCACATGCTCCGGCACCCTGAGGGAATCAAGTGTACGCAAGCGAAGTCAAGAAGAGGAGCAGACCAAGGGAGCAGTAGATGGGTACGACTTGCAGGCCTACGCTGTGGACTGTACACATGTGCATCTTGGTACCAGACGTAATAACAAAGAACATGTTATAGAAAGGATAAAAGAAGTGAGAGGTGTGCAGGTGTGGTGGCAAAAGAGGTGGGCGGAAGGCCTTCCCACTGGCCGCCCCCGCGGGAGAGGTCTCCCCTGACCGTTACCCCTGGGTAACGGTCAAGGGAGACCTCCCCACTGCTACAGCGTGCCGGTGCTGCCTGACACATGCTGCCGACCGACACAGCGAATCACAAACTACACGTCTCTCACCTTTTGCGCATTGGCATTGTTTAACGACGCTGGCGTTCACCGCCGCGGCGAGACAAGGTGGCGATCGCAACAAGTTTTGGATTGGGAAGAACTGCCGTTCCCGTTGCCTGCAACATAAGCAAATAACCTGTTATGCAATTGTTCTATGTGACAGGAAAGCCGCTGTGCTTTGGCAGCGTCCGCACCTGGCCCATTCAAATGGTTCCCCCGCAAGCGACTCGTCCTCGCGTAGCAGGGCCGCCTGACACTTTACAGTGCCATGTAAGGCAGACATTAGCTGCGGCAGCAGCATAGTCCTCCAGTTTGTCAGAGTTTGCGGACGGCTTTCGTTGAGATCGTCCTTTGCCAGCCTCACAAGCGGCGACCTCAGCGAAGAATTGCATTATTACTATGTCTAGTAGCATGTAAGTGTATTAAAGTATGTTGCTGTATGGCTACGCGTTCGGTCTTGCGTCCCCAAACTTGCGACAACGCGTACGGCCAATGCGGGGCCCCACCACGGCCCACACACATTTACCCAGTCACCGTACAAGGATCCGAGTGCTGTAAGTAGCAGGGGTACAACACAATAACAGCGCTGCACCTTGGGGCCAGCGCGGGTGCATCGCATCTTGGGGCAGAAGACCCCACGCTCATGTTGAAGCCAACCTTAAGCCACCCGGGGCACCATGGCTAGCGCGCCAACTTATCTTTACTGCAAGGCCGTACTGTTGGCCATGCATGGCCTTGCGGTACTGACAGTGCAGGACAGTGCAGGGACTGCTGCACTTACGTCTCAACATACCGGGTCCTGCCGGGTCCCTCCTACAGCTAACACTGCCAGGCCTGCTGCCCTTACCCTGCCCTACTATGCAGTTCCCATCTTGCCCACTTGCCTGTTCCTAATTCTCCTTCTTAGTCGTACGTGCCCAGCTGCCCCCATGTCTTCACTGGTACAGCCTGCCCCTTGCCTCCTGCCCTCTGCCCAAGCCCCCTTCACTCCTCTCCTTGCCTTCTGTCCCCCACCTGCCCAGGAGGCTGACGCCCTGCCCTCTGCACCTACGTACTCCTTATGACCTGTCACCTGTGCCTTCTGCAGCGTTCCCCGCCGGCTGCACCTTGCCCTCGGCCCGTGCACCTGGTTCACTGACTGTCTGACCCCTACCCTTTTTTTCTTCTTACCCTTGATCTGTCAAGGCCTGTCTAGTTGTTCTGTGACGTGTCGGCTCAACCCCTGTTCACAATGATTGGGGCCGGTCTATTGGACCCGCATGTCCTCGTGCCATGTCCCTGGCCTCTGGCTCAGAGCTGCACCTGCCCGTGGACCCCTGCCTGCCGGCACCTATTGCCTCGCGCCAAGGGTGCAAGGTATATGCCGCATACGTAAAACGCGTGTACGCCGTGAAGCACCGTGGCGCCCATGTCAGCGTCTTAGCTGTGCCCGTTGGCATTGGTCATGGGTGCGGTAATGGATCTGGAGCAGATGAGTGCCGGGTGCCAGGTAGGGCAGGTGCAGCTCATGGGTCTTGCACAGGGGAGCTCCCTGCGCAACTTTCACCTGTACAGCTGGGCTGCTGGCCCTTAAAAGCTACTGCTGACAAGCAGTTTCATGTACAAGTGAGGTTTGTGTAAAGGCAGTGTGTATGCATTAGTCGAGCGACTGCGGCACGGCAATCACCGCGTTTACTGTTGAAACAAGCGTACGCTGCTGCTTTCGGTGCTGCAAAGCCTTGTATTAAACAAGCTTCTTGTGCTAATGACATACGGGCGAGACAGGAGCTCCTTAGCGGGAAGCAAGGCGAAATGCCTGCCGGCTCAGCACCGGCTGGGTTTGCTCGCTGCGCCGTCGCTCTTGGCCACGAGTCACATTGTTATACTCGTGCAGATGCACTTGAAACAGACCTCAGTAACTACTTGATGGAAGCGCAGCGGGTGTGCGCAACATGCTGCGCTGCTGAGCGGCAAACCTTTACAAAGAAAGCACTGTTTGGCGCGCTTGATAGCAGAACCACGTCTACTTGAGCCATAAAGTGGAATGCACACGATCTAAGCGTCACTCTGTGCAGAAGTCCGGGCAGCTTGCACTCGGGATGGCCTTCAGGTCGCAGCAAGTCGCTGTTCAGGAGAGAGCCCATCACAGGGCATGGATACGTAGAGTAAAGGTGCAGTGACACATTGTAAGACGCACTCGCGCCGTTTCGCAGCGTCTTGGGTTGGTACCGGTGAGCAGCAATCGGCGGGCCGCGCGAACACGTGCGGTAGGGTCACGTATGTCACAAGACAACAATAGACACCGAAAGTAATCTCGTGAGCACTTCAACAGAGCGCGGGCGCTGCAAATTGCGCGTTCCTGTCCCCGGGCAGGGCACCGTAACGGAGTCCCTTACGGAGGCCTGGTGCCCTTAAGGCCGTTTTGGGCTGCTATAGGGCATGCCACACCTCGCTTGTCCCTCAAATGCATCTGCTTGGCATGCTGTGCATGGCTGCGTATGGATCTGTGCGCACTTGATCGCATGGGGAGTATGTGAAGAGACGTCGGGACATGTCAGCGCCGCGAGTAGCCGCAAGCAAGATTAATCTGCATAAATGGCAAATGCGAAAAATGCTCCACAAGCACTGTGCAAGCATGGAAAGCCCTCTAACAGGAGCAAGGCCTGATATCAACACCGCATATGGGCGGCAAGGCAAAGTTGTTCGAATTACCTGGTTTATTTGGTTGCCCCCGAGCGAGACGAGACATGTCTTCAAGGTAGTGCATTTTATTAAGCTAGTGCATGTCTTTAAGTTAATTCATCTGTTTGACATCCGTACTGTCAGTTGGAATATGCGTCCTGCTGTTTAGCTAGCAATGCGAGAGGAGCGCATATGCCGGCAGGCACGCCCCCTTGCCGGCCACTTTTTACGGGCACCTCTTACTGCAAGTAATGCTGGTATTTTGCTATATTTGCATGCAATAGCCGGACACCGGCCAGTGTGTTCCCTCCCGCCCGGGTCCACACGTGTCAGTGCGTGTCGCTCCGACCACTACTCCGACGCACCGTCCCCAAAACCCGCCAAGGACTGCAGCACTAAGCCAGGAAGGCTTATTAAAAACAATGTATGTATCATGGCAATTCATCCCGCTAAGGCTTGCCCCAGTCCTGCACCAGAAAAGCTCCGCTTGGTGCAGGGAGGTGGAACCAATGGTTCGTGTGCACAGCTGTGGGCATCCACGTAATCAATGCATACAGGAGCATACGTTTATAGCGGAATGATGTGAGATGGCAACACAGCCCGCGCTTGGGCCAGGTTCGCCGTCTACTGGTCTTTCCGCAGGAGCGCGGGGATGCGGGTCAAATCAAATGATTAATAATTGCTAGTGGTAAAATCAATGTTATATATGGTAACGGTGCTTCGTGGGGTCTTCGTCCCCGTCGGTTCCTGGCCAGAACCTTCCTCCACGCTTTCCGTTGCCAGCTTCCGCCAGGCTGGCTTCCGCGCTGCCTCGTAGATTTGTAATCTACAACAGTACATTTATATGACGCAGTAGTATTGTTGCGCCGCCCATCGCACACCTCCACCATTGCACACCACGTTGCTGTGCGTCGTAACTTGCGTGCTCCGCCCATTGACCATTGCCGGCCAGCACGCAGTCCTACGCCTGTATCGCATCTGCACAGAACTCCCTAAATTACGTGCTACCAGAACCCAACAGGTCTTGCTACGCGGCTCCGCAGCGCGCACTGTACTTGTACTTCACTCGTAGATACATACGTACGTACATATGCACCTATCGGATCTATGCGCAATGCACCTCCATAAGTCGGACTCCTGCTCTGCAGTGCACTGCTACACAAACAATACCGGCGCCACTTGCTGCCACAGCGGAGCTCAAATGATTCAGCAGCGCTGCGCCTGGCGCCCGTTCACCCTAGCGTCTAAGGACCCCATGGTCGATTCATTGTTGTCTGTTTGCGAGGCCCCCCCGTTGCATGGGTCCGCCTGCAGCTGGGCCCGCAAACCACAACTGTCCTTTCCCCGTACTACGTAGCAATACTCCCTACCGTAGCAAGCCCCATCAGGCTCCCGCCTGACGTTGCTCTTCTGCTCCACACCCGCACTTGTCCATCGTGTCTAACAGCTAACACCTGGGCCAACGACCAGCAGGCTCAAGCCGCGTGGTCGATATGCAATATGGCCCTCATCTGCACTCGTCCTATATTGTCCTACATTCCTGCCACGCCAGTAGGCGGTGGGCTCACGCGGCGTGGTCGGCCTGCAGCATGGCCCTCATCTGCAGGTAGGGGTTGTCCAGCAGCCGCTCGTCGTTGCACTGCTGCGCCGTGCCGATGAGCTGCCGCAATGTGCGCCAGTACTTGTCGTGCTGGTTGAGCTTCCAGTGCTGCAGCAGGTACACGCCTGGGGGCGCAGGGGAAGCAGGGGCAGGTGCAGGGGACGAGGAGCAAAAGGCTTGTTGTCGTTCAGTAAGAGTGCGAGCCTGTGGGCGTGAGCATGCTAGGTTACCGTACAAAAGTACAGCAACTTGCTGGAAACGCAGCCGTTATAGGTGAGGAACTGGCCTGGCTGTTCGCACAATCGGTCATGGGTCTGCATGGGGACCCTGTCTGCCCCTGGCCCACTCACTCGCGTAGTAGCGGCATCTCAAGTCCTCGCACTCGAGCTGCGACTTGATGATGTGGGATAGCGAGTAGTCAGCAAAAGCCTGGGGAAGGGGGCCGAAATGATGAAGGGCCTTACCGTCTGCTGATCTCAACCTCAAGAGCACGATCGGTAGCGCGGCTGCCCGCTAAGGCATGGTCCCAGCAGGAACACGCACTAGCATTGGTCCCGGTGCCTTGTGGGCAGCTGAACAATAAAGCGATGCGCTGGCGTAATGCAGACCGTGCGGGCCGCACACTGGCCCCGCACACAAAAGGCCGCACGTACACACCACTCTGCCCTGTACCCCTTCACTGTCCTTCCTTTACAGACACGGTACGCTGACACAGGGTCACCGTCCCCCTTACCTCCGGATCCAGCGAGCACCGCGCCATGAGCAGCAGCAGCACCGCCAGCCGCCGGTCCTGCCACGCATCCTGCCACGGCCCACATGCCGAACCCCACACCACACTTCCATGCGTGCCGTGGCTGTCCCCAGCCCCTGCACCCCCGCCCAGGCTCGGCCCGAACCCCGTGCTGCCGCTGCTGCGCAGCGCATGCCCGCTGCCCCCCGCTCCACCCGGTCCATGTGCACCAGGTCCAAGAGCGGTAGCTGCAACGCCCATGGGGCACGGCCGCCCCACGAAACCGCGCAGCATGCTTCCACCAACCCCACCGCTGCTGCTGCCACTGCCTACAGCCGCCCCAGTTTGGGAGGTGCTCCCGACCGCGGGCGTGTCGGCGGCCGGCGAGCCTTCCTGCGGTGGGCCCTGGGATAGCTGCTGGAGTAAGGACACAAGCAGCTTGGGCGGCGTGCAGGCGAGGGCATCCGAGTCGAAGGACGCAAGGCCTGCGAGCAGCTGTTGGCTGACCAGCATCCCGCCCCCTGGCTCCTGCACATGTGGGTGTGGGAGCGCGGACGAGGACTGTGTGCTGGCCTGCAGCTGGTGGTGGCTGCGCGACGCGGCCAGACCGGAAAGCTGGTGCTGCTGCTGCGGCGTTACGGGGCCGTGGGGCAACGGCCCGCTGTGCCAGCCTGGGATAAGCCTGCCACCGCCCGACCTGCCCGCAACGTGGCCTGCTGATGAGCGGTCGAACACCCCACTGCCGTTGCCTGCGGAGCCTGGGCCCTGCGGACCGCCGCCGCCAGACTGCGCAGCTGCCCCCTCGGGCTGCACCGCCGCCACCAGTATACAGTCCGCCAGCTCCAGCACCGCCCGCGTCCTGGCAGCCGCCGAGCCGCATTGCAGCATCCATTGGAGTCCCACGTCATAGAGCAACATCACCTGCCGGCACGCCTCCTCCGCAGCCGCCGCCGCGGCCGACCCGCCGCCCGCCACCGCCGCCGCCACCCCCGGCGCCAGGCCCACCATGCGCGGAGACAGCGCCGCCGCGGGGCCGCCGCCGCCGGCGGCGGCGCCGTCCGGCCCTCCCACCACCGCCGCTGCCGCCGCCGCCGCACTGGCAGCCATCGCCTTGTAGTCTGCAGCGACACGGCTGATGGCGGCCATAAGCAGCTCGCACCCCAGGGGGGCTTCGCGCACCACGTGCAGCAGCGCGTCCGCCAGGGTGGTGTTCCACTGGCCTAGGGGTGGGGCAGAGGCGCTGGCGGAGGCGCACAGGGCCGCGCTTGCGGCTGCCGCGAGCTTGTTGGCCTCCGGGGAGGCCTTGAGCGCCAGGGGCGACAGTAGGTGCAGCTGGCCCTGGCACGCCTTGCAGGCGGCGGTGAGGAGCTGAGGGGGGAGAGGTGCGACCGGCTTAACCAGGAGGGGTACGCAAAAAGCAGCCTTGGCGTGCCAACCAGGTAGCCACTCTCTAGGAGGGGACGTGGACGTGACCTGACGTGACCTAACGTGAACGTGAATGGGACCTAACCGGTGGCAAATGACTATGATCTGGAATTTCTAAGATTCAATAGGAGCTGTCTTGGGCCGCTTAGGGCATCGCCGACGATTGCGGCGCATGCAGAAGGGGTGGCAGGCTGGCAGCCCCGGCCCTGCATACTTCGCCACACTGCCACTCCGCCTTCCGCGTTCGTGGACTACACGGCGCTGATTGCTGCCAACCGCTATACCTGGACGGGCCAGGTGTATGGTGTCATGCAAAGCGAATACACAGCCGGTAGATCATACTGAGACAGTTGCCGCCAAGATCTCCCTAGGCCTCACGCACCTTGTGCAGCCACTGGATGGCCACCTGCCGCGCCTCGGTGCGCTCCTCGCTGCACACCGCCCGGAAGCGCCGCCACCCCGCCACCACGCGCTCTGATGAGGGCGGCGGGCCCAGGCCCCCACCGGCCCCCGGGCCGCCCGGCCCCCCGCCGACGTGCGCCAACGTGGCCTCCATCAGCTGCGCCAGCTCACCAGACTGCATGATAGCGTATGGCGGATTACAAGGTAGGTCATACAGGGGCCATGCGCGCCATGAGGGCCATGTCAACTGGCATGGCAGGATCAGCACTGCTATGTACATCCCAGCCGAAAGCGAGCACGACAAGCAGCGGCTACGCATGAGGATGCAAGCGACCATAGCCTGGTCATGTCATTTAACAGGACTTGCCTTTGGTGACACGATGCCATCCGAGCAGCTGGCTTCAAGGGCCTCTAGCAGAGGCCGTAGCAGGGCGCGCACGGCAATGGGTGAGGCCACGCCGGCCGGCTGCTGCCCGCCCATGCCCATGCCCAGCCCGACCCCCACGCCCTGCAGGTTGGCGGCCGCGGCGGCTGAAAGGTACTCTGCCATAGCGGAGGCTGAGGCGGAGACGGAGGCGGAGGGCGAAAGAGCGACGGCGGCGGCGGCTTGCCCAGGGGCCAGCTCGGCTGCTGCGGTGGCCAGCACGTCCGCCAGACGTGAGGACATCCCCTGTTACACATCAGTCCAACACGATGTCACAACACAGGGGACTCGAGGTGCATACTGCGTCGTGGCGACGCACGGGGTACTTGAAGGGCAAGGCCGGGTCCCTAGCAGCTTGCGGACCAGTAGAGAACGTGACTATTTGGCTTCTACCATGTTTGCTCCTACTGACAAGCGCAATACGACAACTGTAACCCACAGACCCACTCACCGGCCATGGCCGCTGCAGCGCCCCCCGCAGCGCCGCGCACACGCTGTCCAGGTGCAGCCCCTGCAGCACGCCCAGCACCGCGCCCGGCCCCATGCCGTCCTGCCCCCGGCCACCAGGGCTGCCCCCCTGCCCCGCCGCGTTCCCCCGCTGCCGTTCCACGCTGCTGCTCAGCAACACCGGCCCCGATGCCTCCACCCCTGCCCCAACAAGCCCGCCGTCTGCCCCGCTCCCGCCGCGACAGGAACAGTGTACCAATGCGGTCAGCAGCCACGCGCGGGAGTCGGCTGTCGGCGCCCTGCCAAAGTGGAACAACAGCTCTTCCAACCCCCCGAACATCTCCAGCCGCTCCGCCAGCACCATCGCATCTGGTAACGCCGGCAGCCCCGCCGCGGCCGCCGCGGCCTGCCCCGCCGATAGGAACGCCGTCGCAAACTGTGGCCCGCTGCCACTGCCGCTGGCTGCTGCTGCCGGCACTGCCGTCGACGTACCCGCCGCCGCCGCTGAGGCAGGGGACTGCGCAGGCGGCGCCAGCAGCACGTGACCTGCCAGGCGCAGCAGGTGCGCGTACAGCTCCTCCGACCAGCCGAAGTTGCAGGCGGCGCGCAGCAGCCCCGCCAGCGCGGCGGGCGGCAGGTGCTGCGCCCAGGCCGCAACCCAGTGCCCGCCGTGCGACAGCAGCTGCGCCGTGCAGCCCAGCGCGGCGCGCCACACCGTCTCCGAGGACTCAACACGCTGCGAGGGCGGTAGGGGAGTGGAGGACGTGGGTTCCATAATGTACGCGTTGTAGCCGTAACCACTATGGCTTGATGGCTATGGGAATTGCATTCTGGTGGTCCGGGAGTGCGGCAAGCCAAGAGGAGTGGAGCATGGAACGAAAGTATGACACATACAGTCCTTGTTCGCACCCTAATGCTACAACCCCATGCTGCATGCCTCCGACCATCAAATTCCCCATCCTACTCGTTAACGCGCGACACTTACTGTGGACATGCTTCCAGCTCGTACAACATGTTGGCTGCTATCATCGCTGCCAACCCATAACTCAGGAGTTGAACGAGCGCACCTGCCCGATCCGCCCCCCACCCGCCAGACCTCCAAGATTCACCTGGCACCCTTGCCAAACCCGCCCCCACCGTACCTGGCACAGGTCCAAAAGCAACTGAAACAACAGCGCTCGAAGCCACCGATAGTAACCAGTGGCTACACCGTTCGTGCCCACCGGCGCTGCGTCCCCGTTCGCTGCCGCCCCGTGTCCATTGGCCGCTACCGCCCGTCCCTGAACCTCCGGTGAACCCCCTGGCCCCGCTTCCGATGCACCCTGACGCCCTGGTAGTGGCGTTGCGGGACCATTGGCCTTGGGTCCTGAGCTGTGCTCGCCGGCTAAGGCTGCGGCCACGTGCGCTCTGAGATGGGAGCTGGACATGCTGGGACCCGTGTCCAGCAGACCTGAGCCGGGCAGCCCCAGGCTGTGGGAGTCGGGCACACGGGTGGCCCCGGAGACGGAGGTCATGGGCGTAACGCCGCCGGGGGCCGGCGGTGGGGTCCCAAACCCGGCGGCGGGGTCCTGTGGCCGCAGCGCAGGCGACGGGGTTACGCCGCCGCCTCCCGAGATGAAGGGCGATACGGGCGCCGACGCGCAGACCTGCGCGTGGAGGGGGCCGCCGTGTTGGATGTACTCATGCAACTACTGCCAATCCCCCATGCACCCATCTTTATCCCTCACAAGCCCCAGACGAAGACGACATACAGTATGCCTTGCAAGTCCCTCCCGCGCCTTACCTGCCACGGCATGTGCAGTCCGCTGGCGGGCCCCTCCCCCTGCGCCGCCGCCGCGATGGCTGCCTCCTCCGCCTGCCCCCGCAGCATGGCCCCGTGCACGCCCAGGTTGTACAGCACGTCGAAGGCGCGAGCGCGCGTGGCCGGCTGCGAGGACCGCAGGGCGGCCCGCAGCATGCGCAGCGCGAGCGTGTACGACCCGACGGGCCCCGCACGGCACCACAGGTCCACCAGCAGCTTCATGAGGATGCTGCCGCACATCTGGCCGAAGTCGGGGTCGTCGTCAAACGCTGCCTGCCACATGCCCTCCGGCGTGCCCTCTGCTCCCGCCTGCGCCTCCTCCTCCCACGCCCCGCCCTTGCTGCCGCCCGGCCCAGGGCCCTGCACGCTGGCCAGCGCGCTGGCCGCCCGCACCCCACACACCGCCTCCACCACCACCGCCACGTCAGCCTCAGTCATGGGCAGCTGCTCGGAGCGGTTGTACGGCTCGTGGTGGAACAGCAGGCGAGCGGGGCGGGCGCGCCGGCCGCCGGCCGCACCGTCGCGGTCGCGCGAGGGCTGCCCTGCGGCGCCGCGGGCGTGGGCGCGGGCTGGCTGCCGCCGCGATGGGAGGGGCTGCGACTGCTGCTGAGCCTGCGTTCGTGAAGCCACAGGAATATATCACCTTGAAATGCAGACATTTGCTTTCAGTGGAGGACAGCAGGCTTGTGGCACAAAACACACTGCCTGCCCCCATGCAGCCATGTTCAGCTTCTCATGCCCTCGCCGCCGCCTTCCGTGGCCCACCTCAGCGCGTGCCGCCGCCAGCACCTCCGCCATGTGCCTCCCCACGTCGGGCTCCTCCAGGTCCAGAACGCAGCGGTGGATGAGGCCCAGGGAGATGGGCGGAGCCTGCAGGAGGGAAAGGACACAAAGCGCACAGAGGTGCGGGGCACAGAGATGGGGGCCACGTTGCAAGAAGAGCGGCACGCCGATTGAGAGCTGGTGTCCACATGTGCGCACTTCCCCGAGTCCAAGATTGTCACTAGCCGTGCATACTGGTGCATAAGCCGTACCTGCGGTGGCAGCTGCTGCACGGCCAGCGGAGGCGGCAGGCCGAGGGGGCTGGGCGAGCCGAACGCGCCGGGCGCCCAGTTGCCGCTGGAGGCCACAGACGCGGGCGTGGTAACAGGCGGAGCTGCAGGGACGGCAAGGCGGTACGGTACTTCTACGCGGAAGACGACGGCTCAGTAGGGTGCAAGAGGCTGCAATGCCCCGCTGCACGTGTACCCCTGCCGGGTCAACTCACATACCGCAAGTTGCTACTGGCTGGTCATGCACTGAGGAGGGCGCGCTCTCTACGACTCACCAAGCAGCAAGGTGATGTGCGGGGCCAGATCGGGCAGGTGCTGCAACCACAGCCGCGCCCGGTGCGCCGAGGAGCTGGCGGGCGGCGGCGGCAGCAGCGCTGGCCGGAGGGGCACAGCCCATAAAGGCTCGGCGCCCGAAGCTACCTGCAGGCGGCAGCACAACGTACCGTAACGGCGTGTCTTTGGTAACCCCAATAGCTGTCATGGCACGCGCCATTGCGACAACCACTCCGATAGCATCGCGTTCTCCCAAGCTATGCCCACGCGTCTCCTCCGCCTTTGCCTACCGGGCTGCTGACGTACCCACCTGCCGTCCCGACGGCACCCGCAGATCCTCCCAGCCCCGTCCCGCGTGCACGTGCCCTGAATGAAGCCACGGCAGCGGCAGCCCTCCCGGCCCCGACGTCGGCCGGGCCGCGGCCTGTCCCAGCGCCAGGCCCTGCCCCGGGCCGGGGCCCAGTGGGCTGGGCACCCCGTCCGCGGCGGTCGCCGCGTATCGGTCGTTTGCCCTGCCTGCGCCCGCCAGCGTGGATGACTCGGCAATGGACACCTTGACCGTCACGCGGCCGTCTGTCAGGGGGCGTTGGCAAAGGAATGACACACGCGTGTGGCATTGGCATGTAGTTGCAGGGGCAATACGTGAGCAAACATGCTGGGTGCCTTCATGTGGTACCGACCGTGAACGGCAGGCAGGCTAGGCAGTGCGCCTAAGAATGCCGACCGGGAGTGTCAACGACACCCAGAGCACACGCACACAGTCCGAACCCTTGCATGTTGACCGGGTACACGCTCCTCCCCGCTTACTGCGCCCCGCGATTGCCCCTTTTCGTTCATAGCCCCGTTCCCTTGCGCACCTGGCCCCAGGCGCGACAGCTCCTCCTTGGACCTGCCCCACGACGACGCCAGGCTGCCGGCCAGAGAGGTGAGGCTGGCGCTGGGGCGAAGGCAATCGAAGATGGCTTATAGGCGGTTGAAGGCATTGGAGCATGTACGGTGCGCATAGGCATGACCAGGTAGGCTAAAGGGGCCGGCAAGCTGGATACTAGTGCGGGGGGGCCGAAAAGCCCCGTGCCTTGCAGCGCAGAGTACCCGTCTGAACCCCGCCTCCCTTTCACCTCCTTACCGCGTTCCTCGCTGCCCAGTGACCCGCTCGCCCACGAGGTGCTTTAGGCATGATCGCACGTACTGCGTGGCCTTGCGGCCTGCGGCAGACAGAGGCGCGTGCACGGGACGTTAAATGTACAGTAGGCGAAAAACATCGTTTGCAGTCCCCTCGCCAGGGGCAAAGCATGTCCTTCAATGTCTTGACCTAGCCAACGCACACCACTCAATCCTTGCACGGCCCCCGTCAGGGGCCGCTTTGTGGAGCCCCTCTGTCGCCAACTGCCCGCGTCGACCCACCCTGGGTCAGCGAAAACCGACACACAGATCCGTATACAAACCCGTCTTGCGCACTTGACCCTCCCCCACGCACCCGAGTCCGACAGCCCCGCGACGTCCCTGGCCCGCACGCAGAAGTCATCCAGCAGCTGCTGCACCGCCGGAGAAGGCCGGAACCTGGACGGAGAGCGGGTGGTGCAAGCAGAGCAAGGAATGTCGGGCATGCGGTGCCTGCTCCCGAGGCCTGGCGACGATCTCGAAACCACGCGCCGGCAACTTGCAGTACATCAGAAAGGACAAGTGAGCATGATACGCAGGGCAGGGTAGGGAGTGAAGCCCTAACCCCGTGCGAGGCGGAATGCGGGCTGCTGCAGTCGCGGCTCCGCATGCAAGGCCTTTCGAGGGCTACCCGAAGGGGCCTGTGGCCCTGTGGGTGACAGCTGTGCGCACCTGAGCAGATAGGTCTTCAGCAGCACCACCACCTTCTCCACCAGCGCAGCACTGCACATGAAGCATGCATATGGCAGACACACAACCAAGTCAACAAGGAGGGGCGGTGGTGGCCAGGCCAGCCGGGTCTGCCGTGTTTGTGTTTCATCCCTTTACACCACCATGCCACGACGGAACACCACATCACCGCACCATCATTGGGATGACATAGCACCACTGCCTCGCCACCTTGGGCCATGAAGGCAGCGGAGGCATGGGTGTTGCGCCTACCATCCCGCATTCGACCAAAACCCGCACACATGCCCGTTGCTGCAAGCGCATCTCATTCTGCGACTGCATGTGGCATAGGATGGACAGTTGAGGCACTGACCTGAGTGGCTGGGCACATGCTCGGAGGACCAGGGCCTCGTACACCGTGTCGGTGTTGCGGGTGTCTGCGAGGTAGACCTGGGCACACACAGGTGGTGGGAAATGGGTGGTGACTCTGCCAACCTGCTAATCATTCTTGGCACAGGACTACAGGCACCCGACCTGGTACCTGGCTGGATTGCACGCAGCTGGCAACTTGAAGGAGCACAGCTGAGCTGCGTCGGGGACGTTGCAACGAGTCCCACACGCTCGCCAGACACACATGATCACCAGTCCTTCAGTCCACTGATTGGCACATGCTATTGTTGTTGAACGACCATGCTTAGAGGGTTCGCAAGCGTCAGGCCAAAAGCCATGTCCCGTGCTTCGCGCGCTGCAGCGAAGTAGGACTTGCGTAGCTGCCTGAGGCAGCAGCTGCGCACTGCTACAGCTCACCTCTATATTCCTCAGTGTTTCCGGTGTAGGATACGCGCCATGAGGCTGTGTGCAGTCAGCAATGGCACGGTTAAGCCCCGGGGGCCCGGCCACCACGGTTCCCATAGTAATCAGGCGTCACTATTCATCTTGATGTGCGTGCCACAGTATATCAAATCCATCTCCAGCATTACGCGGAACAGCGAGCAGCTACATAGGGTCGAAAGGATCGTTCTCTGCTTTAAACAATTCTGCCTGCTACAATGCTGCAATACTGTTTCCTTACAGCTTCTCTCTATATATGAAGTGGAGCTGTTTGCAAGGCTGGCCCCACATGGTGGTGAAGAGCGAGATGGAGCTCCGCAGTTTCGCCGATTGGCGGTTGAGCACAGAAGCACGGCTGCATGCCAGCATATATAACAAGTGAAGTAAGGACAAAACCTTCAATTACATGCTGTGTCGGTGCAGTCTCCAATAGGAGCCAATTTGCAGCCGGGCTGTCGCTCGGCTGTGGACTTTCTCGACCTTTCTTGCAGCAGGCCAACCAAAGCAATACACCATATAGACCTGCAGCAGCATGAGCAGCGGCTGGTGGGCCGTAACCCAGCCCGGCGGACAGCCAGCGGGCCCCTACAGCGAGGAGGCGCTGAAGAGTGGGTCCGCGTGTGCAGCAGATTTAGCGATACGCCCACCCTAACTGACCTGGATGCAGCGTGGGATTGCGTGATGACAGGGATACCAAAAGCAGATGGAGCTTGTTCGGGTGTCTCCTCCGCAGATGGGGTACAGTAGTGCGGTTGCTGTCCGCACCCTCGCCACGCCTTTGGCACGGTCACCTCTGTCGCCCAGCCGCTGGCAACGCACCGCCTTGCAACCCTCTGCCACCTCCCATATGACCCAGGTCTCCTAGAGGATGGGCAGGTTACAGCTAAGACGCATCTGTGGTGCGAGGGCCGCACCGAGTGGTTGAAGCTGTGCGATATAGAGGACCTCAAGTACCTCCTGCGGGCGGATGGAGAGGATGAAGGGCGGGCCAAGCGCAGCAGGTGGCTGTGCTGCTAGGGATGGGGGCGTATGGAGTGTGCGTGGTGGTGGGGCGCAGATGGAAGGCAGGGAATAGCTTTCCCCAAGGGGCTGGTAGGGTATAGCAGCCATGGGAGCATCGGCTGGCTTGTACGGCCGGCATGCTTAAGACGACCCAGGGTATGGTGTAGTGCCCGCCCCCTGGGCCTCTACCTTTCGCATACGCTGGTCACGGCGTTGTCCAAACTGACACGCAAAGCACCAACCTGCAACTCCCTTCCCACCCAACGGTACCCCTTCACCACCCATGCACCAGGCGCTCTGTGTCCCCTGGCACGGAGCTGGAGGCCATAGAGGCGGAGCTGAAAGCCCTTGAGGCGCAGAAGGCGGCGGAGCGCAAGGCAGCAGCGTCAGGGGGGGAGGCAGGGCCGGGCGTGGGCGACGCGCCCGGCACCCCTGATGAGCTGGAGTTCGAGGACGATGATGGGACGGTCTACGTATGGGACCACAAGTGGGTGGGGGAGGGGAGTCGTGGCGGTGCCGGAGGGTGGGGGAGTGATGGCGTTGGCGGTCATGTAGAGGGGGATGTGCTTGGGGCCGTCACAGGGTTGCGTTATGGCAAGAGGCGGACTGTTGATGATGGTATGTGTGCGGTGTCTATCGACTTTGGGGATTGTGTGGGGAGAGGGACTGTGTGGGGAGAGGGGTGACAAGTTTGACAGGTACTGTCCGGCAAGGTGTGGGCAAGGCCCAGGACGTTCTGCCGCAGCACGCATGCTGCATTATGCTCTTTTAAGGACTTCAGTGCCATTGCTACCTCCGACGCATCCACCGCACGCCCTACCCAGGCTACGGAAGTACATGCCCAAGGATGGCCAAGCGGCAGGAGCAGCGGGGCCTGGGGGAGGCGGCGCAGCGGACGGGGGCGGCGCGGGTCAGCCCGCATACGACCCCGAGATGATGGTGTTTGAGGTGGGTCGTTAGCGGTCCAGTAGCATTTACTGCGCAGTGCGCCATCTGCACGTGGCCATGCATGGTTGCCAGTGCAGCTGTGAGGCGTATCAGAAGTTGGCTGAACGGCACGGTGCTCCAGAGAACACTGTGCCATTGCCTGTGCACTCGGCCCCTCCCATGTCCCTGCCTCCTACCCAATTCATCCTGACCGTACTCTATCCTGGCCATACCCTTTCCCACAGCCGGAGGAGGAGGTCATTCCCACGCTGGCCCAGGTGCGGGCGGCTGAAGCGGCGGCGGAGGCTGAGGCGGAAGCGGCTGCGTCAGGCAAGGGCAAGGTGAGCCGCAGCGCGCACAGCAGGGCAAGGGCAGCACTGCCTGCATGGTGCGTGGCGCTTGGCCTCTTGCTAACCCAGCTGTGGTAGATATGTGTTCATCGTTTTTGGGGACTCGTGTGCCGTCGCGTTCCACGGCGTGATGCACAGCGGAAGCGCACCACCCTGCACACTACGCTCCATGCCCATGCCCTGACGCCGATGTTGCCATTTGTGATGGACCACGCACGCAGAAAGCTCCGTCCAAGAAGGACAAGGACAAGGAGCACGAAGCTGCCAACGGGAAAGGGGCCCAAGGAGGGGCGAAGCGGGCCGCGGGCGAGGAGGGGCAGGCGGCGGGGGTGGGGGCGGCAGCGGCCGGAGGCACACCGGCCGAGGGCGAGGCGCAGGGGGAAGGGGACAAGGGCGGACAGGAGGGCGGCGAAGGCGGGCCCAAGGGCAAGAAGCTGCGCACGGGCAGGGGCAAGAAGGAGGAGCAGCAGCAGGCCAACTGGTTCGACCTCAAGGTGAGGTTGGGATGTGGGAGTAGGGCCATTGCTGAGTAAGGGGGTTGAGCGGGAGCATCAGCGGGTGCAGTCAGAAGCAACGTGGCGGCTTAGCTGAAAGGGTGCATTTGCACCTGGCTGGTCATAGGGGGCGTCGTTGTAGCACATGTAGCACGTGAGCACAAGCCACTCTGCTCGTCGTGTTGCGTGACTGGCGTACGTCCGCCCTTGACCTAGCTGTATGCGTATGCTCATAGCAAGTTGCGACTCAAGCTCTATACCTTGCACCTTTGCAACTGTGTATCGGGCCAGCTCAAGGCACGTACGTATCCCCCCTCATCGCGCATCACCCACTGGCTGTACCGTGCCTCCGTGACCTGACCAGGCTTGCCCTTGCCTCCCTTCTGGGCCCCTGCCGCCCCTCAACACACAGATCAACACCAACGTGTACGTCACAGGCCTGCCGCTGGACGTGACTGTGGCAGAGGTGTCCGAGGCGTTCAGCAAGTGCGGGGTGATCAAGGTGGACGAGCAGGGCAGGCCGCGCATCAAGCTATACACGTAAGTCCGTACATGCATGGGAGCCGGAGCAGAGGTGCACAGGATAGGGGTGCTGTACGGCGCGATGGGAGGTCCGCGGGGCCGGTGCGGGTTGGTATGGCTTCTGCGGGATGGCACAGTCGCAGCGCCGCTGGATAAGGCGCACCGGGACCTGGCGCTATACATTCGAGGCGCAGCCTACAAACGGCTGATGCTTCGTAGTCTCCGTAGGGTCAAAAGGCTTGTGTTGTGCTCACGCGCGGCTTAGCTTCCTTCGCACTTTCTCTTGTTTTCGCAGGGACAGAGCTACGGGGTTGCTCAAGGGCGACGCGCTCGTATCCTACCTGAAGGTAGGACCAGGTGTCAGCGGCCTGACTATGCCCGATTAGCCCCTTCACGCTAAGATGCCCACCGCAGATAATACGTGTGCATGCGTCCGTCTTGGACAGGTCATCGCTTCACCGCCTCCTAAACACGTGTAGGTGACGTGTCCATGTGCGGGTTCCCCCAAACCAGTCCTCCGCCCTTCCCCATCCCCAGGAGCCGTCGGTCAAGCTGGCCTGCGAGTTCCTGCACGACTCCTACTTCAGGTGCGCGGTGAAGCGTTGCCGTGCCCGCCACCTGCCTGGCGGCGCATGCCGCCTGGCGCTGCATCTTGATGTGCGACGCCGCCTTTCCCCTCTCCCTGGCTCCCTCACGTTCCCCTTCCACCAGCCGCTGCGCATGCAAAGCCCAATCGCCTAGCACAGAAGTACGTGTACGACATGCCTAGATGGCTGAGACGGCAAGAAGTTAACCGCACTGCCCTTTCATGCAATAGGTGCCGTCACGCCTGGCGTCCAGGCTAACAGAACCTGCCGCGGAGTGTCAACCGCACGTCTTAACCCTGACCGGTTTCCAATTGCCCCAGGCCCAACAGCGGTACCCGGCTGACGGTGGAGCCCGCCAAGTTCGAGATGAAGGGCGAGAAGTACCAGCCCAAGGTGCGCGATGGGTGGTACCGTCTACCGTGTGGTACCAGCCGTAGCAGCACAACGAACCGTCTGTGTGCACCCCTTTGCTGCATCATCTAGACCGGTGGAACGGCCAAGGCAGCTTTCAACCTGCTCCTTCACCCCTGCACCCCAGGATCCCCACCTGCATCCCCCGTTTCCGCCGTCCACCGCAGGCCAGGCTTAGGTAGCCCGACACTGGCGAGAGGCCCACATCTGCCCGTACCAAACCAGATACCCCTTCCATGGCTCCCCGGTATCATCATTTCCCTGACCCCTGGCGCCTTGCACGCTTTCCTCGCGCTTTGCGGGATGCTCCATGGCTCCTTGTGTTGCTGCACTGTTGCTGACCCATTTTTCCCTGCACCACCCTAGGCTGGCAACAAGAAGGACAAGAAGAAGCAGCTGGCGGCGCTGGAGGCCCGCGCGCTGGGCTGGGGGGGCTTCGACGACCGCGCGCCGCCCGAGAAGACCACAGCGGTGCTCAAGGGCATGTTCGCGCCGGACGACTTCCTCGAGAACCTGCTGTTGGCGGGTGAGGAGGAGGAAAGCAGCTGCGAGTAGCTGCAAGAAGGAAGGAGGGTTCTTGGCGGATGGAGGGAGAGGAGAAAGCGGCGGGAAGCGGAGGAAGTTGCTTGCGTGGAGTTGCTATCGCTTTGATGGAAAGTGGGGAGCGGTCGCGAGGTTCACGGTAACCTTGAAGAATCCGAATCCGAGGCGCGAGGGGGGGCGGCGCGGGGGGCGCGGCGGGCGCGGCGACATGGCTTGGGTTGAGGCGTTGGGGACAGCTGGGGGTAGCAGATAGTCTGGGGCTAGCTGGGGCTAGCGGCAGAGGTTGCGCTGGTTGCGGACGTTACTTAACTGCTGCGTGTCCTCCACGACCCGTCTTGCGAACAAATGACTACGCCATTTGAATGACAACGCGGCCTGTCCCTCCTGCGCAGAGGAGCTGGAGAAGGACGTGCGGTCCGAGTGCGGCAAGCTGGGGCCCATCGAGAAGGTGCGCATCTTCAAGCACAACCAGGAGGGCGCGGTCACAGTGCGATTCAAGGCCATCGAGCCCGCGCAGCAGTGCGTGGCGCTCATGAACGGAAGGTGGGCCGGGAAGGTGGGCCGGTGGGTTGGTGGGTGGGTTGCTACTCGAACGGGCGGAGGGGCAGGTAGCCTAGGCTAGAGGGAGGCAGGGAGAGCGGGAAATTGGGTGAGTGGGCGAAGCTTTTCAGGGGCGGCTACGGAACCCCAAACCTCGAACTTACTGCGGTGTTCCCTGGCATCTGCAGTGAGCCGGGGCTCGTGCACGAGAGGTGGGTCTTACAGGTGTTTGCGGCTGCCGTACAGGTACTTTGGCGGGCGGAAGCTGGAGGCGCTCATGTGGGACGGCTTCACCAACTACAACGTCAAGGTGGGCAAGTAATGAGTGGGCAGCAGCGGAGCAGGGACGGAGCACTCCAGGGGAGCCCTGGAATCGTGGGCGCACGTTAGGGCGCCGAACCTGCGCGGTAGCAACTGGCTTGCATGCGTCGGCGGCAGGAGGCAAGGGCAGCGCACGTTCCATGCTGCCGTCGCCTTCAGTACGATTGGTAAGGTCCAGTGCCCATCGGGTTGGGCCCCTTCTGCCCCGAGACCGCTTGCGTCCTATCCTGTCGCATATATTGTCCTGCCCTGCCCGTACCCATGCCCCCCTACAGCCCAAAGAGTCAGCCGAGGAGGAGGCTGCGCGCTTGGAAGCCTTTGCGCGCGAGCTAGAGGCCAAGCAGGAGGCGGAGGCCAAGCAGCACCTGCAGCAGCAGCAGCAGCAGGCGGCTCGAGGGGTAGATGAGCCGGCGGCGGGCACAGCCGCAGGCGAGGGCGCTGCCGGAAGCACAGGGGCAGAGCCCATGGCCACATGAGGCGCCTGCAGAGCGCGATAGGGATGGGCGGCGCATGGCGGCTGACCTTCTCCATGTTGCATGCGCGCGGCGTTTCTTACCGTAGCTTGGCGTGCACGTCTGCACGCACGTGCTGTACGGCCTGCTGTGGCTCTTTTAGGGTTTGAGTACCTGTCCAGCTGTTGCACATGTAACACGAAGTGACAAAATGGTGACGGTGGTGCTGAATTGTTGGAGATGTAACCAGGCAGGAAAGATGATGTGGCAACTTCCTACCGTATTGGTCAACTGCCGTACCCGCTCGGTGACATACAGCAAGTGACAGCGATCATACATATGCAAATCTCCGCACGTTACAGAGCAAATGTGCCACAATAAGAAGACAGAACTAGCTTATCCGGTGCGGCGCCATGCCCTTGGCCCCATGAGCCACATGAAGAGAAGACCCGTTCTGCCCAGCGTCTAGGCAGGATGCATGGGCTAGAGTGCCAACAGCATTTAGTGTACAGCATGCGTCATGTGTCTTGCTGCAGTCCTCCGCCCTCTGACGCTTTAGCCCCTCGCGCTATGGCACGTACTCACGACCAACTACTCCATGCACCCCTGGCCAGCCACCTGGCCTCTCGCCTTCGCACATGCATTATATTACGTCGGGCCCTGCCGCGCTGCCAGTTCTGCCTCAAGCATGAGCACCCTCCGCTCAGCCTCCAACGCCCTCCGCTCAGCCTCCTCCAACTCGCCCTCTAGCCCATCCACCTGGTCTGACAGCGCCTTCTTCTGCTCCCTCATCTGCACCTCCAGCTCATCCACCCTACCCTCCAGCGCCTTCTTCTGCCCCCTCAGCCTCTTTTTCTCAGTGAGCGCCTCCAGCGCCTCACCTTGCAGCCGCTTCACTTGCTCCTGCGCCTGCTTTGCAACTGCCTGAGCCTCCGCTAGCCTCCTCCCCGCCTCCTCCGCCCACGCCCGCGCTCCCTGCGACTGCTGCTCCAGCTCCGTCACCCTACCCTGAAGGCCCCGCGCCTCCTCTTCCGCTGCCCTCCTCGCCTCCGCTTGTTTTGCGCTCTCACGCCTGCAGGCCGCCGCGTCCTCCACCGCCCGGTCCCTTGCCGCTTCCGCCTCCGTACACCTTCCCACCGCCTCTGCACGCTGTGCCTCCACCTCCATTAACCTCGCCTCTGCCGCCGCCAACGCCTCCCTGTGCGCCCAGGCCTCCCCTGCCCTGGCCAGCTCCGTCCGCTCCCTCGCCGCCCGCTCGGATTGCAGCTGCACAACCAAAGCGCATCGCGCCTGCACATTTGCGGATGCGGCACCCTCCGCTGCCGCACCGGCATCGCCACCCAGTGCTGCTGCTGCTGCTGCTGCTGCTGCTGCTGCTGCTGCTGGTAATGATGCTGCTGCTGCTGCATCGTCAGCGTCTGCCCCGGGCATTCCAACGTCTTCCACCTGCCCGATCCCCTCGCTTCCGGTACTGCCAGCCCTATTTTGCAAGCTGTCGGCCTCCATGGCACGCCCCACAACCCCACCGTCAGCCACCTGCGCCGCCGCCCCATCGGGCGCCCCCCGTGCTGATGGGGCAGGTTGGTTGGCAGGGCCCAGAGGGCCACCTGGAGGACCAGCTGCCTCGGGTCCGTTAGGCGGTGGTGAAATTCCTGGCGTAGCCCTGGGTGCCAGCCACCCTTGCAGCGGCCCCATCCCCGTCCCCGCCTGGCTCAGCCCCGCCCCCGCCTGGCTCGCCCCCACCCCCCGGCCCCCCACGACCCGTCCGGATGCAAGCACCCACACCCCGAGGCCCAGGCCCACACCAGCCCCTGCCTGCGTGTCACCGTCCAGAAGTTGCTGCATGCTGGCATCAGCGCCCTGCTGCTGCTGCTCCGTCTGATCAAGGAGGTGCCACCTCCCTAAGGGCACTCCCAGTGCCGCAGCACTGGCCCCTGTCGCCCCACGCCTGGGAGCGGCCGCCTTGTCCTCCCCATGGGGGCCTGGCCCAGGGGAGGCCCCTGCTGCCAACACCACCAGCGCCTCCGCCGCATCGTCGTCCAGGCCGCCCGTGCTGCTGGTGCTGGCGGGGTCCTGCTGGGGTAAATATGTAAGCGACGCGGCCAGTTAGTTGTTTTGCTGCAGTGCGTGGTGTGCGATGATGAACAGCTGACATGATTGGTATGTGCTTCTGGGTCCTGCTTGGACTGCTGAGCGTCAGGCAGCAGCAGTTAGGCACGGGAATCAAGGCCTTCGGTTAACCGGGTTTTGGCTGCCATAGGGAGGGGCCAGAGGCTTGGTCCCGTGCGTTCGTTCATAGCCTGCTTGTAAGCTTGTACTTAAGCGCTGTCCTATCTGGACAAGAGGCATTCCTAGGATGTCAGGGTAGCACTGCTTAGTGCTGATATTGTAAGCCACGGTGGTGACCAGTCACCCGCTTACACTCCCCCCTTTTAGAGTGCGAGCGTCCTCGTGAGCCTTATAGTACTCT